>Ga0134124_10002111_pt1 | contig 15994 bp, 11 predicted proteins | sample KB304_FD_96880 | JGI IMG/M metagenome (GOLD analysis project Ga0134124, IMG submission 96880) | Terrestrial soil microbial communities without Nitrogen fertilizer from Kellogg Biological Station, Michigan, USA - KB3-0-4 | ecosystem: Environmental > Terrestrial > Soil > Unclassified ...
CAGGCCCGGACAGGCACGGCGCAACTCGGCGCCAGCCCGGTGGATGAATTCGCCGGAAATGTCCACCCCTACGTACCGCTCGGGCTGAAGCAGCTCGCACAAAAACGCGGCTTTTTCGCAATTGCCGGCCCCCGGCTCAATGACGGTATCGACGCCACCCAGGTGTTCGGCCAGCCGGTGGGCTATCTTCGGACCATCATGCACCAAAATGGAGCGTTCAGTGCGGGTCGGATAGTACTCGGGCAGGCGGGTAATCCGTTCGAACAACGCCGAGCCCTTGGCGTCGTAGAAATACTTTGAAGCAATTTTTGGGCTGAAACCCAGCAAACCATTGCCGATTTCGGTTGTCCCACCGCTCGGAAAGGTTTTTTCGGGGGGGAGGGAGTCGACAAACCCCCGATCCAACGTGGTTTTATCCAAGAGGAATACCTTCCGGACGGTAAAACGGGCACCGGGGGCTTTATAAAAGCCGGTCGACACCGTATATTTTAGCCATATCGAGCTTAATTGGACCACTCATGTCTGCACCTCACAAAAGCCCTTTCAATTTCATGGTTGATCCCGCGCCCGCTTTGGATGCCGCGCGGCGTCTCGCGCAAACCCTACCCAAGCAGGTTTCCAGCATGGATTTGCGCAAGGGCAAGGCCCTCAATGACGAAATGGTCCGGTTTGACGAGGAACTCGAGCGAACCTGACGGGCTGTTGTTCACCAAGGCCAGTTTTTTCGCAGCGCACACAAACAAAGCCCGACGACAGCGGTTGCCCACTGTCGCCGGGCTCTTCTTGCTTCGTGCCGCACTACCACGAGGTGGTGGTGCAACAGCCCCGAATCAAGCCCCGGGTCTTCACATCCGGTCAGACTGGCGGACGGCGGCCCATGGCGAAGAACACGATCGCCAGAATGATGCCGATGACGGCCAGTATCCACGCGATGTTGACGGCAGTCCCGGCGATGCCGGTAAAGCCGAAAACGGCGGCTATCAGTGCAATGATCAGAAACGTTACGGCCCAAGAAAGCATGGTGGACTCCTTGTGGTTTCGCGACGGGCTGCCTGTGTTCAAGCGATTCCACTATAGATTTCGGGGAAATTGCGCTGCAGAGGACAAGCTCTCGACCTCTTGTCGGATGCTGTCCTGCGTCATTTGGCCTGCGTCCTTTGGGGGGCGTTCTCAGAGTAACTTGGCGAACCGCTGAGTCAGTCCTCATGCCGCGCTCGGCCGTTTCCGCGCTGCAGCGCGGGAGTCGAGCCGCGGCCCAGGTTGAGCGCTGTGTTCACCAGGGCCACATGGGAAAACGCCTGGGGAAAGTTGCCCATCTGGCGCTTGGTTGCCGGGTCATACTGTTCCCCCAACAGGCCCACGTCGTTGGCCAGCGCCAGCAGGCGCTCGAACAGGGCCAGCGCCTCCTCGCGGCGGCCCTGCAGCACGAGGTTGTCGGCCAGCCAGAAGCTGCACGCCAGGAACACCCCCTCGCCCGGCGGCAGGCCGTCATTCGACTCCTCGGTGGGGTAGCGCAGCACGAGGCCGTCCACGGTCAGCTCGCGCTGGATCGCGTCCACCGTGCCGCGCACGCGCGGATCGTCGGGCGGCAGAAATCCCGTGGTCGGGATGAGCAGCAGGCTGGCATCGAGGGCGCGCGAGCCGTAGCTTTGCACGAAGCTGCCGCGCCGGGCATCGAAGCCGTTGCGGCACACATCGTCGTGGATGCGCGCGCGCAGTTTCCGCCAGCGCGCGACCGGTCCATCCAGCCCGAAGCCCTCGACGCTTTTCACCGCTCGGTCCAGCGCCACCCAGGCCATGATCTTGGAGTAGGTGAAGTGGCGGCGGCCGCTGCGGAACTCCCAGATGCCTTCATCGGGCTGCTGCCAAATGGTCTCCAAGTGCGAGATAAGCGCGCGCTGCAGGCTCCAGTCGGTGCCGTTGGGCGAAACGCCGGCGCCAATTGAAACGCCGCCGGCCTTGCGCGCCTGGTACATGGCGTCGACCACCTCGCCGAATACGTCGAGCTGCAGTTGCGCGGCCGCGGCATTGCCCACGCGCACCGGCGCCGCGCCCTCGTAGCCGGGCAGCCACGGCAGCTCCCATTCGTTCAGCATGCGCTCGCCCGCCATGCCGTACAGCGTCTGCGCCTGCTGCGGGCTGCCCGCGATGGCGCGCTGCAGCCACATGCGCCAGGCGTCGGCCTCCTCGAAATAGCCGGCGTTCATGAGCGCGAGCAGGGTGAGCGTGGCATCGCGCAGCCAGCAATAGCGGTAATCCCAGTTGCGCACGCCCTTCCATTGTTCGGGCAGCGAGGTGGTGGGCGCGGCCACGATGCCGCCCGTGGGCATGTACGTGAGGGCCTTGAGGGTGATCAGCGAGCGCTTGACGGCGCCTTCCCACGGCCCGGGCGCGGCGCGGCGGTTTGCCCAGGCCGTCCACCATTGACCGGTTTCCGCGAGCGCCTCGCGGGCGTCGATGGGCCGCGGCTGGTGCAGGTGCGACACGGCATGCGACAGCACGAAGGGCACGGTCTCGCCCTCGGCCACGGTGAAATGGGCCTCGGTCATGAGATCGTGGTTGGACAGCGGCGCGGTGGTGCGCAGCACCACCTGGTCGGGGCCGGCCACGGCCGAAAGGCCATGACCGTCGGGCAGCCGCATCACCCAGGGGACGGACGAGCCGTAGTCGAAGCGCAGCAGCATTTCCATGCGCATGCGCACACGGCCGCGCCGGCCCATGACCAGGCGCACCAAGTGCGAACCGGCCCGCGGGGCATCGGTGCCGCCGGGCGCGGCCCCCTGAAACATTTTCGCGGCCTGGACCGAGCCGGGCAGCAGGTCGCCCGAGGCGCTGCCCGCCGCCACGGCGGATTGGGAAATATCAGGCGTGGGCACACCGTGCGCCTGCGTCATGGCCATGAAGTCCACCACGCACACAGCGCCCTCGGCGCACTCGAATTCGGTCTCGACGATCAGGGTGTTGTCGCGGTAGCGGCGGCGCACCCTGGACGGCTGCCCGGGGGCGATCAGCCAGCGGCCGTGCTCCGGCCCGCCGAGCAGCGCGGCGAAGCAGGCCGGCGAGTCGAAGCGCGGCCAGCACAGCCAGTCGATGGAGCCGTCGCGGCCCACCAGGGCCGCGCTGCGGCAGTCGCCGATGAGCGCGTAGTCTTCGATGGGGGAGGGCATGCAAGGCCGCGCCGCGCGGGACGAGGCCGTCCGCCAATCACGAGTTGGTTTAACGGATTGACTGCGCCGGGGCGGATTTCGTTCCCGCGGAACGGGGACGCGTCCCTCCCCGAGCCCCGGTCAGCGCCTGAGCGCGGCCTCGATGGCGTCGCGCAGCCGTTCCAGCCGCCCGCCGGACACGTCCACCAGCCTGCCGTTCAGGAAAAACGTGGGGGTGCCGCGCACGCCGCTTTTCTGCGCGCCGGCAATGTGCTCCTGCACGCGCTGCAGGTAGATGTGGTCGCGCATCTCCGCGTCGTAGCGCTCCAGGTCGAGCTCCAGGCGCAGCGCATAGTCGCGCAGGGCATGGGGCTTGAGGTGGAGCTGGTGCTCGAACAGCAGCTTGTGCATGTCCCAGAACCGCGACTGCGCCGCCGCCGCCTCGGCCGCCTCGGCGGCGAGTTCGGCGTTGGGATGGACTTCGCGCAGCGGGAAGTGCCGGTAAACCAGCCGCAGGTCCGGGCCGAAATGGCGCAGCAGCATGTCCACGGCGTGGTAGGCCTGGGCGCAATCCGGGCACTCGAAATCGCCGTATTCGACCAGCACGGCGCGCGCCGAGGCGGGGCCGAACGCGTGGTCCGAGCCGTCCACCGGGACGGCCAGCGTGAAGGGAGCGTTCATGGCGGGCTAGTCGTTCTGCCTGAACGCCTCGGGCAGGGTCCACGCAATGGCGTCGCCGCGCTGGCCGGCGCGCTTTTCCACCCGGCACTCGTGAGTGGACTCGATGCTGCCGTCGTCGTTCACCGATTCCAGGCGCACCGTGAAGCCCCACAGCGTGGCGAGGTAGTTCATCACTTCCTTGTAGGTGCCGGCCAGCGGCTGGCGGTTGTGGCGGAAATGGCGCAGGGTGAGCGAGCGGTCGCCCGAGATGTCCACGCTGGTGATCTGCAGGTTGGGCTCGCGCTCGGCCAGCGCATACTGGCGCGACAGCGCGTCGCGCACGGCGCGGTAGCCGGCGTCGTCGTGGATGGCGTCCACGCGCAGCGCGCCGGCGTGGTCATCGTCGACGATGCAGAACAGCCGGAACTCGCGCATCAGCTTGGGCGACAGGAACTGCGCGATGAAGCTCTCGTCCTTGAAGTTGCGCATAGCGAACTGCAGGGTCTCCATCCAGTTGGAGCCGGCGACGTCGGGGAACCAGCGCTTGTCCTCAGGCGTGGGCGACTCGCAGATGCGGCGGATGTCGCGGTACATGGCGAAGCCCAGGGCGTAGGGGTTGATGCCGCTGTAGGCCGGGCTGTCGAAGCCGGGCTGGGTGATGGCGTTGGTGTGCGAGTGCAGGATCTCCATCATGACGTTGTCGGCCAGCAGGCCGTCGTCGTACATGGTCTGGAGAATGGTGTAGTGCCAGAAGGTGGCCCAGCCCTCGTTCATCACCTGGGTCTGGCGCTGCGGGTAGAAATACTGCGACATCTTCCGCACAATGCGCACGATCTCGCGCTGCCAGGGCTTGAGCATGGGCGCGTTCTTTTCGATGAAGTACAGCAGGTTCTCCTGCGGCTCGGAGGGGAAGGCCCGCTCCCCGGCCGGCAGGTCCGCGTGCTTCTTGAGGGGCAGCGTGCGCCAGATCTCGTTCACCTGGAGCTGCATCAGCTCCTCGCGCTCGCGCTGCAGCGCCTGCTCCTTGGCGAGCGAGCGCTTCTGCGGCCGCTTGTAGCGGTCCACCCCGAGGTTGGACAGGGCGTGGCAGGCGTCCAGCGTCTGTTCCACCTCGACCGCGCCGTAGCGCTGCTCGCATTCGGCCACGTAGCGGCGCGCGAACACCAGGTAGTCGATGATGGCGTCGGGCTGGGTCCAGGTGCGGAATAGGTAGTTGCCCTTGAAGAAGGAGTTGTGACCGTAGCAGGCGTGGGCGATCACCAGCGCCTGCATGGCCAGGGTGTTCTCCTCCATGAGGTAGGCGATGCAGGGGTTGGAGTTGATGACGATCTCGTAGGCGAGGCCCATCTGGCCGCGCCGGTAGTGCTGCTCGGTGGCGAGGAAGCGCTTGCCGAACGACCAGTGCGTGTAGCCCACCGGCAGGCCGTTGGACGCGTAGGCGTCCATCATCTGCTCGGCGCTAATGATCTCGATCTGGTTGGGGAAGGTGTCCAGGCCGTAACGCTCGGCCACGCGCGCGATTTCCGAGTGGTAGCGCTCGATTTGCTCGAAGCTCCATTCCGAGCCGCCGGGCAGGGGCCAGGCGAGGTGGCGCGGCGGCACCGGCGGCATGGACATGTTGCCGCGGCGCTCGCCGGCGGCGGGCTCGCGGCCGGAGCGCGCGGGCCTGACGGTGGGAGGGGCGGGAGGTTCGTTCATGTGCGTTCCAGTCGTCTTTCGGGCCAGGGCGGCTTCTGAGTCGGCCTATCAGTCCGCTTTTTTGGCGAACAATTCGCGCAGCACAGGGAAGATGTCGGAGCGCTCGCGCACCTGCCCCAGCGCCATGTTGGCATGGGCGGCCGACGCCTCCTGGTACTGGTCCCACAGGTTCTGCGTCTGGCCGTCGTTCACCTCGACGTAGGCGAAGTACTGCACCCGCGGCAGGAGCTGCGTTTCCAGCAGCTCGCGGCAGCGCGGCGAGTCGTCGCCCCAATTGTCGCCATCGGAGGCCTGCGCCACGTACACGTTCCACTGGTCGAGCGGGAAGCGCGCGTCGATCTCGGCCACGGTCAGCTCCAGCGCCGTGGACACCACGGTGCCGCCCGACTCGGTGGAATGGAAGAACTGCTCCTCGTCCACCACCTGCGCGCTGGTGTGGTGCCGTATGAACACGATCTCGATGCGCTCGTAGTGGCGCTGCAGGAACAGGTGCAGCAGGATGAAGAAGCGCTTGGCCAGGTCCTTGCGCTGCTCGTCCATGGACCCGGAAACGTCCATGACGCAGAACATCACGGCCTGCGCAATCTCGCGCGGCTGGGTGATTCGGTTGCGGTAGCGCAGGTCGAAGCTGTCGACGTAAGGCACGCGCGAGATGGCGGCCTGCACGGCGGCGCGCTCGTCCAGCAGCTCGGCACGGCGTTCCTCGTCGGGTGGGTCTTCGGCGTCGATTTTCTCCAACTCTTCGTCGATTTCGCGCAGGCGGACGCGGCTGGAGCCCGACAGCGCCAGGCGCCGCGCCAGGGCGCCGCGCAGGGTGCGCACCACCGACATGTTGGAAGGCGAACCGTCGGTGCGAAAGCCCCCGGTCACGCGCTTGGACTGGGGAATGGCGGTGAGCTGGGTCTTGGTGAGGTTGGGCAGCGCCATGTCCTCGAAGAAAAAATCCAGGAACTCCTCGCGCGACAAATGGAAATGGAAGGTGTCCTCGCCTTCGCCGTCGGGGCTGCCGCGGCCGCCCTGGCCCTGGCCGCCGCCGCCCGAGGGGCGCTGCAGCTCGTCGCCGGCCACGTATTCCTTGTTGCCCGGCAGCACCAGTTCCCGCCTGCCGCCCGAGCCGTGCGAGAACACCGGCTCGTGCAGGCCGCGCGACGGAATGGAGATGGACGCGTCGCGGTCGGCCTCGGCGATCTTGCGCTCGGCGATGGAGCGCGCCACGGCCTCGCGCACCAGGGCGCGGTATCTCCGCAGGAAACGCTGCTGGTTGACGGCGCTCTTGTGCCGGACGTTGCGCCGCCGGTCTATGATGACTGCCGACATGCCGGATCCCTTCTTGCGCGGCTTCCGCCGCGGCTGGCCCGCGCTGCGGCGGCGCCACGGCGATGCGTGCTCTCCCGTGGAAGGATATGCCTCAGGACGATTTCTGCACCCTCAGGTACCACTCCACCAGCAGCCGGACCTGCTTTGCGGTGTAGCCCTTCTCCACCATGCGGCTGACGAAGTTCTGGTGCTTCTGCCGCTCCTCCGAGGAGGCCTTGGCGTTGAAGGAGATCACCGGCAGCAGGTCCTCGGTGCTGGAGAAGATCTTCTTCTCGATCACCGTGCGCAGCTTCTCGTAGCTGGTCCAGGAGACGTTGCGGCCGGCGTTGGTGGCGCGCGCCCGCAGCACGAAGTTGACGATCTCGTGCCGGAAGTCCTTGGCGTTCACGATGCCGGCAGGCTTCTCGGTCTTTTCCAGTTCGTCGTTCAGCTGGCTGCGGTCGAGGATCTCGCCGGTGTTGGGGTCGCGGTACTCCTGGTCCTGGATCCACAGGTCGGCGAAGGTGACGTAGCGGTCGAAGATGTTCTGCCCGTACTCGGAATAGGCCTCGAGGTAGGCGGTCTGGATTTCCTTGCCGATGAAATCGGCGTAGGGAGTGGCCAGGTATTCCTTGAGGTAGGACAGGTACTTTTTCTCGGTCTCGGCCGGGAACTGCTCGCGCTCGAGCTGCTGCTCCAGCACGTACAGCAGGTGCACCGGATTGGCCGCCACCTCGTTGTGGTCGAAGTTGAAAACCTTGGACAGCACCTTGAACGCGAAGCGCGTCGACAGCCCGGTCATGCCCTCGTCCACCCCGGCGTAGTCGCGGTACTCCTGGAGCGACTTGGCCTTGGGGTCGATGTCCTTGAGGTTCTCGCCGTCGTAGATGCGCATCTTGGAGAAGATGCCGGAATTCTCCGGCTCCTTCAGCCGCGTGAGGATGGCAAACTGCGCCATCATCTTGTGCGTGCCGGGGGCGCAGGGCGCATTGGCGAGCGAGCTGTTGGCCACCAGCTTTTCGTAAATCTTGATTTCCTCGGACACGCGCAGGCAGTACGGCACCTTGACGATGTAGATGCGGTCGAGGAACGCCTCGTTGTTGCGGTTGTTCTTGAACGACTGCCACTCCGACTCGTTGGAGTGCGCGAGCACGATGCCGTCGAAGGGGATGGCGCCGAAGCCCTCGGTGCCCTTGTAGTTGCCCTCCTGGGTGGCCGTGAGCAGCGGGTGCAGCACCTTGATGGGCGCCTTGAACATTTCGACGAACTCGAGCAACCCCTGGTTGGAGTGGCACAGGCCGCCGGAGTAGCTGTAGGCGTCGGCGTCGTCCTGGGAATACTGCTCGAGCTTGCGGATGTCCACCTTGCCGGTGAGGGCGGAGATGTCCTGGTTGTTCTCGTCGCCGGGCTCGGTCTTGCTGATGCCGACCTGCGCCAGCACCGAGGGATAGCGCTTCACCACGCGAAAGCGCGTGATGTCGCCGCCGTATTCCTTCAGCCGCTTTACCGCCCATGGCGACATGATGGGATTCAGGTAACGGCGCGGAATGCCGTACTCCTGCTCGATGGAAGGACCATCGTCGATGGGCGAGAACAGGCCGAGCGGCGTCTCGTTGATTGGCGAGTCCTTCAGGCAGTAGAAGGGCCGCCTCTCCATCAACTGTTTGAGCTTCTCGGCCAGCGAGCTCTTGCCGCCGCCGGGGGGGCCGAGCAGGTAGAGGATCTGCTTGCGCTCCTCGAGTGCCTGGGCGGCGTGGCGGAAATAGGCCACGATCTGCTCGATCGTGTCCTCCATGCCGTAGAAATCCTTGAAGGCCGGGTAGATGCGGATCACCTGGTTGGAGAAAATCCGCGACAGCCGCGGGTCCTGCCGCGTGTCGAGCAGTTCCGGGTCGCCGATGGCCATGAGCATGCGCTCGGCCGCGGTGGCGTAAGCGCCCTTGTCGGCGCGGCACAACTCCAGGTATTCGTCCAGCGAGTACTCTTCCTCGCGCTGGTCTTCGTAGCGGGCTTTGGCGCGCGCCAGAACCCCGGAGCGCTTGTCCGCGGTGAATGCGGTGCCGTTTGTGGGAAGCGCCGTCACCTCCCCAAAAGCCGAAACAACATCGCCAGGCCTTGCTTCCATGTCCAAACCTCCAGTCTTCAGTTCAACTGTTGCCAGCTTCCCGTCGTCAGTTCGTTTGTCATGGGCAGCGTTCTTTAACGATCGCCGCCATGCCCCGCCCTTTTGTTAGCCGCTTATCCTTCAACGTCCACGCACTGCCGCCAGTTGACCGCGAGACCGCTCCCTGACCCGCCGCGCGCCTGTTTTCCTCGTCCTTATTTTCTCCTCCTTCGACCTTACCTCTGCAATTTAGTCCCGTGCCGTATCGTATTGGTTCCATTGCCTCATGCCGAGTCCTAATTCTATTGCGTCACGTTTTCGATTGATCGTGCGCCTTTCGGGTGATGCAAGTCAAACGAACAGACTTGATTTCGTCACGCACTTTTCACTTTCAAGCGTGAGCCTATATCTTCGCTTCGCCACCGTCACCGGATATTTCGACATCGCCACATGCGTATTTCAAGAAATGCGTCACTTGCATTCCAGGTTGAATGCAAGTTGCATTCCAGTCGGCACGTTTCCGGCCTCATCCGTTGTAGCCTTGGTTCGCGCCAGACGGGTAAGTTGTTGATTTACCGCGCTGTGCCGAAGGGTGTTGCAGTGACGGGAAAGGCATCGCACACTGTTTTGACGGCGGAATGCACGAATTGAGGCAGGCTCGGAGGTGGTGGGCGCGGTGATGGTGCAACGCAGTTTGGGGACGCTAATGTTGGCAGCCTCGAAGTGCGAGTGCCAATCGATGTATTTTCCGTTGGAATTTCAACGGCAAAGGAGGGTCAAAGCGGGGAGAGTCGACTACCTATGGCCGGGGGTCAAGACCGTATGACGAGACAGGGGCAGTCGCAGCCGCTGGAACTGCTGGACAGGCAGGGCGCGTCCATTCCCGGGCGCGCGCCCGGCCGGTCCGAATCCGGGCGATCCGCATCTGGAAAGCCGCGGGGCCGCCGCACCTCAATTCCCGCCTCTTCGGCCCGCATGCTGCAGTTGATCGGCGCCGCCAATGGCCTCGGGCTTCCCGGGGAATATTGCGCCGAAGGGCCGGCGCAGTTGAAGGCGCATCTGGCCGAGTCGAGGCGCCTGCGCGGCCGCGTGTCCTGGCATGCCATGCTGAGCGCCGGCGCCTCGCTCAACCAGAAGGGCTTCCCGCCCAAGGGGCTCGGCGCTTTCTCGCGCCGGCTCGCTTCCGCCGTGGCGGACTGCGTGGCCTCGGGCGAGCGCTTCATGGTGCTGGGCGGGGATCATTCCTGCGCCATAGGCACCTGGAACGGCGTGCGCGCAGGCCTCACGCGCCCCGGGCCGCTCGGCCTGATCTGGATCGATGCGCACATGGACGCCCACACCGCGCTGACCAGTCCCAGCGGCCGCGCGCACGGCATGCCGCTGGCCACGCTGCTGGGCGAGGGCGATCCCGCGCTGAATTTCTTCAACCACAATCGCGCCGTGGAGGCAAGCAAGACCTGCCTCATCGGCGTGCGCAGTTTCGAGGCCGAGGAAGAGGCGCTGCTGCGCCAGTTGGGTGTGCGTGTCATCGGCATGGCAGAGGTGCGCCGCCGCGGCTTCGCCGCGGTGATGAAAGAGGCGCTGCTGCAGGCCGGTTCGGGCGTGGCCGGGTTCGGCGTCAGCGTCGACCTTGACGCCATCGATCCGGGCGACTCCCCGGCCGTGTCCACCCCGGAGCCGGGCGGCATTGCCGCGCGCGAACTGCTGGCGGCGCTGCCCATGCTGTGCGGCTCGGATCGCTTCGTCGGCCTGGAGGTGGCCGAGTTCAACCCCACTCGCGACGAGGACGGCCGCACGGCGGCACTGGTGGAGCGCGTGGTGGAGGTTGTTGCCGATTGCATGGCGCCCAGGCCCTCGGACGCGCTGGAAATGGAGTCGCAGTACCTGGCGCGCAACTACCAGCCGCTGCCCGTGCTGCTGGTGCGCGGCAAGGGCGTTTACCTCTGGGACAATCACGGCAAGCCCTACCTGGACATGATGTCGGCCTACTCGGCCACCAGCTTTGGGCATGCCCATCCGCGTCTGCTGCGCGCGCTCGGCGACCAGGCCGCGCGGCTCGCCATGGTGTCGCGCGCCTATCACGCCGAGCACCTCGGCGCGCTCGCCAAAAGGCTGTGCGAGCTCACCGGCATGGAGCGCATGCTGCCCATGAACACCGGCGCCGAGGCGGTGGAGACGGCGCTCAAGGCGGCGCGCAAATGGGCCTATGCGGTGAAGGGCGTCCCGCCCGGGCGGGCGGAAATCATTTGCTGCGAGGGCAATTTCCACGGCCGCACCACGGCCATCGTGGGCATGTCGAGCGAGGCCCAGTATCGCGAGGGTTTCGGCCCGTTCCCCCCTGGCTTCCGGCGCATTCCCTACGGCGACGCGGACGCGCTCGCCGCCGCCGTCACGCCAGAAACCGCCGCCTTCCTGGTCGAGCCCCTCCAGGGCGAAGCCGGCATCGTGGTGCCGCCGGATGACTATCTGGCCAGATGCGCCGCCATTTGCCGCGAGCGCAACGTGCTGCTGATCTGCGACGAGGTGCAGACCGGCCTCGGGCGCACCGGCCGCTTCCTCGCCTCCGAGCACGCCGGCGTGGTGCCCGACGGCGTGATCCTGGGCAAGGCGCTGGGGGGAGGGCTGCTGCCGGTGTCGGCTTTCCTCTCCCGCGCCCATGTGATGGACGTGTTCCGGCCGGGCGACCATGGTTCCACGTTCGGGGGCAATCCGCTGGCTTGCGCCGTGGCCCTGGAGGCCCTGGCCGTGCTGGAAGGCGAGGGCTTGGTGGAGCGGGCGCACAAGCTGGGCGCGCACCTGCTGGCGGGCCTCGCGGCGCTGCGCAACCCGCTGGTGCGCGAGGTGCGCGGCAAGGGTCTGTTCGCCGGCATCGAACTGGACACCGCCCGCGTGGATTCGCGTCACGCCTGCGAAGTGATGCTGAAACACGGCGTGCTCACCAAGGACACGCACGGCACGGTGCTGCGTTTCGCCCCGCCGCTGGTGATCCGGCGCGCGCAGCTTGACGAAGGTCTGGAAAGAATCGGCCGGGCGTTGGCCGAAATAGGGCAGCAGGCCTGACTCTCCCGATGGGCCACCGGCCTGTCTCTGGGCAGGGCGGGGAGCAGGCGACCCTGTCTACTGCGTTGCGATCGGGGCCGGCCGGCGTGGACTCCTTTTCACCGCGCAACGTGCGCTGGCAAACGGACGGCCACAGGCACGCATAGTAGCCTGGCGCTTGGAGGGACGCGGGCAAGCGCCGCTTGCACCGTGCCGCATCCAGCGGCTCAAGGAAATAACATGAACAAATTCACGATCGGCACGGTGGCCGTGGCCATCGGCCTCGCCTTCAGCGCAGGCGCGATGGCGCAGCCCATGACCAAAGAACAATTCAAGTCCACCAAGGACGGCATTGCCGCCCAGCACAAGGCCGCCAGGGCATCGTGCGCGAGTCTTTCCGGCAATGCCAAGGACATTTGCGGGGCCGAGGCCAGCGCCAGGGAGAAAATCGCCACTGCGGAACTGGATGCGACGTACAGGCCCTCCAGGGACACCGATTACAAGGCGCGCGTCGCCCGCGCGGAGGCCGATTACTCGGTAGCCCGGCAGAAATGCGATGACAAGGCCGGCAATGTCAAGGATGTCTGCGTCAAGGAAGCCGAAGCTGGCGCGGTCGCCGCGAAGGCCGACGCCAAAGCGTATCTGAAATCCGCTGACGCCGACGGCGAAGCCGCCGAAACCAGCGCCAAGGCAAACAGCAAGGCGGACGGGAAAAGCGCCGATGCGCGCAACAAGGCGGCTTCGGACAAGCGCGACGCCAATTTCGCGGTGGCCAAAGAAAAATGCGAAGTCTTCGCCGGTGACGCGAAAAGGCAGTGCACGAACGAAGCCAAGGCGAAGTTCAACAAGTCGTAAGCTGCAATTGCCGCGGACGTGGCGTGAGGCCCTTCGCGGCCGCCTGCAATCGTGGCCATGCCGCGGCGGGCATCCCCGCGCCGCTACACCGGGCCAAGCGGCGCTGAAGGCGCCGGCATCGCGACCGTTGCGCCCGGCATTCCAGCCGAAATCCCCCTGAACGCCGCGGCTTGCGGCCTTATGTGCGATATCGAACAGAGCGTGCTCGGGGCCCATGGCAGTCTGTGCCTGGGATCAGGGGACTTCATCGGTGTTATCCCCGCAAGGCCCAACTTTTGCAATAGCGGGCATATCCCGTTTCACATAGGACAATCATGAACAGGAAAGCAACCGTTTCGCTGGCCGTGGCTCTGCTGGGCAGCGCGAGCGCCCTGGCGCAGTCTTCAAGCACGTCGACCTACAATCCATCGTGGTACGTGTCGCCAAGCTTGAATCTGATGGACCCGGGGGCAGCCTTCGACGGCTACGGCAACGGCCACGGCGTTGGCCTGCGTTTCGGCAAACCGACGTCGCAGAATTGGGACATCCAGCTTGGGCCGACCTACGCCCGCTCCAACCGGAATGGTTCGCGCTACGAGCAGACCACCCTGGGCGTGGATGGGTTGTATTTGTTCTCGCGCGAGCGGTTGCGGCCCTTTCTCTTGATGGGGGCGGGCGTGGAACGGGACAAGCTGAGCGGAACCGGCAACGCGTCCAGGACCTCTCCGTTCATCGAGGCGGGCGGCGGCCTCCAGTACAGCTTCAGCGACCAATGGTCCATGCAGGTCGATTTGCGCCGGGTGCACGGCTTTTTGCGCGACAGCAACACTTTCGGTTCAAACCACAGCGACAACAACTACCTGACGGTCGGCCTGACCTATACGTTTGACAAACCCAGGCAGGAAATCGCGGTGGCGAGGCGTCCCGAGCCCGAAATGAGGCCGGTCGCGCCGCCTCCGCGAGTCGAGCCCGCCCCGGCGCCCACGCCGGTGCCAGCCCCGGCGCCTGCGCCGCGTTTTGAACGCGTCACGCTATCGGCCACTGAACTGTTCGAGTTCGACAAAGCTGTCTTGCGGCAGCCGCAGCCCAAGCTGGACGAGATCGCCCAGGTTCTGAATCGCAATACCCAGGTCAACAACATCAACGTGGTCGGCTATACCGATCGCCTTGGAAGCGAGAGCTATAACCGCAAGCTGTCACAGCGCCGCGCCGACGCGGTAAAGGATTATCTGGTCGCCAAAGGCGTTGCGAGCAGCCGCTTGGGCGCCGAAGGCCGCGGCGAAGCCAACCCGGTGGTCAGTTGCACCGACAAAAAACGGGCCGCGCTGATTGCATGCCTGGCGCCGAACCGTCGAGTGGAAGTGGAACAAATCGTCGTCGAACGCCGTCTCAACTAGGCTGGCAATTTGATGCACGGGTCGTCACCATCCTGATCGGCGGCCGTTCAACGCTTCCGCAACCTTCGCTACCGCAAGTAGCGGGGGTTTTCTGATTGTCGGACATGGTCTGGGCGGAGTTAGCCCATGCCCCGCACGAAAACCCGGATCGTTATCAGCCCCCGAACTTGCGCGAATCGACCACGAAGCGCTCATGGGTGCCCTCGCCGATGAGTTTGCCCTTGCAGGTTACCTTGACTTCGAACAGCAGCTTGCGCCGGTCGCGTTGGGCCAGCTTCACCGCCACTTCCACCGGGTCGCCGATCATGGAGGCGGCGCGGTGCCACACGTGCACCATGGTGCCCACGGTCTGCTCGCCCTCGTCGAGATAAGGCTGCGTGGCGCGCTGGCAGGTCATTTCCATCAGCCCGATCATGGCCGGCGTGGCCAGCACGGCCGGCCCGGCGTGGGCCGTGCCCATGTCGCGGGTGGTGGCCACGGTTTCCTCCAGGGCGGTGCCGATGGGGATGTCTTTCATCGCTTCTCCTAGTTTTTTTCCAGTTGATCGAGCAATTCCATCCACTCGCCTTCCAGTGTCTCGACGGCGCCGGCGAGACGCGAACGCTCCGCCAGGGCATTTTGCACCGCTTCGCCGCTGCCGTCCCCGAAGAACTCGGTTGAAGCAAGCTGCGCATCGACGCGCTTCAATTGCTCGCCCATTGCCGCCAGCTCTTTTTCCAATGCCGCCGAGCGCTTCTCCAGGTTGCGGCGGCCGCTATTCTGGTTTTGACGTTTTTCCGCCGCATCGCGGCGGACCTCCTTGCGCGACGGTTCTTTGATGTCCGGAGTGTCCGGCTTCGCGGTCTGGTTGCGGCGCGAGGCCAGAAGACGCCCATAATCCTCCAGGTCGCCGTCGTACTCGGTCACCTTGCCATCGGCCACGAGTAAAAATTCGTCGCAGGTTGTTGCAAGCAAATGCCGGTCGTGCGACACCAGCACCAGCGCCCCCTGGTATTCCTGCAACGCCTCGGTAAGCGCCTCGCGCATGTCGATGTCGAGGTGGTTGGTGGGCTCGTCCAGCAGCAGCAGGTTGGGCCGCAGCCAGATGAGCAGCGCCAGCGCCAGGCGGGCCTTCTCCCCGCCCGAGAAGTCCGCGATGGGCGCGAGCGCCATGTCGCCGTGGAAATTGAAGCCGCCCAGGTAGTCGCGCAGTTCCTGGTCGCGCACGCGCGGCGCGATGCGCTGCATGTGCAGCAGCGGGCTGGCCTGCGCGTCCAGGGACTCGAGCTGGTGCTGGGCAAAGTAGCCGATGACCAGGCCCTTGCCCTCGGTGCGCCGGCCGGCCAGGGGCGCGAGGTCGCCGTTGATGAGGCGGATCAGCGTGGATTTGCCCGCGCCGTTGCGCCCCAGCAGGCCGATGCGCTCGCCCTGGCGTATGGACAGCTTGATGCCGTCCAGCACCGTGCGTTCGTCGTAGCCGGCGCGCGCGTCCTCCAGCGCCAGGACCGGATCGGGCCCGCGCTCGGACTGGCGGAAGGAAAACGAAAACGGCGAGTCCACGTGCGCCGGGGCGATGCGCTCCATGCGCTCCAGCGCCTTGATGCGGCTTTGCGCCTGGCGCGCCTTGGTGGCCTTGGCGCGGAAGCGGTCCACGAAGGACTGCAAATGTGCGATGCGGCGCTGCTGGCTGGAATACGCGGCCGCCTGCTGGGCCAGCGCCATGGCGCGCGCGTTCTCGAAGGCGCTGTAGTTGCCGGTGTACTGCCTCAACTGGCCGTTGTCGAAATGCAGGATCTCGGTGGCCGTGCCGTCCAGCAGCTCGCGATCGTGCGAGATCAGGA
>Ga0134124_10002112_pt1 | contig 15994 bp, 12 predicted proteins | sample KB304_FD_96880 | JGI IMG/M metagenome (GOLD analysis project Ga0134124, IMG submission 96880) | Terrestrial soil microbial communities without Nitrogen fertilizer from Kellogg Biological Station, Michigan, USA - KB3-0-4 | ecosystem: Environmental > Terrestrial > Soil > Unclassified ...
GGCGGCATCACGCTGGCAACCCTGCAGTACGTCGAATGCGCGGCCGAGGATGGTCGCCAGGTTCGTCTCTACTCGACCGAAGTCGACGGCGACACCGCCACGCGCCAGTCCACCGCGCGCGTGCTGCTGGCGCGCAGCCGCCTTGCCGTCATGCTCGTGGGCGACCTTCCGGGCCACGCGCTGGCCTCGGCGCTCGAAGCCTGGCGGCCGGTCGTGCTCGGCGGCGGCTGGGGATGCCGCAACATCGTGTTCATGCCGCTGACCCCGAGCGCCGTCGTGCCCGCCCAGGCGGAACGCTTTCGCACCGCCACGGGCCTGGACGTGCAGGCCACCTTGCAGGTCACGCGGCCGGCCGAGGTCTGGGCGCAGTTGTGCAAGCACTGGAACCGCGCCCAGCGGCTCGCCTATCCCGCCGGTGCGGGCCGCGCGCCCATGCTGCTCAGCGAGGCCGGCGAGGCGCCGCTCACCGCTGCCGTGGCGGCGCGACCGCTCACGCCGATGCCCTCGGTCGGGCAGGCCGCGCAAATGGCTCGCACGCCGCTGGAGCGCTATGTGGCGCAGCTCGCGCAGGTGCCCGGCGTCGTCAGCTGCTGCGTGATCGACTTCGCCTCGGGGCAGCCCCTCGCGCACGCCGGCGCGCGCCCCGGCCCCGAAGACCTTGCGCGCCACGGCGCGGCACTGACGATCTCGCTGATGAATTCGAGCCGCGCCATGGGCCTGGGTGCATCGGTCCCCGAAGCCGTGGTCACGCTCGGGCAGCATCACCTGATGCTGCGCCCGGTGCCCGGTCATGCGGGTCTCGTCCTGCACGCCGTGCTGGACAAGCCTCAGGTGAACTTGGGCGTCGTCCAGCTTCAGGTGCGCAAGCTCGACGACACGCTGGTGAAGTGACGACCCCTCGTCTCAGTACCTGAGCCGAGGGCCGTCATTCACCGCTTCTGTCGGGAGGGGCACCGCGCTGGCGCGCGATGGGAAAGTTGGAGCCCGTCCGCCGGCCCCCCCCAAGGGCGGGCAACATCCCCTCGGGGGATCGGCTCACGCGCTCGTGAGCCGAGGGGCCGTCATGTCACCCGAAGCTGAATTCGCCCGGTGAGTGGATGGGATCGACGTCCACCGGAATCACGTCCTTCGGCGCGAAGTGCCCTTCCAGCAACAGCTTGGACAGCGGGTTTTCGATGCGCTGCTGGATCGCACGCTTGAGCGGACGCGCACCGAAGACCGGGTCGAAGCCCACCTTGGCCAGCTCCTGCAACGCAGCGGGCGACACCTCCAGCGTGAGATCGAGCTTCGCCAGGCGCTGCTCCAGCGCATGCAGCTGGATCTTCGCGATCGCCTCGATGTGCTTCGAATCGAGCGCGTGGAAGACCACCGTCTCGTCGATGCGGTTGAGGAACTCGGGGCGGAAGTGCTGCTTCACCTCGGCCCACACCGCCTCGCGGATCAGCTCCGGATCCATTCCGGCCATCTGCATGATCTGGTGCGAACCGAGGTTGCTGGTCATCACGATGACGGTGTTCTTGAAGTCCACCGTGCGGCCCTGGCCGTCGGTCAGGCGGCCGTCGTCGAGCACCTGCAGCAGCACGTTGAACACGTCCGGGTGCGCCTTCTCGACCTCGTCGAGCAGCAGCACGCTGTAGGGCTTGCGCCGCACCGCCTCGGTCAGGTAGCCACCCTCGTCGTAGCCCACGTAGCCCGGGGGCGCGCCGATGAGCCGGCTCACCGAGTGCTTCTCCATGAACTCGCTCATGTCGACGCGGATGAGGTGGTCCTCGCTGTCGAACAGGAAGCCCGCGAGCGCCTTGCACAGCTCCGTCTTGCCCACGCCCGTGGGGCCGAGGAAGAGGAAGGAGCCGTAGGGGCGGTTGGGGTCCGACAGGCCCGCGCGCGAGCGGCGGATGGCATTGGCCACCGCAGTGATGGCCTCGTCCTGTCCGACCACGCGCTCGTGCAGGCGGCCCTCCATCTGCAGCAGCTTCTCGCGCTCGCCCTGCATCAGCTTGGACACCGGGATGCCGGTGGCGCGCGCGACCACTTCGGCGATCTCCTCCGCACCGACCATGGTCTTCAGGAGCTGAGCCGAACCCTTGCCCGCGCCCTTGGCCTCCTTGGCCTGCGCTTCCTTGAGCTTCTTCTCCAGCTCGGGCAGGCGGCCGTACTGCAGCTCGGCCATCTTGTTGAAGTCGCCGCGGCGGCGCAGCTCCTCGAGCTGCGTCTTCACCTTGTCGATCTCTTCCTTCAGCGTGGCCGAGCCCTGCGCAGCCGCCTTCTCGGCCTTCCAGATTTCCTCGAGGTCGGCGTACTCGCGCTCCTGGCGCGAGATCTCCTCCTCGATCAGGAGGAGGCGCTTCTGAGAGGCCTCGTCCTTTTCCTTCTTCACCGCCTCGCGCTCGATCTTGAGCTGGATGAGCCGGCGGTCGAGCCGGTCCATCGCCTCGGGCTTGGAGTCGATCTCGATCTTGATCTTGGCGGCGGCCTCGTCGATGAGATCGATGGCCTTGTCGGGCAGGAAGCGGTCGGTGATGTAGCGGTGGCTCAGCTCGGCCGCGGCCACGATGGCCGGATCGGTGATCTCCACGCCGTGGTGCACCTCGTACTTCTCCTGCAGGCCGCGCAGGATGGCGATGGTGGCCTCCACCGTCGGCTCGCCCACGAGGATCTTCTGGAAGCGGCGCTCGAGCGCGGCGTCCTTCTCGATGTACTTGCGGTATTCGTCGAGCGTGGTCGCGCCAATGCAGTGCAGCTCGCCGCGCGCAAGCGCGGGCTTGAGCATGTTGCCCGCGTCGATTGCGCCCTCGGCCTTGCCCGCGCCCACCATCGTGTGGATCTCGTCGATGAAGACGATGGTGCGACCCTCGTCGGCCGCGATCTCCTTGAGCACGGCCTTCAGGCGTTCCTCGAACTCGCCGCGGTACTTGGCGCCCGCCAGCAGCAGCGCGATGTCGAGCACCAGCACGCGCTTGTGCTTCAGCGAATCGGGCACCTCGCCCGCGACGATGCGCTGCGCGAGCCCTTCGACGATGGCGGTCTTGCCCACGCCCGGCTCGCCGATGAGCACCGGGTTGTTCTTCGTGCGTCGCTGCAGCACCTGGATGGCGCGACGAATCTCGTCGTCGCGGCCGATGACCGGGTCGAGCTTGCCCTGCGTGGCGCGCTCGGTGAGGTCGATGGTGTATTTCTTCAGGGCCTCGCGCTGGCCCTCGGCCTCGGCGCTGTCGACCTTGTGGCCCCCACGCACGGCCTCGATGGCGGCTTCCAGCGACTTGCGCGTGAGGCCGTTGTCGCGAGCCACGCGGGCAGCATCGCCCTTGTGATCGGCCAGGGCGAGCAGGAACATCTCGCTGGCGACGAACTGGTCGCCTCGCTTGAGGGCTTCCTTCTCGGCGGCCTGCAGCAGCGCGACGAGGTCGCGTCCGGCCTGCACGGCCTCATTGCCCTGCACCTGCGGTGCGCGCGCGAGCTCGGCTTCGAGCCCGGACTGCAGGGCGGCCGTATTCACGCCGGCGCGCGCGAGCAAGGCCTTCGGGCCATCGGGCTGCTGAAGCATGGCCATCAGCAGGTGAGCGGGCTCGATGTAGGGGTTGTCGCGCGACAGGGCCAGGGTTTGAGCCTCGGCCAGCGCTTCCTGGAACTTGGTGGTGAGTTTGTCGAGTCGCATGGCGGTGTATTTGCTTATGACTGCCACCGCAAATTGGAGCAGCGTCAGCGTTTTCAACCGCACCCAGGCACGAGGCTGCCAGGGCCTTTGCGGTGCGGCGTGACGGGGCGCGGGCTCGGCTAGCGCGCCGCGCCCGCGTTGGAACTCTCGATGCCCCAGCGTCGCAGGGCCGCGTCGTCGTGCGCGCGCGCGTCGACCCAGTGCGCCCCGGCGGCGGTGTGCTCCTTCTTCCAGAAGGGCGCCTCGGACTTGAGGTAGTCCATGAGGAACTCGCAGGCCTGGAACGCCTCCCGGCGGTGCGCCGAGCTGACCACGACAAGGACGATCTGATCCTGCAGCGCGAGCTCACCCACGCGGTGAATGATGCGCACACCGCGAATGTCGAAGCGGCGCCGGGCGTCGTCGACCATCGCCTCGATGGCGCGCTCGGTCATGCCGGGGTAGTGCTCCAGCTCCAGTCGGCTCACCGCGGCGGCTTCGCCCGCCCCTGGGGTGCCGCGATCGCGCACCGTGCCCACGAAGGCGGCGACGGCGCCCACGCCGGCATCGTCGGCACGCAGGCGCGCCACCTCGGCGCCGAGATCGAAGTCTTCGTGCTGGATGCTGACGACGGGGATGGACATGCGCCGGATTCTCTCCCTCACGAGACCTCGTCGGTCTGGCGCAGGCGCACGCATTGCGGATGCGAGTAGAAGCGGTCGCGCTGGCACTGCTGGGTCATGCAGCGATAGAGGGCGAAGTTGCTGCGCGCGCCGCAGGCTTCGCGCGGCGAGATGGGTTCGCTCGGGAGTTCCGCCGGGGCGGGGCGCGCATCCTGGGGCGCGGACCTGGGCGCCACGCCGGTGGCGGACTTCCGGGACGGCTCCGGCTCCGGCGCTGGCGCTGGCGCTGGCGCGACGCGTGCAGCGGGCTCGGTCGCAGGCGCGGGGGCGGGTGGCGCGCCCGGCGGCGCCTGCCGACCAATCGGCGGCAGCGGGCTGGACAGCAAGACGTCGCCCTCCTGGCGGACCACCGGCGCCGGGGCCGGCACGGTCGCGGGAGCCTGCGGTGCGGGGGTCGGCGCAATCGCCGTCGCGGGCGGCGGCGTGGGAATCGGTGCGGGCACGGGCGTCGTGGCCTGCGAGGTCGCGGGCAGGTCGACGCCCTCGCGCGAGTCCTGCGGCACGGTCAGGGGCTCCTCGCGACCGGCGCGGGGCTCGGGTCGCACGAGGCTGCGCTTCAGCTTGTCGCCCAGGGCCGAGACCCGGTCCCCGGCACGCTGCAGCTGGGCCGACAGCCCCGGCGCGCCCCCGACGGCCACATAGCCGAGCGCAGCGGCAGTCACCACGCCGGCGGCGATCGCCCAGCCCAGCTTGGATCGGCGCTTCGCGCCGCTTCGCGCGGGCGTGTGCGCGGAAGGGTCGCCTCCTTCGAGCCACTCCTCGTGCGCACGGCGCATTCCGGCGACGTCGAGCTGCGGCTCCATGCGCGTGCCGCTGTCGGTTTCGGCACGCAGGTCCTGGTCGGTGAATTCCGGGTCGATGTGTGCCTGGTGACGCGCGCCGAGGCCCGCGGCGGGCCGCGCGAAAGGCGGCGGCGGCGCGGCCGTGGGGTCCACGCGCGGGATCTCGATCGTCTTGGGCGGCGGCTCGTGCTCCTGCACCAGCGTGCCCAGCGACATCCACGGGGGCGAGTCCAGCTCCTGGCGGAACTGCTCCATGCTCTGCTGCCGATCGCGCGGCTCGACCGACATCGCGCGGTCCAGCGCAATCAGCAGCGCGTCGCGGTGCGGCTCGTGGCCGATGACGATGGCCGGCATGCCGCCCAGCACGCTCGACAGACTGGGCAGCGCCAGCCCCTCGGCGCGAAGCTGTGCCGCCAGCGGCGCTCGCCCCGTCAGACAGAAATAGGACACCGCCGCCAGCGAATAGAGATCGCTCCAGGGCCCGCGCGTGAGTCCGCGCTGGGCGTCGAAGAGCTCGATCGGCACGTACTCCGGCTCGGGCCAACTCGCCAGCCACGGCGCCTGCTGCGAGATCGCCGCCCGCGCGGAGCCGAAGCCGCCGAGCATCGGCATGCCGTCCGGGCGCACCAGCACCCGGCCCGGGCGCACGTCGCCGTGCACGATGCCGGCCTCGTGCAGCCGCTTGAGGGCATCGATGAGCGGATCGAGCAAGGCGCGCAGCCAGGGGTCTCCCGGCGGCGAGCTCATGGCCTCGCGGACTTTCGCCAGGGGACGCGCGTCGCTGCGCGGTGTCAGCCGATAGGCGGTGCCCAGTGCCTGCCAGCGCGCGCCCACGCGCAGCAGAGCCGGATGCACCGGCCGGGCGAGCTGCTCGGACTCGCGCACGAAGGCCTCGAGTCCGGCGCGATAGGCCAGCGCGTGCTGCGCGTCGCGCAGCTGCAGCGAACCGTCCTCGCCACGCACGACGAGCGCGCTCGGGAGGTATTCCTCCAGGACCTGCGGGTCGCTGCCCTCGGCGTTGGTGACGGAATAGAGCGCGGTGTAGCCGTCGCGCTCGAGGACCTCCTGCAGCACGCAATCGCCCAGCCGGAAGCCGGAGGGCAGCGTTTCGCGCCTTGCGGTGACCTGGTGGAGCATGGCCTCGATCGAGGCGCTGGCGCCGGGCGTCGGTGTCTGCTCGGCCTGCTCGGGTTCGGGAATGGGATCGCTCATGCTCGTGAAGTGCGCAAGGCACGGCTTAGGCTGCACTGCGCGCGCGCAGCGCTGTCGGGCCAGCATAGAGCGTACGGGTGCCTACGCACTCCGCAAACCGCATGCGCACCCGCGATTACGGGTATCCCCTGATGAGACGGGCTCAGCCGCCAGTCACCGGCGGGAAGAATGCGACCTCTGACCCCTCGTTCAGGGGGGTCGGCTCGTCGACCATGGCGTGATTCAGCGCCGCGCGAACGGCCCTTTTGCGCGCGAGCGCGGACGCATGCGGCTCGCCGCGCGCGATGAGCTCGTCGCGCAGGCTCTCCACCGTCGAGCCCTCGCGCACGTCCAGGGACTCGCCCGGGCCGAGCGCCTCGCGCAGCGAGGCGAAGTAGCGCAGCGTGATCTTCATCGGTCCCCTCAGGACATGAGTTCGCAGAACGGCAGGAAGCGCACGGTGTCGCCGCGCGCGATGGCCTGCCCGGGCGGGTTGTCGACCAGCCCTTCGGCCCAGACGCAGGAGGTGAGCACACCCGAGCTTTGATTCGGGAACAGCTCCAGCGATCCGTCGGCCGCGCGGCGCGCGCGCAGGAACTCGCGACGGCGGTCCGGGCGAGGCCAGTCGAAGCCGGCACGCAGCTCGATCCCGCGCGGCTGCACGTAGGCGCGCCCCTGCAGGGTCATCAGCACCGGGCGCACGGCGACCAGGAAGGTCACGAAGCTGGAGACCGGGTTGCCGGGCAGTCCGATGAAGAGTGCACCGCGCTCGCCTGAGGTGCGCACCTCGCCGAAGGCCAGCGGCTTGCCGGGCTTGATGGCGATCTGCCACAGGTCGATGCGTCCCTCGGCCTGCACCGCCGGACGCAGGTGGTCTTCCTCGCCCACCGACACGCCGCCGGATGTGAGGATGAGGTCGTGGCCCTCGGCGGCGCGGCGCAGTGCCTCGCGCGTGGCGTCCAGGCGATCAGGAACGATGCCCAGGTCGCTCACCTCGCAGCCCAGGCCCTGCAGCAGCGCGCGAAGCGTGAAGCGGTTGGAGTTGTAGATGGCACCGGGCTTGAGCGGCTCGCCGGGCATCACGAGCTCGTCGCCGGTCGAGAAAAGCGCCACGCGCGTGCGGCGCAGCACACTCAACTGCGCCGCCCCCACGCTCGCCGCGAGGCCCAGCGCCTGCGGCGTCAGCGCCGCGCCGCGCGCGAGCACCACGCTTCCGCGGCGCACGTCCTCGCCCCGGCGGCGAATCCATTGCCCGCTCTCGGGCACGGCGTCGATGCGCACGAAGCCGTCCGCGGCCTCGCACTGTTCCTGCATGACGATGGCGTCGGCCCCCTCGGGCACCGGCGCGCCGGTGAAGATGCGTGCCGCCGTCCCGGGTTCGAGCACCTGGCCCACCTGCCCGGCCGCGATGCGTTGCGCCACGCGCAATCGCGTGCCGGCCGCAGGCACGTCCGCCGCTCGCACGGCATAGCCGTCCATGGAGGTGTTGTCCAGCGGCGGGACGTCGATGGCGGAAGTGACGTCCTGCGCCAGCGTGCGCCCGAGCGCGTCGAAGCTTGCGATCTGCTCGTGCTCGCGCAGCGGCTCAGTCGAGGCGAGCAGCCGGTCGATCGCCTCCGACAGGCTGAGCATCGGGGGTTTCGTCATCGAGGTAGGGGGAGCGGTACTCATAGCGCGCAGCATTGCCCAGGAGGAATTGCGCCACGGCGTCGGGGTCGTTCAGATCGAGCACCGGCAGCAGGCTGGGCTCGGGCAGCGCCTGCGGGCTGTCGGTCGCGATGGCCACGACGAAGGGGTCATTCGGATATTGGGCGGGCTTGCCCGTGGACGCGCGCCACACCTCGATCTTGAGCAGGTCGGCGTGCTTGAAGCCTTCGACCAGCACCCAGTCCGCGTCGTAGAGCTCAGCGATGAGCTGATGCGCGGTGGGCTCGGTCTCGAACTCGTATTCGCGGATCTTGGCCAGGCGCCGGTTGGACGCGATGACGACCTCGAAGGCGCCCGCCGCGCGATGGCGATAGGAGTCCTTGCCGGGCTGGTCGATGTCGAAGGCATGGTGCGCGTGCTTCACCACCGACACGCGGGCACCGCCCAGGCGCAGCCGCACGATGAGTTGCTCGACCAGCGTCGTCTTGCCTGAACCGGAGTAGCCGCTGAACCCGATGACTTTCATGTCCTCGAATTGTCAGCGATGTATTGCTTGACGGCCTGCGTGTCGCGCGGCACGACCGTGAAGCGCTTGGGAAGACCTTCGATTCCTTCGAAGCCCGCGGGGCGCGCGGGCTCGCGGCCGAGGGCTTCCACGATGGTGGCGGAGAACTTCACCGGCAGCGCCGTCTCGAGCACCACCATCGATTCGCCCTCGGCGCGCCGCTCGCGCGCCACCTTGAGGCCGTCGGCGGTGTGCGGGTCGATGGTGACGCCGAATCGCTGTGCCGTATCGCGGATGGTGGCGATGCGGTCGGCGTGCGTACTGCGTCCTGAGCCGAAGCCGAAGGAGCGCACACGCGCGAACTCCTGCGGGGAGAGCTCGAACTCGCCGCTGCCGGCGATGGCGTCGCGAAAGAGCGCGCGGGTGCGTGTGCTGTCGCGTCCGAGCAGATCGAAGACGAAGCGCTCGAAGTTCGAGGCCTTGGAGATGTCCATCGAGGGGCTCGAGGTCTCGTACGTCTGCGCGCTCTCGCGCACGCGGTAGCGGCCGGTGCGGAAGAACTCGTCGAGCACGTCGTTCTCGTTCGTGGCGACGAGGAGTCGTCCGATGGGCAGACCCATCATGCGTGCCACGTGGCCCGCGCAGACATTGCCGAAGTTGCCCGAGGGCACGGCGAAGCTCACTTCGGGCATGGCGTCTCGCGCGTACTTCGCGTCCTTCGTGGCCTGGAAGTAGCCCGCGAAGTAGTAGACGACCTGCGCAAGCAGCCGTGCCCAGTTGATGGAGTTGACGGTGCCGATGCGGTTGCCACGCTTGAACTCGAGATCGTTCGAGACGGACTTGACGATGTCCTGGCAGTCGTCGAACACGCCCTCGACGGCGAGGTTGTGGATGTTCGGGTCCTGCAGGCTGAACATCTGCGCCTGCTGGAAGGGGCTCATGCGGCCCTTGGGCGAGAGCATGAACACGCGCACGTTGCGCTTGCCGCGCATGGCGTACTCGGCTGCGCTGCCGGTGTCGCCCGAGGTGGCGCCGAGGATGTTGAGCGAGTCGCCGCGGCGCGTGAGCTCGTACTCGAAGAGGTTGCCCAGCAGCTGCATCGCCACGTCCTTGAAGGCGAGCGTGGGGCCGTTGGACAGGCCCTGCAGCCACAGCCCCGCCTCCAGCGGCGCGAGTGGCGTGATGGCCTCGCTGCCGAAGACGGCGCGTGTGTAGGTGTTGTGCACCAGGGCGCGCAGGTCGGCGCCCGGGATGTCGTCGACGTAGAGCGAGAGGACCTCGAAGGCGAGGTCGGCGTAGCCGAGCGAACGCCAGCGCTCGAGCGTGGCGGCATCCACTCGCGGATAGCGCTCGGGCAGGTACAGGCCGCCGTCGGGCGCGAGGCCTTCGAGCAGGATCTCGCAGAAGCGGCGTGGCGTGGCGTCGCCGCGGGTGCTGAGGTAGTTCACGCGAGCTCTTCCTTGCGCAGCTTCACGATGGGTGCGAGCACCGTGGGCAGGGCCTGCATGCGGTCGAGGGCGACCTGCATGCACCCTTCGAGCGTGTCGTGCGTGAGGATGATGAGGTCGGTCTGGTTCTCGCCCTCGTCGGACTCGCGCTGCAGCACCGCGTCGATGGAGACGCTCTGATCCGCCAGGATGCGCGTGATGTTGGCAAGCACGCCGGTCTGGTCGGCCACCGTCAGGCGCAGGTAGAACGAGGTCAGGACCTCGTCGATGCCGAGGATGGGCGTGTGATCGAGCGCGTCGTGCTGGAACGCGAGGTGCGGCACGCGGTGATTGGGGTCGGCGGTGAGCAGCCGCGTCACGTCGACGATGTCGGCGATCACGGAAGAGGCGGTCGGCTCGGAGCCCGCGCCCTTGCCGTAGTAGAGCGTGGAGCCCACCGCGTCGCCGTGCACGACCACCGCGTTCATCGCGCCTTCCACGTTCGCGATGAGCCGCTTGGCGGGAACGAGCGTGGGATGCACGCGCAGCTCGATGCCCTGCTCGCGCCGGCGTGCGAGGCCCAGCAGCTTGATGCGGTAGCCAAGCTGCTCGGCGTAGCGGATGTCGGCCGCCTGCAGCTGCGTGATGCCCTCGACATGCGCCTTGTCGAACTGCACCGGAATGCCGAAGGCGATCGCGCTCATGAGCGTGGCCTTGTGACCGGCGTCGATGCCCTCGATGTCGAACGTGGGATCGGCCTCGGCATAGCCCAGCCGCTGCGCCTGTGCGAGCGCCACCGAGAAGTCGAGTCCCTTGGATCGCATCTCGGAGAGGATGAAGTTGGTGGTGCCGTTGATGATCCCGGCGATCCATTCGATGCGGTTCGCCGTGAGGCCCTCGCGCAGCGCCTTGATGATGGGAATGCCGCCGGCCACCGCCGCCTCGAACCCGATCGCCACGCCGCGCTCGCGGGCGGAGGCGAAGATCTCGTTGCCGTGCACGGCGAGCAGCGCCTTGTTCGCCGTCACGACCGGCTTGCCGGCCTCGATGGCCGCGAGCACCAGGGCACGTGCGCGATCGACCCCGCCGATGAGCTCAACCACGATGTCGATGTCCGCGCGTCGCACGAGCGCCTCGAAGTCGTCGGCGATGGGGATGGCCGAGCCGAGCGCGGCGCGCGCCTTCGCGGGGTCGCGCGCGGCGATGGCGGCGATCTCGATGCCGCGGCCCGCGCGCCGTCGGATCTCTTCCTGGTTGCGCTGCAGAACCTTGACGACGCCGGTGGCGACAACGCCTGCGCCGAGCAGGCCGATGCGGATGGGTTTCATGGCGATGTGTTCAGGTGGCGCGTGAAGAGCTGCGGCTCAGCCGCCGTGGCGTTTGCGGTAGTGCTCGAGGAAGCGCGCGATGCGGCCGATGGCGTCACCCAGGTCGTCGGAATTGGGCAGGAAGACGAGCCGGAAGTGATCGGGCGAGGCCCAGTTGAAGCCGGTGCCCTGGACGATCAGCACCTTCTCCTCGGCCAGCAGCTCGTAGGCGAAGTCCTGGTCGTCGGCGATCGGATAGAGCTTCGGATCGAGCCGCGGGAACATGTAGAGCGCAGCCTTGGGCTTGACCACGCTCACGCCGGGAATCTGGGTGAGCAGGTCGTAGGCGATGTCGCGCTGGCGCGTGAGCCGCCCGCCCGGCGCCACCAGGTCCTTGATGCTCTGGTAGCCGCCGAGCGCCGTCTGGATCGCGAGCTGGCCGGGCGTGTTCGAGCACAGGCGCATCGACGCCAGCATGTTGAGGCCCTCGATGTAGTCGCGCGCATGCTTCTTCTCGCCCGAGACGATCATCCAGCCGGCGCGATATCCGCAGGAGCGGTAGTTCTTCGACAGACCGTTGAAGGTCACGCACAGCACGTCGTCGGCGAGCGAGCCGATGCTGGTGTGGGTGCGGCCGTCGTAGAGCGTCTTGTCGTAGATCTCGTCGGCGAAGACGATGAGCTGGTGGCGACGCGCCAGCTCGACGATCTCCTGCAGCACGCTGTCGGGGTAGAGCGCCCCGGTAGGGTTGTTCGGATTGATGACGACGATGGCGCGCGTGTTGGGCGTGATCTTGCGCGCGATGTCGGCGGTGTCGGGCATCCAGTCGGAGGCCTCGTCGCAAACGTAGTGCACCGGGCGCCCCCCGGAGAGCGAGACGGAGGCCGTCCACAGCGGATAGTCGGGCGCGGGGACGAGCACTTCGTCGCCGTCGTTGAGCAACGCGTTCATGCTCATCACGATGAGCTCGGAGGCGCCGTTGCCGAGGTAGACGTCGTCCACCGTCACGCCCGCGATGCGCTTTTCCTGCGCGTAATGCACCACCGCCTTGCGCGGCGCGAACAGCCCCTTGCTGTCGGTGTAGCCGGCCGCGTTCGGCAGGTTGCGGATCATGTCCTGCACGATCTCATCGGGCGGCTCGAGCCCGAACACGGCAAGGTTGCCGATGTTGAGCTTGATGATCTTGTGGCCCTCTTCCTCCATCAGCCGGGCCTTCTCCAGGACCGGGCCACGGATGTCGTAGCAAACGTTCTCGAGCTTGGTGGACTTGGAAATGGGCTTCAGCACGACGTCTCCACGGCAAGATAATTGCTGCACTGCAACCGGTCGATTTGAACATACGGCCACACGAGCACCGCGCCGCCCGTCACCGCGGGCCGGCCCTCTTCCACATGAAGCTGCATCCCGATCGAGTCAACGCCGGCAACGTCATCTCGCGTCACGCGCCCGGCAGCGTGCAGGTCAACGATGAGACGTGGCGCGAAAGCGTCGTCGTTCCATGGCAAGGCAAGGTTCAGGCATGGCGCGGCGCATCGGCCGCCGGCATGACGCGCGAACACTTCGATCAGCTCGCCGAACTCCAGCCCGAGCTCGTGATCTTCGGCAGCGGCTCGCGCCTTCGCTTCCCGTCGGCGGAGCTGCTGCGCGCGCTCATCGAGCGCGGGATCGGCTTCGAGACCATGGACACCGCCGCGGCCTGCCGCACCTACAACGTGCTGGTCGGCGAGGCGCGCCGCGTGGTGGCTGCCCTCGTCATTGAAGGCGAATGAACTGAGACGTATGTCACCGCCTCTCTGGGGGGAGCGGTGAATGGCCTGGGCACCTTTATAATCGCGGGCTGTGTCTCGATCGAGGCACCCAACCTGCAGCATCCTTCATGACGCCCGCCCTCAACAAACCCCTCCCGGAATTTGAAGCGCTGGCGACCGGTGGCGTGAAATTCACGCCCCAGGCCTACTTGGGTCAGACGGTCGTTCTGTATTTCTACCCCAAGGACAACACCCCCGGCTGCACCACCGAGGCGATGCAGTTTCGTGACAAGCACAAGGATTTCCTGAAAGCCGGCGCCGTGGTCTTCGGCGTATCCCGCGACAACATGGCCTCGCACGAAAAGTTCAAGCAGAACCTTGAACTGCCCTTCGAGCTGATCGCCGACACCGAAGAAAAGCTCTGCCACATGTTCGGCGTGGTCAAGAACAAGATCATGTACGGCAAGAAGGTCAAGGGCATCGAGCGCAGCACCTTCCTGATCGACCCGAACGGCGTGCTCGTGAGCGAATGGCGCGGCATCAAGGTCGCAGGCCATGTGGACGAGGTCCTGAAAGCCGTCAAGGCCCTCAAGAAGGCCGCCTGACAAGCCTTAGAAACTCCCCGTGACGCGAAGACCACATCCCTTCCCGGGGCGGTTTTCGGTCATTGAGCGGGAAGGAGCGATGTGCATAATGGATTCATGCATGTGAGTTCCTCACCGCATTTGGCGAAGCCGCACAGGCGACTGTGCGGCTTTTTGTTTTCTTAAGGCCCTCCACGAAGTCCATGCCCCTTCCCAAGCCCCCCGCCAAGAAAGCATCCCTCCTCATCGCCAGCGACTTCGAATCCCAAGCCGCACCCAAACCGGCCAAACGCGCCGACCGGAACGACACCGCAGCGCCCGCCCTTCTCGACCTGTACGACCCCGAAGCCAAGGCCCCAGGTGCCAAGGCTCCGTCTGAAGCCCCTGCCGCCAAGGGGGGCTCGGGCCTCCCAGTGAAGCAAGCCAGCAAAGCGGTCCAGACCGAGCCGAAGACCGCCGCCGCGACGGAACCCAGACCGCGCAAGCCGCGCCACGTGGGGCCGCCCAAACTTTTCGTGCTCGACACCAACGTGCTCATGCACGACCCGACCTCGTTGTTCCGCTTCGACGAGCACGACGTGTATCTGCCGATGATCACGCTCGAGGAACTCGACGGCCACAAGAAAGGCATGAGCGAGGTCTCTCGCAACGTGCGCCAGGTCAGCCGCGAGCTCGACGCGCTGGCCAGCGAGGACAAGACCGGCCGCCTCGACGGCGCCGGCGCCGGAATCCCGCTGGCCAAGACCGGCCACAAGGAAGCGGGCGGCAAGCTCTTCTTCCAGACCACACTGCTGGACGTGAAGCTGCCCGCGGGGCTCCCGCAGGGCAAGGCCGACAACCAGATCCTGGGCGTGGTGCAGGGCCTGCGGGCCCAGTTCCAGGACCGCGAAGTGGTGCTGGTGTCCAAGGACATCAACATGCGCGTGAAGGCGCGCGCCCTCGGACTGCCCGCCGAGGACTACTTCAACGACAAGACGCTCGAGGACGGCGACCTGCTCTACACCGGCGTGCTGCCTCTGCCGCCGGACTTCTGGGAGCGCCACGGCAAGACGATGGAAAGCTGGCAGCAAGGCGGCGCCACCTTCTATCGGATCGCAGGCCCCCTCGTGCCGGCGTTGATGGTCAACCAGTTCGTCTTCCTGGAGACGCCGGGCGCCGCTCCGCTGTACGCGAAGGTCACCGAGATCACCGGCCGCAGCGCGGTGCTCAAGACGCTGAAGGACTACACCCACCAGAAGAACGCGGTGTGGGGCGTGACCGCCCGTAATCGCGAGCAGAACTTCGCCCTGAACCTGCTCATGGACCCGGAGTGCGACTTCATCACCCTCACCGGCACCGCCGGCACGGGCAAGACACTGATGACGCTCGCCGCGGGCCTGTCGCAAGTGCTCGACGAGCGCCGCTACACCGAGATCATCGTGACGCGCGTGACGGTGCCGGTGGGCGAGGACATCGGCTTCCTGCCGGGGACCGAAGAGGAAAAGATGGGCCCCTGGATGGGCGCGCTCGACGACAACCTCGAGGTGCTGGCGAAGAACGACAGCGGCGCGGGCGAATGGGGGCGTGCGGCCACGAACGACCTCGTGCGCAGCAAGATCAAGATCAAGAGCCTGAACTTCATGCGCGGGCGCACCTTCCTGAACAAGTTCGTGCTGATCGACGAGGCCCAGAACCTCACGCCCAAGCAGATGAAGACGCTCATCACGCGCGCGGGCCCGGGCACCAAGATCGTCTGCCTGGGCAACCTGGCGCAGATCGACACGCCCTACCTCACCGAAGGCAGCTCCGGCCTCACCTACGCGGTGGATCGCTTCAAGGGCTGGCCGCACAGCGGGCACGTGACGCTGGCGCGCGGCGAGCGTTCTCGCCTGGCCGACTACGCCTCCGACGTGCTCTGACAACCGACTTCCTCGCAGTCCTCACCTCAGGCCCGGCACAGTCCGGGCCTTTTTCTGCCTCGGCGAACAGGCTACTTTTCACATTTCCGACCCGCGGTGAAGGCCGCGTCTTGGCCGGCGGCGGGCTGTATCGGATACTGTACGTTCATACAGTATTCAAGACTTCCCGGCGATGTCGTTCTCTGCCCATGACGGGCCTCCTCTGCCCGCGACGCGACGCCTCTTGCAGCCCGACGAAATCGGGCGCGGAGCCCTGTGGCGGGCCGACCGGTGGCAGCGGGCAACGGCGTCGCCCACCCCCGTGGGCCCCACCGGCTTCGCCGCGCTCGATGCGCAACTGCCCGGCGGGGGCTGGCCGCTGGACAGCCTGATCGAGCTGCTCGGCGAACCCGGCAGCGGCGAGGTGGCCCTCCTGGCGCCTCTTTTTCGATGCAGCAGCGCGGCCTCGCAGGCCCGCTGCGACGTGCTGTGGGTCGCGCCGCCCTGGTGTCCGTACGGGCCGGCCTTGCAGACCCTGGGCCTGCCGCTGCGTCATTTCACCTGGATCGACCCGGCATGCCCGGCGGACGCCGCCTGGTCGGCGGAGCA
>Ga0134124_10002113_pt1 | contig 15985 bp, 14 predicted proteins | sample KB304_FD_96880 | JGI IMG/M metagenome (GOLD analysis project Ga0134124, IMG submission 96880) | Terrestrial soil microbial communities without Nitrogen fertilizer from Kellogg Biological Station, Michigan, USA - KB3-0-4 | ecosystem: Environmental > Terrestrial > Soil > Unclassified ...
TGGGCGCCTCGGTCGCCTACTTCCTGGCCCGGCGCGGCGTCGCCGTCACCGTGGTCGAGCGCTCGGGTGTGGCGTGCGCCGCGTCCGGCAAGTCCGGCGGCTTCCTGGCGCTCGACTGGTGCGACGGCTCGCCGCTCGGCCCGCTCGCCCGCGCCAGCTTCACGCTCCACGCCGAGCTGGCCCGCCAGGTCCCTACCGACTATGGCTACCGCCGCCTGGACACCTTCATGCTGGCGGCGCGCGAGCGGGGGAGCGTGAGTGGTCGCCATCGCGTTGCCGCGCCGGAGTGGATCGACGGCGCCGGTATCGTCACCGCCGCGCTCGGCTCGACCGAGACGACGGCGCAGGTGCAGCCGGCCCGCTTCACCGCCGCCCTGATCGAGGCCGCACCCGCACGGGTGCGCATCGGCGTGGTCGACGAGGTGGTGCAGCGTGACGGCGTGGCCCGCGGCGTGCGCGTCGGCGCCGAGACGATCGACGCCGACGCCGTGGTGCTGGCGATGGGGCCGTGGACGAATCGGGCGGGGCTTCGGCTTCCGCGCGTGCGCGGGCTCAAGGGCTACAGCGTGACGCTGGCCGGCGCCGAGGTGCCCGCGCACGCGCTCTTCGTCGACTACCGCACGGCCGACGGCCGCGCGCTGGAGCCGGAGATCTTCCCGCGGCCCGACGGCGACGTGTACGTGTGCGGGATGGCCGACCCGGCGCCGCTGCCGGACTCGCCCGAGGACGTGGAGGTGAACGACGAGGCCTGCGCCGTCCTGGCGCGGGCGGCCGGTCGCGTATCGACGGCGCTGGCCACGGCGCGGATCACGCGGCGGCAGGCCTGCTATCGACCCGTGACCGACGACAACCTGCCGCTGATCGGTCGCGTGCCCGGCGTGAGGGGCGCCTACGTGGCCACGGGCCACGGGCCGTGGGGCATGCTGAACGCGCCCGCCACCGGCCTGGCCCTCGCCGAGCTGATCACCGAGGGGAAGGCGTCGCTGGTGGATCTCCGCCCGTTCGACCCGGCGCGGTGAGTGGGCGGCCCTTGCGCGCGATGAAGTCCGGGAAGGCGGACTCGGCCTTCGCGCCCCGCATGACCTGGGTCGTGTAGCTCCGCTCGTTCGCCCACTGCTCCTCGAGGTTCGATCCCAGGTCCTCGAGCAGCAGCGCCTTCACGCCCATCACCGCCTCGCGCCGGTTCTTGGCGATCATCGTCGCCAGCCACATGGTCTTCTCCCGCAGCCGCGCGCACGGCACCAGGTGGTTGAGCAGGCCGATGCGGTAGGCCTCCTCCGCTTCCACGACGCGCCCGGAGAAGAGCAGCTCCTTGGCGACGGGCCAGCCGACCTGGTTGGGCAGCGTCCACGTGCTGTTGATGCGGCCGTAGGCGGCGGCCAGGAAGCGGAAGCTGGCGTGCTCGCAGCCGACGCGCATGTCCAGCGACGAGGCCAGGACGCCGGCGCCGCCGTAGGCGAGGCCGTTCATCATGCCGATGGTCGGCTTCGCGCACGCCGAGATCTCGTAGCTTCCGCGGGCACGGATGGCGTTGCGCGCGTCCAGCTCGGCCTGGCTGTAGCGGCGATCATCCTCGCGCTGCTCGTGGATGTCGCCGCCGGCCGAGAACGCCCGCTGGCCGGCGCCCGTGATGACGATGCAGCCGACCTCGTCGTCGTCGCTCAGGCGCGTGACCGCCTCGTGCAGCTCGGCGGTGAGCTGCTGGTTCATCGCGTTGAGCTGCTCGGGGCGATTCATGGTCAGGATCGCGACGCCCTCGGACTTCTCGATCAGGATGTAGTCGGCCATGGGCTCCTCCCGCTGTCGGCCCGAGGCTAGCACGGCGCGACGGCATTGCGCCGCTCGGCCCGCCCCGGCATGATCAGGCCCACGATCGGGAGGCGCGATGACCGACTTCGAGGCGGCGGTACGAGGGTTCGCGGAGCTCGACGAGGGGGCGCTGGGGCGCCCGTGGCCGTGGCGCGACGGCAGGATGGAAGTCCGCTACGCGCTGTACGGCACGCTGGAGGAGGCGCAGGCGGTGCACCTGCAAGCCGTTGCCGAGCCGCATCCCGAATCGCGTCGGATCGTCGCCCTGGCGCAACGGGCGTTCGGTGACCTCCGCGGCCTGCTGACCGGCCTGCCGACCGACCTGCTCGACGCGGTGCCGAGAGCGGGAGAGTGGTCGGTGCGAGAGACACTCCGTCACGTGCTCTCCGTCGAGCGACGGTACGCGACCCAGACCCTCTATGCCGTCGAGCGAGCCGACGCCGAGCCGGTGCGGATTGCCGAAGAGCGGTTGCCGACGACGGCCGCGGCGGAGGTCGCCGGTGAGATCGACGCGATCCTGGCGCGGCTCGGCGAGGCGCGGGCGGAGACGAACCGGCGGCTCGGCGACCTCACGCCGGCCGCGATGGCCCGGCCCACGGTCTGGGTGAAGCAGGACGTCGACGTGCGGTTTCGCCTCTACCGCATCGCGGCCCACGTGACCGAGCACACCATCCAGTGCGAGAAGACGCTGGTCGCGCTCGGGTGGCCGCCCACCGAAGGCCGGCGGATCGTGCGGCACATCACCGCCGTGCTCGGGGAGATCGAGGGGCTCGGCGCCGCGACCGGCGCGCGGGCCCTCGAGACGCGGCTGGCCGAGCGCTGGGCTTCGGTGACGACCGCGCTCGCGGCCGGCTGAGCCGTCTTGTCACCGGGAAGACGGGCGCGTTAGAGTACGAGCGATGTCCTCGGCGACGCCGGCCGCGATCGACTACAAGACGCTGGTCCAGGACGACCGGATCCACGCCTCGCTCTACACCGACCCGCGGATCTTCGCCGACGAGATGGACCGCATCTTCCACGCCGGGTGGGTCTTCGTCGGCCACGACAGCGAGATCCCGCGCCCGGGTGACTACGTCACGCGCCCGATCGGCCGCGAGCCCGTCATCATGGTGCGCGGCAAGGACGGCGGCATCGCCGTCCTCGTCAACCGCTGCATGCACCGGGGCACGATGCTGTGTCCGGCCGACCGCGGCAGCGTGCGGACGTTCGCCTGTCCGTACCACGGCTGGACCTACGACCTCTCGGGCGATCTGCTCGGCGTGCCCTATCCGGGCGGCTACGCCTCGTTCGACAAGAGCGCGCACGGCTTGATGCGGGCGCCGCGCCTGGCCAGCTACCGCGGCTTCGTCTTCGCCAGCCTTAGTCCCATCGGCATCGACCTCACCGAGCACCTCGGCGCCGCCACCAGACTGATCGATCGCTCGTGCGACCTGTCGCCCACGGGCGAGGTCGAGCTGACGGCGGGCTGGGTGAAGCACCGCTGCGCGGCGAACTGGAAGATGCTGCCGGAGAACGACAGCGACGGCTACCATCTCGGCTTCGTGCACAGCGCGCTCTTCAAGTCGATCCGCACGCAGTACCAGCGGGTGGTGGGGGAGGAGAAGTCCATCAAGGCCGTCATCCGCGACTGGGGCCGCGGGCACATCGAGATCGACTGGTCGCCCGGCTACCAGGCGCCGTTCGAGTGGCTCGGCAACGCCTCCGGCGCCGCCGTCGCCGACTACGTCGCCGCGCTCGAGGGGCGGGACGGACCGGAGACGACGCGCCGCCGCATCATGGAGGGCCCGGCCCACGCGCTGATCTTTCCCAACCTGTTCCTGGGCGAGACCAACATCGCGATCGTCGAGCCCGTGACCGTCGACGAGTGCGTGCACTGGCACACGCCGATGTTCCTCAAGGGCGTGCCGCAGTTCAACGCGCGCCTGCTCCGCATGGCCGAGGCGGGCATGGGCCCGGCGTCGTTCCTGATGCCCGAGGACCTGATCGTGGCCAGCCGCAACCAGGCGGGTCTCCACGCGCGCACCGTCGAGTGGCTGCTGCTCGCCCGCGGCCTGAATCGCGAGTACGTCGACGCCGACGGCCGGGTCGTCTCCCACGTCACCGACGAGACGACGAACCGGGCGCTATGGCATCACTACCGGACGGTGATGACCGAAGCGTAGCCCGCGCGTTCGACTCCAACATGGTCTCCGACGCCGATCGCACCGCCGCTGTCGAATTCCTCTACCGGGAGGCGCGCCTGGCCGACGAGGCCCGCTACGCCGACTGGCTGGCGCTGTGGACGGACGACGGCGTGTACTGGGTGCCGGCGACGACCGATCCCGCGGCCGGGCCCGACACGCACATCTCGCACGTCTACGACAACCGCGCCCGCATCGACACCCGCATCAAGCTGCTCCAGACGGGGCATCGCTACAGCCAGGAGCCGGCCTCGCTCATGCGGCGGCTGATCTCCAATATCGAGGTGGCGGCCGACGACGGTGAGCTGGTCGTCGAGTCGAACTTCATCCTGGGCGAGCTGTCCGTCCAGTCGAAGCGCGAGATGCACTGGTGGGTGGGCCGCACGACCCATCGCCTGCGGCGGGTGGACGGCGCGCTGCGGATGAGCCAGAAGAAGGTCGTGCTCGTGAACGCGGCCGAGCCTCTGCCCAACCTGTCCTTCCTGATCTAACGCCCGACGATGTGGCGTATCCATCTGTCGTCGTTGACCGCCAATATCCGAACGGCTACCCTGGCCTCGTGACCCAGACTCCGCTCACGGTCCGTCGCTGGAAGCGTTCCGAGTACGATCGGCTCGTCGAGCTCGGGATGTTCGAGCGCGAGCCTCTCGAGCTCGTCGGTGGCCAGCTCATCGTCGCCGAGCCGCAGAGCGCTTACCACGCGTCGGCGGTCCGCACCGTCGACTACGTGCTGCGGGGTGTGCTGCCGCCAGGCTGGATCGTCAGCGTCCAGGCTCCTGTGTCACTGGACGACGAATCGGAGCCGGAGCCGGATCTGGCCGTGGTGGCGGGTCGGCCGACCGACTACCGGGAGGCTCACCCGAGTCGACCCGTGCTCGCCGTCGAGGTGGCAGAGTCGAGTCTGTCCTTCGATCGCGTTCGCAAGGGCAGTCTGTACGCCCGGGCCGGCATTCCAGACTACTGGATCGTGAACCTCGTCGATCGTGTGCTTGAGGTGCGCCGGGATCCGGGACCAGAGCCCGCGGCGCCGTGGGGTTGGGCGTATCGATCGGTGGTGACGCTCGCTCCGCCGGCCACGGTCACCCCGACTGCCTTCAGCGGCGTTCAGATCGTCGTCGCGGACCTGCTGCCGTAGCCGGGCCCTCGTCGGGCACCAGCGCCTCCGGCCCGTTCCCGATCAGATCCGCGCGCCCCGCCTCGCGCAGCGCCTCGCGCGCCAGCGGCCACTGCTCCGGGCTCCAGTAGAGCAGTAGCGCCTTCTGCAGCCTCTTCGCCCGTAGTCCCGTCGCGGTGTACACCGGCCGCATGGTCAGCGGATCGATGCCCGTGTGATACATGCAGGTGGCCATCGCCATCGGCGTGGGGATGAAGTCCTGGACTTGCCGCGGCCGCCGGCCGTTCTTCTTCAGCCACAGCGCCAGGTCCACCATGTCCTCCAGCGTCGAGCCGGGATGGCCGCTGATGAAATAGGGAATGTCGTACTGCTCCTTGCCGGCGTCCTTGCTGGCGCAGGCGAACATCTGCTGGAAGCGCTCGTAGCTCTCGATGCCGGGCTTCTTCATCTTCTCCAGCACGCGGGGGCTGACGTGCTCGGGCGCGACCGAGAGCTGGCCGCCCACGTGATGCCGGGCCAGCTCCTCCACGTACTCGGGCGAGCGCTCGGCGAGGTCGTAGCGGACGCCGCTGGCGATGAAGACGTGCTTGACCCCGTCCTCCTTGCGCACGCGCTGCATCAGGTTGATGAGCGGGCCGTGGTCGGTCCTGAGGTTCTCGCAGACGCCCGGGTGCACGCAGGACAGCCGCCGGCACTTCGACTCGATCTCGGGGCTCTTGCACGCGAGCTTGTACATGTTGGCGGTGGGGCCGCCGAGGTCGGTGATCGTTCCCCGGAAGTCGCCCTGGCGGCGGAGCGCGCGGATCTCGCGCAGCACGCTCTCGGCCGAGCGGTTCTGGATGACGCGGCCCTCGTGCTCGGTGATCGAGCAGAACGTGCAGCCGCCGAAGCAGCCCCGCATGAGCACGAGCGAGTGCTTCACGGTCTCGTAGCCGGGAATGGGCTCGCCGTACATCGGGTGCGGCACGCGGGTGAACGGCAGGTCGTAGAGCTCGTCCATCGAGACCGCGGCGCCGCCGCTGCCCGCGCCGTCCTCCAGCGGGAACGCCGGCGGATTGAAGTAGACGCCGCGCTGGCCGTGACGCTGGGCGAGCGGGCGGGCGTTGCCCGGATTGGTCTCGACCTGGAAGGCGCGCGACATCTGGGCGAAGGCGCGCTTGTCGGCGGCGACCTCCTCGTACGAGGGCAGCACCACCGTCTTGCGATCGGCGACCATGCGGGCCGGATCGGCCTCGTGTCGCCTCATCTCCGCGTCGTTGACGAGGAACGCGGTGCCGCGCACGTCGCGGATCTGGCCGATGCCCTCGCCGCGGTTCAGGCGGTCGGCGACCTCCCAGACGGGCCGCTCGCCCATGCCGAACACGAGCAGGTCGGCCTTGGCGTCGAGCAGCATCGAGCGGCGCACCGTGTCGCTCCAGTAGTCGTAGTGGGCGATCCGCCGCAGCGAGGCCTCGATGCCGCCCAGCACGATCGGGACATCGGGAAACGCCTCACGACAGCGCTGGGCGTAGACGACGGTGGCACGATCGGGGCGGCACCCGGTGCGGCCCCCCGGGCTGTACTGGTCCTCCGAACGGTTCTTCTTCTGGGCGGTGAGCCGGTTGAGCATCGAGTCCAGGTTGCCGGCGGAGACGCCGAAGAAGAGTCGCGGCTTGCCGAGCGCGCGGAACGGCTCGGCGCTGCGCCAGTCGGGCTGCGCGATGATCCCCACCTTGAACCCGCGCCCCTCCAGGAACCGCGCGATGAGCACCGGCCCGAAGGCCGGATGATCCACGTAGGCATCGCCGCTGACGATGACGATATCGAGCTGCGACCACCCCCGCGCGCCGAGGTCGTCCCGACAGGTAGGCAGGAATTGGGTGCGCCCGCGATCGAGGAGCGCCGCGGCTCCGCCGGGGCGCGACGAGCGCTGGGGGGTTTGGGGGGCCATATCGGGGCCCCCCATCTAGTTGACGCGACGCGTACGGCCGGCCCAGTACGACTCGCGCAGCTTGAACTTCTGGAGCTTGCCCGTCGCCGTGCGGACCAGCGCGTCGCGCAGCTCGATCGACGTCGGACACTTGAAATGCGCCAGGCGGCTCCGGCAGTGGTCGATGAGCTCGCGCTCGGTCGCGCTCGCGCCGGGGCGGAGGACGACCAGCGCCTTGATCGTCTCGCCCCACTTCTCGTCCGGCACGCCGATCACCGCGGCCTCGGCCACCGCGGCGTGCTGGAACAGGCAGTCCTCCACCTCGATGGACGAGACGTTCTCGCCGCCGGTGATGATCACGTCCTTCTTGCGGTCGCTGATGACGACGTAGGCGTCCTCGCGGTAGCCGCCGTCGCCGGTGTGGAACCAGCCATCATCGATCGCCTTGGCCGTCTCCTCCGGCTGCTCCCAGTAGCCCTCGAAGACGTGGTTGGAGCGCGCCAGCACCTCGCCCTCGCCGTCCACCTCGATGCGGACGCCGACGGCCGGCACGCCCGCGCGCGACAGGCGGCGCGAGCGCTCGCCCGCGTCGAGGCCGTCCCACTCCCCGGGGGCGCGGTTGATCGTGAGCAGCGGCGCCGTCTCGGTGAGGCCGTAGATCTGGATGAACTCCCAGCCCAGCTCCGTCTCCACCCGCTCGATCGTCTTGGACGGCGGCGGCGCGCCCGCGACCACCACCCGCACGCGGCCTCGCCCCGGTACCGCGACGCCCGTGCCGCGGCGGGCGGCCGCGGCGTCGAGCGCGGCGGCGACCACCGCCGGCGCGCAGTTGAGGATCGTCACGCCCTCCGCCTCGATGCGGCGCAGGATCTCCTCGCCGTCGATCTTGCGGATGACGACCTGGCGCACGCCCATGCCCGTGACCGCGTACGGCATGCCCCAGCCGTTGCAGTGGAAGGTCGGCAGCGTGTGCAGGTACACGTCGCGGTCGTTCAGGCCGAGATGCCAGCCGAAGGTGACGGCGTTGAGCCAGCAGTTGCGGTGCGTGAGCTGCACGCCCTTGGGCCGGGCGGTCGTGCCCGACGTGTAGTTGATCGACGCGGTGGTGTTCTCGTCGGGGACCCGCAGCCGCGGCTGCGCGTCCGCGCGCAGGAAGAGCTGGGGGTCGCTGGCCGTGCCGAGGACCACGCGGTGCTTGACCGGGATGCTGCGCAGGGGCTCGTCGAGCTCGGGATCCACCAAAAGTACCGAAGATCCGGAATGCTCGAGGATGTACCGAATCTCTTCTGCATTGAGCCGGAAGTTCACCGGCACCAGGATGCGGCCGTAGGCGCTCACGCCGAACAGGCTCACGAGGAAGCGCGCAGCGTTCGGGGAGACGATGGCCACGCGCTCGTTCTGGCCGACGCCGAGATCGTCCAGGGCCCCGGCCAGACTGCGGGCCATCGCGCCGAACTGCGCGTAGGTGAAGCGGCCGAGGCCGCCGCCGGGCGGGTTGGGCTCGTCGACCACCGCCAGGCGGTCGCCGTACACGTGCTCGGCGCGCTCGAGAAAGTCGCCCAGGGTGAGGGGAACGATCATGAACCGAAGACTAGACTACGCGCGCGGGAGGTGCAACCAGGCGTGAGGCGACTCGAATGATGCTCGGCTAACGGCCGAGGCGCTGCTCGATCTCTTCGATCCGTGCCTGGAGCGCCGCCACGTACCGCTTCAGCTCGGCCAGGTCTCGCTCGATGATCTCGCGGCGCCCGCGCTCGTCGGCGAGCCCGGCCTCGATCCGGCGCAGCGCCTGCGTGATGGCCTGGTACTCTTGTTCGAGCCGGTCCAGCCGGCGGTAGATCTCGTCGAAGTGCCCGAGCATTTCTCGACGCAGCTCGGCTAGCTGATCCTCCAGATCGGTAAAGCGGCCTTCGATGCCTGTGAACCGCCGATCGATTTCGATGAAGCGCCGATCGATCTCCGTGAACCGCCGGTCCATTTCCGTGAAGCGACCGTCGATCTCCGTGAACCGCTGCCCGAGGAACTCGATGAGTTGCTGGTACTCGGTGGGGCTCATGTCCGAGATCTACCGTACCCGCACACCAGGTTCAAGTGTGTCCGTTCGTCGACAGCGTTACACGCCGAGGTAGTACTTCTTGACCAGCTCGTTCTCGCGGAGCTCGCGGGTGTTGCGGCCCTCGAACTCGATCTTGCCGTGCACGATGATGTAGCCGCGATCGGCGATCTTCGTGGCCTGGTTGAAGTTCTGCTCGGCCATCAGCACGGTGAGCTGGTACCGCTCCTTCAGCTCCTTGATCTTGGAGATCACGCGGCTCACGAGGATGGGCGCCAGCCCCACCGAGGGCTCGTCGACGAGCAGGATCCGCGGGGCCGACATGAGCGCCCGGCCGATGGCCAGCATCTGCTGCTCGCCGCCGCTCATGCTGCCGGCCAGCTGGCGCCGCCGCCCGTGCAGGACGGGGAAGGCCTCGAAGCAGAAGGCCAGGTTGCGCGCGATGCCGGTGCGGGCCTCCCGGCGGTAGGCGCCGAGGAGAAGGTTCTCCTCGACGGTGAGCTTGGGGAACAGGCGGCGGCCCTCGGGCACCAGGGCGATGCCCATGCCCACGATCTCTTCCGTGGACTTTCGCGTGAGATCGATTCGCTGGCCGTCGGTCTCCAGGTAGATCTCGCCGGCCTGCGGCGTGACCATGCCCATGATGCACTTGATCAGCGTGCTCTTGCCGTTGCCGTTGGTGCCGAGCAGGGCGACGGTCTCGCCCTCCCGCACCTCCAGCGACACGCCGTGCAGCACGCGGACGGCGCCGTAGCCGGCGTCCACGCGCTGGACGACGATCCTACTCGCCAAGGTAGGCCTTCTCCACGGCGGGATTGCGCACGATCTCGTCGGGCGTGCCCTCGGCGATGCGCTCGCCGGCGTCGAGCACCACGATGCGCTCGGAGAAGCGCATCACCGCTCGCATGATGTGCTCGATCATGATGATCGTGATGCCCTGCTGGTTCAGCCGGAAGAGGATGGTCAGGATGTCGTCCACCTCGGCGCTGGAGAGCCCGGCCATGGCCTCGTCCGAGATCAGGAGCTTCGGCCGCGCCGCCATCGCGCGGGCCAGCTCCAGCTTGCGCATCTCGATCTGCGTGAGCCCGGCCGGGCGGAGGTGTGCCTTGGCCTCGAGCCCGATCTCGCGCAGGATGTCGGCCGCCTCGGTCGCGCCGGCGGGGCTGCGGGCGTGGCCGGCGTACTCCAGCGGGATGCCGAGATTCTCGCGGACGGTCATGCTGGTGAACGGCTTGGGGATCTGGAAGCTGCGGGCGATGCCCAGCCGCGTCCGCCGATGGGCGGGCAGGGTCGTGATGTCGCGGCCGTCGAAGAGGATGCGGCCCTCGTCGGCGTGGAGCGCGCCGGAGATGCAGTTGATGAGCGTGGTCTTGCCGGAGCCGTTGGGGCCGATGAGCCCGAACCGCTCGCCCGCCCTGACGTGCAGCGTCACCCGGTTCAGCGCGGTGAAGCCGCCGAACCGCTTGACCGCGCCCTGGACCTCGAGGAGCTCGCCGGCCACGGGTCAGCGCCCCCGCAGGCGCCGGACGAGGCCGATGATGCCCTCGGGCGCGACGACGACGAAGGCGACCAGGACAACGCCGACGATGAGCAGATTCAGCTCGGAGGAGATGGTCACCGTCGCCAGCTGCTGGGCGGTGCCCAGCAGCACGGCGCCGATGACCGGGCCCACCCAGCTCGTCGTGCCGCCGATCATCGGCATGGCCAGCGCGTTCACGGCGTAGTCGAGCGCGAAGGCCGAGTTGGGCTCCACGAACGTGACGTAGTAGGGGAACGGCGCGCCGGCGACCCCGAGCAGGACGCCGCTGACGGTGGTGGCGAAGAGCTTGAGGCGCAGGGTTGGCACCCCCATGCACTCGGCCGCCTCCTCGTTGTCGCGCAGCGCCGCCAGCCCGCGGCCGATCCACGAGCGCTCGATGAACCGCGCCACCAGCACCGCGATGACGGCGAGGCCGACCATCACCGTGAACAGGAACGTCACGTAGCTGCCGAACGGCGGCCCGCTCGGGCGGATGACGCTGAGACCCCGCGAGCCGCCGACGTATTCCCAGTTGATGATCATCGTCTGCAGGACGACCGACAGCGCCAGCGTGGCGATGGAGAAGAAGGTACCGCGCAGGCGCAGCGTGAGGTAGCCGATGCCGAGTCCGAGCAGTCCGGCGACCAGGCCGCCGGCCAGGATCAGCACCGGCAGCGGCGCCTTCATCGACCGGATCAAGAACACCGCCGTGTAGGCACCCATCGCGAAGAAGGCCGGGGTCCCGAAGTTCACGTAGCCGGCGTAGCCGCCCAGGATGTTCCACGCCGTGGCGATCACGACGTACTGGAGAATCACGTACCCGGCAAAGTAGACGTACGGATTCACGCGCAGGCCCGCCAGCGCGATGCCGACCGCGATCAGGACCACGCCGACCACCAGCGCAGCGCTCGTGCGGTGCATCTAGCGGTCCCCGCGGAATCGGGTGACGGCGGCGGGCGGGCGACGGCGCGTCGTGTCTGCCGACCGCGCTTCATGGCGAGCCGTCGTCGCCGCGCTCGTTCGGCGTGGGGCGAGCAAGCCGCCGACGCTCGAATGCCCTCGCGCCACCCCCTCCGGGGGATGGGGGGTCGCAGCGAGCCCCACGCCGAACGAGCAGCGGCGACAGGCGAGCCATGCGCGCGGTCGGCAGACACGACGCGCCGTCGCCCGCCCGCCGGCGTCACCAGGTTTCAGGAGATCCATCAGCGTCCGAAGAGGCCGGCGGGGCGGACGGCCAAGGCTAGGAGGAGGATGCCAAACGAGACGGCCAGAGACCATGAAGGGCCGAAGAACGTGGCCATCATGCTCTCGGCCACGCCGAGGATGATGGCGGCCACGAGGGTGCCGCCGATGCTGCCCATGCCGCCGAGGACGGTGATGGCGAACATGCGGCCGATGTAGTCGCGGTCGGTCGACGGCACCACCGGCACGATGCTGATCAGCAGCGCACCGGCCAGGCTGGCGCTCGCGATGCCGATGCCGAACGCGATGGTCTTGATCTGGATGGGATCGGCGCCCATCAGGCGCAGGGCCAGCCGGTCCTGGGACACCGCCATGATGGCCCGCCCATAGAACGTCCGGCCCAGGAACAGGTAGAGCGTCAGCGTCATGGCGATGCCGACCACGCACGGCACGAGATAGCGGAAGGCGACGCCGACGCCGCCGATCTCGAACGACCGGCCGATGTACCAGGCCTGCACCAGCCGGTAGTCGACGCCGAACTTCAGGCTGAGGCTGACCTCCATGATGAACAGGATGCCGAAGAAGAAGACCAGCCCCCGCAGCGATTCCTCACCGCGTCGCTCGAAGCTGGTGTAGTAGACGCGATAGACGATCGCGCCGAGCACGTAGAACACCGGCGTGAAGACGAGGCCGACCAGGATCGGGTCGAGATTGTAGGCGTTGTTGAGCACGTACGCCGTGTAGGAGCCGAGGATCACGAAGGCGGGCTGCGCGATGTTGGCGATGTCGAGCAGCCCGAAGATCAGCGACACCCCGAGGCTGACGGCGGCATAGAAGCCGCCGATCAGCAGCCCGGAGACGACTGCGTTGGCGAGCAGATCCCAGGAGAACAGGGAGCGCTCGCGCTAGTTCTTCGCCGCTGCGTACGGGTAGATGATGTTGCCCGACTTCAGGTCGTCGGGATAGAGCACGACCTTCTTGCCCGGACCCCGGAACTGATCGATCCCGGTGCCCTGGATCTTCTGGTACTGGACCATGAGCGTGCGGCCCTTCGCCCACTCGCCGTTCTTGCCGAACTTGATCTTGCCGACGACCGTGTTGAACTCGTTGGCGCGGATGTAGTCGGCGATCTTCTGCTGGTCGGTGCCCTTGGTCGCCTCGACGGCCTGGCCCAGCACCTGGCCGACGGCGTACGAGTAGGGCGGCAGGTAGTAGCCGAGCGGGTCGACGCCGGCCTTCTCGGCCCGGGCCTGGTACTCCTTCAAGAACTCCTTGATGCCGGAGATGGCGAGGAACGGTGGCTCCGGCGCCCAGAAGTCGTAGTTCACGACCCCGTTGAGCAGCGGCCCCATGCTCGTCATCACGGTCGTGAACATCAACCCCACCATGCCGCCCCCGAGGATCTTGGGCTGCAGCCCGACCTCGTGCACCGCCCGCAGCATCCCGACCGAGTCGGGGGGGTAGGAGGCCACGAAGACGATGTCGGGGTTGGTGGCCTTGATGGCGCGCACGATCGGCGTGTAGTCCACGGTGCTGGGCGGGTAGGTCTTGTCGTACACGGTCTTGAAGCCGAACTTCTTGATGAGGTCGCGGGCGCCCACCAGCGCGTTCTGCGGATACTCGGCGTCGGCGCCGACGATGGCGACGCTCTGTGGCTTGGGCGTCTGCCTGGCCGCCAGCTCGAAGAAGCCGATGGCGGTGCTGGTCTGCGGGTCGGGGCCGGCCGGCTGGATCTGGAAGTAGTTCGGGTACTGGTACTTCTCGTTGTTGGCCAGGCCGAACATCCCGATGATCGTCAGCTTGCGCTCCATCGCGATGGGCAGCAGCGGCGCGATGAGGTTGGTGCCGTAGCCGGAGATGACCAGATCGACCTTGTCGACGTCGAGCAGCTTGGTGTAGATCCCGGGCACGGTCGCCGGGTTCGTCTGGTCGTCGTAGTAGACGAGCTCCACCTGCCGGCCCAGCAGGCCGCCCCGCTTGTTGACGTCGTCCTTCCAGATCTGCAGCGCCAGCAGCGCCGGCTTGCCATTCGCAGAGAGCCCCCCGGTCATCGCCATGCCGAAACCGATCTTGAGCGGGCCTTGCGCGCGGGCGACGAACGGCATGGTGGCGGCCAGCACGAGGGTGACGACGACGGCCGCGACCAGGGCCATCGTCCGGACGGAGGGCGAGCGCTTCATTGCATCCTCTCTCTCTGCGCGCCTGCCGCGCGCCGCCCAAAACTGCGCCAGCGCTTTGAAGTTGTCAAGGCGGTATGATGACCGCCGTGCTGCCACTCGACGGCGTGCGGGTGCTGGAGCTGGGCCATATCATCGCCGGCCCCTCGGCCGGGCTCCTGCTCGCCGACCTCGGCGCCGACGTCATCAAGGTGGAGCGGCCGGGCGAGGGCGATCAGACGCGCGGGATGCCGGCCGGCAACGGCGCCAACTTCCACTTCCTCAACCGCAACAAGCGCAGCATCACGATCGACCTCAAGGGCTCGAGCGAAGGGCGCGAGCTCTTCCTGCGCCTGGCCACGAGCTGCGACGTCGTGATCGACAACTTCGCCTACGGCGCGGTCGAGGGCCTCGGCCTCGGCTACGACGTCCTCGCGCGCGTCAATCCCGGCCTCGTGTACCTGGCGCTCAAGGGCTTCCTGCCGGGGCCGGACGAGGCGCGGCCCTTCCTGGACGAGCTGGCGCAGATGTCCGCCGGGCTCGCGTTCATGACCGGGCCGCGCGGCCAGCCGATGCGCGCCGGGGCCTCGATCGTGGACGTCGGCGCCGCCGCCTACGGCGTCATCGCCGTCCTCGCCGCGCTCCGGCAGCGCGACCAGACCGGCCGGGGACAGAAGATCACCTCGGGCCTGTTCGAGACCACGGTCTTCTGGGTGGCGCAGTGGCTGGCCAACTACGGGGCCACCGGCGAGCCGTCGGTGCCATTGCCCGAGCTCCGCCAGGGCACGCGCATGGGCTGGGGCATCTACCAGCTGTTCACCGCGGCCGACGGCGAAGAGATCTTCATCGGCATCACGTCCAACGCCCACTGGGAGCGCTTCTGCACCGATTTCGGGCTGGCCGATCTGCTCGCCGATGAGCGGCTGAACGACAACCGCAAGCGTGTGGCCGCGCGGGGCTGGCTGCCGGCGCGCGTGGCGGAGGAGATGCGCAAGTATCCGAGCGCCGAGCTGGCCGAGCGCCTGGAGCGCGCGCGGATCCCGTACGCGCCGCTGCGCCGGCCCGATCAGCTCGTGGACGACCCGCACCTGAACGCGTCGGACCAGTGGATCGCCACGCCGCTGCCCGGCCGGCCCCCGGCCAAGCTGCCGAAGATGCCGGTGCGCAGCACGGCGTTCGAGTTCAGCCTGCGCCGCCCGGCCCCCCAGCTGGGCGAGCACACCAGGGAAGTCCTCTCGGAGTTCGGGCTCTCGAAAGAGGAGATCGACGCGCTGGCGTCACGGAGGGTAATCGGATGAGCGACCTGCCGAAGTCCGTCAAGCTCAAGGAAGTGGGCCCGCGCGAGGGCTTCCAGTTCGAGAAGGGCGCGATCAGCCTTCAGGACAAGATCTCGCTGGTCGACGCGCTGTCCGACACCGGTGTGAAGACGATCGAGTTCACCTCGTTCGTGAGCCCCAAGTGGGTGCCGCAGATGGCCGACGCCGAGCAGATGGTGGCCGGCATCAAGCGCGCCCCCGGCGTTGCCTACGAGGCGATCTGGCTCAACGAGGCGGGACTGGAGCGGGCGGCCAAGCATCGCGACTCGCTGGCGCTGCGCCCGATGTTCAGCGTGGCCGGCACCGACACCTTCATGCGCAAGAACACCAACCGCAGCGTCGACGAGCGCCTGGAGGAGCTGCCGGGCTGGGCCGAGCGCTACCAGAAGCTCGGCCTGGACTGGCTCGACGTCGGCGTGATGGCGGCTTTCGGCTGCAACTATGAAGGTGACGTCGAGCCCAAGCACGTCGTGACGGTTCTTCAGAAGGTCGAACAGAAAGCCAATGCGTGTGGTTCTCGTCTGGGCGGCATCGGCCTGGCCGACACGATGGGCTGGGCCAACCCGCTGCAGATCAAGCGCCTGGTCGGCACCGTGCGCGAGCGCTGGCCAAACGCGCCGATCAAGCTGCACCTGCACGACACCCGCGCGCTGGCCGTGGCCAACGTGGTCGCCGCGCTGGAGGTGGGCGTCGACTACTTCGACACCGCCGTGGCCGGCATGGGCGGCTGCCCGTTCGCCGCCCACA
>Ga0134124_10002114_pt1 | contig 15983 bp, 13 predicted proteins | sample KB304_FD_96880 | JGI IMG/M metagenome (GOLD analysis project Ga0134124, IMG submission 96880) | Terrestrial soil microbial communities without Nitrogen fertilizer from Kellogg Biological Station, Michigan, USA - KB3-0-4 | ecosystem: Environmental > Terrestrial > Soil > Unclassified ...
CCGAAACGCGTCACTGCTGCCACCCGCAAGGTGAAGACCGCTTCCCGGAGAGCCTGATTGCAGCGCTTCGGCACAGCCGAGGTATCGCGACTCACGGAGATCCCGATTCGCTCCGTGCGCGCCATGATCCGCGCAAGGTACGTCTCGCCCAGTCGCGGACCGCGCCGATCCCTGCAGTTTTCATTTCAGGATCTGGTGCTGCTGCGCGCAGCACGCGATCTACTGGCCGCGCGCTTGTCGGCGCGACGTGTGGGCACTGCACTGCGCGCCATCCGCGCACAGCTGCCAGAGGCCATTCCTGCCCGCGGGCTGTCGCTGACCGCTGCCGGCGACCGGATTCTCGTGCACGAACTGGGCGAGAAGCGTGATGCCCTTTCAGGGCAATTGCTGCTGGCGCTGGAAGTGCACACCGATGGCAGGACCATCCAACTTGTCGATGCGGCGCCCTCCGACGCCAGTTCAGACTTCAAGACAGACGATTGCACTCGTCAGTTCGAAGCCGCGCTCGCTCTGGAAGAGAACGATGTCGAAGCGGCCGTAGATGCTTACCGCGTGTGCGTCACCAGACACGGTCATCCCGGCGCCCTGGCCAACCTGGGCCGGCTGCTGCATCTCGGTGGTCGGATAACCGAAGCCGTGCAGCTTTACCACGGTGCTGCTGATGCCGATGCGAACGTGCTGTACAACCTGGGTGTGGCGCTCGAAGACCTCGGAAGGATCAAGGAGGCGCTTGCCGCCTACTCGCAGGCCATCGAACTCGACGGGGAATTCAGCGATGCGCACCACAACATAGCCCGACTGTATCAGGAAGCCGGGGATCAGCGGCGCGCGCTACGTCATTGGAATGCGTATCGACGACTGACGCGCAACTGAACGGGATCAGGAATGGTCTCTCTCATGTTTGCGCAGGTACTCGGCATGCGCGTGGTCTTTTTCCTTCTTCTCGGCCTTGTACTTGCCGCGCGCGACGGCGGCCGAACGTTCCCGTGTCCTGGTGGTGCTCACTGCGGCCGAACCGGAAAACAAGCGTTGCAGATCCTTGCTGCCGCAGGCAGGGCATGCGGGCTTCTGCCTCTGGTTTGGCAGGATCAGCAGCTCAGAACGCTTCCTGCAGGCCTGGCATTGGTAATCGTAGATGGGCATGCGGGCGATTCTACCGCGGCTCCGCGCGCTGCGCGGCGCTATGCTTGACCCACATGGCGGCTCGCAAATCCACAGGCAAGAGCGGCAACATCTTCGTCGGCGTAGGGGGATGGAGCTTCGCGCCGTGGCGCGGTCTGTTCTATCCGCGTGGCGTGACGCAGGCGCGCGAACTGGCGTATATGAGTACTGTGCTGAATTCGCTGGAGATCAACTCCACGTTCTACGGCCTGCAGAAGCCGGCGACATTCCAGCGCTGGCACGACGAAACACCGGCGGGTTTCGTATTCGCGGTCAAAGCACCCAGATTCGTTGTCGGGCGTCGGGATCTGGCCACTGCTACGGACAGCATCGCCCGCTTCCTGGACAGTGGCGTCCTGCGACTGGGTGACAAGCTGGGACCCATCAACTGGCAACTCGCACCCGGCAAGCCCTTCGTAGCAGCAGAGATCGACGCCTTCCTGTCCATGCTGCCAAAGCAGCGGGAAGACAGAAAGCTGCGTCACGCCATTGAAGTCCGCGATCCGAGTTTCGCGGTGCCGGAGTTCGTGCAGCTGGCGCGGCGGCACGATGTCGCCATCGTTCTGGCGGGCGATGCGCAGTACCCACAGATTGCCAATGCCACGGCGTCGTTCGCGTATCTGCGGATCATGGGCACGATCGATACAGAACTCTCGGGTTACACCGCGTCGGCGCTCAGTCGCTGGGCAAAACGGGCGCGGGCACTGGCCGTTGGCAGCCTGCCCTCCGGTCTCGATCGCGTTGCTGAGCGGGTCGCGGCGAAGGCCGTCCCCCGCGACGTCTTTCTCTACGTCATCAGTGGCGCGAAACACCGCAATCCCGCAGCCGCACGCGCGCTGCTCAAGAAATTGAGCTAACGCCAGTTTGCGTGCGTGCTCCAGTACTCCACGCTGCGGCGATACGCATCATGGTCCAGCGGCAGACCTGACCCGCCCTCCCCCACGCCCAGGGCATTGCGCATCATCGTGATGGGCGCCATGGGGGTCTCTTCGGGCTCGCTCGTATACATGCAGCCCACGATCCCCCATTCCGCGTCGATGGGTGAGCCTTCCTTCCCGAGTTGCTCACGGCTGTACAGGATGACGATCAGATAGTCCGCAACCGGCGGCTCGACCCCCTCGAACCAGCGCACCAGCACGGGCAGCTCACTGCTGTTGCGCGCCTCATAGGCCGAGCGCAGCAGATGCCGATTGGCATCGCTGATGGGAATCGCAAGCTGGCGGGTCGAAGTCCAGTTACGGTGTACGTGGAGCTTGCAGAACGGTGCATAGCCTTCCAGCACCCGCAGTGGCGCATGTTCGTTCAGGTATTGCTCGAACTGCGCAGCAGTGATGTCCTGAATGGTGTTGCGACGCGGCTCGCGGGGAAACAGCCGTGGACGGGCGAATTCGGTCAGTACGATTTGCATGGCGGGAGTTTAAGATGCCCGCTTCCGCACCGGAGTGCTCTCTTGAAGACAATGACACGATGGATTGGTGCATGGCTGGTGCTGACCAGTTCCGTGATCGCACGGTCGGCAGCCCTGCCCATGCCCGGACCCGAACGCCTGCCCGCCGATACCTGGGTACTGGTCAATTGGCATGGCGTAGCCAATGCAACGCAGGTCCGGAATACCAACCCGGTGATGAAGCTCTGGAACGATCCACAATTCGCCGCGGCGCGTGACCAGATCATCGGCAGGATCACCGCGTCGATGGGAAAGGACACCGCAGCACTGGCCGGTCGCGCTGTCCTCGATGATGTCTTTTCCGTGCTCGAAAACCCGGTGGTATTTGGCGTCGCCGGCGATCCGATGCTCGCAGGCAGTGACAGCGTGCATTTCTTCGGGGTATTGAACCGCAAAGGCCAGGACGCGGCGTGGACACGCCTGAACAGCAGGAAGCCCCCGGCGAACGCGGAGGTTTCCACTTATTCGTTCCGTGGAGTGCAGATCGAGAAAACCGTCACGACCACAATGCCGCCCAGGCCCGCCGTTGAAGCTGATAAGCCCGTTGCACCGTCGAAGCCGAGGATCTCGTACTCATTCCAGGCTTCGCTGGGCGACCATGAGCTTTATTCCGACAGCCAGGCGGTGATGGAGTCGTTGATCACGCGTTTGAAAGACGGCAATGCCGCTGACGATTCGCTGCTGAAGAACACGGCCTACCAGCGTGCGCAGCGTTTCCGTGCGGAAGGACCGCTGCTGGAGGCTTTTGTCAAAGTCCCGGACTTGACGAAGATCCCGGTTCCGGCAAATCAGCAGATCAACCTGCAGAGCTCGGTCCGTGAGCTGCATCCGGAACGGATACAGGGGCTGTGGTTTTCGGCCGGCATGGGTCGCGATCGCATGCTGATGCGTGGCGCGCTGCTGGCCGATATGACACCAGGCAGCCTGCTCGATCTGATCGGCAACAACGTCACGACATTCCAGACGCTGGCCGCGGCACCCGCCACCGAATCCTATGCTGCGCTTCGCATCGAACTGCCTGCGCTGTACGCCACCTTGCTGCGCGCTGTGAAGGCCGGCATGCCGCCTGACCGGGGCGCCGCGGCCGGCATGATGGTCGACAGCCTCGCGATCGGGCAGACGGGTATGCGGGCCGTGGACTTGCTGTCACTGTTCACGGGTGAGGTTGGCCTGGTGAGGACGGGCGAGGAGCAGGTCAGCGCCCTCGCTCTCCCGGCGCTGCTCGTGATTCCGGTGACCAGCGGCGAGCAGGCTCTTGGTGTGTTGCGCAAGGTCGCAGCCCCGTTGTTCGCAAAAGAGGAGAAGGTCGGCACCGCTACGGTAGTTAAGATCGATACATTCCCGCCGCGCGCCACTGGGGGCACCGACGCCCGGGAAGCCCGACCCCTCTTTCTGGCGGTGACGCCGAACATGCTGCTGATCGGCTCCGACCGTGCGCAGCTCGATGCGGCGCTGCTGCGCAATGCGACCGGCACACCGAACCCCGCAGGATCGCTGGCGGCCGATGCAAAGTTCCGGTCCGTGCGCAGCGGCTTCCCGGCTGCGATCAACGGCCTCTCCTACACCGACATCTCGCGTGTGCGATGGGAGCTGTACATCAACTCTCTGCACCAGCAGATGGCGAAAGCGCGTCAACAGGTACTCGATCAGGCAGCGCGAGCCGAACAGGGAGACGCGAGGAATCCGCCCAACCCGGCGCGCGCGGCGCAACTGCGCAGCCAGGCGGAAAACGCCGCCAGCTTCGAACAGATACTGGTGGACCTGTTTCCATTGGCCAGGAAATATCTGAAAACCTCGGCCGGCGCGAGCTGGAAGGCGGCTGACGGAATGTTCTTCGATTCCTTCGTTAACTGAATATTTTCCTTGAGGTGATAGCCACCGCTGAACCTTCGGCATCTTCCGCTGGAGGCGTATAGTCTGGCCTCTGTCGTACAGGGGGATCGAAAATGCTTGCCGACAATTTCGTGAAGCTGGGCGCCGCCGCGGTGGCTGCTGTTATCGCTGTGACTCTGGGTGCCTGCAGCAAGCCTGCGGAGCCCACGGCCGCCGCGCCTGCCGCCGCACCTGCGGTGGCCTGCAACCGCCAATGCCTGATCGATGCCACCGACACCTACATCGCGGCGCTGGTCGCACACGACATCACCAAGGCACCGCTGTCCGACGAGATCGTTTTCGTCGAGAACGTCACCAGGACAAAGCCCGGCGAGGGGCTGTGGAAAAACATCGTGAAGGGTCCAAGCACCTTCGCCGTTCACGTGCCGGATGAGGCCAACGAGACAGCCGGTTTCCTCGGTATGGTGACCTACATGGGTCCGCCGCAGGCTCCACAAGGTGCATCTCCCGCACAGCGGGCAGAGCTGGCCAAGAAACCGCTGGTGGAGCAGCCGGCGATCATCGCCATCCGCCTGCAGTTCGATGCCAGGGGCAAGATCAAGCAGGCCGAGCACCTGGTCTCCGGGGTGCGCGAAGCACAGATGGTGAATCTGCAGACGCCCCGTCCGGGCATCTTCACCGAGATTCCCGCCGCGCAGCGCAAGACGCACGACGAGCTGATCAAGCTCGGCGCCTCTTACTACGACGCGCTGGATGACAACAATGGCGAGCTGATGCCTTTCGCGCCCGACTGCGAGCGCCATGAGAACGGCATGATCACCGCCAGCGGCCAGCCGTCGACTGCGCCGGCCGTTCCTGGCGCAGCAGCAGCTCCCAAGGTGGCTCGGGACTGCCGGAATCAGCTCAACAGCAATACCTTTCAGTACATCGACAAGATCGAGAACCGCCGCGTGTTCGCCGCGGACCCGCAGACGGGACTGGTGATGGGCCTGTCGCACTTCCGGCACCCGATGACCAACCTGCCCTACAAGGTGAAGACCCTGGACGGCAAGGAAGTCGAGCGCACCAAGAAAGACTTCCCCTTCGCTCCCTTCGACCTGCCGGCCGCGCATATATTCAAGATCGGCGCGGATGGCATGGTGCATGAGATCGAGGCGATGGGATTCACCACCGCGTACAACTCACCGACGGGTTGGGAGTAAGCCGGAAATCTTCACCGGCCTTCCGGCCATATAGCCCATCGTCAGCTGCAGCACTGCCAGCGCAATCATCAGCAACAGTGCTGCAGTCCACCGATGAGTCAGGTCGTGGATGAAGCCGATGAAGATCGGCGTCACCGCAGCCATCGTGTAGCCCACGGCCTGCGCCATACCGGATAGCGCCACACTTTGCGTGGCGGTTTCGACGCGCAGACTGAACAGCGTGATCGCGAGCACCAGCGCGCCTCCCGCGCCCAGGCCCATCACGATCATCCACGCCAGTGCGTGTGCTGCATCCAGATACAAGCCGATGTATCCCAGCAGGATCATTGCGCTCAATGCGACACCGATGGCGCGCTGATCCTTCATGCGGTGGATGAAGACGGGAGTGACCATCACCGAGCCGAGCACGAAGATCTGGTAGATGAACAGGATGACGCCGGACCGCGCAGCACTGATGCCCTGCAGGTCGCTCATCATGCTGGGGAACCAGGCGACCATCACGTAGAAGGCGGTCGACTGGCAGGCCATGAAAATGCTCACCTGCCAGGCCAGCGGCCGATTCCACATCGAGACGCGGTTCTCTGCCTTGGCCGGGGCAGTGTGCGCGCGCAGCTGGGTCGTCCATACCACCAGCGCCAGCAGTGCGGGAATGGCCCACGATGCCAGCGAAAACCGCCAGCCCCCCCAATCGGCCAGCGGAATGGAGATGCCGGAACCCAACCCGCCACAGGTAACCATCACCATGGTGAACAGGGCTGTCACCAGCGTCAGCTGTGACGGAAAATCGCGCCGTATCAGTCCCGGAAGCAGCACATTGTTGAAGGCGATGCCGCAGCCGATGAATGCCGTGCCCGTGTACAGCCAGACAGTGCTGTCGAGGTAGCGAAGTCCCATTCCGGCGACCAGCAGCAGCATGGAAATGAAGATGGCCTGTTCCATGCCGAGCCGGCGCGCCACGGGCGCCGCATAGGGAGACAGAAAGCCGAAGGCAAACAGCGGCAACGAAGTCAATAAACCCGCCGCTGTGCCACTAAGCCCGAAATGCGCCTGAATGCCCTTGAGCAGCGGTCCCACGCAGGTGATGGCGCCGCGCATGTTGAGCGTGACGGCCAGGATGGCGAGGAGCCGGACGAGGCCGTTGCCACGGAAGGGGTGCAGTGCTGCGGTCGAATTCATATTCGACCGATTGTGTCACGACGGCACGCGCCCCACGTAGACGCTCTGCGGCCGGATCAACCGGCCCTCGGCGCGCTGTTCGAAGCAATGCGCCGTCCAGCCTGCCATGCGGCCGATGGCGAAGGTCGGTGTGAAGAACGCAGCCTCCAGTCCCAGGCCATGCAGCAACAGCGCCGTGTAGAACTCGACATTGGTCTGCAATCGCCGGCCGGGTTTGTATTCCTTCAGCAGCCTCAGCGCCGTTACCTCAACCGACCGCGCAAGATCGTAAAGACGGGCATCTCCGGCGCGCGTGAACATCCGTGCCGCGGCTGCGCCCAGCACGTCGGCACGCGGATCGCGAACCTTGTAGATGCGATGGCCGAAGCCCATCAGCCTGCCGCCGCGCTCGATCTTCTCCCGCAGTACAGTCTCGGCGCGAGCGGGATCACCGATTTCGAACACCATGTCGAGGGCGGGTCCTGGTGCGCCCCCATGCAACGGCCCCTTCAAGGCACCGATTGCGCCGGTGGCTGCCGACACGAAATCCGATCCCGTAGACACGATGACGCGCGCAGTGAAGGTCGATGCGTTGAATCCGTGATCCGACACGGTTGCCAGGTAGGTATCCAGACCACGCACCAGCGCGGCATGCGGTTCAACTCCATTCATCATGTAGAGAAAATTGGCTGCGATGCCCAGATCCGCCCGTGGATCCAGTGGCTCCTCGCCACGCAGAAGACGGGCATATGCGGCGACCAGGGTCGGCAATGTGCCGATCAGGCAGGTTGCCGCCTCGACATCACTCTTCGCGGTCAAAGTGCCCGCAGCCATGCGCAATGCATCCATGGGTTCAACGCGGCGCAAGGCCATGGCGCGCAACAGCGCCATCGTGGCTTCGGGCATCGGCACGACCGCAACGCGGGCGGTGCTGATTCCTGCGGCCCCCCAAAGCGCTGCAACCACCTCCTCGAATGGCCGGACCGAGAGTTGTTCGAGGCGCTCGCCTGCGATCACCAGTTCGCCCCGCTCACCATCCACCATGCTGAGCCGCGTTGCGGCGGCCACTACTCCGTCCAGGCCGCCTATTGTCTTCAAGCTGGATTGCGCGTTCATGGTCACTACCGTATGTTCCGACTAGTTCATGGTCAATATTGATTGGATAATCAATATGTCGAAGCCGAAGTCCGCATGGTTGAGCGCCATGGAAGCCACGCGATTGCTCGATGTAAGCAGCGCGACGCTGTATGCCTATGTCAGTCGCGGCCGCGTGCGCTCCGAGGCAGGCTCCGGCAAGACCCGGCACCGCCGCTATTCCCGGGAAGACGTCGAGCGATTGCGCGCTCGGGCGGATGAACGGCGCAATCCGGCGAAAGTAGCCGAGCACGCGCTTCAATGGGGACTGCCCATACTCGAGTCTTCGATCACCCTGATCGCGGATGGTCGCCTGTATTACCGCGGCCGCGACGCCAACGAGCTCGCGCGCTCCAGCTCGCTGGCACAGGTGGCAGCACTCCTGTGGACAGGAACTGATGACATCGCCGTACTCGATGCCGCCGCGAGACCGATAGCCGCGAAACGACTCCGCACCGATGCACCATTCGTGTCACAGGCGCAGGCAGCGCTGGCGCTGGCCGCGTACGGGGATCCTCTCGCCTACGATTTACGACCGCGCGCAGTAGTGCAGACCGGCTGGCGCATCATGCAGCACCTCACATCTGTTGCTGCGGGCACTGGTGCGCACGAGTCATCGATCGACGCCACACTGGCCAGATACTGGAATGCGACTGCTGCAGCCCCTCTGCTGCGGGCAGCGCTGATCCTGTGCGCCGATCATGAATTGAATGTCTCTGCGTTCACCGCGCGCTGCGTCGCCTCCGCCGGCACTTCGCCATATGGCGTCGTCATCGCAGGGTTGGCGGCACTGGAAGGCGTAAAGCACGGCGGAACCACTGGACGTGTCGAAGCACTCTGGAACTCACTGCACCGCTCGCGCGACCTGCGTGGCGCCATCACCGAGCGCCTGCGACGAGGTGAACGGATCGACGGCTTTGGCCATCCCCTGTATCCAGGCGGCGATCCGCGTGCGGCGATATTGCTGGCCATGCTGCCGAAGTCGAAGCGCGCAGCATTCGCGGGCGATGTCGCCGCTGCCGCGGCGGGAATCCTGGGCGAAGCTCCCACCATCGACTTTGCGCTGGTTGCGCTGGCGAAGTCGTTGGGCCTGCCAGATGGTTCAGCGCTCACACTCTTCGCGCTCGGTCGCACACTGGGATGGATTGCTCACGCGCTGGAGCAGTATGCGCAGGATGCGATCATCCGGCCACGCGCGAGATATGTGGGCGACAAACCTCTGACGTAGTCAGCGCATGCGCAGCAATTGGCGGTTCAGAGAGTCCACTCGCGCGCGCAGTTCCGCCCGGTCCTTGTTGGCGCTGCTGAGCTTCAGCGTCAGCAGCGCGCACAGCGAAAGCAACGCCGCGATAACCGCCAGAATCACATCAGCACCGGCGTGATGTGGTTGCGCGCTTGAGTCATGCCATTCCCGATGTTGCGGCGCAGAAGGCCTGGCCACGGGAAGAGTGTGCGCCGATCAATCTGGAAATGACAGTTCCGCCTTTTGCTCGGAACTCGATGCCGCAGGGGTTGTCTGCTACGCGCGACTGGTGCCGCGAGTGCCTGTGGCGGCACTCGCGGCATCCCCAAGCCGCTTCAACCCTCAGTATTTGATCTCGCCGTGAATCACGCGCACTGCCGAGGTCACTATGGGCTTCACGCCCACGTACACATCAGAGTTCGGGCTGGCCGGATTCTTCAGCAAGGCTGAAGTCGGCAGCACCACACCCACCGGCGCATGTAGCTGTGCAGCCGAGCAAGTACCCAGCGACTTCTTCGCAAAACGGATCTCGCGATCCAGCCATTTCACCAGGTAGGAGTGTCCACCACTGCTCACGCGACCGTTGCTCAGGTCATTGGGAATCACGAAGGCAGGCACGTAACGCGAGTTCTGAGTGTCGCAGGACACCACAGCGTTGGTATCACGCGATACGCAGACACCCGGCAAGCCCCAAAGGTCGCCGAAGCCGCCGTACTGCAGCACCATGCTCTGACCCGCATAGTCACCGTAGGCCACGCCATTTGGCACCTGGAAGTTGACCTGCAGCGGCGCGTCGAAGGCGACGAACTGACCGCTGGAGTCTTTGACCGCGGCAAACTGATTGTGGCTCTCCGCACCCGTTTCCCACTGGTAGTACACATCGGCATCGTTGATCTTCATGTCGCAGTACGTGCCGGAGCCCGGGCTGCACTCCGCGGCTGCGAGGTTCGCCACAAGGCGGCCACTGCGAATTCCGTACTGGTACTGAGAATGCTGATGCAGCGCATCGGCGTCCGTGAACGTGACCGCCTGGCCACCGATCCGCAGCAAGGCGGTGGCAGCGTCAGTCTGGTAAGTGACCACGCCCGAGGGGGCCGTCGGATTCCAGTTGTTGAATGTGCCGGCGACGAATGGCGACGGCAGTGAGGCGCCGTTCGCAAAGTAAGCCGTCATGCTCGCCGGCGTCGGGCATTCGCGCACGCAGTAGAGTGTGGGAATGGCACCGAACTGCGAGGGATAGACCAGATCCTGCGTGCGGTACACGACCTGGATGGAGGAAGAGTTCACCGAACCCGTCGCGCCCTGCAGCGCGATGAAGATCTCGCCGCCCAGCGACTGCGACCAGCCCTGCACACCCGGACGGGTCTGCCAGAACGAAACGCTCACCGTCTGCTCCTGTGACAGCGGTTGCAGCTGACAGCCGTTGTTGCTGCAGTTCATGCCGCCGGTGACCTTGAAGTTGCCGGCAGTTTCATCCCAGTACATTTCGTACTGCGTGTTGGGCTGTGCACCACTGAAAAGACCGGCGCCTTCCGGACCGAAGAACGCATTGAAGCGCACGCGGTCGATCTGCTGCAGGGTGCGGGTCTGGCGCGTGAACTTCATCAGCCGGCCGCCGGACTTCAGCACCGTGTAGTCGGTCTTCACGGCAGACTGGCCGCCGCTGTAGTCCACCTTCTGCACGGTATCGCCATTCTGCAGCGCCGTCATCGCCGCAGCAGGCAGCGACAGGCCGTAGTAGCCGAGGTAACCGTGGTAGGTCTCGCCGCCGTGCACGTAGTCGATGGGGAAACCCGAGTTGCGGGTGATGCGCGCGCCGGTGGTCTCGTCATAGAGGCCATAGCGCCACACCGACATGCCCGTCTCCGGATCATTCGCATCGCGCGCGAAGCACTGCTCGGCGCTGCCATCGCTGCGCAGATAGAGGTTCGGATCGTAGGCGAAGTCGAATGCGTTCGATCCCTGGTCGCCCTGCATCAGCATGCGGCCGCTGCCGGTTGCGGTACCTGAGGCATTGAGCTTCAGCGCCACGTTCTGCGTATAGATGCCCTGACCGTCGTCGCGGGTTTCGGTGTGGAAATAACGCACGCCATCGGTGCTGCCTTCCAGCACGCCGTTCATCCGGCAGTTCGGATCGCCCACTTCGTGACCGCAATAGTAGAGCGTGAACACGCCGTAGGGATTGTTCGCCGTGGGCGCCGCAGTCGCTGAAAGATGCACATCGATATCGGTGCGATGCCCCTCCTCTTCCTGCGACAGCCAGATCTTGGAGATCATCGGAGTGCTGTTGGACTGGCGCGTGGCATTCACCACGGCAGTCATGTAGGTGGCGGCCTGTGCGGCGTCGCCACTGGCCGCTGAGCTGGCGCCGCCAGAGCTGCCGTTTGGCTGGCAGCGCGACTCTTCCACCAGCGCGTTGTAGTCGCCCTTGTTGACGAAAGCGTCCGAACGCAGCGCCGACATGATGCACACGATCATGTTGACCTGGCCGATGCCTTCGGAGGTGGCGTCCTCCACGTGGCTGTTCTGCCGGTCCGTGGAATAAGCCGAATCCGAAGGCGGCGCGGCAAGACTTGCCTGAGAAGCCAGCAGCAATGGCGCGGCGAGCAACGGGGAATATTTCGTGAGTGTCTTCATGAGGAATCTCCTGTCCGCCGACATCAATTCGCGTTCGTTGCGGTTACGACTGCCACGCTGCTGGGTGTCGCGACGCCTTCAATCGTCTCGGGCGCAGGAGCTGAAGGTGACGAGCCCGAGGGCGCGCTGCCCGTGGCTGCCGAGGATCCGCCACAGGCGGACAGCAATATGTTGATCGCCACGACACCAATGAGTGCCAGCAATCGGCTCTTCGTGCCCTGCATGAATCCCCTCCGGAACAAAATGGAATGAAGTACGAACGGGCCGAAATTATGGGGAGCACGTCGCAGAGGATTGTTGATGCAATGCCGACGCGCGCAGAGGTCAGCGGGATATTGCTCACACTGTGGGTCAACCAGGGGCAACGCGGAGCGCCGCCTTGTGGACATATGCCCCGATCGCGTGTCGGCGCTCACGCACACAACGAAAAAGGCCCGGCATTTTCATGCCGGGCCCTTCGATCTTACGAGTAACTCGAGAGTTACTTCTTGGCAGGCGCCGGAGGCGGCGGAGCTGCAGCGGGGGCAGTCGGCAGCGTGGCCGGATCCCAGTGTTCGTCGGCCTTGCCGTCGACGAAGCGCCAGGTGTCGAACCAGGTGCTGGTGTACGTCTTGGTCGGATCGTCGGCGTACGGGTATGAACGCGCGGCCACCACCGTCACATAGTCCCCCTCAGCCTGTACTGAAACCACCGGGCTGGTGAGCTTCGTGCAGGTAGGCGTGGGCTTGCGCTTGGCAACGTCAATGAAATAGTGCTTCACGCCGGCAAGGCCCGAGGCCGCCAGCGGGTTGTGCTGGATGTATTTGTCGGTCAGCCATTCGCCAGCGCGATCCCACTGATTGCATTGGAGCAGTTCGCGCATGATCCTGAGCGCGGCCTGTTTGTTTTTGTTGAGCTTCGGATCCTTGCTGCTGAACAGCGATTCCGGATCGGGATGCGCCACTACTGGATCGGACAGAGCACGCATCTGCGCAGCCGCCGGCAACGCAACCAGAACGGCCACTGCAGCGGCAAGAGTCAGGCGAATGGAACGCGACATGGAATCCCTCCTTATATGTAGCTTGGACCCCTCGGGGTGTCGGGGGATCATGACCCGTCGGCAACGGGCAAGCAAATGGCGAAGGTAAGGAAAACCGTAAGGCATAATCCCCGGGCCCATCAGGGCGGCCGCAGGGCACACTAAAATAAAGGGGGAACTGTGATCCACACCGGAACTACAGCTGGCCGGACTTTGGCAGGCATCGCATTGGGCGCGCTTCTGGCGGCCAGCCTGAATGGATGCCAGGCAAAGACAGACAGCGCCGTGAAGACCACGGGCCCGCAGGCCGGCATGTCATCGGATCGACTGAAGCGCATCGATGATCACTTCCACAAGCTGGTCGATGAGGGAAAGATCGCCGGCGTCGTCACCTGGGTTGCACGCCGGGGTCAGGTCGTCCATGAGGATGCCTACGGACTGGCGGACATTGCTGCCAGGAAGCCGATGAGCAAGGACACGTACTTCTACGTGTATTCGATGACCAAGCCCATCACCACTGTGGCGCTGCTGATGCTGTACGAGGAAGGCCGCTTCCAGCTGTCAGATCCCATCGCGCGCTATCTGCCGGAGCTGGCCAACCTCAAGCTGTATGCCGGTGATGGCCCTGGCGGACGCATGGTCCTGAAGGATCCGGCGCGCCAGCCTACCGTCGAGGACATCTTTCGCCACACCGCCGGCTTTCTGTACGGACCTGCGGGCACTCGCAGCATTGACAAGGCCTACAGTGAAACCAATGTCCTGGGTGGGACGCTGACCGATCTCACGCAACGACTGGGCAAGTTGCCTCTGGCCTACGAGCCCGGCACAAAGTGGATCTACTCGGTTTCGCACGACGTGCAGGCGCGCCTGGTCGAAGTGCTGTCGGGCATGCCCTTCGATGAATTCGTGCGCAAACGGATCTTCGAGCCGCTGGGGCTGAAACACACTCTGTTTGGCCGTCCGAACGAGCTCAAGGATCAGTTCGCGGTGATTTATGGCGTGAAGGACGGCCAGCTCGTTCCCACCGGAGCCCTGGATGCGCCTGGCGCCGCGACGCGCGTGCTGGGTGGATTCAGTGTCTCCGCGACCGCTGCCGACTATGGGCGGTTCGCGCAGATGTTGGTGAATTCCGGAGAGCTGGATGGTGTGCGCCTGCTTTCCCGCAAGACCATCGACCTGATGGATTCCAATCATCTGCCGCCAGGCGTTATGCGCGGCGCGGCGGACGGAAGCGTTGCCTATGGCGAAGGCTATGGCCTCGGCGTGCGTGTGGTGACCGATCCCGCGCAGGCCGGCAACCTCACCTCGAAGGGGACCTTCGGATGGTCGGGTGCGGCGGGCACACATTTCTTCGTGGACCGAACTGAAGGTCTGGTCGCCGTATTCATGATCCAGAAGATGGGTGGCGGCGACGGCGCGGCCATGGGTGCTCAGTTCGAGACGCTGGTCTATCAGGCCATCGTCGACTGAACGCTTCTGTCAGTCGCGCCGCGCAGGCACGCGGCATAGACTACCGATACACGCGAGGAAAACTCGCGGAGGGGGACTCATGGTTTCGCCACGACTGGCTCACATCATCCTGGCCGGCGTTGCCGCGCTTGCGACTCTTCAGGCTCAGGCACAGTCCGCTGCCAAGGTCGATATGCAGCGCCTGCTCGGCGCCAACAAGGACGCCGGCCAGTGGATGACCCACAGCCGCACCCTCGATGAGCAGTACTTCAGCCCGCTGAAGCAGATCACCGATCAGAACGTCGGCAAGCTGGGCCTGGCCTGGTACGCCGACCTGCCCACCAACCAGAACGTCGAATCCTCACCGCTGATGATCGATGGTGTGCTCTACCTGACGCTGCCGTGGAGCATGGTGATGGCGCTCGATGCCAGGACCGGCAAGCAACTGTGGCTGCACGACCCGAAGGTGCAGCGCGCATGGAACATCAATACCTGCTGCGGCGTCGACAATCGCGGCGCGGCGGCGTGGAAGGGCAAGATCATTTTCGGCACTCTGGATGGCCGCCTGATTGCGGTCGATGCGAAGACCGGCAAGCAGGTGTGGTCCACCAAGGCAACGCCCAACGAGCGACGCTATTCGATAACCGGCGCGCCGCGCATCGCCAATGGCAAGATCTTCATCGGTTCGGCTGGCGGCGAATTCGATGCGCGCGGCTACATCGATTCCTACGATGCCGAAACCGGCAAGCTGCTGTGGCGGTTCTGGACCATTCCGGGCGATCCCGCGAAGGGCTTCGAGAACAAAGCCATGGAAATGGCCGCGGCCACGTGGAAAACACCGGGATGGTGGAATACCGGCGGCGGCGGCACGGTGTGGGACGCCATCACCTACGACGCCACCAACGACCTGGTGATCTTCGGCACCGGCAACGGCACGCCAGGCGATGCCATCCGGCGTGATGCCGGCGGCGGCGACAACCTGTTCATGACGTCCATCGTGGCAGTGCACGCCAAGGACGGCAGCTATGCCTGGCACTACCAGACCACGCCGTGGGAAACCTGGGATTACGATACTGGCCAACAGCTGATGCTGCTCGACTCCGAAATAGATGGAAAGAAGCGTCGCGTCGTGGCGCAGGCTTCCAAGAATGGATTCTTCTATCAGCTCGATGCGGCGACCGGGAAATTGCTCGCGGCCAAGCCTTACACCGACGTGAACTGGGCCAACGGCGTGGACATGAAGACTGGCCGGCCCAATGTGGTGCCGGAGGCGCGTACGAATATCACCAACAAGATATTCAATCTCGCGCCTGGGCCGGCTGGCGGTCACGCGTGGCAGTCCATGTCCTACAGCCCCATCACCAAGCTGGTCTACATCCCGGCGACCACGCACTGGCAGCTGATGGGCCCGTTCGACGCACGCCAGAAATATCTCGCCGACCATCCCGAGACGAAAACAGGATTCACTGGCCGCCTGGCCGCGTGGGATCCGGTAGCGCAGAAAGAAATCTGGCGCAGCGAGGAATTCATCAACCCGACCGGTGGCGTTCAGGTCACTGCAGGCGCGCTGGCCACCGCCGGCAACCTGGTGTTCCACGGCAACCTGCCCAAGCGCGAATTCGTCGCCTACCGCGCCACTGATGGCAAGCGCATGTGGAGTTTCGACACCAAGACCGCCGTGCTGGCGGGTGGCATCAGCTACCA
>Ga0134124_10002117_pt1 | contig 15975 bp, 17 predicted proteins | sample KB304_FD_96880 | JGI IMG/M metagenome (GOLD analysis project Ga0134124, IMG submission 96880) | Terrestrial soil microbial communities without Nitrogen fertilizer from Kellogg Biological Station, Michigan, USA - KB3-0-4 | ecosystem: Environmental > Terrestrial > Soil > Unclassified ...
CGTCCTGCTGCTCGCGCGTGATGCCGTACTTCTTCGCCACGTTCTCGGCGGTGGTGCCCATGTGGTACTGGTTGAACGCGTCCCACAGGCCGTCGAGGATCATGGTGTCCAGAAGCTTCCAGTCGCCCATGCGCTGGCCCTCGCGCGAGTTGGGCAGCACGTGGGGCGCCATGCTCATGCTCTCCTGGCCGCCGGCGATCACGATGTCGGAGTCGCCGTCGCGGATGGATTGCGCCGCCAGCATCACGGCCTTCAGGCCCGAGCCGCACACCTTGTTGATGGTCATCGCGGGAACGGCGTTCGGCAGGCCCGCCTTGATGACCGCCTGGCGCGCGGGGTTCTGGCCGGCCCCGGCCTGCAGCACCTGGCCGAGGATGACTTCACTGATCTGCTCGCCGTTGAGCCGCGCGCGCTTGAGCAGCTCCTGGATCACGACGGCACCGAGGTCGACCGCAGGGGTCTTGGCAAGGCTGCCCTGGAACTTGCCGACGGCGGTTCGGGCCGCGGCGACGATGACGATGTCGGTCATGACGATCTCCTGTTGACGCTCGAACGATTCCGAGCCCGCGGAGGCGAGCTCAGCCTTTGACCTGTACGTATCGGCCCGGCGCGGGCTCGATCACGCGGTGCTTGCGGTCGCCGTATCCCTTGGGTGCGGCAACCAGCTTGCCGCCGTGCGGCTTGAGCCACTGCACCCAGGTCGGCCACCAGCTTCCGGGCGATTCCTTGGCGCCGTCGAACCACGCCTGCGGGCTCGCGGGCAGCTTGGCCTGGGTCCAGAAGCTGCGCTTGTTCTTCGATGGCGCATTGATGACGCCGGCGATGTGCCCCGACGCGCCGAGCACGAACTGCGCCTTGCTCTTCACGAGCTGCGCCGAGGCGTAGGCGCTCTGCCAGGGCACGATGTGATCTTCGCGCGAGGCGTAGAAGAACGCGGGGACGTCGATGCGGCCGAAGTCCAGCGGCTCGCCGCACACCGTGACAGCGCCCGGATCCTTCAGCTTGTTCTCCAGGTAGGCGTTGCGCACGTACCAGCAGTACATGGGCCCGGGCAGGTTCGTGCTGTCGGAGTTCCAGTACAGCAGGTCGAAGGGCGGGGGCGTCTCGCCCTTCAGGTAGTTGCCGACGACGTAGTTCCACACCAGATCGTTGGGCCGCAGGAAGGAGAAGGTGGCCGCGAGCTCCGAGCCCTTGAGCAGCCCTTGCTTGCCGATCGACATCTCGCGCAGGGCCACGGAGCCCTCGTCGACGAAGATGTCGAGCAGGCCGGTGTCGCTGAAGTCGAGGAACGAGGTGAGCAGCGTCATGCTGGACGCCGGCTTTTCCCCGCGCGCGGCGGCCGTGGCCAGCGCGGCGGCAAGCAGGGTTCCGCCGATGCAAAAGCCCAGGGTGTTGACCTGGTCCTGGCCGGTGATGGCGCGGGTTTCGTCGATGGCGCGAAGAACACCTTCCGCGACGTAGTCGTCCCAGGTCTTCCCGCCGAGCGATTCATCGGCATTGACCCAGCTCACCATGAAGACGCGGTGACCCTGCTCCAGCGTGTAGCGAACGAGCGAGTTGTCCGGCTGCAGGTCGAGGATGTAGTACTTGTTGATGCAAGGCGGGACGATGACGAGCGGCCGCTCGTGCACCTTCGCGCTCAGGGGCTTGTATTCGATGAGCTGGAAGAGCTCGTTCTCGAACACCACCGCGCCCTCGGTCGAGGCCACGTTGCGTCCCACCTCGAACACCGACTCGTCGGTCTGCGACATGTGGCCCTGGCGAATGTCGTTCCACAGGTGCGTGAGGCCGCGCGCGATGCTCTCGCCGCCCGTCTCGATCGCCTTGCGCTGTGCCTCGGGGTTGAGTGCGAGGTAGTTCGCGGGCGAGGCCGCCTCCACCCATTGCTGCACTGCGAAGCGCACTCGCTGGCGGGTCTTCTCGTCGGCCTGGATCTGGTCGGCGAGCTGCAGCAGGGTGCGCGCATTGAGCATGTACATGCCGGCGATGAAGGCCGAACTCGGGTTCGCGCTCCATTCGTCGCTCGCGAAGCGGCGGTCGCCCTGCGACGCGGCCGGCTTGGCGCCGTGGCCCTTGCCTGGCTTGCCCCCGCCCTTGGCGTCGAGCGCACCTTCGACGCTCGCCTGCGAGGTCTGCATCACCTGGTTCCACAGTTGCGTGGCCTGCTCCACGTAGTCCGCCTGCAGCTTGGGCAGCGCTTCTGCGGGCAGGGCCATGCCCCCCGAGAACGCCTTCATCGCCTGCATCAGCCCTTCGTTGAATTCGCCGGCACCGGGCGCGGCCCAGGCGCCCCACGGATTGGTGATCTTGGTGTCCATGTGTCTCCTCGAATCGTTCTTCCCGACAGGTCGTCATGATGAACCCGCGATGCGCATTTGTGCAGGGCGCCGTCGATTCCCTCGGGAATCAACGAAGATCGCGCTCCCGCCGCCGCCACTCCGGGCGGCCCGACTCAGCCCCTGCTCCCCGATGTATCTCGTCTTGATCGCATGGCTTTATGTCGCCCTGATGATGGCCGTGGCCGAGGCCACCGCAAGCAACGGCACCGTGCTGGGGGCGATCTTCACCTTCCTGCTGTATGGGCTGGGTCCGGCGGGCCTGGTGTTCTATTTGCTGGGCACTCCGGCGCGGCGTCGGGCACGACGCCAGCGCGAAATCGCAGGGCAGGAAGCCCCGCAGCCGCCACCTTCAGGCGGTGAGCCAGATCGCCGCAGCCATGCGGCCGGTGACGCGGTCGCGCCGGAACGAGAAGAACCGTGAGTCGTCCTCGACCGTGCACCACTCCCCGCCGTGCAGGCGGGTGATCCCCAGCGCGGCAAGCCGGTCGCGACCGAGCCCGGGGAGGTCGGCCAGCCACTTGCCCGCGGTGTGCGGCACGAAGCGCGGCCCCGGCTGTTCGGGCCAGACGCCGAAGCCCTGCAGCACATCGGCGCCCACCTCGAAACGGCGCGGCCCGATGCACGGCCCGAACCAGGCCTCGATATCCCCCGCGGCGCAGCCCGTGGCGGCGCGCAGCGCCTCGACGGTGCGCTCGAGCACCCCGCCGGCGAGCCCACGCCACCCCGCGTGTGCCGCGGCCACGCCGCCCGGCGCGGCGAACAGCACCGGCATGCAGTCGGCGACCTGCACCACGCAGGCCACCCCCGGGTGCGTCGTCATGCTGGCGTCGGCCTCGGGGGGCGCTGCCGCGTCGCCCGGCGGCGAATGCGGTGCCAGTTCGAGCACGGTCGTGCCGTGGACCTGCTTCAGGAAGACCGGACGTCCGCCGATCGCCTGCGCGAACCGCGCCCGGTTGCGCTCGACGTCGGCCGGCGCGTCGCCCACCGCGATCCCGAGGTTGAGGCTCGCGTAGGGCGCGCCGCTCACACCGCCCTCGCGCGTGGTCATGAGCGCGGCGACGCCGGGCGTCTCGAACCGGGGGCGCAGCCAGGCGTGCGACACGGCCAGCCTCAGCCTTCGTGGTCGGGGCTCGCCGAGGGCTGCGCCTGCTGGAACGCGGGCACCGCCATGCAGGCGTCGAACACCCGCATCACGGTCGGCACGTCGTCGAGACGGCAGTCGAAGCGGCGCGCGTTGAAGATCTGGGGCACGAGGCAGATATCGGCGAGCGAGGGCGTATCGCCGTGGCAGAAGCGGCCGGTCGCCGCATCACCCGACAGGCGCTGCTCGATGGACTGCAGCCCGGTCTCGACCCAGTGCCGGTACCAGGCGTTCTTCTGCTCCTCGCTCACCTTCAGCTCGTGCACCAGGTAGCGCAGCACCCGCAGGTTGTTCAGCGGGTGGATCTCGCAGGCCACGTCCATCGCGAGGGAGCGGACCCGCGCCCGCGCGATCGGCGTCTTGGGCAGCAGCGCCGGCTCCGGGTGGGTCTCGTCCAGGTACTCGATGATGGCCAGCGACTGGCTCAGCACCGTGTCGCCCTCCACCAGCACGGGCACGAGGCGCTGCGGGGCCATCGCCGCGAAGCTCTGCGCGAACTGCTCGTTGCGGGCCAGATGCACCGCGGCGTAGTCATAGCCCAGGCCCTTCAGGCCCAGCGCGATGCGCACCCGAAACGAAGCAGAGGAGCGGAAGTAGTTGTAGAGCTTCACGGGGGCAGCCTCTGCCGGGCTCACTCGCCCACCACGCGCAACTCGAGCGGGGCCAGCCCGTCGATGCGTGCGCTCATGACATCGCCCTTCACCACCGCGCCCACGCCCTCGGGCGTGCCGGTGAAGATGAGGTCGCCCGCCTGCAGCGTCCAGGCACTGGACAGGTGCTCGATGATCTCCGGCAGGCTCCAGATCATCTGGTCGATGCGGCTCACCTGCGTGGGCTTGCCGTTGACCTTCAGCTCGATGGCCGCGCGCGTCACGTCGCCGGCGTCCTTCGCAGGGGTGAGTGCGCCGATGGGCGCGGAGGCGTCGAAGCCCTTGCCGATGCTCCAGGGGCGACCCTGCTTCTTCATCTCGCCCTGCAGGTCGCGGCGCGTCATGTCCAGCCCGACCGCGTAACCCCACACATGCTCCAGCGCCTTGGCTGCGGGGATGTTGCGCCCGCCCTTGCCGATGGCCGCGACGAGCTCGACCTCGTGATGAAAGTTGCTGGTGAGCGGCGGGTACGGCAGCTCACCCGTCTGGCCGGGCGCGACCGGCAGCACCGCGTCGCCCGGCTTCATGAAGAAGAACGGCGCCTCGCGGCCGGTGAAGCCCATTTCCTTGGCGTGCTCCGCGTAGTTGCGGCCGACGCAATAGATGCGGCGCACCGGGAAGCGTTCGCTGCGGCCGACGACCGGCACGCTGGGGATTTCGGCGGGTGTGAAGACGTAGCTCATGGGGTGTCTGGGGGCCGGAAAAGGAGCCGTCGATGATGCCACGCAGCCCCTTGCGACGACTTCGTGGAACCCGCACCACTACACTGGCGCGCATGTTTCAAGCCCGCAGCATCAAGCACTGCAAAGCCTGCGGTGCGCAGACCACCTACCGCATTCCGCCCGACGACAACCGCGAGCGCGCCATCTGCGATGCCTGCGGTCTCATTCATTACGAGAACCCGATCAACGTGGTCGGCACCATCCCGGTCTGGGGCGACAAGGTGCTGCTGTGCAAGCGCAACATCGAGCCGCGCTTCGGGCTGTGGACGCTGCCCGCGGGCTTTCTCGAACTCGGCGAGACCACCGAGCAGGGCGCGCTGCGCGAGACCGACGAGGAGGCCGGCGCCCGGGTCACGCTGCAGGGCTTGTTCTCGGTGCTCAACGTGACCCGCGTCGGACAGGTCCACCTCTTCTATCGGGCAGCCATGCAGAGCGACCATCTCGACCCGGGCCCCGAAACCCAGGAGGCACGGTTCTTCGCGGAAAGCGAAGTGCCCTGGGACGAGCTCGCCTTCCGCACCGTGCGTGAAACGCTGCACGCATATTTCGCGGACCGGCGCAACGGCTCCTTCGGCGTGCACTGCGTCGACATCGCCTGATACGAGCCTGAGCGAGCCGCGGCTTCGATGCCGCGCCGCCACGAATTACCGGCTTGCGCCCCCCTAACCCCGGGGAGGCGCGCGGTTATTCAACCCTTGCACCGTTGTTCATATAGGCACCCCAGGAGCACGATTCGAGCCTGGGGGATGGTCTCCTTAGGAACGACGCATGCGCGTTGCGGCCTCGACTCCCGATTCCGCGTGGACGCCGGTGGCCGACAAGGGCACCTCGGCGGAGATGCGCCGCTTCTCGGCCGGCATGCGGGTCGTCACGGCCTTGCTGTGCTCGGCGCTCGTCGTCGCGAACGAACCCCTGATGAGCCTTGCCGCCCTGTGCGTGCTGGCGAGCTATTGCCTGTGGTCGGGCTGGCTGCTGTGGCTCGAGGCGAACGGGCACGCGCGCCACACGGGTCTGTGGTGCCACTGGGTCGATGTCACCTGGTCCTGCCTCGTGATGGCCCTGAGCACCGCCGGCGGGCCGATGCTGATCGTGACGCTCGTCTACCCGGTCGTGCTGGCGAGCATCGGCTACGGCGTGCGCCAAGGCTTGCTGCTGGGTTGCTTCGCCACGCTCGGCCTGCTCATCAATGGCGAGGAAGAGCTGGCCCACCGGTTGCGCCAGGGGTGGCTCCACGTCCTGCCCCTGGTGCTCGCCCTGGCCGCCGTTCCGGCCGCCGCCGTGCTGGCCGGACCCATGAACCTGCTGCGACGGCGGCTGGCGCTGGTGAGCGGCCTGGAGGCGCAACTCGACCCCCGGCGCGGCCTGGACCCGATCTGCGCTGAGCTCGTCGCACGCCTTCGAGCCGGCACGCAGGCCGATGTCGTCGCCCTCCTCCTGCCTGCGGAATCGGGCGCGCCGGCCACGGTGTCCGCCGGCAACGAGCCCGCCTTTCGCGTGAAGCCGCAAGTGCACGAGAAGTTCGAGGCCCTGCTCTCCAATGCGCCGGACTGCGCGCTCTGGCACGTCGTTCGCCGACGCTTCGACCCACGCCGACGCACCCGCCTGTACGGCCCCGGGCCCTTGCCCCCGGGCGCCTCGACCTCGCTGGACGAACTGGCGCAGATGCTGGGCGTGCGCACCCTGCATGTCGTGCCCCTCACCCGCTACGCGCGCCGCCACGGCCACTTCCTCGTGGGGCATGTCAGCCCGCGCGGCCTGAGCTACGACATCTCGGCGCTGACGAGCGCGGTGCCCGAACTGCTGCGCCTGGTCGAACAGGCGGCGCTGGTCGATCAGCTGCAGGAGGAAAGCGCCGCGCACGAGCGCGCCCGCATCGGCCGCGACCTGCACGACAGCGCCATCCAGCCCTACCTGGGCCTGAAATACGCCGTCGAGTGCGTGGCGCTTCGCATTCCGAAGAGCAATCCCGCGCGCAGCGAGGTCGACTCGCTGGCCGAGCTCGTGAACGCGGAGGTGGCCGCCTTGCGCGAGCTGATCTCGGGCCTGCGAACCGGCGAGGGCCGCGACGAGAACACCCTCGTGCCCGCCGTTCGCCGACAGGTCCGGCGCTTCTCGCTGCTCTTCGGCATCGAAGTCGAGATCGATTGCCCCGACCGCCTGCCCACCACGCGCGCGCTCGCCAGCTCGCTCTTTCACATGGTCAACGAGGCGCTGAACAACATTCGCAAGCACACCAGTGCGCGCCGCGCCTGGATCAGCCTGTCGGTGCACGACTCGACCCTGCGGCTGGTGCTGCGCGACGACGCGGGCACGGTGCGCGGACGGCCGGTGGACGGTTTTCGCCCGGGCTCGCTCAGCGACCGCGCCGCCGAGCTGGGCGGGACGCTGCAGGTCACGTTTCCGGATGGCCTGAACACCGAGCTCGTCATCCAGATCCCGTATTAGCCACGCGCAAGGACGCACCCCATGCCCCACACCGCTCACCCAGCCGTCGAGGCCGGCGGACGTGCCCGCGCCATCCGCGTGTTCATCGCCGAGGACCACGCGATCACGCTGTGGGGACTGCGCAAGCTCATCGACGCTTCCGCGCCGCGGATGGTCGTGGTCGGCACCGCCTGCACGCGCGCAGAGCTGTCGAGCCACGAAGCCCTCCCCATGTCCGACGTCATCCTGCTCGACCTCGACCTCGGCGGCGAGGACGCCGTGAGCTGCCTCGCCACCCTGCGCCAGCGCTGCACCGCGCGCGTGCTCGTGCTGACCGGCGCCGACGACATCGCCCGTCATCGAGGCGCGGTGATGAACGGCGCGCGCGGCGTCATCCACAAGTCGGAGCCCGCCGAAGTGATCCTGCGCGCCATCGAGAAGGTGCACGCGGGGGAAGTCTGGCTGCACCGGGCCTTGCTCGGCGAAGTGCTGGGGCTGCTCACCGAAGGCAACGCGCCGCGCGCAAGCCACGCGCCCGATCCCGAGACGAAGCGCATCGCAAGCCTCACCGCGCGCGAGCGCGAAGTGGTGGCGGCCATGGTGCAGGCCCCCGGCGCCAAGCAGTTCGCCATCGCCGACGAGCTCGGCATGAGCGAGCACACCTTGCGCAATCACCTGACGGTGATCTACAGCAAGCTCGCCGTGCAGGGCCGGCTCAAGCTGTATGTCTATGCCATCGAGCACAAGCTCGCGGCGCCGCCAGCGCAGGGGCCGGACTGGACGCGGCTGGACTCGGCCTGGGGGACGGTGTGATGCAGGCCGCGACGGGCGCGCAGCCGCCGCGCGACAGCATGCTCAGGGAATGGCTGCTGCGCGCGTTCGCGCTCATCGCCTACGGCGTCATGGTGTGGATGGTGGCGCGCGCCTGGTGGTCCGACACCAGCCGACTCACGCTGCTGATGCTGCTCGTGTCCGAAGGCGTCACGCTGGCCATCGTGCTCATCGCGCGGCGCGCCGTCGTGCGCGATATGCATCCAATGGCGATCGCCGCCACGCTCGTGGCGATGACCTTCTTCCTCGGCTTTCGCTACTCCGACACCCAGCGCCTCATCCCGGAATGGCTGGGCGTCACGCTGCAGGGCGCAGGACTGGCGTGGCAGATCGCCGCCAAGATCACGCTCGGGCGCTCCTTCGGGCTGCTGCCCGCCGCCCGCGGCCTCGTCACCGGCGGGCCCTATCGCCTGGTGAGGCACCCCATCTACCTCGGCTACCTCGTCGGGCACGTCGGCTTCCTGCTGACCAACTTCTCCGCTCGCAACCTGCTCGTGCTGGTGCTGCTCTATGCGGCGCAGACGATCCGCATGCTGCGCGAGGAAGCGGTGCTCGGCGAATCCGTCGAGTACCGCGACTATTCGGCGCGCGTTCGCTGGCGCCTCGTGCCCTTCGTGTTCTGACGCCCGCTCGCCCCCCGGGGGAGCCAGGCACTTGCGCAGCCGCATCCCGACGCTCACAGTACCCCTTCGCCTATGGATCGGAGGAAAGTGCCATGAGCCCACGAGTCTCCTGCCTGCTGGTACTCGCCGTCGCCTTGAGTGCCGACGTCGCCGCACAGCAATACGTCTACCCCGCCAAGGGCCAGACGCCAGACAAGCAAAAGAGCGATGAGGCGGCTTGCCAGACCTGGGCAGTCCAGCAAAGTGGATTTGATCCCGCCAAGCCGCCCCCGCCCCCAACGACGACAGCGGCTCCACAGACCGCAACCGGCACGACGCCGGGTGCGGGTGCGCGCGGGGCAGCGCGGGGTGCCGTCGTGGGTGAAGTCGTTGGCGGTGATGCAGGGACGGGTGCGGCCGTAGGCGCGGCCGCCGCACGCGGACAAAGCCGAAGACAGAACGCGACGGCAGCCAATTCGGCGCAGCAACAGCAGCAGTCCGCGGCTCAGCAGCAGCAAGCTTCGTTCGCCAAGGCGCGCGCCGCGTGCCTCGAGGGCCGGGGCTACACCGTCAAGTGAGGCGCGAAGCTAGACCTCCCGATCGATGATGTAGCGCGGCCGCCCCTTGCTCTCCATATAGATCTTCGACACGTACTCGCCGATCACGCCGAGGCTCAGGAGCTGGATGCCGCCGAGGAAGAACATGGGCACCAGCGTGGACGCCCAGCCCGGCACGCCCTCGTGACTCACCAGGCGCACCCACAGCGTCCACAGCGCGCCGAGGAAGCTCAGCACCGACACGCACAGGCCGAACATCGTGATCGCGCGCAGGGGCGCGGCAGAGAACGAGGTCAGCCCCTCCAGCGCGAACGCGAGCATCTTGCCCAGCGGGTACTTGGTCTCGCCTGCGTGGCGCTGCGCGCGGTCGTAGTGGACGACCGCGCTGTCGAAGCCGAGGTGCGGGACGATGCCGCGCAGGAACAGGTTGCGCTCGCCGTACTGCGCGAGCGCATCGATCACGCGGCGCGTGAGCAGCCGGTAGTCGGCGTGGTTGAACTGGATCTCCACGCCCAGCGCGCTCAACAGCCGGTAATAGCCCTCGGCGGTGAGGCGCTTGAAGAAGGTGTCTGCCGTGCGGTGGCGGCGCACGCCATAGACCACTTCCGCGCCGCCGCGATGCGCGGCCAGCATGGCGCGGATGGCCTCCGGGTCGTCCTGCAGGTCGGCATCGATGGTGACGACCACATCGCCCGGCACCTTGAACAGACCCGCCAGCAAGGCGTTCTGGTGCCCGCGGTTGCGCGAGAGCTTGAAGCCATGCACTCGCGGCTCGGCGTCCGCCAGCGCGCTGATGACCTGCCAGGTTGCATCGCGCGAGCCATCGTCGACGAAGTACAGCGCACTGCCGCCGCAGACCTCGCCGCGCCCCTGCAGGTCCGACAGCAGCTCCAGCAGCCGCCGTGCCGTCTCGGGCAGCACCGCCTCTTCGTTGAAGCACGGAACGACGACGGAAAGACAGGTCATGGTTCGGTCCCTCCCCGCTTCGCGAACACCCACCAGCGGCAGCCGAGATAACTCACGAGCGTGTACGGCAGCACCGCACCCGCCTGCGAAGCCGCCGCCGCAACGCCGGCGCGCAGCAGCCCGAGCAATGCGGCCAGATTCGCAAGCCATGCCAGCAGCACCACCAACGCGAATCGCAGCGCATGCGGCAGCCACGGGCCCCTGTGCGCGAAGGTCCAGCTGCGGTTCAGCACGAAACTCAGCGCAAGCCCCAGCGCGTAGCCCGTCGCATTGGCGCTCACCTCCCCGAGGCCGAGCGCGCGGGCGAGATAGATGCACGCCAGCCCCACGAAGGTGTTGGCCACCCCCACGAGGCCGAAGCGCCAGAGCGTGCGACGCGGCATGGCGGTGCTCATCGCTGCGCACACAGCCGGTACTGCGCTCCAAGCGGAAGCTGCGTCAGCATCCGCTCGATCGGACGCAAGGCGCGCAAGGCGCCGGGAAAGAAGATGCGGTAGGCCGACGTCACGTGGCCGAAGCCCGCCGCGTGCAATCGTCGACGCATCGTCCCCGCGCCGATCAGCACCGCATTGGCGTCGAACTCGCAGGCGTTGACCGCATGCCGCGTCAGGGGGTTGAGGGGGTTGTGCTCGAAGACGAAGAGCCGCCCGTCCTCGGCCAGCACGCGGCGCAGCTCGCCCAGAAGCGCCACGTGACGCCGTGCGTCGATGTGATGGAACACGCAGGCCGCGAAGGCGATGTCGAAGCTGCCCGCCGCATGGGGAATCGTGATGCCGTCGAACGCGCAGTAGTCCGCTGCATCCGGATGGCGCGCGCGCGCGATGTCCAGCGAGCGCTCGGACACGTCCAGGCAGGTGAGAGACGCATTCGGGAACGCCTCGCGCCAGTGCGCGACCGAGGCGCCCACGCCCGCGCCGAAGTCGAGGATGCGCCGCGGCGCGCGCCGCGCGCACAGGCGCGCCACGTCCTGCACCTTGTAGCGCGCGAAGTAGTCGGGCGTTTCGCCGGAGAGCCGGATGCTGCGCGCGTGCTGCCGCTCGTACTCGTCGGCGAAGCGATCGAATTCGGCGCGGTCCATGAGTGCCTCGCTATCGCGCCGCGAGGGCGTCTTCGCGCACGTGCACCACGGCCACCGAATCGGCATGCACCCTGCGCCAGCCGGGCAGCCTGTCCAGCATGGCCACGGCCGACGTGCCGGGCGCCAGCAGGGTCCAGCCGATGCGGTATTGGTCGAGCAGTTGGGGCAGAGCCGCGGGATCGCTCATCCCCAGGGCCTCGATATAGCGCTTCAGGAAGGCGTCGCCATACATGTCCGCACGTCCGTCGATGAAGACCGGCACGCGGTTGTAGATGAGGTAGCCGCCGAACCCGTAGTCATTGAGCACCGGTCCGTGTGCCCCGTTGCGCATCGCGGCCTCCACCGCCGCCTGCGGGGTGCGCTCGATGGCGGGCGAATAGCGCCCTGAATGAAGGGCCGCGGCAATCGCCAGCACCGCGACGCCTGCGGCGATGGCAACGCTCATCGCGCTGGCTGGCGCGGCGAGCGCACGGAAGACGCGGTCCAGCGACTCCACGTCGCGTCCCGGCACGGACGACCTGCGCCAGTGCTGCGCCAATGGAGCGGCCATCAGCAGCGGCGACACGAGCCCGAGCACGGCCACGTTGCGCTGATGCTTGAGTGCCAGGTGAAGCAGGCCGGCCACGATCAACAGGCGCAACCATGGCAGCCGCACGAGGCCCGCGCAGGCGATGCACAACATCGTGAGCAGCCAAAGCTCGACGGGCTGAAAGCCGTGGAAATCAGGCGAACGCCATTCGGCGATGGCCGCAAGCGCCACACCCATCCCCATGACATGGAACGTGAACCACAGACCCTGCCAACCCGAGGGCGTGAGCAATGCGGCCAGGACGCAGAGCACGACGAATGCCGCCCAGCGCCGCGCGATATCGACCCGCTGACCACGAGGCGCCGAGATCACCGCGTCGACGCTTAGAGCCGCAGCGAGCGCGATGCCCAGGGTGAAGCTTCCGTGAAGGTTCGCCCACAGCACCATCAGGCCCAGCATCCACCACGGCGGAGGTCGGCGCTGCTCCACCGCGTCGACCAGCATCGCGACCCAGACGACCAGCAGCGGCCACGCAAGGACGTGCGGGCGCGCCAGCAGGTGCGTCAGGGCCATGAGCCCGCCAAACACCGTGAAGAGCAAGGCATGCACGGGCTCCATGCGTTTCATCAGGAACCGCATCAGGTACGCAACCGTCGCTGCGAACGAAAGGGCTCCAAGGACCACGAGCCCCGCCCAGCCGCCCAATCGATGCACGCCATACAGCACGAGCTCGCTGAGCCACTCGTGCGCCGTCCATGGCGCCTCGGGCATCGAATGCGAGAAGGGGTCGGTGCCCGGCACGACACCGTGCTCGACGATCCAGCGTCCCGCCGCGAGGTGCCAGTACGTGTCGCCATCGAGCAGCAAGGCAAAGGGGCGAGGACTTGCGAGCACGCCCACGAGTACGGCAAGGAACGCCAGCAGCGGCCACGACACACCGACCATGCGGACATCGGAATGCGGCGCTGCGCTCAACGTTCGTTCCATGGGTGGGCCCCTCGCTGAAATGGGTGGCCGATCCACTCTAGCCACGGCGCGAAATGAAGTCGACTGCGCAGGTCAGTGCTTTGCGCGCTCGCGCGATGCGCGGGTGGGCTCGCGAGCAGCACGACCGGGACAAAGCTCCCATCGCGCCCCGTCATATCCGCTCTCGTGAGCGTGGCCTGCGCGCACTAGCCTGAAGCATCGGTTCGCCGTGGTGGCGCACCGCATCCCACTCGGGTCCTTCATGCCCCAACAAGAGTCGCTGAAAGTGCTCGTGGTCGACGACCACGCCAGCATCCGCGCAGGCATCGCCGGACTCATCGACCTGGAGAGTCCCTGCATGCACTGCGTCGGGTCCGCGGCCACCGCACGCGAGGCGCTCCTGCGCACGCAGGAGCTGCTGCCTGACGTGATCGTGCTCGACGTCGACCTCGCGGGAGAGGATGGCCTGGCCCTCATTCCCGCGCTGCGCCGCAGCGCGCACTGCGAGGTCGTGGTCTTCACCTGCCTCACGGACCCGCAGATCAACGTTCGCGCGCGCCGCCTGGGCGCGCACGCATGCATCAGCAAGACCTCGCCCACCGCCCTGCTCATGACCGCCCTGCGTTCGGCCGGTCGCTCGGGCCCCACCCCACCGAATGCGGGGAGCGGCACGTCCCCCCCGCATGGGACGAATCGCCCATAGCAGGGGGAGCGCACCCGCCGATGCAGCGCAGACAGCCCCCGCCCACTATTCGTCAACGAATGGGCTCCGTGCACATATGAGCAATGCGCGGCGCCAAGGAGTCGTAGCGCGTTGACCGGCGCTCAACGGTCAAAGGTCCCGGGCCCGGTCCTTGAATGGGTCGCACAAGGTCGGACCCGGCAACGGCGTCCTTTCATCCACTCTCATGAGGTAAGGCCATGAAGTTCATTCAATTCTTCAAGACGTTCCTTCGGGACGAGGATGGCGCCGCAGCCATCGAGTACGGCCTGATCGCCGCACTGATCGCGATCGCGATCATCGGCGGCTCGATCGCACTGGGGGGGAGCTTGAACAACCTGTTCCAGTTCCTCGGCACCTGCATGGCGTCTCCAAGCGCGGCGAACTGCACGCTCGGCGGCTGACGCCACCGCAAGCGAGCCGGACCCGCCCCCAAGTCCGGCTCCTTGCCCCGAATTCCATCGGATCACGCTCATGCCCGCTCCGCAGCTTCTGTGCACCCTCGCCTTGAGCGGCGTGCTGCTTGCGGCCGTGATCAGCGACGTGCGCACACGTCGCATCCCCAACCTGCTCGTTGCAGCCGGCATGCTCGCCGGGCTCGCGCTGCAGGTGCTCGCCCCGCACAGCGAGGGCCTCTTCGCCTTCTGGTGGGGCGGCCTCGGACTTGCGCAGGCCCTGCTCGGCCTGCTCGCCGGCCTCGCGATCTTCATGCCCCTTCATCTGATCCGCGTCGTCGGCGCCGGCGACGTGAAGCTGCTGGCGATGGCGGGCGTGTGGCTCGGGCCGAAGATGCTCCCCGGCGCCGTGCTGCTCACGCTGCTCGCCGGCGGCGTGATGGCCCTCGTCGCGATGCTCGCCTCGCACTCCACGCGTCAGGTGCTCGCCAACGTGCGCGTGATGCTCACCTCCGCACTGATCGACGTGCAGCTCGGCCGCCCGGCCGCCCTCGACGCGCCCGCCCCCGGCGCCATCCGTCTGCCCTACGCGCTGGCCATTGCCATCGGCACGCTGGGCGAAGTCGGCTGGGTGCTGCTGCACGCGCAGCCCTGATGCACCCGCGAGAGCGCCATGACCACGCCGCGCGTCATCCACCTGCCGACCCTCGAGGACGAGCTGCCGCCCGAGCTCATCAGCCCGGCGAGTCCCACGCCGCACCGCGCGAACTCCGCCACCGAACTCCCCGCCGCGCCGCGCCTGCCCGAAGACACCGGGCTGCCTCTGCTGCTGCTGTGCGAGCTGGTGCTCAAGGTGATGCACCAGCACGGCCTGCAGCACCTGCATGAGCTGTCGCAGCACCTCAAGCTCGGCCTGGCCCTGCTGGAAGACCTCTTCGTGCACCTGCGCCGCGAGACGCTCGTCGAGGTGCGCCACCGCGGGTCGCTCGACGGCGACGTCGCCTATGACCTCACGCACGCCGGACACCTGCGTGCGGCCGACGCGCTCACCCGCAACCTCTACAGCGGCCCCGCTCCGGTGCCCATCGGCGCCTACGCCGCGCGCGTGATAGCGCAGGGCGTCGCGACGATGAGCGTCACGAAGGAGCGCCTGGAGCAGGTGCTGCACGACGTGGCGATGCGAGCGCAGCTGCGCGACCAGCTCGGCGCGGCGATGAACTCGCAGCGGGCGGTTCTGCTCTACGGCCCGCCCGGCGCCGGCAAGACCTATCTGTGCGAGCAGATGGCGCGCTTGCTCGACGGCAACATCGCCGTGCCGCATGCGGTGGAAGTGAGCGGCGAAATCATCCGCGTCTTCGATCCGCTCGTGCACCGCCCGGCCCGCGCCAGCGAGGGCCCGCGCCTGAGCATCGACAACCGCCAGCGCACCGACGCACGCTGGGTGCTGTGCGAGCGCCCGGTGGTCGTGACCGGCGGCGAGCTCACGCTGGAGATGCTCGATCTCGTGTTCGACCCGCGCGCGGGCTACTACCACGCGCCGCCTCACTTCAAGGCGAACAACGGGCTCTTCCTCGTCGACGACCTGGGTCGCCAGGTGATCACGCCGCGCCAGCTCCTCAATCGCTGGCTGCTGCCGATGGAGCAGCGCCACGACTACCTCATGCTGCGCAACGGCGCGAAGTTCCGCATTCCCTTCGACACGCTGCTGTTCTTCTCCACCAACCTGCCGCCCGCCGAGATCGCCGACGAGGCCTTCCTGCGACGCATCAGCTACAAGATCCACGTCGGCGAGGTCGATGTCGAGGACTACCGCCGCATCGCACGCGGCGCCTGCGACGTGCACGGCCTGAAGTATTCGGACGACGCCTTCGAGCACCTGCTCACGCACTACCACGCGCGGCTCGCCCGACCCCGCCTCGCCTGCTATCCGCGCGACCTGGTCAGCCAGATCGCCAACTACGCCGCCTACCTCGGCCGCACGCCCGAGCTCAGCCCGGACATGCTGGACTGGGCCTGGCACAACTACTTCGCATCGCACGGCGACGCCAATCGCC
>Ga0134124_10002119_pt1 | contig 15972 bp, 20 predicted proteins | sample KB304_FD_96880 | JGI IMG/M metagenome (GOLD analysis project Ga0134124, IMG submission 96880) | Terrestrial soil microbial communities without Nitrogen fertilizer from Kellogg Biological Station, Michigan, USA - KB3-0-4 | ecosystem: Environmental > Terrestrial > Soil > Unclassified ...
CGCTTTCGGGCTCGATCTGACCCTGCCGGGTTGCAAGGTTCCGGCCGCCGACCTGTTGAGCTTGACCGTCGGCAAAGTGATCCCCCTGGGACTTTCAGTGCGGACTCCTGCTGTCCTCAAAATCGAAGGTCATGAATCATTCGCGGCTGTGCCGGTCCGCACCGGACAACATCGCGGAGCCCAACTACTCGACCGCCTGCCGCAGGTTCAATCAGAAACGGAGACTACAATATGACAACTGCAGTCGATCTTTTTGTAGAAGCATTGTCAACCGCCGCCGCGCAGGCGCTTTCCCGAAAAACATCTGCCGCCTGGACTGTCACGGCGGACGACAAGCCGAGGCCGGTCCCCGCCGGCACTCAACTGTTGACGATCCTCCTAGTGGCAGACGCTTCGAAGGCAGAGGCTGCAATTCAAATCAGCGCCGAGAGCGCCCTCTCCCTGGCCGCCGCGCTGAGCGGAGCCGCCGCGCCTCCCAAGCAGTTCCAGGCAGAACACGCCGAGGCCGTGCGGGCGATATTAGCCGAGGCCTGCGAAAAAGCAGCAGAGGTTCTGGCAGGGACACGTTTCAAAGTGCAACTTGCCAAGGCGATTGCATGGACTCCCGCCACGCAGATTTCTTTCACCGGAAGCGATGGCGCTTCGAAAAGTATCCAGTTTCAATTGCTCCTCACCGCTGACTGGCCGCAAACCGGTACAGATCAGGCCATGCCGACCCGGGCGGTACAAAATACGAAGGGCGTCAATGTTTCCCTGCTCGAAAACGTGGAGATTGAAGTCACCCTCCAATTCGGTGAGCGCCGGCTTGCCTTGCGCGAGATCGGCGAGTTAAGGTCCGGATCGGTGGTCGAGCTGGACAAGTACGTTCAGGACCCCGCCGAACTGAAGCTCGGAGACCGTGTGGTGGCCCGAGGCGAAGTAGTAGTTGTGGACGGCAACTACGGTCTGCGGATCACCGAGGTCGTCTAGCCCGAAGTAAAGTTCCCGCCCGCTTTGGCCGATGTATGGGTTGGTCAAAGCATCATGATCCCTAATCAAAGCCTCGGATCGACTGCCGTCAGCGCAGAAGCCCTCCTCCGCCTTGAGCTTTTGCTGGGCGAGAGAGTGGTAACCCTTAGCGTCATCTCGGATATTGTCAGCCACGACGCCGGTTTGAAGACCCACGTTCTTCAACTAGCCCGTGATTGCGCACCCAGCGACGAAACCGACATCAGCGTGGACGAGTGCATTGTTGAAATCGGCATCGAGCGTCTCCGTGAATCCTTGCGTCAAACCCGCTTTTGGCTCAAAGCCAACTAGGTTCACGAAACTAGCTTCAGGTTAGAATCCTCGCACCTCACCTGTCGTTGCTGGCGGTGTCCCCTTCCCGGGTGCTCATCAACTTCTCATTTAGTCCTTCAGGCCAACCATTTTTCAATGAGTTAGGGCCCAGGCGCCAGGCTCCCCAATGGCAGTTGCCGTGCTTTGTGGGTATCGGGAACTTCTATGGACAGTGGATTCTACGCAGCATGCGCAGCGTTGATGGCCCGGAGTCAGGCCCTCGATCTCGTCGCCAATAACCTCGCAAACACCAGCACACCGGGTTACCGCGGTCAGGCCAACATCTTCCGGTCATTTCTCGCAACCGCTTCCGGACATCCTGGCTCGAAGCTGAATCAGGCAGTCAACGACTTCGGTATTTCGGGTGGCAGCCAGATGGATCTGACCCAGGGCAATCTGGAACACACCGGTAACGATTTGGATTTTGCCGTGCAGGGCCCGGGCTTCTTTGAGGTACAGACCGGTAACGGACCTGCTTATACCCGCAATGGAAATTTCCAGGTGTCAGCCCAGAAGCAGTTAACCACCGCGCAGGGTGATCCGGTGATGGGTGACCAGGGTCCTATACGGATCGTAGGAGGCCCGGTGACCGTAAGTCCTGATGGCACCATTTCGGTCAACGGCGCGGTCGCGGGCAAGGTCAAGCTGGTGGAATTTCCTCCGGGCACAAACCTGGAGAGTGTCGGCAAGACCTATTACAGCGCACCCAAGCAAGCCGGTGCGCCGGCAAGGCAGTCCACCATAGCACAGGGTTCGTTGGAGAGTTCGAACGTGAATCCCGTAGGAGGTGCCGTAGAGCTGGTCGCCGTGCAGCGCTATGCGGAAATGATGCAGCGGGCGCTCTCGATGTTTCATTCGGAATTCAATCGTATCGCAACCGAAGACTTACCCAAGGTCAACCCGTAAAGGAGCCCTATGTTCCGCGCACTGTACACCGCCGCAAGCGGCATGAACGCGCAGCAGATGAATCTCGATAACGTGGCCAACAACCTGGCGAATACCAGCACCGCAGGATTCCGCCGACGGCGTGTCCAGTTTACCGACCTCTTGTATCAAAACATGGTCATGCCCGGTTCAGCAGCCACGCAGCAGACGACCAACGCCGCAGGTTTGCAGGTTGGATTGGGAACCAAGCCGGGCGCCTCTGAAGTTCTTCAGCTGCAAGGAGACTTCAGCCAGACCGGCAACCCGCTCGATCTGGCAATTCAAGGCCAGGGATTCTTTCAAGTGACCATGCCCGACGGGCAAATCGCCTACACGCGCGCCGGAACTTTTCATCTCGATGCCCAAGGAAATATTGTAACGGCGGATGGAAATCCTATTGAGCCCGCGATCACTTTGCCGGCCGATGCTCTTTCGGTCACCATCGGCGCTGACGGCACGGTTTCGGTTACCCAACCCAGCCAAACCCAGGCGACCCAGGTCGGCACTATTCAGCTGGCCATGTTTCCAAATCCCGGCGGATTGAACAGCGTCGGCAACAATTTGATGCTTGCCACCACAGCTTCTGGAGATCCCATCGTCGGCACTCCCGGCGGGGCCGAGGGAATCGGCAGCCTGCAGCAGGGTTTTGTAGAGCAGTCGAACGTGGATGTCGTGCAGGAATTCGTAGACATGATTCTTTCGCAGCGCTCCTACGAGTCGAACTCGCGAGTGGTAAAAGCAGCCGACGAAATGTTCCAGGATCTGAACAGTCTCACGCGGTAACAACGAATGATGACCTTAAGACTGTCTAACACGTTCGCGATTCTCGCACCGCTCCTTCTAGCTGGGCTGGTCGCGTCCGCTCGCGCCGCCGACAATTCCCGAACAGCGATCAGCCGGGAGCGGATACTGAATGTTCTCGATTCTTCCGGGATTCACATCACACCAGATCAGATGGAGCAACTCTCCAGCGTGACCGCAGCCGAACCGCAACCACGATTGAAGGTGGTCAGTGTCGACGTGCTGGATGGAGAATTCGATAAAGTGCGCCTGCGATGCGAACAGGCCAGTTCTTGCCTTCCCTTCTTCGTGCTGCTGCATTGGGGACAACCGGGCCGGCAAAATGCAAGAACGATGCAACCTGCGTCGCGGCCGGAGAACATGCTGGTTCGCAGCGGGAAAGTGGCAGTCCTGGTGATCGAGGGGGACTTCCTCCGCATGACGTTCCCAGTCATGTGTCTGCAAAATGGCAGCCTCGGACAGCTAGTAAGAGTGCTCAATAAAGAGACAAAGAAGACCTATCTGGCGCATGTCACCGGATTGGGCGTTGTGACCTCTGTGCTGCCGGACTGATACGTTATGAAGATCGCTCTCACAAATCGGGCAGCGCGGGTGGTATTCACCATCGCCGTCTTGTCGCATTTTGCCTTATCCGCAAGCGTACTTTCGAAGGTTAAAGTCACTCACGACCCGCAGAAGACTCGTGCCGATTACGTGGCTCGCATGCAGCAACAGGCCGTCCCCCCGCCCGCGGAGATGACTCTGGGAAGCCTCTGGACTTCGAACGGCCTCATGACCAACCTGCAGGCCGATTACAAAGCCAGCCGGCTGAATGATCTGGTTACGATCCTGGTGGTACAGCGTACGACCGCGCAAGCTACGGGCAATGTCGGGACACAACGCGATTTCAATACGACGTCCGGAATTTCGGGATTGGCCGGTCACATCAATGTCAGTGGATTGAACAACCTGCTCACCGCGCAATCATCCACCAAGCTGAAGGGCACAGGTTCAACCGACGCCAGCACCACCATGAATACGAGCCTCGCCGGTCAGGTGATTGCAGTTCTTCCGAACGGGAACCTGGTAGTCGAAGCCGAGCGGTTGGTCACGATCAACAATCAGAAGGAAACCATGCTGGTGCGCGGCGTCCTGCGGCCAGGAGACATCGGGCCGGACAACTCCGCGCCTTCGACCGCGCTTTCGAGTCTGGAAGTAGAGCTGAAGGGTAAGGGAGTCGTGTCGGATGCCATCCGCTCTCCCAATCCCCTGATGCGGGCAATACTATGGGTCATCGGCTTCTAAAATTCGTTTTGTTCACTTGCTTTTTCGTGTTGGCACAAGCTTCACAGGCCATAACCGAAGAGAAGATGGTCTTGGTGCGGGACATCACCACCATTGCTGGCGTACGCGATAACCCGCTGGTGGGGTACAGCCTCGTAGTCGGGCTGAATGGAACAGGAGACCGGCGGCAGACTCTCTTCACCACTCAGACCCTGGCCAACATCATGCAGCGCATGGGAGTGCAGATTCCGGCAAATCAGATTCGGGTAAACAACATTGCAGCCGTGTTCGTCACCGCTTCTCTTCCTTCGTTTGCCCGACCGGGCATGCAACTCGACGTCACAGTTTCCTCTATTGGCGACGCCAAGAGTCTCGAAGGCGGAGTGCTGCTCCTGGCCCCCTTGCATGGGCCGGATGGCCAGGTTTACGCCGAAGCCCAGGGGCCTCTCACTTTGGGTGGTTATTCGGCGGGCGGCGCCAGCAATAGCAAACAGGTCAATCATCCGACGGTTGGACGCATACCGAACGGCGGGACGGTGGAGCGCGATACCGCAGTCGACCTGAACCGGTTGAGCACAATTTCTTTCGTACTGCGGGACGCCGACTTCACTGCGGCAAAGCAAATCTCCCGCGTGATCAATCGTCAGTTCAACAAGGAAATCTCCACGGTCGTAGATAGCCGCCAGATCAACGTGAACATCGCCAACGCGGGACAGTCATCAGTTCCCGAGTTGATTTCTCAGATTCAAAATCTCTCGATCACCGTCCATCCCCCGGCCAAAGTCGTGATCAACGAGCGTACCGGCACGATTGTCATGGGCGGAGACGTCAAGCTTTCCGCGGTATCGGTCTTGCACGGCAGCTTGTCGGTGCAAGTCACGACAACTTTTACAGTTTCGCAACCCGCCCCGTTCTCCAAGGAGGGTCAAACCGTGGTCACGCCTGAGCAGGATGTGCAGGCAAAAGAGACTTCCGCCAAATCAATCCGTCTTGCCGAGGGCGCAAGTGTCGAAGAACTGATCAATGGACTGCAAACCATGGGCGCAACCGCGCGCGATATTGTAGCCATCCTGCAGGCGATCAAAGCAGCAGGTGGTCTGCAAGCCGAACTGGAGATCCTATGAGCTCGACCAGTTTGATTACACCCATAGTCCGCCTCTCTGATCTGCGTGGCACCCAGGCAGCGGAAAAGCTGAAAAACGCCGACCCCGCGAATGCGGCCAAGATTCAGAAGTCGGCGCGCGAGTTTGAAGCCGTCCTGCTTTCGCACTGGCTGGAACAGGCAGAGCAATCTTTCGCCTCGGTTCCCGGTTCCGACCAGGACCCTGATCAGGATCCCGGAAAAGACCAGTTTCACGCCATTGCCATGCAGGCCGTAGGTGGTGCCCTAACCGGAGGCCACGGCGGCCTGGGCATCGCCGCCATGGTGGCCAAGCATTTACAGACTCAAGCGGCACACAAAGAGAGTGCCGCCGTCTCTATAGAACTAAAGGACTTACACCCCGCTCCCGCTCCGGTAAAACCATTGGTCACCCCGAAGGTGAAGAAGTGATGATTGGACTAAAGTTTTTTCTGGAACTGCCGATAAAGCAGTTGCGCGGAATTGCAGGAGGCTACTCATGAGAATCGACCTGAACCACATCTCGCTTCAGGATTTGACTCGCGAAGAAAAGACCCGGAAAGCCGGCCTTAAGAACCCAAGCTCGCCGAGCGTCGAGGACAAAACCAGCCTCTCAGCCGATACGCAGAGCATTTCCTCGCTGCAGGCCCAGGCGATGGCGACGCCGGCGATTCGGCAGGACAAGGTCGAGGCCCTGCGTCAGTCGATCCAGCAGGGTGATTACAAATTGGAAGCCGACCAGATTGCACACGCGATCCTGAATCAAAACCAGCACTAACGATTCTGAAACACATCAATAAAGGTGAGTCTTCTTGGTAAGCCGACAGAACGAGGAACAAGAGCGCGAAGTCTCCAGATCTCCCTGCGTGGCCGAGATCCGGGAGCTGTGTGTTCAGTTCCAGCGCGCCATTGCAGCTATGGCTGCGAACGACATAGCTGAGCTTGAAATTGCAACCGCCGCCCAGGACTCGTTGGTCGACAAATTGAGAAACTGGTTACGCGGACAACCCTCAGCTCAGCAGCCTTCCATCAAAGTCTCGCCGTTGGATTTCCGGGAACTCGCGAACCTGAAGCAGGTTTATTCCTACCTGTTGCAAAGGGCGTTGCGCACCACCCGGTTGCGTGCGGCCTTGTGCCAGACCTACAAACAGAACTCCCCATCCGAGTCGGAGCCGGTGGCTGCTACCGGCTGGTCCTGCGAGGCCTAAGCCTATGTCCGGTCTTGGCACTTCGCTTTCGATTGCGGTCCAGGCCCTGACGGTCAATCAGGGAGCGCTCGACGTCACCACCAACAACATCGCCAACGTGAATACGCCCGGTTACAACCGCCAGGTGGCGATTCTGAATGAAGCACCTACTTTTCAGGAGTCAGGCATAACCTTCGGAGGCGGCGTAACCCTGGAGCAATTTCAGAGCGTTCGCGATGAACTGCTGCAACTGAGAATTTATGAAGAGACTCAGCAGCAGGGTAACTCCCAGGCTCAGCTCAATTCGCTGAACCAGATCGAAGGCATCTTTTCCGATCCCACGCAGGGGGTGGGCGGCGCGCTGTCGGTTTTCTTCAACAGCATGAGCCAGCTTTCGACCAATCCAACCGACAGCAATGCTCGCCAGGCAGTCCTGACCTCCGCAAATAACCTTGCCATTTCATTTCATCAGGCCGTATCAAGCCTGAATTCCATCGGAGCGGGTCTCGACCAGGCAGTGCCGCAAACCGTCAGCCAGATCAACCGGTTGACCAGCCAGATTGCGGCGCTCAATGGCCAGGTCGCGCAGATGCAGGGCTTGGGGCAAGATCCCGGCACAGTGCAGGATCAACGCGACGAGCTAATTCGCCAACTCTCGGGCTTGGTCAACATCGCCGTCACTCAGACCGAACATGGTCTGACCTTGACCACCGCAAACGGCGTTCCCCTGGTCGTAACCAACCAGAGTTTCGCGCTGCAATCCAACGCGAACAACAGTGTGCTGGAACACGTTTACAGCGCCCAAGGCCAGGACATCACCAGCCAAATTCAAGGCGGACAGCTGGGAGGGACGATACAGGTCCGCGATCAGGTCATTCCCGAGTTGTTCAATCAACTGAATACCCTGGCCAGCCAGCTTGCCTCTGGTTTCAACACACAGCACGCAGCGGGATTTGATACTTCCGGCAATGCCGGCCAGAATTTCTTTACTCCGCTGCCGACGACGACCGACGCGGCCGGCAATTTTGGCGTCGCCATCACCGACCCCAGCTTGATCGCCGCTAGTTCGGATGGATCCGCCGGCAGCAACGGAAATCTCGAGCGGCTCATCGCGCTACAGAATCAGCAACTTCCCTCGGGCGCGAACCCGATCGACATGTACTCAAATCTGGTGCTGCAGGTTGGCAATCTTGGCGCGAACGCGCAGGCGAATGTCACCGCCAGCAATCTGAGCGTGCAACAGCTCACGGACCAGCGTTCCTCGGTCTCCGGCGTCTCGCTCGATGAAGAAACCACCAACATGATCAAGTATCAACGGGCCTATGAGGCCGGAGCCCGCGTGGTCACCACCGTGGACTCGATGTTTGACACGCTAATGGCGATGGGAGTGATCACCTAAAATGCGCGTAAACCCCGACATGTCCTCTGACGTACTCGCCGCAATCTGGGAGACCCAGAGCCAGGAGAATACCGCGCTGCAACAGATGTCCACCGGCAAGCGCGTCAACGTGCCAGCGGACGATCCGCTGGCGGCGGCTCAGATGGTCGGCAACCAGGCGCAAACCAGCCGCTCCGATCAATACCTGCAGAACATAGACACGCTGACCAGCCAGTTGCAAACCGCCGATACCGCGCTCGGATCGGCAGTCACAGCTGTTACTCAAGCCATCACTCTGGGCGTGCAAGGCTCGACCGGAACCTTGTCAGCCGCAAACCGCCAGCAGATCGTGCAAAATCTTTTGGGGATTCAGAGCCAGCTGGTGCAGTTGGCCAATACTTCGGTGGGTGGCAGCTACTTGTTCGGAGGCACGGCGACGACGGCCCCTCCCTACGCTCTCGACTCCACCAGCCCGTCGGGCGTTACCTACAACGGCAACGCTGGAACCAACACGGTGCAGATCGCAGACGGCCTGAACCTGCAGACCAACCTGCCGGGCAGCCAGTTGTTCCAGAATTCCGCGGGCGATGTCTTCGGCTCGCTGCAAAAGCTGATTACGGCTTTGCAGACCGGTACCGCAGCCGGAAGCGCCACCAATGATCTTCGCACCGCCTTCGACTCTCTGACCGGCCAGCGCATTTTTTACGGAAATGCCGTCAGCCAGCTCAACTCGACACAAAGCTTTCTGCAGCAGGAACAGGTAACTCTGAAATCGCAGGCTAACAACCTGGTCGGCGCAGACCTCACGAAAGCTGCGACGGACTTGACGCGAGCCCAGACGGCACACGATGCGGCACTGGCCGCCGCAGCGAAGATTCTGCCGACAAGCCTGTTGGACTACCTGAGGTAGCCATAGTTAGTGTGGGCGGGCGCCCTGGCACCGCCGCCTTTGACCTTGATTTGGATTTAGAGGCAACCCGACAAGATCGATCAACAGTCCGAACCGAGGTCAAAAGCCGCGGGCGAGGGTGCCCGCGCCGCACGGTCTCTGGAAATCAAGCCTTCCAACTTGGGCTCTGCGAGGCGTTCTGCGCTGCTGGCGCCGAAGCACTCAGCCGGCTGTTCAGCTCAACCCATGCCTCGCGCACGCTGAACAGCAACTGGAGCAACTCCCTCAGCACGCCCGCATCCTGCTGAATCTGGGCTTTCATCATCTGCGCACGCAACATGGAATAGTACCGGGACATGCTCGTCGCCATCTCCCCACCTTCGTCCATGTTGAGAGACCCTTCGAGCTGCTGCAATGCCAGGAAGCCATGCTTCAGCTTCGCCGAGCGGAGCTCGATGTCGCCGGCCTCCATGGCTTCAATGGCGCGGTGCAAATCCTGAGCCAGAATATCGTAGAGCATGACGACCAGCTCGATGGCGTTGGCGTTGCCTACAGCAACTTCCTGATACGCGAGTTGGTTCCGGTTGGTGACCATTCTTTCTCTTTTAACCTTCAATTCAAATCGGAGCTTTATCGGTTATTCGAATTGGAGTTCGAGTTTCCGTTGAAGTTCAGTTCAGAGTTGATCTGCTGCTGCAGCATGGGCAACTGGCGCAGCGCCAAGTCAACCTGCGTGTATTGCTGGGTGAGCAGGGTCTGCTCGTTGGCGATGTAGAGCTCGTAGTTGTCAATCTGGTCCTGAAAGCTCTTTACTCCATCGCTCATACCCTTGAGCTCAATCGAGAACGCGCCTTGCGTCGGATCGGTCAGCGGATCCAGTTGCGCCTGCAGGGCCGTCGCGAAACCAGTTCCGCTTGCCGGATGAAAGAAATTCTGCACGCCGGCGAAATCGGAGTTCACGGCATTGCTCAGCTTGGCGTTGTCAATGCTGAGCGTGCCGTCATTGTTCATCGACACTCCGAGCTGGGCCAAAGTATTGAACGAGTTCCCCGTCCCGGCAAAGGTGGCTGCGGCGAGCAACTCACTCTGAACCAGCCGAGCCCCGGCATCCCCCGATAGAGGTCCAGCGCTATTGGTCGAGGTGTTGTAAGTGAACTGGCTGCTCAGGTCCTGAATGATGGTGTTGTAGGCAGTCGCAAAATCGGTGATGGCCTGCGTCACCTTCGTAGTATCGGGACTGACCGCGACCTGCACCTGGGTATTCGGGTTCGCCCCCACCAAATTTAATGTCAGACCAGCCACCGTGTCCGTGACTGTATTGCCCGCGCTACTGATGGGAACGCCGTCTACAGTCAGCGATGCGTCCGTGCCGGTGGCTCCCTTGGTAAAGGTCAGGCCGCTGTCCACATTGTGGATTGTCAGATCGTTGGCCGCGCCGGAAGTGTTGCTCACAATCGCCAGGCGAGCGCCGTTGGAATCATTCACCACGCTGGCGGTCACGCCCAGGTTCGCATTGGTGATGGCCACCGCCAATCCATCCAAAGTGTTGGTATTGTCGATCGTGATGGTGGTGGCCGGTTGGCCGCCCACCTGGATGGTAAACGTACCGGCCGCCAATACCGTCGTGCTGCTCGCCACTACGCCCGAGTAGTAGGAGGCACTGGTGGCCAGATTATTCACCACGATGGTGTGGCTGCCCACCGGCGTGGAATTGGAGGCGGTAGCAGTCGCAATTGCCGGCTCCGATGACGTAACCGCTCGCGCGCTAAGCGCTCCCGCCGGATCGCTGAGCGTATCCACGGCATTGGAGAGGGCTGTCACTTCTGTATTCAGCTGGGTCAACGCGGAACTTTGTCCCTGCAGGATCTGCTGCTGGGTCTGCCACACTTGCTCTGGTCCTCGCAGGTTGGCGATCAACTGGCTGACCGTCGAGGTGACGTCAATTCCCTGCCCTGTTCCCAGGGAAGAGCTCAGCGCATTCAGAATGTCGGAAGTTGCCATGTCTAGCTTTTCTTCTTGTCTTTCGCGGATTCGACAGGTTGTGAAAGATTGAGCATCTCTTCTGCAGGAATCTGCTGGATCAGGCGACCGCTGGCCTCGTCAATGAACTTGTAGACCACAATGTTTCCGGGCTGCATTTCCACCAGAACGTTGGTCGAACTCACCTCAGGTCTCGCCTGTGTCTCCACGTGATCCCTAACCGCTGGACCCGCTGCCGCCGCCCCGGGTGCCGGTTTGACCTCGCGAGCTTCGGGCCGCGAGCCTGCGGGAAGGATCGGACTGGGGCCATCGATACGCATGAAGGGTTACCGTGACCTCGCCGCGGCGGGGCTTGTTGCGCCCCGCCGGCGCCGAGTGTGAGGTTATTGCAACAGCTTGAGAACCGACTGCTGCATCTGGTTGGATTGCTGCAGTGCGGCCATACCAGTCTGCTGCAGAATGGTCAATCGTGACATATTCGCGACAGCCGACGGTATGTCAGCGGCGCGGATACCGTCTTCTGCGTTGGTCAGGTTCTGCACCTGGTTGGTGATAACGCTGGAGGCGCTCTGCAAGCGGTTGGTTTCCGCTCCCAGTGCGCCACGATCCGCGGCCACGTTGCTGATCGCGGTGGTGAGGTCGCCCAGGGCGGTCTGAGCGTTGGCGGCAGAGGTCAGATCGTCTCCGCTGAGGTCGACAGGAGTTCCGCTGAACCCGATCGAAGCGCTGGACAGCGCGCCGGTCGTGACAGTGATGGAGCTCGATCCGCCACCTGTGCCGTCGCTGAGGTAGATGGCGGTTGCAGTGGCAGTAAAGACCTGTCCACCGTTGTAGTTGGTGCTGCTTCCGATGCGGTCGATTTCAGCCTTGATCGCGGTGAACTCGGAATCAATCGTTGCTCGCTGGGGATCGCTGACCGTACCCGTGGCGGCTTCGGTTGCCAGGGTCACAGCGCGGTTCAGAAGAGCGGTGACCTGAGCCAACGCGCCGTCCGCCACCTGCAGCGAACCCACGCCATCGCTGGCGTTGCGCGCTGACTGAGTGAGGGCCGTGATGTTGGCATGCAGTCCGTCTGCAATGGCCAGACCGGCGGCATCATCCGCGCCCGAGTTCAAACGCGAACCGGACGACAGCTGTAAGAGGGTTTTTTGCAGCGACGCCTGTGTCATGGACAGCTGGTTCTGCGCCGCAAGGGACGAAACGTTGTTCAAAATGCTAAGTGACATTTCAAAGCTCCTTTGCTTAGAGTTTTCGCCTGGTACCGAACCCTGCGGCCTTACTGAGTGCCCATATCACCGCTTCGGTTGATCAGGTGGTGCTATTTGCTGCGGGGCTGTCTATCGGCATTTCCTATTCACCGCATCAATTCGACTCCGGTGACCTTGGTATCAGTGACGCTGGTAACGGTTACCAGGACCGCGTTTGCACTGCCCTTAATGGTTCGCCCCCCGAGTGCCGATACAAGGGCTGCCAGACTTCCCTCCGGACTTGAAAGGCATGGTCGTGATTCAACTGACCCGACTGAACGGCAACCCTATCGCGCTGAACTCCGATCTGATCAAGTTCGTGGAGAACGCGCCAGATACCGTGATCACCCTTATTAATGGAGAGAAGATCATCGTTCGGGAAACATCCGATGACGTCATTCACCGGATTCTGGATTTCCGCCGGGCCGTCGTGGCAGGGTTGCCTTCATGGAGTGGCTCGGACGTAAACTCGGCAGCCCTGCACCCTCAAGAAACCCATCCCAACCGCACTCCGGAGGCCTTCCGTCGTGGATAAGAGCACGATTGGTGGAATCATTCTTGCTCTGGCCGGAATCCTTGCAGGGCTGATCATCGAAGGGGGAAGGATTTCACAGGTCCTTCAGCCCACGGCCGCCATGATCGTGCTGGGTGGCACGATCGGGGCCGTCATGATTCAGTTTCCGCTGTCCGTGGTCTTCGGCGCCACCAAAGGATTGGTCAATGTGTTTCTTGATCGCGCCCAGGAACCCAACAGCCTGATCAAGGAACTTGTCGGCTACGCCAACAAAGCCCGCAAGGACGGCATTGTTTCCCTCGATTCGCAGTTGGCCACAATCCAGGATCCATTCCTCAAGAAAGCGCTGATGCTCGCGATTGACGGTGCCGAGCCCGAGGAGTTACGCACGATGATGGAACTGGAACTCGACAATCAGGAAGAGCATGGAGAGAAAATCTCTCAAGTGTTCGAGGCTGCGGGTGGCTACGCTCCCACGGTCGGCATCATTGGCGCCGTACTCGGATTGATCCAGGTCATGCAGCATCTTGAGGACATCGCCGAGGTCGGCAAGGGCATTGCAGTCGCCTTCGTCGCGACCATCTACGGAGTTGGCATGGCGAACATTCTTTTTCTTCCCTGGGCAGGCAAGCTGAAGATTAAGTTTCGTGGAGAACAAGTTCTGCGCGAGATGAAACTGGAAGGTGTGATCTCCATCCTTGAAGGAATGAATCCACGGATGCTTGAGACCAAGTTGATGGGCTACTTGCCAGAACACAAGCAGCAGCCGGCTGAGAAAGCAGCGGGGGCCAGCGCGTGAGCCGGAAGCAGCGACATAAGGCGCATGCCAACCATGAGCGCTGGCTCGTTTCCTATGCCGACTTCATTACACTTCTGTTTGCTTTTTTTGTAGTTCTCTACGCTTCGTCCCAAGCCGACAAGAAAAAGGCAGCCCAGGTAGCAGCCTCCATCAAAGGAGCGTTTCAACAATTGGGGGTGTTCACAGGCTCCGCGACGGAGGGCGTCGGCATTCCGGGAAGTCCCGGCACCCCGCGACCCGATCTGATGGAAGCACCTATCAGGACCATCAAAATAGCAGGCGCTGGCGGCAAGAGTCCCGGCGGAACCGGTTTCGGGGTTGACGTTGACGAACTCAGGCGGCAACTCGAATCCGCCCTCGGAGACGAAATCCGTCAGCACGAAATTCAAATGCGAGTCACACCCGAGGGCCTGGTAGTCAGCTTGCGCGAGGTCGGATTCTTCGCCAGCGGCCAGGCCGACCTGCTGGAGAGCGGACAGGCGACTCTAACTCGAATTGCAACCATTCTCGGAGGACGAGGCTTCCAAATTAGGGTGGAAGGTCACACCGACAACGTGCCCGTCCACAACTCCCGATTCAATTCCAACTGGGAACTCTCCACCGCGCGTGCCACCGCAGTCGTGGCACTACTGGTCGATCGCCACGGCTTCGATCCCTCTCTGGTCGCGGCCGCCGGGTACTCGGAATATCACCCCGTGCAAGCTAATAACACGGTCCAGGGACGCGCGGCCAATCGCCGGGTTGATCTGGTGGTGGTCGGCCAGGTGCCTGAAAAAGACACGTTAGCTCGGGGCGAGTCAGCTCCCGCCGGAGAAGAGTAACGCCCTCTCGCTCGACAATGTAAAGATTTTGTAAAGAAGTACCGATATCTCTCACGGCTGCGATACTCGGGTTGCGGTCGGCGAAGTGTCATCCAAAGATCTGCTGCTACGCAGTCCACAATTTATTTCGGGCATCATTGCTTTCTCATTCGTAGACATTTTTTTGGAACAGCTTCACTGGAGATGAAGGTGATTTCCCTGAAGAAGTATCTGGACATGGATCCAGATAATCCACGGAAGAGTGGGCCTGACCCCGGCGAGTTGCTCTCGGCGGCTCTGGAGTCCTATGGCTCCACATTACTGGCCGTGGCAAGGAATGGCGTCCGGGCCTGCCCTGCTCTCGGTTCCGATCTGCAACAGGCCCTTGAAGGCCTGCACCGGCGCCTGTCCTGCGACGTTTCTCCCTCTCTGGTAAGAGGGACGGGCAGGCAGGTCGAAGAGCAATTGCAACAGTGGGCCGGACGGTCAGCCGAATACTTCAGGGCAAAAACCAGTGATGTCAAGGAACTATTGATCACCCTGGCCCGCACGGCGGAGTCGATGGGTAATCAGGACCAGAGGTACGCAAAACGGCTAGGTGACTTCACGACGCAATTGAAGACCATCGCCGACCTCGATGACTTGGCGCAGATGCGCGCAACCCTGGTGAAGCGGGCCGCCGAGCTGAAGAGTTGCGTGGATGAGATGGCGCAAGACAGCACCAAGTCATTGGCGCAATTGCGGGCGGAAGTAACCACATACGAAACCAAACTAAAAAGGGTGGAACAGCTGGCATTTAAGGACCCGTTGACGGGACTGGCGAATCGCCGCAGCGTAGAAGAGCGGATCGAATGGCGCATCTCGCAGGAGCAAATGTTCTGCGTGGTCATTCTGGACCTCAACAGGTTCAAACATGTGAATGACACTCATGGACACGTGGCGGGCGATAGCCTTCTGCGCCAATTTGGTCAGGAGTTGAAATCAAATATCAGGCCCAGTGACATCGTAGGCCGCTGGGGTGGAGATGAGTTCATCATGGTCCTGGACTGCGATCTTTCAGGGGCGCGCTCCCAGATTGAGCGCATGAAGAAGTGGGTGTTGGGTGACTACACCCTTCAAGTCGGAACCCACACAATAAAGATTAGACTGGACGCTTCCATTGGCGTCGCGCAATGGCAACCAGGCGAAACAGCTGTGCAGATCACAGAGCGCGCCGACACTTCCATGTACGAGGTGAAAGAACCGTCGCGCAGCAGCTAGCAAATTTCGTTTTTCCTACAGCTCAAGAACCTGGGTCAAACAATATCTTGATCGGATTACCATCGAACCTCACAGACCGTATTTCTTCTCTCCATCTTATCTCTATGTTCCGCACCTGCGTCAGCGTGCGGGAGCCGGATGCGAGTTCCAGAGCCAAAGAGTGCCGGGCATCATTCCACGCCATTTGAATACCCATCCACTCCCCTTTGCGGTGGTTGAAGGAAGTGCCGTCATCTTCGTAGAGCAGGAACGAACTGTCGGCTCCGGAATAAATCAAAACAGTTAGAGGCTGATCGACTGCTTCCGTTGTGTACTGCTTGACTGGACCTAGCGGCAAAATTGATCCGGCGCGGACGTATAGAGGGATGGTCTCAAGATCAACATCGCGGCTGATTTCGCGGCCGCCCGCAATGCGTTCATTGGTCCAAAAATCGTACCAGTCGCCCCTCGGGAGGTAGAGCTGGCGCGCGGTTGCTCCTTTTTCCACAAC
>Ga0134124_10002120_pt1 | contig 15970 bp, 14 predicted proteins | sample KB304_FD_96880 | JGI IMG/M metagenome (GOLD analysis project Ga0134124, IMG submission 96880) | Terrestrial soil microbial communities without Nitrogen fertilizer from Kellogg Biological Station, Michigan, USA - KB3-0-4 | ecosystem: Environmental > Terrestrial > Soil > Unclassified ...
CCCACCAGCGTCCCGGTCCCGCCGGTTGCGAACGCCGTGTTGTTGCCGATGACCCAGGCGTCTTTGCACCAGTCCCGCGTCTGCGAGCAAGGCCCGATCGTGTCCTGCTTCTGATATTCGATGCCGGCAATCACGTGGCCGCGATCGTTGTTGCCGAAGCCCGTGCCCCATGCGAACGAGCCGTGCGTGTCGCCGCCATCGCCCTCGCTCGTCGTGCCGTAGTCGAGCTGTGCTTTGAATCCGTCGAGCTTTTTGTCGAGGATCACGTTGACGACGCCTGCGATCGCGTCGGACCCGTACGCCGCCGACGCGCCGCCCGTCACGACCTCGGTGCGCTGCACGAGCATGGACGGGATCAGCGTGAGGTCGACGGCTCCGCCTTCGGACTGCGGCACCACGCGCTTGGTGTCGACGAGCGTCAGCGTTCGCGTGCCGAAAAACGGGTTGAGGCCGCGAAGGTTTGCGAGCTGTGCGCCGACGTTGAAATTGCCGATGCCGACGTTCGTCTCGGTGAAGAACGGAGTGTTCTGGGGCAACGTCCGTAACACGTCTCCCGTGTTGACGATGCCGAGATTTTGAATCTGCTCGCTGTCGATCGTCGTCAAAGGCTGCGGCGAGTCGAAGCCTTGGTGGCTCACGCGCGAGCCGGTGACGATGATCTCCTCGTTGGTTTGACTCGGAGTTTGGTTTTGGGCAGATGCAAGTTGTGCCGTGGCCGCGACGCCCGCGAGCACGATGAACGAACGAACCACGGAACGGCGAAGAACTCGCCGAGTGCGACGAATCGACATTTTTTTACCCCCCAGGACGGCCCCCAATCCTCGGAGCCTCAGGCGAGCTATGCGATCGCCGCGAGGCCCATCCTTTGGCGAGACTAGCGGACCCGCGTCGCGACCTCAACCTGCAAGTGTCTCGGCCAGGCAACAGCGAACGACGCCGCAGAAAACAAATCGCCCTCGGGCGCGCGCGGCGCACGAGGGCGAATTGAGATTGGGCGATTGTCCAGCCCGAGCCTAGTGGTTCGGCTGCAACGATCAGTAGTACTAGGAGATCGCGGTCGCCTCGATCTGGATGCGCAGCGTCACGCCCATCTTGAAGCCCATCTGCTTGCCGAAGTCGACGCCGAAGTCGTCACGGTTGAGCGTCGCGCTCGCGTCCGCGCCGCAAAACTCCTTCTTCTTCATCGGGTGATCCTTGCACTGGAAGCTGTTGATTTTCAGCGTCACGGGCTTGCTCACGCCATGCAGCGTCAACGTGCCATCGACCTCCGTCGGTGCCCCGTTCTGGAACTTCGCGAGCTTGCCGGTATAAGTCGCGGTCGGATACTTCGCCACGTCGAAAATATCGGCCGTTTGCGCGTGGGCATTCAGCTCGTTGATGCCGAAATCGATCGTCTTCATGTCCATCGTGACGTCGACCGTTCCCGTGCCGGCCTGCTTGTCGAGCACGATCTTGCCCGCAGACGAGTTGATCTTGCCGCGCCATACCGACATGCCGCCCATGTGATCCGCCTCGAAGCTCGGATACGTGTGCTGCGGGTCGATCTCGTAGGTCGCCGGTGCGGCTGCGGCAGCGCCTGCGAGCGCGCCACACGCGACGGTGAGCAGGGCGGGTACGAACGACGTTCTCATCGGTTAGTCTCCTTGTCTCAATAAATGTTAAGCGGTCCTTAGGATCGCGGTTTCGAGCCGCGGAACGCCTGGTGAAGCGAGGTGCACGACACCGCGTCCTACGGCCAACGGCTCACCGCATCGGCGGCGCGCCTGGGCCGACGGCATTAGTTTCACCACCCCCGAGCGTGTCGGCGATTGTAGCAGCCGCTGGAGCACCTTCTATCTCGCTCGGAGCGAACAAGCAGGGTTGCAAAGCGCACGGATGCGTAGGGCATCAATGAACGCTGCCCAACTTGCCTTCGACCTCGAGCCTCGCTATAGCCAGAAAAACATAGCGCCGACAGAGGGTTGACCGTTGCGCGCCCTCGAGAATTCGCCGAGACTTTTGACTCTCGCTCCCCATCACACGATTTTTGTCTTGCACCGCTCAGGAGGCTGCAATGTATCGGCTCAACGTCAACGGGCAGTCCTATGAAGTCGGCGACGACGTCGACCCGAAAACGCCACTGCTCTGGGTACTTCGTGACACGCTCGGCTTGGTAGGCACGAAGTACGGCTGCGGTGTCGGCCAGTGCAGCGCCTGCACGGTGCATCTGAACGGTACGCCGATTCAGTCGTGCCAGCTGCCGCTCGAGACGGTCGCGGATCAGAAGATCACGACGATCGAAGGGCTCGCGGGCCCGAACGGCAAGCTCACGGCCGTGCAGCAAGCCTGGATCGAGGAAGACGTCCCGCAGTGTGGCTACTGCCAGGCGGGCCAGATCATGCGCGCGACGGCGCTGCTCGCGCGCACGCCGAAGCCGACGGATGCGCAGATCGATAACGACATGGCGGCGAACATCTGCCGCTGTGGAACGTACACGCGCATCCGCAAAGCGATCCACAGCGCCGCCGACAAGATCGCGAAGGGTGGGGGTGCGTCGTGAGCACGAACGACTTCCAACCCGATCCGTACGTCCCGCCGTATTTGCAGGATCTCGAGCGAGCGCGCTTCGAGGCTTCGAAGCTCTCTCGGCGCAACTTCATAAAGATCACGGGTCTCGCCGGCGGCGGCCTCGTGCTCGCGATGGGCTTGGGACCGACGGCGCAGAGGGCGCTCGCCCAGGCGAAGCCTGGCGCGACGACGTTCGACGCAAACCCGTTCGTGCAGATCAAGACCGACGGCACGACAGTGCTGTTCGCGAAGAATCCCGAGGTCGGGCAGGGAGTGAAGACGTCGCTGCCGATGATCGTCGCGGAGGAGCTCGACGCGGATTGGAGCAAGGTGCACGTCGAGCAGGCCGTAATCGACATCAAGCTGTACGGCCCGCAGGTCGCAGGCGGCTCGACCTCGACGCCGACCAACTGGGACCTCTTGCGCAAAGCGGGCGCCACGGCACGCGCGATGCTCGTGACGGCGGCCGCGCAGACTTGGAAGGTGCCGGAGTCCGAGGTCACGACCGAAAAGTCGGTCGCGTACCATCGCGCTTCGAACCGCAGCCTGAGCTACGGCGAGCTCGCGTCGGCGGCCGCCGCTCTGCCCGTGCCGAACGCTGACTCGGTGCGCCTGAAGACGCGCGCCGAGTACAAGCTGCTCGGCACGCGCGTGACGGGCGTCGACAACCCGAAGATCGTGACGGGCCAGCCGCTGTTCGGCATCGACGCGCGGATGCCCGGCATGTTGTTCGCAAGCTTCACGAAGGCGCCGGCGATCGGCGCGCGCGTGAAGAGCGCGAATCTCGATCAGATCAAGGCGCTTCCGGGCGTGAAACAGGCGTTCGTCGTCGACCAGCAGGGCGACCCGATCGCGTTCGGTCCCGGTGCCGCGGCCGTGTCGTCCGGCGTAGCGATTCTGGCGACCACGACTTGGGCTGCGTTCCAGGCGAAGAAGCAGCTCAAGATCGAGTGGGACGAGACCAACGCGTCGAAGGACAGCTGGAAGGGTGCGGTTGCAGACGCGAAGAAGATCGCGACTCAACCGCCTGCGCAGACGCTCGGCCAAGCCGGTGACGTCGAAGCCGCGTTCAAGGCTGGCAAGACCGTCGAGGCGATGTACACCATCCACTACGTGTCGCACGCGGACCTCGAGCCGCAGAACTGCACGGCCTGGTTCAAGGGCGACAGCATCGAGATCTGGGCGCCGACGCAAACGCCCCAGGCGGCCGTGGACGCGGTCGCGGCGCTGCTCGGTCTGCCGAAGGAGAAAGTCACGCTGCATCAGCTACGCGGCGGCGGCGGGTTCGGCCGGCGCCTGGCGAACGACAGCGTTTGCGAGGTTGCGGCCGTGTCGAAGCAGGCCGGAGGCGTGCCCGTCAAAGTGCAGTGGATGCGCGAGGACGACATGGGCTGGGACTATTACCGGCCGGGCCAGTTCCACTCGTTCAAGGCGGCCGTGGACAAGAGCGGTAAGTTATCCGCGTACCAAAATCACTTCATCACGTTCTCGCGCGACGGCAAGAACACGGTTACCGGCGGCAACATCGCGCCTACCGAGTTTCCGGCGCCGCTCGTCGCGAACCAGCGGATGCTGCAAACGATGATGCCGTCGAAGATCCCGACGGGTCCGTGGCGCGCGCCGGGATCGAACACGATCGCGTTCGCGGTCCAGAGCTTCTTGCACGAGTGCGCAGTCGCGGCTAATCGCGACTACCGCGACTTCCTGCTCGAGGTGATGGGCACTCCGCGGATGGCGATCGAGGGCAACCCGCGCTCGCTCAACACCGGTCGTGCAGCCGACGTGATCAAGCTCGTGACCGAGAAGGCCGGTTGGGGCAAACCTAGCCCCAAGGGTCGCGCGCTCGGGCTCGCGTTCCATTTCAGCCACGCGGGCCATTTCGCCGAGGTGGCTGACGTGAGCGTCGACGCGAACAAGAAGGTCACCGTGCACAAGATCTGGGTCGCGGCGGACATCGGGCCGATCGTGAACATGAGCGGCGCCGAGAACCAGGTGCAGGGCTCGGTGGTCGACGGGCTCAGCACCGCGATGGGTCTTGCGATCACGTTCGAGAACGGGCGCGTCGAGCAGACCAACTTCGACAAGTATCCGTTGATCCGGATCGACAAGGCGCCCGAGGTCGAGGTGCACTTCCTCCAGTCCGAGTTTTCGCCGACCGGATGCGGCGAGCCGGCGTTCCCGCCGGCCGCGCCCGCGATCGCGAACGCGATCTACACGGCCACGGGTCAGCGAATTCGTACGCTGCCGTTCCGGACGGAGGGCTACTCGATCTAGCGCGCGCTCGATCGCAACGAACGAGGCCGGGCCGCGATCGCGGTCCGGCCTTTTTTTGCGTTCGGAGCGGGCTCAGCGCCGGTGATCCGTCTCCGCTCTCTGGCCGGCGCGGATGATGTCCGCGATGTGACCGAGCTGCACGGCCAAGTGGTCGATGACGTCGTCTATCGACAGCACGCCGATCAGCGAGCCCGAACCGTCGACGACCGGCGCTCGCCGGACGCCGACGCGGCGCATTTCGCGCAACGCGTGCTCGACGCCGTTGTCTTCGCGAACCGTGAGCAGCTCGGCGGTCATCGCGTCGCCGACCGTAACGTCGTTCGCGGCCACGCGCTTGGCGACTACGGCCACGACGATGTCCCGGTCGGTGAGAATGCCGACCGGGACGCGTCTCCCGCCACGCTCCTCGACGACGATCAGATCGCCGACGTGCTCCTCGCGCATTAGTGCAGCCGCGTCGACCACGCCGGAATTGCGGTCGATCGTCGCGACGTTGTGGTTGCAGAGTGCACGGACCGTCATTGGGGTTCTCCTTCGCGTTGAGGCAGGATGCGCATTAGGCGAGTCGGACGAGAATACGTATAACCACTAACCGTGTCGCTCGCTAGGTAGATACCGAACTGGTGCTTAGGACGACGGTCGGCGAGTCTTTCGCCAAGCAGAGGAACGAGGTCTAACCCGTGGCCGCGTCGAGCCCATCCAAGACGATCCTAGTCATTGTCGATCCGTATACCGACCAGGAGCAGCCGGTCTTGAGCCGTGCCGCATGGCTCGCCGAGCGATTCGGTGCGCACGTCGAGCTCTTCGCCTGCGACTACGATGCCGAGATCGATAGCGGACGCGTAGCGACGGTCTGGGTACCCGATGCGGGCCTGCGCGAGCAATTGCTGTCGAGGCACCGGCGCCAGCTCGAGTCGTTCGCGGCCGCACTGCGTGGCCGCCGGCTCCAGGTGACCGTGAACGTCGCGTGGGATTTCCCTGCCGAGGAGGCGATCGTCAGGCACGTCGTCGCGACGCGGCCGTGGCTAGTCGCGAAAGACACGCATCACCACAACGTACTGCAGCGCACGCTGTTTTCGAACACGGACTGGAGTCTGATCCGCGATTGTCCGGCCCCGCTGCTGCTGGTCAAACCGCGCGATGTCGGCACGCCGCCCACGGTACTCGCCGCGATCGATCCCGTTCACGAGCACGACAAGCCGGCGCAGCTCGACGATGCGATCTACAAGTTTGCTGGCGAGCTCGTCGAGAAGACGGGCGGCGCGTTGCACCTCACGCACGCGATCTCGACGCCGCTCGGCGTGCAGCTTCCGTCGAACGTCCAAGCGATCGTCGTGGACGAGCATCGGCGCGCGCTCCACGCTTTCCTCATGGAGCATCCGGTGCCGGCCGAGAACCTCCACGTACACGAGGGGCTTGCGGACCAGTGTCTGCAGGAAGTTGCGAAATCGCAGCACGCGGACTTTGTCGTGATGGGCGCCGTCGCGCGACGCGGAATCAGGAAGGTGCTGATCGGCAGCACGGCGACGCGGGTGCTGGATCGGTTGCCGTGTGATCTAGTCATCATCAAGCCCGCGACGTTCGTCGTGCCGGGCGCTCGTTAAGGAGGGGGTCGACGTGAATATTGGAGGAATCGGAGTCGTCGCGGCGGCGGCGCTCTTGGTCGGTTACGGTGCCTCGGCATTCGACGCCGTCTCGCTCGCCGATTACAGCGGCGAGGAGATCTTCGGGCGCTTCTGCGCGAGCTGTCACGGCGAGATGGCGCACGGCGACGGGCCCGTCGCACGCAGCCTCGGTGTGATGGTTCCCGATCTCACCAAGATCACGCAACGCTACGGCAACTTCCCGACGAACGTGATTCGCGACACGATCGACGGCCGCGGTGCGCGGATCGACGCGCACGGCACGCGCACGATGCCGGTCTGGGGCTACGAGTTCTACGTCGAGGAGGGCGGCGACGTGACGGCGCAGCAGGAAATGCGCAAGACGATCGCGAAGCTCGTCGAGTATCTACGCACGATTCAGACCGAGAAGAAGTGAGCTGATCTCGCGTTTCGTATGAGCGTCTGACAAGGGCGCGACGTCGCGACAGAGTGACACTAGAACGGCGCTTCTGCGCGTTCGCAGGCGGTGCTCAGCGGCGCTGATCGGATTCGCTCTGCTGGCCCCATCTGGATGATGTCCACGATATGGCCGAGTTGCACGGCGAGGTGAATGCCGTCGTCCTCGTTCACCATGAGTAGCTTGCATGCTGAGAGCACGCGGAGGTTCACGTGAATACGTAGAATTTCCCAAGCCCGGCCGTCGCTGGTAGGTAAATCCCGAAGTGGTCAAGGTGGGAAGACTTCGCCACCCTGCGAACGACTGTTAGGGAGGCAATTCCGGCTGCGAAAAGAGGTTGGAGGCGCGCGAAATGAAACACCGACGTTCTTGGGTGGCGGGTCTCGGAGCTCTGGTCGTCGCGTGCAGCGTTAACGCGTTCGCGGCCAAGTCGCTCGCCGATTACAGCGGCGAGGAGATCTTTGCTCGGTTCTGCGCGAGCTGTCACGGCGACACGGCCCACGGCAACGGCCCGGTCGCGCGTAGCCTAGGGGTCATGGTGCCGGACCTCACCAAGATCGCTCAGCATTACGGCGGCTTCCCCACGCAGCTCGTGCGCGACACGATCGATGGCCGTGGCGCGCTGATCGCCGCTCACGGCACGCGCATCATGCCGGTGTGGGGGTATGAATTCTGGGTGGAGGCGGGTGCCGACGCGGCGGCGCAGCAAGAGATGCGCACGACGATCGCGAAGCTCGTCGACTACCTCCGCTCGATCCAAGATGACAAAGTCGCCTTCAACCGCGACTGACACGGCGTTGGCGAACGCGGGCGAGAACCTGGTCGTCCCGCTCGAAGCGGTCTCCCTCGCGGATTGACCGCTAGTCGCGTCCCGAAAGCGCGACGTGCTACGCGACAGTGGGACAGGGCGCGCGATCGGGTCCTCGGCGCAGCGCCGAGCGCGAGCTGGCACGGCCCTTGCTCGGCACGAGCAACGGGGGTGCGGCCATGCAGCAGCGTCGCGGGACCGCAAGTCGGCTCGAGTATCTCATTCGCGATATTGCACTCGTCATCCGCCGAGTGTGGCGTACGCCGCTGTTTGCCGCCGTCACGATCGCAACCCTGGCGGTCGGCTTGGGACTCTTCGCGGTCGTCTACACGGTCGTCGAGAAGGTCTTGCTCGAGCCGATGCCATACCGAGACGCGAGCGACCTCTATTTCGTCTGGCGCGACTACGGGTCGATACAGGATCGCAAACGCGGTCCGCTGCCCGGTAGCGACATCGTCGAGCTGCAAAAGGCTGGCGGCGTGATCGAGAACGCGGTCGCTCTGCAGGCGTTCCTAGGTGGAGTGTTCTCGTGGAGCGAAGCGGAGGATCCGATGGAGGTCTCCGTGATCGTCACCGCACCCGGCCTATTCGAAATGCTCGGCGTGCAGCCCGCGCTCGGCCGCGTGTTCGCGCGTGACGACGCCGGGCCCGATGCGCCATTGACGATTGTTCTGACGCACGAGCTTTGGTCGCGGTTCGGCAGCGATTCCACGATCATCGGTAAAGAGGTGCGCCTGAATGGGCGGCCGCATACCGTCATCGGCGTCCTGCCGCCAGGGTTCGACTTCGCGCGCAGCGATTCCGACGGGCTCGCGCAGCGGCCAGATGCCTACTCGAATCTCCGCGTCGGTCTCACTGAGCCCAGCCCGAATTTCGCAGACTACTCAGCGTTGATTCGTGCGCGGCCCGGCACGCCCGCGAGCGCCGTGAGTGCGGCGGTCGGCGCCGTCGGCCGTATTATCGACGCGCGCGAGTTCGGCGGCCGCGGACTCCAGCTCTACGCCGTGGGCCTCAAGGCCGATCTCATAGAGCGTGTCCGCCCGGCTCTGCAGGCGCTTGCCGTCGCAGGTATCGTGCTCGCGCTGATGCTGCTCGTGAATCTCGCGTCCGTGCTTCTCGCGCGCGCGGCGCAGCGTGAGCGAGAATTCGCGATCGCTCGCGCGCTCGGCGCGGGCGACGCTGCGGTCGCACGCGGCACGGTGCTCGAAGGTGCTCTGTTCGGGCTCGTGGGCGGCGCACTCGGCGTGCTCATCGCGACGTACGCGACGCGCGCGCTCGTCGCGTTGGCTCCGCTAGAGCTGCCGCGACGCGAGACGATCTCGCTCGACGTCTATGCCGCGATCGTCGTCATCGGCGTCGGGCTGTTGCTAGGTCTCTGTGCGGCTACGGCACCGGCGCTGTGGGCCGCGCGATCGTCGCTGTCTTGGCAACTCGCGAGTAGCAGCATGCGCGGCGCCAGCGGCGGTCACACCCGCTGGCGTCGCGGCATGATCGTCGTTCAAGTGGCGTTGTCGCTCGTGCTGCTCGACAGCGGGGCGCTCGTCGCGCGCAGCCTCGAGCGGTTGCTCGAGACGGATCCGGGTTTCCGGCCCGAGGGTGTCTTTACCGTTCGGGTCAGGACTCCGCCAGCGTTCGTGCCGGATTCCGGGGTCGTCGCGTTCCAGGACCGCGTAGCTAACGCGCTCGCGAGCGTGCCGGGGATCAAGCGCGTGAGCGCGGCTGCCGCGCTACCGCTCACCGCGACGACGACATACGTGCCGACGACGATCGCGATTCCGGGCGCTCCTGGGAACAGCGGAAACCCGGAGCGCGATGCGGTCCTCACCGACTTGATCGGTGCGCGACAGGGCTATTTTGAGGTCATGGGCATGCGGTTGGTTGCCGGCCAGACTTTCGAGCCATCGACCGAGCCCGCAGTGGACGAAGCGGTCGTAGACACGGTATTCGCGCGCCGATTCTTTCCAGGTGAGAACCCAGTCGGGACGAAGATTCCGTTCGGCCAGGATCAGTTCACGATCGTCGGCGTCGTGCAGCAAGCAAGACTCAACGACCTGTCCCAGGACGGCCGTCCGCAAGTCTATTTCCGGATATCGCAACGACAGTTCCAGCGGGCTCTGTTCTATGTGCTAGCCACCGACCGCGATCCGCGGTCGCTGCTTCGCGATTTGCGGTCGGCGGTGCGGACTGTCGACTCTCGAGTGGCTGTCGGCGACGCACGCACGATGAAGGACATCGTCGCCAATGCCCTGAGGCAGCAACGAACCGGCGCGACACTGCTCGGCGCGTTGGCTCTCGGCGCGCTGTTGCTCGCCGCGATGGGGATATTCGGCGCTGTCGCTGCATCGGTGGCGCGACGTTATCACGAGCTCGCAGTACGTCTCGCGGTCGGTGCAGAACATGGAAGAGTGCTGCGCCTCGTCGTCCGCGAGGCGACGCTGCTGGTCGGGCGCGGGGTGCTCATCGGCGTGCCGGCGGTGCTCGCGGCGGGCGGTCTCCTACGCGGGGCGCTAGCCGGAGTGTCGCCTTACGATCCTGGGATGCTGCTCGGGACGGCTCTCGGTCTCGCGATCGTGACGATCGGCGCGGGCTACGTCGCGGCGCGCCGCGCATTGGCTATCGACCCGGCTGATCTCTTGCGAAACGAATAGGGCAGCGGGTCTAGTGCGACGGGGTGCGCTCAGTCGTTGCGCTCCCACGCTATCCGGATGAAGTAGCCGCCCTCGTCGTAGTGCGTCGCGAGCTGCCCGCCCCAGGCGTTCTCGAGCGCGTGCGCGATGCGTCGCGCGACGTGCAGATCCGTCGTGGTGACGACCGCCTTACCGCCTTTACGTGTAATCGCGATGATTCTCTGCAGCGGATGCGCGCGGCGTTCCGCGTCCTCGACGTTCCGGATCAAGCTCAGCGCCTCGTCGGCGTGCGCGACGAAGAACGTGCCGCCGAGCGTGATCTCGCCGGCCGGGTAACGGTCGCGGATGCGCCGGCATGCAGGGCAGATGACGCTAGACGGTGGCGCGGGTAGCAGCCGTTCCCACGTCCAGCGGCCCTTGCGATACGTTGCGCCGCAGTCGCTGCAGCGCGCCGGTGACTTTGCCTTGCGTGGCGTGCGATACGGGTCGTGAATCTCTTCCTCGAGCCGCGGGTTGCCATGCGCGAGCAGACGCCGGCTGCGGGTTCGTCGAGCGGGGCTTTGGATCATCGAGTCGTCTCCACGGTACAAGCCATCTTTCCGACGTTGGCGTTCGCCGGCCATACGTAGTTGCACGGACGCGCCGAGGCGCGGACCGGATGGCGCATTGGAGTTAGCCGACCGAGTTATGGGCGGCGAGTCGCGATGCCCTCGCGGATCGCTGCGATGAGGTCGTCCGCGCGCACGGGTTTGTTCAGGAGCACCGCGTTGTCGATCTTCGAGTCCGCGAGCGCGGCCTTTGCGGTGTCGCCGGTAACGAAGACCACGGGGATCGCGTGACCGACGCGGCTGCGGACCGACGTCACGACACCGACTCCGGTCTCACCTCCGCGCAGGTGAAAGTCGCTCACGATCAAGTCGGGCGGGCTCGCGGACACGCGTTTGAGGGCCTCGCGCTCCGAGCTCGCGATGGAGACTTCGTAGCCTTCGAGCTCGAGAAGCAAGCACGTGGCGTCCGCGACGGTGCGTTCGTCGTCGACGATGAGCACGCGTCCGGTATTCGTCGATTCGGTATCGCTTGTACGTTCCACGACGCCCTCCTTTAGCACGCTTCGGTCGACGTCGATGAGGAACGTGGTGCCTTTGCCGAGCGTCGAGTGGAGCTTGATGTCGCACCGCAAGAGGTTCGCGAGCCTTCGTACGATCGACAGTCCTAGCCCGAGGCCCTCTGGCCGCTGCGTCCCTCGATCGACTTGATAGAACTCCTCGAATACGCGCTGGAGCTGATCGCTCGGAATGCCGATCCCGGTGTCTCGAACCTCGAGCTGGAGCTTGTCGCCGTGCGCCACGCACCCCACGTGGATCTGGCCCGCGTGGGTATAGCGGATCGCGTTGGAAACGAGGTTGGCGAGCAGGCGGCGAAGCAGCTCCGCGTCGGTGAACGCCGTCTCGGTAGAACGCTCGATCGTGAGATCTATCAATTTGTCTGCTGCTTGCGGCTCGAAGTCGCTGCGAAGCCGCGCGAAGACCTCGTCGATCGGGCATGCCGCCGGATGCGCCTCGACCACGCCGCTGTCGAGCTTGCTGATGTCGAGCACTGACGCGAGCAACGCCGGCAGCTAATCGAGCGCGAGTTGTTGGCGCTCGAGCAGTGCAATCAATGCGGCGTTAGACCCGGCCAAGCGCTGAGCAGCGCGGTTGAGCAAGTTCAAGGTCTGAAGCGGCTGGCGCAGGTCGTGGCTCGCAGCCGCGAGGAACTGGCTCTTCTGGCGGTTCTCCTCGACGAGCTGAACCTGTCGATCGTGTGTGATCGTTGCGTCGCGTATGGCGCCCACGACGAGCGGACCGCTCGGCGTCGTGACCGGGCTCAAGCTGATCTCGACAGGAAACTCGTGCCCGTCTTTGTGACGCCCGTAGAGTGCAAGACCGGCGCCCATCGGGCGCGGCTTCGGTTGCGTCGCAAAGCGCTCACGGTGCTTTGGGTGAGCGCCTCGGAAGCGGTCCGGTAGCAGTGTCTCGACCGATGAGCCGACGATTTCTTCGGCGCGGTAGCCGAAGGTTTGCTCGACCTGCGCGTTCGCGAACACGATGGCTCCGTGCGCGTCCACGACGACGGTCGCGTCGGGCGCGAGGTCGAGCAGGGTCCTCGCCAGCTCGTCGGATAGGTCCATTCTTAGTACGCGATGGATTCGGGAGGGACGGCACGAAGCTTACTCCTGCTAGTGGGATCGGCAAAGTTTCCGGCGGTGCGTGTCGGTCTGTCACAGGGACGGCTCGAATCCATCTGCCTTGACGATCAGCAGGTCGCACGGAACGCGGTCGAGGACCTCTTCGGCCGTGCTGCCGATGAACAGCCGCTCGATCCCGCTGCGTGATACGGCGCCCATGACGACGACGTCGGCGCGCAATCGGTCGGTCAGCGCGAGCAGTTGCTCGCGCGCGCCGCCTTGCACGATGTGAACGCGCTCCCGCGGCAGCTTCGCCGCGTCGGTCAGCTCGTGAACCACGGCCGTGTGCTCGGCGTTCATTGCGTCGGTGATTTCGACGATGGGTAAAGCCATCGGCATCATCATCGCTTCGGTAGAAGCGGCGATTACCGGCGTGACGTCGAAGGCGTGGAACGCGTGCAACTCACCGCCCGTGGTCGCACACAAAGCGGACGCCGTCGCGAGAATTTTCTTGTCGAGCGATTTGGCAGCGTCGCGCTCGTGAAGCGGATCAATCGCGGCGAGGATGCACGGCCTCGCCGCCGGCGGGCGTGGCTTTACGAGCATCAGCGCCGCAGGGCAATTGCGAATGAGGCTCCAATCCGTGTTTGTGAGGATCGAGCGCTTTAGAGCCGAGTGGTGGTGTGTATCTTTCACGACGAGATCTGCTTTCCACTCGATCGCTTTGGCGACGACTCCGTGATACAGGGGATGATCCCAACGCGCGTCAACGGTTACGTCGACACCATTCGCCCGTAGAGGCTTCGCGAGCTCGTTCAGACGGCGCAGCTGCGAGTCGATGAGCGACGCGCGCGCATGAGCGACCGCCTCCGGACCGAGCGCGCGCGACTCCCTGAGCGCCGCATCGTAGTCGCAGACCAATAGCTCGACCTGTGCGTCCGCGAGCTTTGCGAGCGCAGCGGCCCGCTCGAGCGCGGGCTGCGCGGTCGCGATTGGGTCGATCACGACTAGAATGCGTTGCTGCTTCGCCATGGCCTCTCGTCCTCGGAGTTGCGTACGATGTGCTTGCGATTCTCGCAACGGTGCGGCGGTCGGTCCTATTGGCGCTTGCCGCAAACGAGTTCTCGGAAAATACGTATGGCGCCAACGTGAGCGACAGAACATCAATAAGCTGATGGTTTCGGCGGAGCTGCGCGCTCTACTCGACGCTGCGGTCGATGCGATCGTGATGATCGACGAGCAGGAGCGCATTACCACGTTCAATCGTGCGGCGGAGCGCTTGTTCGGCTACTCGGCCGAGTCGGTCATCGGTCAGGATGTGAAGATGTTGATGCCGGAGCCCTATCGGTCCGAGCATCACGGATATGTAACCCGCTATAGGCAGACGGGAGAGCCGCACATCATCGGTATCGGTCGCGAGACGCTCGCTGTGCGAGCGGATGGTCAGACGTTTCCGATTGCGCTTTCGGTCGGCGAAGCGCGCGGGCCGAACGGCCGACGGTTCGTCGCCTTCATTCGCGATCTGACCGCGCAGCGAGCGGCGGAGCAGAGCGCGCGTGCCGCGGAGTTGCGGCTATCGCAGGTGGGTCGCTTCAGCTTGATGGGCGAGATGGCTGCCGGTATCGCGCATGAGATCAATCAGCCGCTAGGCGCGATCGCGACCTACGCGCAAGCCGCGAAGCGAATTCTGGAGCGTGAGCAGCCGGGGATGCAAACGTTGATCGACGTCTGCGAGAAGATCGACGAGCAGGCGCTGCGAGCGGGCCGTGTGCTCGAGAATCTGCGCAAATTCATACGCAAGCAGGAAATTCGTTCGGAGCCGATCGATGTGAACAAGGCTGTCGTCGACGTGCTCGATCTCATCGAGGCGGATGCGCACGCGGAGGGAATCCGCGTCGCCGTCCGGCTGGGAGCTGAGTTACCAGTCGTGCGTGCGAACGCCGTCCAGCTGCAGCAGGTCGTCCTCAACCTCACGCGCAACGCGGTCGACGCAATGCGCGACGGGAGCGGCAAGGACCGTGGCATCGACGTCGTCACCGAGTGTACCGAGAAGGGCGGGGTCCGAGTGAGCGTTGCGGATGCGGGCCCGGGAGTGCCGCGCCAACTCGGAGACAACATCTTTCATCCGTTCGTCACCACGAAGCGCGATGGACTCGGCGTCGGCCTTGCGATCAGCCGAACCATCGTTCAGTCTTACGGCGGCAGCCTCGTTTACCGCGACAATCCCGCGGGCGGTGCGATTTTTGTAGTCGAGTTGCCGCCGGAGGAATCGACTCTGTGAGCCCAACCAAGACGACAGCCCCGACCCGCGTGGTGAAGCGGGATCCGCTCGTCTATCTCGTCGATGACGATGAGGCAATTCGTGATTCGCTCGGCTTGCTACTCCGTTCCGTCGGGCTCGAATGCGAGGTTTACGGGTCCGCTCTCGATTTCCTCGGCGCTTACGATCCGCGCCGACACTCGTGTCTCGTGGCCGACATCAGAATGCCGGGCTTGAGCGGTCTCGAGCTCCAGCAGCGTCTCAACGAGCAGCGCGCCGAAGTGCCGGTGATCTTCATCACAGGGCACGGTGACGTGCCGATGGCGGTCAATGCAATGAAGTCGGGTGCATCAGACTTCATCCAGAAGCCGTTCCGCGATCAGGATCTGATCGATCGAATCCACAAGGCGCTCGCGAAAGACAGCGAACGTCGCGCATCACGTGCGCTGGACGATGGGATTCGCGAGCGCCTCGCTACGCTAACGCCCCGCGAGACCGAAGTCATGCGGCGTGTCGTTCGCGGTCAGGCCAACAAAGTCATCGCGCTCGATCTCGGCGTTAGCCAGCGGACGGTCGAGCTTCATCGTGCGCGCGTGATGCGCAAGCTCAAGATGCGCTCGCTCGCCGAGCTGGTCAGCACCGTCGGCCAGGTTCTAGTGCGCGACGAAGCTAGCGGTACTGCAGCCGCTCGATGAAATCGGCGAGGGCCGCGATCCTTCGCCGCACCGGTTCCTGACTGCCGTTGTCGCTAGGCATCTGCAAGAAATCGCCCCAGACCGGCATCAGCCGATCGCCGTGCGCCTCGACCGGCTTCCGTCCGTCGATGTAGGCCTCGACCGCATCGCGAGGGAATTGCCCTCCGTTGCGCTTCGCGAGCGTGCGCAAGTTTGGCGGCTGTATCTTGATCGTGCTTGCCGCGGGGCCACCACCTTCGCCGTCTGCGCCATGACAGCTCGCGCAATGCGCGGCGAATAGCTGATCGCCCGTCGGCTCGGCCGCGTGCAGCGCAGCGGCGCTGAAGAGCAGCGTACCTGCCAGCAACCAGCCCGCGGTCGACTTGTGGAAGGCAGAACGGGCGGGCACACGCGCCCGCACGCGCCGGGCGCGGTCGTTCCAGCGCCAAGGAATCAGCTCACCGATTGCCATGTGGTTTTCCTGCGGATCGCAAGTTGGTGGACACGGTTGGCACGAATGCTGCGGCGAGTTGCGTCCGCTGGCGATACGTA
>Ga0134124_10002121_pt1 | contig 15967 bp, 12 predicted proteins | sample KB304_FD_96880 | JGI IMG/M metagenome (GOLD analysis project Ga0134124, IMG submission 96880) | Terrestrial soil microbial communities without Nitrogen fertilizer from Kellogg Biological Station, Michigan, USA - KB3-0-4 | ecosystem: Environmental > Terrestrial > Soil > Unclassified ...
CCCTAGGACGCTGGGAACGACTCGAAGCGCGGATCAGTCGTGACTCCGTCGTAGTTGAAGAGCTTGCGGCTCGACCCGCGGTGCAGAAGCTTCGGATCGAGCGCGACGCACACTGCGGGAATGCGCGTGCTGGTCTCGTGCAGCCAGGAGAGCACCGCGAGCGGATCGGCGCCCCGGTACACCAGCTCGGAGACGCGCGTGAAGGGAAGCTGGCGACCGATACGGTGGCGGTGGATGACCCGGATCCTGCTGCCGAGGTCTTGCACGACCCTAGTCGGAGCCTCGCGCCAGCTTGTCGCTCGCGCGCTCCAGCGCCTTCATCGTGTCGCGCATTTCGTCCAGGATCTGTCGCTGATCCCGTGCGGCTTCCTTTGCCTCGGCGGCCGCCTCGCGCAGCTTCTCGGCGGCTGTCCGCGCGGCTTCCGCCGCTGCGCGCAGGTCCTCGGCGGCGACCCGTGCAGACTCCGATTTCTCGCGCCGAGTCTCCTCGTGGCGGCGGTTGCGCTCCGCGGCCTCACGTTGGGTTTCGGCCTCCGCGCGCTTCGCCTCGGTGTCGATCCTTCGATGCTCACCGGTTTCCATTTGCCCAGCCTACGCCGTCCCGGGTAAAGACGGAACCCTTATGGGGCGCGTAGGACGAGGATCTCGGTGCGCAGCACGCTGCTTCCGGTCAGGCGCGCACGCCATGCGATGGTCGGCGCGGGCTCGCGGCAGTCGAAGGCGCGCGAGACCCAGCCCGACATCGGCGCCAGGCTGCCGCGATGGACCTCCACCTTCGCCTCAGGCGCCTGAGGCAGGACGAGCCTCAGCGCGACCTCGCCGCGGCGCACGACGAAGCCTTCGGCCGCGGGGACCACGCGGCTCTCCTCGTGGCAGTGGAAGAACAGCTCCACCTCGTGGTCCTCGGCCATTTCCAGCGCGTCCTCGATGACGATGCGGCGCGCCGCCTTGTCGAGCTCGATCCGGCGCCGGTGCCTGACCGGATCGGCAAGCCGCGCATAGCCGTCCTGCCAGCCCTCGAAGCAGTCCTTCTCCGCCGACGAGAGCCACGCGCTGCAGCCGGCATTGGCCTTTTTCAGCCACAGGAAGTTGCCGCCCTGCACCGACTGGTCGAGGCCGTCGATGCGCACCGTGTTGTGCGCCGAGGTGCCGCGGAAGTATTGCCGCCACGCGCCCCGCGTGTGGTAGGCGTAGGTGCCCGGGTCGATCAGCAATTCCTTGCCCGCCGCCGAGAGCGTGAACGAAAGCGCGTCGGCGTGCCCGTGCGCGGCGATCGAGCGGTAGCCGAGCGGGCCGGCGTCGGCCACCAGCCGGATCTCGGCCGGCGTGTCCAAATCGCAGCCGAGCACGTAGCAGCCGCCGTGCGGGAAGGCCCGGCGCAGCGGCAGGCGCGTCTTCTTCGCGTCGAGCCGCCCGTATTCCTCGTCCGCGCGCGGACCGATGAGCGCGCGCGTCTTGTCGTCGAGCGCACCGGCCTTCTGCTTGAAGTCGCCGCGCCCGAACAGGATGGCTCCGGTCGCGAGGAGCGACTTGTAGGGACAGAAGCCCTCGCCCTGCGCCAGCCGCGCCATGCGGCCGTCGTCGGCATCGCCGAACTGCGGCACGTTGCCGCCCGCGTCCATGATCGAGGCGAGGTAGTCGAGCATCGACTCGATGCGCGCCTCGTACTCGGCCGAGAAGCGCAGGCCGTTCGCGCGGCCGGCGAGCAGGCAGAAAACGAGGAAATCGAGCACGAAGTGCTGGTACCAGACGGCCTGCTCGCGGTTCACGCCGTCGGGCGCGTTCTGCGCCAGCGCCTCGCGCTCGAGCACGCGCTTTCCGGTGTCGACCCAGAGCGATGCCCGCTTCCAGTGCGGCCACGTGACGCCCGCGACGAACAGGCCCGCCGCTTCGCCGATCAGGTGGTTGTTGGCCGAGGAGTGCAGCGAGAACCAGCCGCGGACGAACTCGGCGTGCTCGAACACCGAGCGCAGCCAGCGCAGCCGCAGCGCGGCATAGCGCGGCGACTCGAACTGCCTGCAGCGCGCGCCGCCGATGAGCTGCCAGGCGATCGACCAGTTGACCAGGCGGATCGCGGCCTCGAGGGCGCTCGCCCAGTTCGGCCCCAGGCCGCTCGGGCAAGCGACGAACCAGCTGTCGAGCTGCTCGGCGAGCTCCTCGAAGTATTTCGCCGCCCCGCTCATCGCGTAGGCCTGCGCCAGCGTCACGAGCTGCAGGTGCCGGTTCGGCTCCCACAGGTACTTGATGTCGCCGACGACGTCGGCATCGCGGTAATCGAGCGTCTTGCCGTAGGCGAGCGGCGCCTGGATGCCGCTCTTCGGGTCGCGATTCCAGCGCGGCGGCTGCCCGAGGTCCACGCCGGGCAGCGCGAAGATGTCGAGCGCGCCCTCGCGGATGCGGTCGGCTGCCGCGAGGTAGCGCGCAGTGCGCGCATTGGCGGGAAGCGAGACCCAGGGATGGAAGCCTTGCCCGAACTGCGGTTCCGGCGCGCGCGCCGCGCGCCACGCGCCCAGGCGCTCGGCCCGCACCCGCACCGCGCGCGCCGTGCGCCACGCCACTTCCGCGGGCGTCATGCACCGCAGGCGGTTGAGGAGCCAGCGCGGCTTCTGCTTCAGGCGTTCCGGTAGGTCCGGTGCCAGATTTCGAGGTTCAGAAGCGTCCATAGGAGTTTTTCGTGGTTCTGCCTTCCCTTGAGGTGCTCGTCGAGCACCTGGTCGAGCGTGCCGCTGTTGTAGTAGGGCCGCGTGAGCGAACCCGAGCTGGCGAGGTGATCGAGCAGGAAGCCGCGCATCTCGCCGCGGAACCATTCGTTCACCGGCACCCGGAAGCCGACCTTCGGCCGCTTGCGGATGCGCTTGGGGATGAGCTCCCTGCCCGCCTGCCGCAGGATCCATTTCGTGGCGAGGCCCCTCACGCGCATCTCGTCGGGCAGCGTGGAGACGTATTCGGCCAGCCGGTGGTCAAGGAACGGCACCCGCGCCTCGATCGAGGCGGCCATGGTCATGCGGTCGCCGCGCTCGAGCAGGTTGTCCGGGAGCCAGCTCGCCTGGTCGAAGTACAGCATGCGGCGCAAGCTGCTCGCGCCCGGTGCCGCATCGAACGGCGGCTTCAAGTCGAGCACGCTCGCCCCGTTGAGCGCCGGCGCGGCGAGCCGGCCGCACTCGGCGGGTCCGAGGGCGCCAAACCAGCGCACGTAGCGCTCGCGCCAGTCGTCGATTCCGGCGGCGTCGACCGCGGTCTTGACGCGGCGAAAACCGTAGGGCAGCGCGTGCACCAGCGGCGCGACCAGCCCGCGGCGCACGAAGCCCGGCAGGGCGCGGTAGCCCCAGGCATAGCGCTCCATCACGTGCTTGGGATAGCCGCCGAGCAGCTCGTCGCTGCCCTCGCCCGTGAGCACCATCTTCACGCTGCGCGCCGCCTCGCACGCGAGCATGTAGATCGGAATGTCGGAGGGCTCGGCCACCGGCGCGTCGCGATACGCGACCAGCATGTCGAGCTTGCCCATGAGATCGTGCTGGGATACCACCAGCTCGTGGTGCTCGGTGCCGAATTGCTTCGCCACCTCGGCCGCGTACGACAGCTCGCTGTAGCGTTGCTCGGCGAAGCCGACCGAGAAGGTCTTGACCTTGGGATGGTGCCGGCTCATCAGCGCCACCACGGTGCTCGAGTCGAGGCCGCCGGAAAGGAACGCGCCGAAGGGCACGTCGCTCACCATCTGCAGCTTGACCGCCGCTTCGAGCTCGGCCAGGAAGCGCGGCACCGCCTCCGCCGGCTTCGTCTCCTTCCTGGCGAGGGGCTCGCGATCCGGCGGCACCCAGTAGCGCACTTCCCGCCGGCGGCCGAACTGCCAGAACGCATAGGTCGCGGGCGCCAGCTTGCGGATGCCGTTGAAGAGCGTGCGCGGTCCGGGCACGTAGCGGTACGCGAGGTAGTCGCGCACCGCCTGCAGGTCGACCTCGGGCCGGATGCCCGGCATCCTGAGGAGCGCCTTCACCTCCGAGGCGAAGAACACCGAGCCGCCGCTCTCGCAAAGATACAGCGGCTTCTCGCCGAAGCGGTCGCGCGCGAGCAGCAGCCGCTCCTTGCGCGAGTCCCACACCGCGAAGGCGAACTGGCCGCGCAGGTGGTGCACCACTTCGAGGCCCCAGTGCTGGTAGGCGCGCAGCAGCACCTCGGTGTCGGAATCGAGCGCGAAGCGGTAACCGCGCTGCGCGAGCTCGGTGCGCAGCTCGCGGAAGTTGTAGATCTCGCCGTTGAACGTGAGCGCGACGCCCGCGGCCTCGTCGCACATGGGCTGGCGCGCGCCGTTCGGGTCGATGATGGCGAGGCGGCGGTGGCCGAGCACGACGCGGTGCTGCGAGCTCTGGAACGCGCACGCGCCAGCGCCGTCGGGCCCGCGATGCGCCAGGGCCTCGAGCACCGAGGCCATGGCGCCGTCGTCGGGCGCGTGCTGGGGCAAGGCCATCCAGCCGGCAATTCCGCACATGGGGATGACAGGATGAGGCCGCTTGATTGAGCGGCTTGCATGGGCCGCGGCGCGGCCTTGTGGTCCGAACGAGCTAGCGGCGGCGGCGCCGCCACGGCGCATGTTTCGCCGCAGCCCGCTATGCTCGCCCGGATGTGCGGCTTCGTGTTCGCCTATTCGCAGGACGGCGGAGCTCTGCCCGATCACTCCGTGCTCGACCGGATGGACCGCGCCATCCGACACAGGGGGCCGGACGCTCACGGGGAGCAGCAGACGCCGCGCGCGGCGCTGCGGCACCGCCGGCTCGCGATCATCGATCTCACCGGCGGCCGCCAGCCCATGTCGAGCGCCGACGGCCGGGTAGCCATCGTTTTCAACGGCGAGATCTACAACTTCCGCGAGGTCCAGGCCGAGCTCGCGGCCGCGGGTCACCCGCTCGACACGAATTCCGACACCGAGGTGCTGCTGCGCGCATACCTCGTGTGGGGCGAAGCCTGCGTCGGACGGCTCAACGGCATGTTCGCATTCGCGATCTACGACGGCCGCACCGGGTCGGTGTTCGCCGCGCGCGACAGGTTTGGCGAAAAGCCGCTCTACATTCTCGAACGCGAAGGCATCCTCTTCCTCGCCTCGGAGCTGAAGGCGCTCGTGGACAGCGGCCTCGTGGAGAGGCAGCTCGACCCGCTGGCGCTCTACAACTACTTCACGAGCGGCTACGTAATGGGGCCGCGCAGCATCTTTCGCAGCGTGCGCCGCCTGCAGCCGGGCCATTGGCTCAAGGCCGAGGGCACGCAGCTCGTGGAGCGGCGCTACTGGGCGCCGCCGACGCCGAGCGAAGAGCGCGCCGACGAAGGCGCGATCATCGAGGAGCTGACCGGGATCCTGGCCGATTCGGTGCGCCTGCGGCTCGTATCCGACGTGCCGGTCGGCTTCTTCCTCTCCGGCGGCGTCGACTCCTCGGCGGTGGTGGCGCTCGCAAGCGAGGTGAGCGGTGCCCGCCTGGAGACCTTCTCGGTCGGCTTCGACGAGCCGCGCTACGACGAGCGCGAGCATGCGCGCTACGTGGCGCGCCGCTTCGGCACGCGCCACCACGAGTTCGTGCTCGAACCCGGCGGCATCGAGGTCATCGAAGAGATCGCGTGGCACGCCGACGAGCCGTTCGCCGATTCCTCGGCGCTGCCGACCTGGTACCTCTCGCAGCTCACGCGCAGGCACGTGACGGTGAGCCTTTCGGGCGACGGCGGCGACGAGATGTTCGCCGGCTACAACTCCTACCGCGGCCACGTGCTGAGCGAGCGGCTGCGCAAGCTGCCCGGCTGGCTGCGGCGCGCCGCGGCGAGCGCGCTGCGCTCGGTGCCGGCATCCGACACCGGCAGGCGGACCGCCTGCCTTCGCCTCGCCCGCAATATCGAGGACGCGGGCCTTGCGGCCGGCGAGCGGTTCGCGGCCAAGCAGCAGGTGGCTTTCCGCCGCGCCCACCTGGCCGCGATTTCGCCCTATCTCGCCTCGCAGGCGACCCCCGAGAGCGATCGCGAGCTGTTCGCGCCGCTCTTCGATCCCGCCCTGTCCGCCCTCGGCGGAATCACGCTCTGGCAGCAGACCGTGAGCCTCGCCGACGACATGCTGGTCAAGGTCGACCGGATGAGCATGGCACACAGCCTCGAAGTGCGCGCGCCGTTTCTGGACCATCGCCTCGCCGAGTTGATGAATCGGGTGCAGTTCGGCACCAAGCTGCCCGGCGGCCGGCAGAAGTACCTGCTGCGCAAGGCGATGGAGCGCTACCTGCCGGCGAGCTTCCTGTGGCGCAAAAAGCAGGGCTTCTCCGTTCCGCTCAGCCACTGGTTCAAGGACAGCCTCGGTGACTACGTTCGCCAGAGGCTGCTCGCGCCCGGCGCCATGGTCGGACATCTCTTCGAGCGCGCGGCGCTCGAGCGCATCGTCGGCGAGCATGCGCGCATGGCGCGCGACTGGAGCCACGCGCTCTGGGCACTGCTCATGTTCGAAACCTGGTGCCGGCGCTACCGCGTCGGCCCTGACGCACTCCACCCCTAGGCGCTCGAGCCCTAGGCGGGCGAGCGCGACGGCGCGCGCTGCGCATCGAGCGCGCAGAGCCCCACCGCGGTGTAGACCTCCTCGAGCCGCGCCACCGCGCGGTTCGGCGCGCAGCGCAGGCCGACCGACTCGCGCGCCGCGGCGCCGAGCCGCGCGGCGAGCGTGCGGTCGAGGAGCAGCTTGCGCAGCAGCCGCTGCAGCGTCGCGGTGTCGCCCGGCGCGGCGAGCAGGCCGCTCACGCCGTCGGCGAGCACTTCCGGCACGCCGCCCACCGGGGTGGCGACGGCCGGCACGCCGGCCGCCATCGCCTCGAGGAGCGCGAGCGGCATCGCCTCGTCGTACGAGGGCAGCGCAAACACCGCCGCGCTCTCGAACAGGGCGCGCTTGCCGGAGGGGCCGACCCAGCCGGTGAACTTCACCGCGTCGGCGATGCCCAGGCTCTCCGCCCGGCGGCTCACGGCGGCGCGCTCGCCCTCGCCGGCGAGAATCAGCCGCACGTCGGGCACCGCAGGCCGCAGCGCCGAGACCGCCTCGAGCAGGTCGAAGACGCCCTTCTCGGCTTCGAGCCGGCCGAGGAACAGCACGAGGTTCGCGCTGCCGGATCGCGGCGCGGGCTCGGCCGCCGCTGCGGGATAGGGCACTACCGCGACGTTCGCGCGCCGCGCGGCCGTGTGCAGCCATGCGCGCTCGGATTCGCAGGGCACGATCACGCAGCTCGCCTGCTCGAGGAAGAACCGGATCACGCCGCGCAGGAAACGGCCGCCGCGCTCGTAGCAGCGCCGCACGCCCGTGCCGTGCAGCTGCAGGAGGACCGGGCAGCGCCCGGCGAGCGCGAGCGCCATGAAGAGCGCGTCGCGCCACAGGCCCCGCTCCGGCGCCACCTGCAGGTGCACCGCGAGGGCGCGCTCGGTGAGGACGAGGCCGGCGAAGCGGCGCAGCGCCCCAAGCGCGAGCCCGGCGCGGCCGCTCGCGCCGGCTTCGCCGTGGGTGGCGAGATAGTCGACCGGCCAGCGCTGGAACAGCCCGTGGGCGCGGTAGGCCTCGAGCACGCTCGCGACGGCGCCGCGCGCCTGCGGCTCGGGGCCGAGCATCACGAGGCGGGGATTGGGGGGATGGACCATAGCAGTTTCTCCGCGAGGCGCTCGCCGATGAGCGCGCCCCACACCGCGTGCCCCTTCGGCGTGAGGTGCATGTCGTCCTGAAACCACGAGCGCCGCTCCGCCGGCGTCGCGGCTCGCATGATCGGCTCGTCGAGCAGGTACACCGCTTCGATGCCGAGCCGCGCGAGCGCGGCGTGCACCTTCGGGTCGCGCGGCGCCTCGCCGAGCACCTCCTCGAGCGTAGGCGAAATGAAGACGAAATGGGGGAAGCCGCGGTCCTTCAGATAGGCGTCCATGGCCTGCAGCTTCGTGGCCCCGCGCGCCATGCGCACATCGGGGGGGTCTGCCTCGCGCACGCGCCGGTTGCTCTGTTGCGTGTCGATCACGTACTTGTGCCAGACGAAATCGGCGAGCTCCTCGAGGGCAAGGAGCGGAGGCTCGTAGCGGACCCAGGGCAGCTTCAGCCCCGGGTCCAGGCCGCGGTAGAAGTCGCCTTCGATAAACGTGCTGACATAGACGCTCGCCGGCAGGAACTCGGCGCCGACCACCAGGCCGTGGACGTTCTCGACGCCCCAGTTCGGGATCCCCGCGTTGCCGGCTTCGAAGCCCGCCAGACGCGCCGCGGCCACCTCCGAGAACAGCTCCTCGTTGGAGACGTGGTTTCCGCCGTAGGTGACCGAGTCGCCGAGAAACAGGATCTTGCCTTCCCGGCTCGAGTCCCAGTCGCGCTGCGCGCGCAGGCCGAGGTTGTTGATCTTGAAGTGCGCGCCGCCGAAGCGCCAGGTCTCCTGGTTGGGCTTCAGCCGATAGCCGTAGGCCGGATGCGCCTGGAACAGCACCGGCCTGCCCAGGCCGGTGAGCTGCCGCAGCGCGATCTCGGAGGCGAGGAAAAAGAGCAGCAGGAATGCCAGCCAGAAGAGGGCGAGCATCGTCCTGGGGTGCCGCTCGAACACGGAGTCCTCGTGCGCTTTCATCGCCCGCATCGGTCGCCGATGTCGCGCAGCATGCGGCCGGCGGGTGACCGCGGTGCGTGCCGGCGCATGGTCCGGACGGACGCGTCCGGCCCCGGCCGGGGCTACAGCCGCCACACGCTCAGCCCTTCGCGGCGGAACGCGGCGGCGTCGCACACCGACTTCACGTCGATCAGGCAGCCGCGGCGCACGATCTTCTCGAAGTACGCCGACGGCGCGCGCTCGACGAACTGCCGGTGCGCCACGGCGATCACCAGCGCGTCGGCGGCCGGCAGGTCCTCCCAGGCCGCGAGCCGCAGCCCGTACTCGACCAGCGCCTCCTCCGCGTTCGCCAGCGGATCGTGGACGAAGGTCTGCACGCCGAACTCGTGCAGCTCGCGCACGATGTCGATCACCTTCGAGTTGCGGATGTCGGGCACGTTCTCCTTGAACGTGAGCCCGAGGATGTTGACGCGGGCGCCCTTGATGCTGCGCCCGGCGTGGATCATCCGCTGCACGGTCTTGCGCGCGATGTGGCTGCCCATGCCGTCGTTGATGCGCCGGCCGGCGAGGATCACTTCGGGGTGGTAGCCGAGGAGCTCCGCCCTGTAGGTGAGGTAGTACGGGTCGACGCCGATGCAGTGCCCGCCGACCAGGCCCGGCCGGAACGGCAGGAAGTTCCACTTGGTTTGCGCCGCCTGCAGCACCTCGGAGGTTTCGAGGCCGAGCTTCTCGAAGATGATGGCGAGCTCGTTGACGAAAGCGATGTTGAGGTCGCGCTGGGTGTTCTCGATCACCTTGGCGGCTTCGGCCACCTTGATGGACGAGGCGCGGTACACGCCCGCCTTCACCACCGAGGCGTAGAGCTGCGCGACCTTCTCCAGCGTCTCGGCGTCGTCCCCGGACACCAGCTTGAGGATGCGCTGGAACGTGTGCTCGCGGTCGCCGGGATTGATGCGCTCGGGCGAGTAGCCGACGTGGAAGTCCTGGCGCCAGCGCATGCCCGAGTGCTTCTCCAGCACGGGCACGCAGACCTCCTCGGTGCAGCCGGGATAGACGGTCGACTCGTAGATCACGGTCGCGCCGTGCTTCATGTGGCGGCCGACCGTCTCGCTCGCGGCCTCGAGCGGGCGCAGGTCGGGCTGGCGCGCGGCGTTGATCGGGGTCGGCACGGCGACGATGATGAAATCGGCCTGGGCGAGCTCGGCGGGATCGTCGGTGGCGCGCAGATGGTGCGCGGCGAGCAGCTCCGTGGTCGACACCTCTCCGGTGGCATCGACGTGGTGGCGCAGCCCCTCCACGCGCCGGCGCGAGAGGTCGTAGCCGATGGTGCGGCGCTCCTTGCCGAACGCGGTCGCGACCGGCAGGCCGACGTAGCCCAGCCCGACCACCGCGACGGTCGGCAGCGCCGCCTCGCCTGCCGGGCGGGCGGCCGGCGCCGGCGCGGACTGCGGCGGGAACTCGAGGATCTCAGACATGGGCGAGGCTCCTTTGCGCCTGCGGCAGCAGGTGCGCCATGTACCAGTCGATGGTCTGCGCCAGGCCCGAGCGCAGGTCGTATGCCGGCCGGTAGCCGAGCAGCCGCGAGGCCTTCGAGGTGTCGGCGCGCGAGAGCAGCATGTCGCCGCGCCGCTCTGCGCGGTGCACCGGACGGGCGCCGGCGAGGTGCGGCACGCGCCGCGCGAGCTGCTCGCGCATGATCGCGAACAGCTCGCTCAGCGTGGTCTGCTCGCCCACCGCGACGTTGTAGGCCTGGCCGATCGCCTGCGGGTCGTCGACGCTCGCCGCGAGCAGGTTCGCCTGCACCACGTTGTCGACGTGGCAGTAATCGCGCGCGTGCGAGCCGTCGCCGTTGATGTACGCCGGCTCGCCGCGCAGCAGCGCGCCGAGCCAGGCCGGGATCACCGAGGCGTACGGGCCGTCGGGGTCCTGGCGCGGCCCGAACACGTTGAAATAGCGCAGGCCGACGCTGCCGAAGCCGTAGCAGGCCGCGAACACATCGGCGTAGAGCTCGTTCATGCGCTTCGACAGCCCGTACGGCGACATCGCGCGGCCGAGCTCGGCCTCGACCTTGGGCAGTCCCGGGTGGTCGCCGTAGACCGCGCTCGAGCTCGCGTAGACCATGCGCTCGACGCCGGCGTCGCGCGCGGCGAGGAGCATGTTGAGGAAGCCGTTCACGTTGCTGTCGTGCGTGCGCAGGGGCTTGTCGATCGAGCGCGGCACGCTGCCGAGGCCCGCCTGGTGCAGCACCAGGTCGACCCCGGCGCAGGCGCCGTTGCAGGCAGCGAGGTCGCGAATGTCGCCCTCCACGAAGCGGAACCGCGCCCAGCGCGCCGGGCCTGCGGCGCGCTCCACGTGCTCGAGGTTCTCGCGCTTGCCGGTGGAGAAATTGTCGAGCCCGACCACCGACTGGCCGAGGCCGAGCAGGTGCTCCACCAGATGCGAGCCGATGAAGCCGGCCGCGCCGGTCACGAGCCATCGGCGCGGGGAAGCCGACAGCTGCTGGCGCACTTCTTCATAAGTTCTCACGTTGCATCCTCTTGGTTGCCAGTTGCAGAACTCGGGGCAGGTGCACCGGCGCGTACACCAGGGCGAGCACGCCCGCGCCGACGGCGAGGCGCGCGAGGGGCGCGCCGCCGACGAAAGCGCCGGCGGCCGCCCAGGCGATGGCGCCGGAAAACGCGGCGAGCGCGAGCTGCAGGGCGAGCGTGCGCCAGTCCTGCAGCTTGCCGAACGCGATGCCGGTCTGGCCGGCGACGCGGCGCAAAATGAGCACGCGGTCCAGGTACAGCGCGAGCACGCTGCCGGCGGCGGCGCCGGTGAGGCCGAAGAAGTGCGCCGCCACCCAGCTCACCGCCACCGAGACGGCGAGCGTGCACGCCGTCACGCCGAGGGCATAGGGGCCCTGCCGCAGCAGCATCACCAGGCTGCCCATCTCGACCGCGCTCGCCACCATGCCGAACGCGTACACGCGCATGACCGGCGCCGCGTCGGCGTAGGAGGCCGTGTACACCAGCGTCACCAGCTCGGGGGCGAACGCGAAGACGAAGGCGAGCGCGGGGTAGAGGAGCTTCCCGACCAGCACGTTGCCGCGGCTGTTCATGTCCAGCATGCCGCGTACGTCGGCCGCGGCCTGCAGCCGGCTCATGCTCGGCAGGCAGGCCTCCATCACCGACAGGCGCAGGATGTGCACCAGCTGGCCGACCACGGCGGCGACGGAAAAGGCGGCGAAGCTCGTGAGCGAGAAGAGGCTCGCCGCGACCCACTGGTCTGCGTTGCCGCGCAGCCCGTAGAAGGCGCTGTTCAGCCCGAGCGGCGCGGAGTGGCGGAACTGCTCCGAGAACGCGGACCATTCGAACCACGGCCGCCCGAAGCCGTGCCGGCGGCGCACGTAGTCGGCGAGCAGCGCGAGCTTGACCAGCGCCACCGCCAGGAGCAGCCACAGCATGACTTGGAAATCGCCCGTGAACCAGGCGCCCGCGGCCAGGAGCAGCACGCGCAGCGCCGTCACGCCGACCGAGACACAAGCCTGCCACGCGATGCGCTCGTCCACCGTCGGCAGCCGGTCGAGCAGCGTGGTGAGGATCCAGAGCGCCACGAACGCCGGCACGAGGAGCCCGTGCTCGCCGAGGTGGCGCATGGGCAGCGGCAGCCAGGGGTTGGCCGGGCTCACCAGGATCCCGCAGACCAGTCCCGAAGCGGCGAGGAACAGCACCGTCTGGTGCACGTAGAGGCGCTTCTTCGCCGGCGCGGAGCGCGGCACGAAGTAGTAGAGCGTGCCGCACATGTTGAGCGTGGCGAAGGTCAGGAGGGTGGCCACCGCGAGCCACAGCAGGCGGTACTCGCCGAAGGTGGCGGTATCGAGGCAGCGCACCAGGACGAGCGGCATCAGGAACTGCATCGCGTGGTCGAAGGCCTTCACCGCGCCGATCGACAGCGCGCGGCGCTTGAGGCGCGAGAACGACACCGGCTGGCCGGCGCTCGTCATGCGGCGAGCTTCTCGAGGAGCCGCGCGTAGCGCGCGAGCGTTTCGGCGCCGGAATGGTTGCGCTCGAAATGCTCGCGCGAGAGCGCCGAAGCGCGCTGCCACAGCTCCGGCCGGGCGAACAGCGCCTCGATCTCGCGTGCGCCCGCGTCGGCGTCGGGGAAGAAGCGGTGCGCGGGATTTTCCGCGGCCACGGTCGCGAGCGTCGGCACGCCGCGCGCCCAAGCCTGCAGAAAGGTGTTGGGCAGCCCTTCGGTGTCGGAGGTGTTGACGAGAAGCCGTGCCGCGTCGAAGCGCGCCTCGACCTCGCCGAGCGGCAGGAAGCCGACGAACTCCAGGTTGTCGAGCGCTGCGGCCTGCGCGCGCACGCGCTCGTACAAGGCGGCCTCGTTCTGCGCCGGCCCGCCCACCATGACGAAGCGCCGCTGCGGCAGCCGGCGCGCGAGCTCCAGGAAGATCTCGGGGCGCTTGCCGGCGCGCATCACGCCGACCCAGAGCACCGTGTCGCCCGGGCGCGAGGCGGCGCGCTCGTCGGGCAGCGTGTAGCAACTCGGGATGACCAGCGCCTCGCGGCCGTAGAGCGCCCTGCACCTCTCGCGCTGCAGCTCGTTCTGCGCCACGACGCAATCGGCGAGCACCACGCCGCGCCGGTAAAGCCAGCGGTCGCGTGCATAGCGGATCTGGTCACCGCCGCCGGGCAGGAAATCGGCGTCGGAGGCGGCGGCGTAGATCGAGCGCCGGCCGCGGCGGCGGCAGAACTCGGCCACCACGCCGGCGAGCATGCCGGCCGAACGCGAGTAGTAGACGTCGGCGCCGGCTCGGCCGAGCGCGCTCCAGAGGGCCGTCAGCCGCGGATGCAGGAAGCGCAGCACCGGCACGCCGGCGCGCAGGCGGTACGCGCGGTACACGGTGATGCCGTCGATCAGGCTCGGCTCGCGCTGGCCGTAGTCGAGGCAGATCATCGATACGCGGAAGCCGTCCGCCGCGAGCAGGCGCGCGAGCACGCACTGCTGGACCTCGGCGCCGCCGATCTCGGGAATCCCGGGGTCGGCCGAGAGCACCGGCCAGGCATGCGGCGCGACGAAGCACACGCGCGGTCGCGGGGCGGGAGCGCGTGCGCTCGCGCCGGCGCGACGGGGTTCGGCTGCCGGCTCTCCCCGACGCGCGATCGTTGCACTTGCCATTTACGCTGGCGGCCTCCGCGCGAGCATGCCGTACATGAGGCCGATCGCGATCCAGAGATAGGCCGCCTCAGGGTCGGGCCTGAGGCTGCCGCCGACCAGGCTGGTCAGGAGGAATGCGCACAGGCAGGCGGTCGCGCCCTGGAAGAAGGCGCGCATCTCGGGGCTGAGCGTGGCGTCCCGGCCCAGCGCGCGGAAGCCCTTCCAGACGTGGGCGTAATAAGCGAGCAGCAGCGTGGCGCCCACGATCCCCATGTCGAGCAGCGCCTCGAGGTAGGCGTTGTGCGGGTGGCCTACGGGCAGCATGGAGCCGGTCTGCATGGCGAAGGACCACAGCACCGAGTTCAATCCGTTGCCCCACACGGGGCTCTTGAAGAACTCCGGCAGGAGCGGCAGCCAGATGCCGTCGATCCGGCCCGCGCTCACCGCGTTGGCGCCTTCGTCGAAGCCGAGGGTCACGCGCGTCCAGATGGCCGCCCCGCCCACCACCGCGATGAACGCTACCCCGAGCAGCGCGAGCGAGATGCTCCTGAAGTTGAATTTCCACACCAGGAACAGGACGCCGACCAGTCCGGCCGCGCCGATGGCGGCGCGCGAGAAAGTGAGCAGCAGCGCGATCGCCAGCACGCCGAGGGTGAGCATCAGGAACAGTCTCATGCGCGGCTGCTTGCAATCTGCCCAGACGAACAGGAGCAGCGCCAGGGCCGTGAGGTGCATGCGTCCCAGCGTGTTGGCGTGCATGCCCAGCGGCTCGTAGAAGTTGCGCGCGTCGGGCGAGGCCATGTCGGCAAGCGGCACGCCCATGAGGAGGATGAAGCCGAGCTGGATCAGCGCGATGATCCATGCCGCTATCGCGAGCGCCAGGATGAACCCCTCGGGCTTGCGCGAGCGCGCGGCGGCGGCGCCGATCATCAGCGCGATGGCCACCATCACGATTCCCTTCACCACCGTGGTGATGAGGTATTGCCGCTCGTTGGTGAACGTCATGATGGTGCTGCCCGCCGCGGTCACCAGGGCCGGAATCTCCTGCAGGTGCGGCATGCCGATGAAGGCGGCTACGCAGATCGGCACGACATAGAGCCACACCAGGGGCTGGCGCAGGACCGGGCCGGCGGCGCGCGCCCGGCCCGAGATCACATAGGAGCCGACGGTCGCCGCCACCAGCAGGTTGAGGGGATTCAGGCCGGGAACCTGCATCAGGGTGCGCGGAAACAGGTCGCTGGGCGCCATCGGCAGCATCAGCAGCAGGAGCACCGCGCCCACGCGGAAGTCGATCAGCACCGCGACGCTGCCGATGAGCGCGAGCGCGATGTACAGCCCGGCGATTTCGCCCAGGGCGAGCGCATAGCCCGAGCCGACGGCGAGCGCCACCATGCCGAGCGCCGCCGCCAGCCAGCCGCTGTTCGCGTACTCGTGACGCAGGGTCGTCGCGGCCATCGCGCGGCTCTAGTACGCGTTCATCAGGGTGCCCACGACCCGCGCGCTCGCGTCGGTCAGCTCGCGCACGGCGCGCTCGGTGTCGGCGAGCCGCGTCTGGTGCTGGCGCGTGACCAGCAGCGCGTCGGCGGCGCGGAACGCCACGCATTGCGCGTCGGCGTACAGCCCGAGCGGCGGCGTGTCGATGATGACGATGTCGTACTCGCACTGCGCCTTGGCAAGCAGCGCGGCGAAGCTCGCGCGCGACAGGAGCTCGAGCGGGTTGGGCGGCACCGGCCCCGCCGGCAGCACCGAGAGGCCCGTGAGGCCGGTCACCGGCAGCGCGGTCGAAAGCTCGGCGCGCCCCGACAGCGCCGAGGACAGGCCGAAGCGGTCGGGGACGTTGAAGATGGCCTGCTGGCGCGGGGCGCGGAAGTCGGCGTCGATGAGCAGCGTCCGCTGCCCGAGCTGCGAGTACACCACCGCCAGGTTGGCGGCGATGAAGCTGCGGCCCTCGCGCGGGCTGGCGCTGGTGATGGCGAGCGTGCGCCGGCCCGCCTCCGGGTTGAACCAGCGCATGAGGAGCTGGGTGCGGATGACGCGCAGCTCCTCGACCGTCGGGTGGAACGGGTCCCACGCGGCGATCAGCTCCTTGCTCACGCCGTCGGGGCCGCTCACCAGGTAGGGGAACTCGTACTGCTTGGCGAGCGCCTCCCGCAGCTCCGCGTCGGTGATCAGGTTCAGCTCGATCGCGGCCTCGCCGAAGCGCCAGCCGAGCTCGCGCTGGCGCGCGAGCACCTGCTCGGCGTCGGAGGCGG
>Ga0134124_10002123_pt1 | contig 15961 bp, 16 predicted proteins | sample KB304_FD_96880 | JGI IMG/M metagenome (GOLD analysis project Ga0134124, IMG submission 96880) | Terrestrial soil microbial communities without Nitrogen fertilizer from Kellogg Biological Station, Michigan, USA - KB3-0-4 | ecosystem: Environmental > Terrestrial > Soil > Unclassified ...
AACAACCATGTCGGCACGGGACGGTATATCGGCAGCAGCAACACCCGGACAGTTAAGATGGCGGGCCAGGTGGGCCTCTATCAGAGGTTCGCAACCCCGCTTCTGAAGCCAGCTGAAAAGCTCCCCGGCAACCCCCTGACAGCGTGGATCATGAACCTTTGCGAATACAGCAATTCTTTTCATCGGGACAATCCTTTAAGACATTACAGGTGTAAGTGATCATTTTTACATGATAGAAACCGGTAAATCCATAGATATTTACGTTACGGGCCTGTTGACTTACTTGCCATGGTTAGGAGAAAGCTTCTGACAGGGATACCATTACGTGATTTCCGACTTTTTTTCAGTGTGACGTCCAGTTGTCAAGGCCAACTATTTGATTATTGCCAGCCGAAAAAACTTCATTAGTCTTTATAATGAAAAAACATAGATAGGATGAATAATGTTTCGCTATCTGGTTTGCACAGCCGTTTTGATACCGTTTGCTGGCATACTGGCTTGAAAATCGGAAATTCATTAACCGAGCAAGCCATTACGCGAAACATTCAGCAAAACAGCCCAAAAGGGACGGCAAACGACATGAAATCGAAATGCGTTTCGACCGGGTTCAGATGATGCAGCAGGCCCTGAAGCGCCGCAGCCGGCTCAACAGCTTGCCAACTCCCCCAACCGAACGCATCCCGGCAACAATCTTGCATCGGAAGAGTTTTTTCCGGAATATCGAGTTGAACATCAAGCAGTCCCGAGTGATATTACAATCAAGCGAGAAAAGGAGGAACACCATGAAGCTGCGGAATTTGTGTCTCGTATCACTTGCCGCTGTCGCCCTGGCCGGATGCGGTGGTGGTGGCGGTAGCAGCAGTGGCAGTACTGGCAGCACTACCACCAGCGGGAGTGACAATACCGGCGTTACAACGGCGCTGACCGTAGCCAACAAGGTCAGCGTTGTCGATGCGAATACGACCAACGGGGGTCTGCAAAAGGTCGGCCTGAAGAAAGTACTGTTTCTCTCGTTCCCGGAAACCTCGGACTACATGAAAGACACGACGAATGTGTATGTCCAGGAAGGTTCTACCGAAGCGTTTAGTACCGTCAACGAGATTCTCTGCATGATGGGCCAGACCCGCTATGAGGCCATGCTGAACAAGGGCGACTATAAGGCATTGGTGGACAAGAACCTCTGCAGCGGCGGCAGTGACCAGAATGCCAATTCCGGGCAGAATGCCGGTGCCGGCGCACCGAATTACCAGGAGTTTATCATCAACTCCTCCCGCCTGGACAACAACTCTCCGCAAATCGTCAAATTATGGATCCACGAAAAAGCCAGGAACGATGACCCGGCCAAGGCAATTATCGGCAAGGCCGTAATCACCGAAGGAAGCAGCACAACGAATCCTTTGGGACAGTTCACTATGGACTTCATCGCCTATCCCGTGAATGCGAACGGTACCGCAAATACGGCGGCTCAGCCCCAGTTCAAAGGGTTTCTGAAAACCGTCAAGGATGCCGCAACCGGTCAGATCTCCCTGCAGTTCGGTTCACAGGACATGAACCAGGGTACCAACAACAGCTCACAATTGGCTGTATTGCAACGTTCTGCCGACGGTGCCGCAGGCAGCGGCTCCGTTAAAAAGATATTTACCGACGGTACCGTCGAGAGTCAGAACATCGCCTACAATGCTTCGTTCTTCCATCGAAAAAATGCGATCGATGATGTATGCCTGGATCGCGGCAAGTTCGAGACGTCCGCCTGGCGGTACGGACTTTATGATTCAGCGGGCACCAGAGTGGACCGTAACTCGGGCTTTCCCATAAAACTGGCCGACGGCACTTCCGGCTGGATAGGCTACTGGGGACTCTCGCTCCAGGGGAATGCCACACTGGCAAATGGCGCAACGGTAACCAAACAGGGCTTCAACGGTGCGGCGGACGTCTCTTACACCGCGCTGGTAGCCGGCGGCAAACTGAAGAAGCATACGCAACAGAAAACGACATTAGGATCCATCAAGAACATCCCGCTCGACGGCTGGATGGAGACGACCAGCACCAATCCGCCGCAATCGGTTAACTACCGTGTAATCTGGGACGGCACAGGATTTTACAAGATCGCCAAGTTCGATCAAACCGCCAACACCTTCGCAGACATGACCAAAACAAAAATTACGAGCTTTACCAATCAGAGTATCAATCTCTGGTCACAGTCCGTCGGCGGGCAGGTCATCGTCAACCTGACCTGTAGTTTTACCGCGCCGACAACGGTAGGGCAGCCGCCGGCAATGAGCTGTACGGCTCCGACCGATGCCATGCCGGTGGTCTACTATTCAGAAGACATGGTTTATCCTAACGACCCTGCTAATCCTATTCCTGCGTCATTGGCCTGCGCCAACAACTGCCTCGATCCCGCGAGCATTTCTACCTCCTCCCCGTTTTTTGCCGATTCGGGTTTTATCAACGCCGTTCCGAGCTCGGCATTATTTAAACAGTACTCTTTTGACAGCAGCAACTATGTTCTGAAATCAGGAACCTCTCCCCTGGTCACCACGACCACCACGCAGCAGTGGGGCGTACAGACCGGACCGCTGTTCGACCCGACAGTTGCCAATGTCTCGCTCCTGGCCTGCGACAACAACCCCGGTCAGACCTGCAGCTGGAATGCCTGGAGCAAATTGCCGGTGTTCTACACCTGGGAGACCGGCGGCAACCCCTTTAACCAGTTCTCCGCTCTCAAGGATGCCGCCGGTAAATTCCTCACCTTCGATCCTCCGCTGCCGATAAAGTACACCTATGTGTCAACCGGTAATGCGATCGCAGATGCAAAATATGGCGGAACGACTCCTGCAACCTTCGCCCTGGATTATTCCGGTTTCGGCCAGTTGAACGGCATTCCCGGCAAATGTGTCGATATGAGAAGCGGTAATACCGCAGATTGTTCGACGGGTTCCACCAACCAGAACATCAGATGGGTGCCGGAGTTCGTGATTCCACCTGCTTCACCGGTTTCTTCCGGGACCAGCACCTATTATGTCAAGCCCCTTGATGTGGAGCAGCGTATGAAACAGGCGGCTGCTGGGAGCTGCACCGCCTTGACGACAACTACCCTGGCATTGCCGGCGATGTCGGCATTCAACGACCCAACAACAATCGGCGCGGAACCGGCGATCACAGCCGCGCCTGCAGTCGTTGGCGGTGTCGTCAAATAAACACTTCACTGCATATTTGGTAAAACTGACGGGGTCTGCGGGCCCCGTTTTTTTGTCCCGCGATATCAGGTATGGAAAAGCTGGAAATAATCGCTATAATTACTCAGTTGAATCCGGCTCACTTTTTTAAAATCCGAAGAGGTCCTCATGAGCGTCAATCCTGAAAGCTTTTCCGAAGCAACTGCCGACCTTGACACTTCCATGCAGATCATCAAATCATTTCTGGAGCATATGGAGTATACCCTTGGCAAGGACAGATACACATCCCTTCCTCGGGACGTGTACAACGCCCTCTCATACGCCGTAAGAGACCGGCTCATAAATCGTTGGCTCGACACCCAGCAGGCTTACTATAACGACGACCCGAAGCGGGTCTATTATGTCTCCATGGAGTTCCTGATGGGGCGTTCCCTGGAAAACTCCCTGATAAACCTCGGCCTTCTGGATGATTTCAGAAACGCCATGGAGTCACTCGGATACGATTTTTCCCGGATACTTGCCGAAGAGGAGGATGCCGGACTCGGCAACGGAGGTCTGGGGAGGCTTGCTGCCTGCTTTCTCGACTCTATGGCTACCATGTCGATACCGGCCTACGGATACGGGATACGCTATGAATACGGCATCTTCAGACAGAAGATCATCGACGGCGCACAGGTCGAAGTTCCCGACAACTGGCTTCGCTACACCAATCCGTGGGAACTCGACCGGCAGCAGCATCTGCACGAAGTCAAATTCTACGGCAAGGTGATGGAGTCCGTCACCGAAACCGGTAAAATCCACCATCAATGGGTAGACACCGAGAATGTCATGGCCATGGCCCATGACACTCCGATACCCGGATTCGGTACGCAGACCGTGAACACGCTCAGGCTCTGGAGTGCGAAGGCCACCAGAGAGTTCGACCTCAAGTTCTTCAACGAAGGCAACTATATTCGGGCTCTTGAAAAGAAGATGACCACCGAGAACATCTCGAAGGTACTCTATCCTGCCGACGACGTGCAGGAAGGACGGGAACTGCGGCTGAAGCAGGAGTACTTCCTGGCATCATCGACCATCTTCGATATTATCTACCGGCACAAAAAGATCCATAGCGACCTGCGGAATCTGCACGAGAAAGTCGCGGTCCAGCTTAACGACACTCACCCTGCCCTCTGCATCCCGGAGCTTATGAGGATCCTCATAGACCATGAAGGATTCACCTGGGATGAAGCCTGGGAGGTGACCCGTAAGACCTTTGCCTACACGAATCACACAATACTGCCGGAAGCGCTCGAAAAATGGCCGGTCTGGTTTTTCGAGCATATACTCCCCAGGCACCTCATGATCATCTACGAGATCAACGAGAAATTTCTGCTCGAAGCCAGAAAACGTTTCCCGAACGATGCAGAGAAGATCGGCCGGATGTCGATCATTGAAGAGCATTGGGAGCGGAAGATAAGAATGGCTCATCTGGCAATAGTCGGAAGTTTTTCCGTAAACGGTGTGGCGGCACTCCATACCGAGATACTCAAGAAGGAGCTTTTTGCCGACTTTTTCGATATGTATCCAGAAAGGTTCAATAACAAGACGAACGGAATCACCCAGCGCAGATGGCTGAAAAAATCCAACCCCGGTCTTTCAGGGCTTATTACCGAAGCCATAGGTGACAGCTGGATCACTGATCTGAACCAGCTGAAAAGACTGCGTCCACTGGCCGATGACCCGGATTTCAGGACAAAATGGCATGACGTAAAACTCTCGGCCAAAAAACACCTTTCGGAGTATATCCTTAAACACAGCTGCGTGAAGGTAGACACTGAATCCCTGTTCGACTGCCAGGTGAAGAGAATCCACGAGTACAAACGGCAACTTCTTAATGTCCTGCATATAATCGCCCTCTACAACAGGATAAAAAGCGGCAGGACCGTCGATATTGCTCCGCGGACCTTCATCTTCAGCGGAAAATCGGCTCCCTCTTACTCCATGGCCAAGCTGGTAATCCGTCTGATCAACGGGGTTGCAGATGTCATCAACAACGACCCTGCAGTCAACGACCGGATCAAAGTAGTCTTCCTGGCCAACTATAACGTCTCTCTGGCAGAGATCATATTCCCGGCAGCCGACCTTTCGGAACAGATCTCGACCGCCGGGACTGAAGCATCCGGCACTGGCAATATGAAGTTTACCCTGAACGGTGCCCTGACGATCGGAACGCTGGACGGCGCCAATATCGAGATCATGGAAGAGGTCGGAGAAGAGAACATCTTCATCTTCGGCATGAATTCGGGAGAAGTAGCCAATCTCAGGGAAAATTACAACCCCAGGGACTGGTACAACGGCAATCCCGAGCTCAAGACCGTGATCGACATGATCGGCTGGGGAGCCTTCTCGGCGGGGTCTCCGAACCTTTTCCAACCGATCATCGATTCATTGCTGGCAAACGGTGACTACTACATGCTTCTGGCTGACTTCGCCTCCTATCAGGCCGCACACGAAGATGCCGGCAGGATCTACCTCGACCGGGAGGATTGGCTCAGGAGATCGATAATCAACACTGCCGGGGTCGGCAAGTTTTCGAGCGACAGGACGATCCAGGAGTATGCCAGGGAGATCTGGGGAGTCTCTCCTCATCACATTGACAGCTGGAACAGAGCCACGCCTAAAAATATCCCGCCCGCACCTTCGGCGGTGAAAAACTGATGCAGAGGCAGAACGAACTTTTCACCGGAGATGCGAGAGACAGGGAGTCTGCAGCACCGCTTGCCGAAAGGATGCGCCCCGGTAGTATCGCCGAATTTGTCGGTCAGGAGCATCTGCTCGGGGACGGAAAGCTTTTGAGGATGATGATCGAGAGCGACGCTCTCTCCTCTCTTATTTTTTGGGGTCCACCCGGCTCAGGCAAGACTACCCTTGCCAGAGTGATCGCAAATGCCACTAAATCACATTTCATATTTTTCTCCGCGATCCTCTCCGGGATCAAGGAGATCAGGGAAATAGTGAAAGAGGCGCAGGACCAGTGGCGATACCAGGGGAAAAAGACCATCCTCTTCGTCGACGAAATCCACCGGTTCAACAAAAGCCAGCAGGACGCCTTTCTCCCCCATGTCGAGAAAGGCCTGTTCACGATTATCGGTGCCACAACGGAAAACCCATCGTTCGAAGTCATCGCCCCCCTCCTGTCACGCTGCAAAGTCCTGGTCCTGAACCCGCTCGGGAAAGAGTCCCTTTGCAGCATCCTGAAGGCCGCTCTTGACGATGAGACGCGCGGGCTTGGCAATATGAAACTGACCATAACGGATGAGGCTCTTGAAGCTCTTGCCGACTACTCCGGAGGCGACGCCAGGATAGCCCTCAACACCCTTGAGACATCAGCCAGACTCCTTTCAGGGAAAGCTATCGACCTGCCGGCAGTTCAGGAAGCGATCCAGCAGAAACCGCTTCTCTACGACAAAGGCGGTGAAGAACACTACAATGTGATCTCGGCGTTCATCAAATCGATGCGCGGCTCAGATCCGAATGCCGCCCTGTACTGGCTGGCCAGGATGCTTGAGGCAGGAGAGGACCCGCTTTTCATCATCAGGAGAATGGTGATCCTTGCTTCTGAGGATATCGGGAATGCCGATCCCCGGGCACTGCAGCTGGCTGTCTCGGCGCTTCAGGCATTCCAGCTGACAGGAATGCCTGAAGGACGCATTATTCTGGCCCAGGCTGTCACCTACATGGCAACAGCACCGAAGTCCAATGCCTCCTATGCGGCCATCGATGCCGCCCTTGCCGAAGTAAGGAAAAGCGGCGCTCTCCCGGTCCCGCTCCATATCCGGAATGCCCCGACAAAGCTGATGAAGGAGCTCGGTTACGGCTCGGGATACCGCTACGGACACGACTATGAAGGGGGATATGCTGAACAGGATTATCTCCCGGAAAGCATCAAGGGGAGGCAGTTCTATGCCCCGAAGGGTCACGGGTATGAAAAGACGATAATTGAACGGATGAACTTGTTGAAAGGAAAATCATCGGATCATGAAGGAGAGTGAATGAAGAAGATCGGGGTAATAACCAGCGGCGGCGACTGTTCAGGAATGAACGCCTGCATCCGGAGTGTTGTCAGGACCGCGCTCCGGATGAAAATAGAGGTCGTAGGCTTTCGGAAAGGCTATCTGGGGCTGATGAAAGGTGACGAAATCCCTCTCGATTCAAAGGCAGTCTCGGGAATTATGCACCGCGGCGGCACCTTCCTCCAATCGGCGCGGTCACCGGAATTCAGGACCCCTGAGGGGCAGAAAATAGCTGTCGAGATGCTGAGAGAAAGAGGTGTCGACGGGCTGGTGATCCTCGGCGGAGACGGCTCCCTCTCCGGCGCGCTGGCCCTGCACAGGCTCGGCTTTCCGGTGGTCGGCATCCCGGCGAGCATCGACAATGACATCCCCTTCACCGACATGGCGCTAGGCGTCGATACCGCCCTTAACAACATCATCTACGCCGTCGACTGCATCAAGGACACGGCAAGCTCCCATGCCAGGGCATTTGTCATCGAAGTGATGGGGAGAAACTCCGGCTATCTTGCCAGCGTCGCTGCCATCGCATCTGGTGCGGAGTTCGCCCTGGTGCCGGAGAGGGAGTTCGATCTCTCCGAGATGTGCCAGCAGCTGCGTCAGCGCTTTGAAGAGGGGCGCGACAATGCGATCATCATCCTGGCGGAAGGGGTCGCCAAAGGAGAGGACATCGCCAACAGCATCAAGGACGCTATCGGCTTCGAGACCCGGGTCACCGTACTGGGACACTACCAGAGAGGCGGGGCGCCGACTGTCTTCGACCGTCTCCTGGCCAGCCGGCTCGGGAAGTTTTCCGTGGAGATGCTGGTTGCCGGGAATCACGGCGTCATGGCCGGGCTTTCCTGCAACAGTATCCTGGCAACGCCGCTCGATGATGTCATTAAAGGGGAGAAACGGCCGCAGGACGAGATGCTACGACTTGCGGAAGTTCTGGGGATCTGACAATGAAAATCATGAAAAACTGCTTTGCCAGCGACAATTACGCCGGCATCTGCCCGGAAGCATGGGAAGCCATGGACAGGGCCAACAGGGGCTATGCCTCCTCGTACGGGGATGACGAATGGACGCTAAAAGCCTGTGAAAACATCCGGCAACTCTTCGAAACGGATTGCGATGTCTTTTTCGTCTTCAACGGTACTGCGGCGAACTCCCTTGCCCTCGCTTCGCTCTGCCACTCCTATCACAGCATCATCTGCCACGAAAGCTCCCATGTGGAGACCGACGAGTGCGGCGCGGCCGAGTTCTTTTCCAACGGCACCAAGATTCTGCTGGTAGGGGGCGAGAACGGCAAGGTCGATCTCGATGGGATCGAACATACCGTCCGGAAGAGAAGCGACATCCACTATCCCAAGCCTCAGGCGATATCCATTACCCAGAGTACCGAGCTCGGGACGCTTTATACGCCGGACGAGATCAGGGCAGTGGGGGCTCTGGCAAAAAGCCTCGACCTGAAACTCCAAATGGACGGCTCCCGGTTCAGCAATGCCGTGGCAGCTCTCGGCGTACCGCCGAAGGAGCTGACCTGGCGGGCGGGGGTGGACGTGCTCTGTTTTGGCGGGACCAAGAACGGTATGGCGGTCAGCGAGGCGGTCGTATTCTTTGACAAGGGACTCGCCCGTGATTTCGATTACCGCTGCAAGCAGGCAGGACAGCTGGCCTCGAAGATGAGATTCCTCTCCGCCCCCTGGACCGGGATGCTGGAGAGCGGCGCCTGGCTGAAAAACGCTGTTCATGCCAACAGATGCGCCGCGCTTCTGGAGAGCCGGATAAAAGACATCCCCGGTGTTACGCTCAAATTCCCCCGGCAGGCGAACGCGCTCTTTCTGGAACTGCCGGATGATCTCCCGGAAAAGCTGAGAGCCCTTGGTTGGAAGTTCTACAGCTTCATCGGGGCCGGAGGGGCAAGGTTTCTCTGCTCGTGGGAAACGACGGAAGCGGAGATCGAAAGTCTTGCTGCGGATATTTCGAGGTTGGCGAAAGTATGATCACCCCTCCCCGCCTTTCGAGATGAAGTCGGCGGCAAACTGTTGTGCATTCCGGGTAAATGAAGTAAAATCAACCTTCAACTCTCCGTAATGGCTTATCAATTCGGCCTCTCCTCCGGACAAGGGATTCGGTCTCGTGACTCTTCTGGACATCCGGGTCAACGCCGACCCGATTCCGTCGATGCTACTGTAAGACGGCAGGAGTTCATCGAAAATAACCGGAACCAGGCCCTGAAGCTTTTGCGGCAAGGCACTCCGGTGCAGTTCAATGCAGTTTCTTGCCCAGGAAAGATAATCCGAAAACTCCCGTCGGGACCAGCGATGCCACTCTTTTGCCAGGAAGTGATCGTAGAACAGATCCACGAGCACACCACGGTAAAGCCCATAATGAGGAGCCAACCGCAATCTGCTGGCTTGAAAGCAAACGTCTTTCTGGGCGAATGAATCGATTTTCCTGTGCAGCATCAGCCCTTGCCGGATACGGGAGGGATAGGCATCTCCCAGAGGACCTTTGACAAAATCCCCCATGAAGTTGCCGACCAGCAGCTCAGGGACATCTCCAGACAGAAACATATGGAATAAAAAGTTCACGATGCGACTCTTTCCATACCTAATCGACCCGAACGATGTTGCATGTGCCGGATTTCAGATCAAACACGACCTTTGCCTTTCTTGTCTGTAACTGCCGGATCACCTGACTGATTTTGTCGTCGAGGGTATGGTCGGAATCACCCAGCTCTTCCCACTCCCTGGTCACGAACTCTGAGATCAGATTCCGCAGAGTGTCAGGATCGATCCGCTCGAACGGGATTGCCACCCCATCCTCCCGCTCTTCGGAATGGCAGTCTGGAGGAGAGTCCTCTTCCGGTAACAGGATCACTTCAACTGACTTCGACAATTTCGTACTCCGAGAGATTTGCGCCCGCCTCGATCACTACGGTATCGCCTGCGCTCTTGCCGAGCAGTTCCCTCCCCATTGGTGATCCGGGGGTGATGACCACAATCTCCTCTCCGAGATGCTCAATTTTCAAACCACCTTCGGTCGGCCCGATGAACAGCTTTTTGATCGTCCCGGCTGTATCCTCCAGCGTCACCAGTGTCGCCAGTTGCACGGCAGGCGTTTGTGAGAGCCTGAGCTGCCTGTATAATTCGATGGACTGACGGATCTGGCTGGCACGGTTGGCCTGACCCTGGGCCACATAGGATGCTTCGAGGGCCAGGGTGTCGTACTTGTCGGCTGGGGCATTCTCCGGGTGGGTTGCCGCTTCATGGGCGGTTTTGGCGGCACCGAATAGTACTTCCAGATCGTGGGAAAGCCGCTCCATGATCGCCTGCAGGACTCCTGCCTTGTCTATAGTTCCCATAAGCTAACTAAAACCTGCGACCTTCATTCATTTGACGTTTGCCTCAGTGACTGCATAATAGTTCAAAGCTTTCGATGGAGTACCCTGCAGAGGGTATCACTCCTTTGGCATTCCTTCAAGCTGATGATTCCGGGGAATCGACAGTTCAGCAAGCACGCTTTGCTGATGCATTTCGCCCTGAAATGAAATAGAGTTGTCCGACAGTGTCACTTGTCCGGATCGGAAACAGAACAGGAGAGATTAACCGTGGGAATCATCGCCAAGCATCTCAGAAAAACATTCATCGCCGGTCTGTTCGTGATAATCCCGATCGGGATCACCATCTTTATCCTGAAGTTCCTCTTCAACCTGGCTGACGGACTTCTCGGCAGCTACATCGACCAGTTTCTCAGCCTGCTCACCCATCACGAGCTGCATATGCCGGGTCTCGGCATGATAACGGGCGCCATCGTGGTCTACTTCACCGGGCTCCTTGCCACCAATGTCCTGGGGAGCCGGCTCCTGAAATCCGGCGATGCGCTCCTGTCGCGGATTCCGCTCGTCAAGTCCATCTACAGTTCGAGCAAACAGCTGACAAAAGTATTCCAGGAAGGGAAGAGTTCCTACCGGCGGGCCGTGTTCGTGGAATGGCCGCGGCCGGGGGTCAGGGCAGTCGGCTTCGTCACCGCCGAGGTGGTGCAGGACGGCGTCAACATGGTGGTGGTCTATCTGCCGACCATGCCGAACCCGACCTCAGGTTTTGCGCTCTATTTCCGTGCCGAAGAGGTGCATGACAGCGGCATGACCGTCGAGGATGCAGTCAAATTCGTTGTTTCCGGCGGAGTCGTCGTCCCCTGACAGCTAAGCGGGGTGCTCTGCCGGGAAGATGGCGGGTGAAGCATCTCAATGCATATGCTTCATTTTTTCCGGCATCTTGTCCTTCATCATCAGCGGCGCCATCTCTTTCATCTTTTTGAACTGCTCTTCAGTCAGGGCAGTGCGGACCTGCTTCATAAATTTCAACATCTCGGCATGATGGGCAGTTTTCATTCCGGCAATTTTTTTATCCTCGGCGATTGCCTTGTCGAGGTCAAAATCCTTCACCTCCATGGTTTCCATATGCTCCATTTCGGCAAGCTTCAGATCGGCATTGAAGCGGATCAGCATCTTTTTCATCTCACGATGAAGTGGAGTGAGCTTCTTGACCTGATCGTCGGTGAGCCCCAGCTCTTCGGCATGTTCGAGACATTTGCCCATCATTTCACCCATCCGGGCCATTGAACCCGATTCCATCATCGGTCCAGGTGCTCCCATCTGCTCGTGCCTCATCATCTCCATGTCCTGCGCTGCGGCAGGGAGCGTGAAAACGGCTGTCAGCACCAGAGAGAGGAAAACTCTTTTCATAATAAACCTCCGCATTGTTTAGATAAGTTCCCAGATTACTGCGAAAAGCAGAATTGTCAAAAAGGTCCGACCCCTGAACTGCCCACATCCGCGGGTGCCAGCATCAACGTCTCACCGATTGCGGTCAAAAATAGGTGACCTCCAGCAGAGGCGCCAGAGTGCTGCTATTCGCGCCTGTGGTGTCATTGATTTCGATCCTTGCCGGTGCAGCATTCAAATCCTCCAGGATCCGGAGCTGCAGGTCCGCCAGGCCCAGACGCTGCGCTTCCTTCATCAATGTAGTCACATCGATGAATACGTGCCGGCCGGCATCGGCCGGGAAAATCGTGACTGCTCTTGTCAAAAGCGCCCGCTGGACGGTAAGGCTGAAATCGGACCCGACCAGCGTTGGCGGCTGGAAAGAGACCAGGTCGATATTGATCGGTATGGTGCTCGTGCTGCTCGACAAATCGATTCTGTTGATGAAGATGTCGAGGGTAGCCGAGACAATGACGGCATTAGCGGGAACGCCGCCGGCGCCGGACAGCGGAAAGTCCAGAAACGCCCGGTATTCCACCCCGGAAACCGGATTAACCCCCGCAAATACGCTTTGAGTATTCCCCTGTGTTACGGTAAACGCTCCGCTCACCGGGTCCTGCGCAATATCGCCGTCAAAAACGGGATCGCTGAAGATCTGCGTCGTAATTTGCGTCGGGCCACTACTCCCGCCGCCACCGCACCCCGCCACGGCCAGTACCAGGAAAACACCAAGTAGACCTCGCAGTATCCTTTTCATAGCCTCCTCCCATTTCAACGGACTTATCTTCCCCATACACTTTCAAAGAAACCGTGACGCTGTCATACTTATCTTTTACTTAATTATAATCCATTTTGCAGCTGAATGCAGTATAGGGTGCTCAGGTAGTTGCGGCCTCGAAGAAGACAATTATGCCGTCCTCTGCCTGGAAACTGATCGTTATCGGGTTGCAGCAGACCTCGCAGTCCTCGATGTAGCGCTGGGGCCCGGCCGACAGATCCAGAACCACAGAGATCCGCTCTCCGCAGTGGGGACAGCTGAAATATTTCGTCCTGATTGTGAAGCCTTCTCCGCTCAATTCCTACCCTCCCCCCTCGCATGTCTCGTCAGATTCTCTTCCTCCGGTAGCGGAAGAACCAGACGATCACGCCAACCATAGCGATTACCAGCATGATGATGAGTTCATACTTCTTCAAATCCTGCAGCACCTGTTCGAACAGATGACCGAAATAGTAGCCGGCTGTCGAAACAGCCGCAGCCCAGAGAAAGGTGCTGCAGAAGTTAAGGCCGACGAAGCGAAAGGTGGAGAGACCGCTGACACCTATGACGATCGGGGTTATGGTCCGCATACCGTAGAGGAAACGATAGGCAAGGATGGCAATAACCTGGTAGCGGACAAGAAAGTGACGAATCTTGTCGACACGGGGCGCCCACCGGGGTCTGCTCTCCAGAAAAACCTTCCCCTTCCTTTTCCCGATCTGGAAGAAGAACTGGTCAGCGGAGAATGCCCCGACAAAGGCGGTCAGGATGACCCATGACAGGTTGAGATGCCCGCTGTGCGCCAGAAAACCGGCGATAATGACGATAGTCTCCCCTTCCATCAGGGACCCGAGGAGGAGTGCCGGATAGCCGTAGCTCGTTACGAACGATTCAAGGGTCATACTTAACGATACCACACTATCGGCCGAAGTGTCATACGCCGGCAACTTTTGCCGGCCGGTCAGCCGGCCGGAGTCGTTTCCCTCTCCAGCCAGGTCAGAAAGGCCATGGCTTCAGCCGGGCCAGTCCCGCACATCTGCACCGACGGTTGCAGGGTGCCGCAGACCGTTGGTCGCTCCTTCTTCCCGAAGAGGCGACAACTGTTGTCATCCGTCAATTGAATGCAGCGCAGACCGGCAGGCTTACCCTGCAACATGCCGGGGATCGGCGAAGAGATCGATGGGGCGATGCAGCAGGCAGCGCAGCCGGGACGACAGGTGCGGGATTTTTCTTCCATGATCCACTCCAACTCTTTTTCCGGTTCAGCAGCTTTACTTTTAACAGCGGTCAGGAGCGGAGCTGCTCACGCTGCAGCAGCTGGGGGAAGAGTCTCATCCAGAGCAGCACCACGAGCAGGGTTCCGATCCCGCCCAGCACAGCTGCCGGAACCGTACCCAGCCAGGCCGCGGTGAGCCCCGATTCGAACTCCCCGAGTTCGTTCGACGAACCGATGAAGATAGCATTCACAGCACTCACCCTACCCCGCATCGCGTCGGGAGTCTCCAGCTGGATAAGACTCGAGCGGATCACGACACTGATCATGTCCGCCCCTCCGAGCACCACGAGGGAGAGGAACGACAACGCCATGGAGTGGGACAGAGCGAATACGACCGTCGCAGCGCCGAACAGCGCGACCGCGAAAAACATCGTCTTCCCCACATGGCGGTGCAGCGGGAAACGGGCCAGATACAGGGACGAGACGAGCGCCCCGAGGGCCGGCCCTGCCCGCAGGCTGCCGAGCCCCCAGGGACCGGCATGGAGGATATCCCGGGCATAGATCGGCAGCAGCGCCGTGGCCCCGCCCAGCAGCACCGCAAAGAGATCGAGGGAGATCGCACCGAGGACCACCGGCTGGCTTCTGATGTAGGCGATGCCGCCAAAGACGGATGAAAGAGAGACCGGTTCGTGCCGTCGCACTTGGTGGGCCATTTGCAACCGGGCGACCAGGGATGCAGAAAGCAGAAACAGCACGGCGCTGGTCGCATAAACTACGCTCGGCCCCAGGAGGTACAGAAACCCGCCCAGAAGCGGACCGGCGATGACCGCCCCCTGCCGGACCGAGCTCCCCAGGGCGAGGGCACGGGGCAGGACCTCCTGATCGACCAGCGAGGGGATGATGGTCTGGGCCGTAGTGAACTCAAAGGTCCGGGCGACCCCGAAGAGAAAGAGCAGTACCAGCAGGCTTTCCCTTGTAAGCCAGTGGGAGCCTGTTCCCAGGGAGATCAGGAACAGGGCCAGTGCCATGAAGAGCTGCGCCAGGCTGACGATGCGCAACCGGTTGTAGCGGTCCGCGGCATGCCCCACAAACAGCACCAGGAGGACGGACGGGAGGAACTGTACCAGCCCGACCAGGCCGAGATCGAAGGCGCTGCCGGTCATGGCATAGATATGCCACCCTACCGCGACCCCGGTCATCTGGAGCGCTACGGCTGCTGCGGCTCTCGCGGCTATGTACCGGAGGTATGACCTGTTGAATCCCAGGGAATCCAGCTGTTGTAAGCCATCAAGAATAGCGATCGCGTTTCTCCCCTTTACGGCAGAACGACCAGCAGCAAACCGCATGCCAGCACGGTCAGGTTACAGACCGCGGATATTCCGTGCAGCTTTGAGAATTCCTTCCTCAATGGATGCTCTTTACTGCTCGACTCAAAAGAACCGATCTGCTGCTTCAATCCGGCTGCCCGCGGCTCCACATAGAAAGTCTGGAAGGAAGTCACAACAAGCATCAAAACCAGAACCACCAAAGGTAACTTTCCTGCACCTGCCTTGCTTGTCAGACGGCAGACCAATGCAATCAAACCGCAGGCAAGCCCCCAGCGAAAATACCCTGGGAACAGGTTGCCCACAATCCGGGCGGCTGTGTCGCGGCTCTCTGTCTTGAAGAGAATCGGCGTCAGCATCAGGGTGAATATTGCATTGCCACCGGCCCAAAGAGCGATCGCCAGCCGGTACAACATATCGATGTAATGCATGGTTCCTCCGGATTTTTTTTTGAGGGCAGGACCTGCCTCATATACAGCATTTATGATTTTATCATACCCTGTTCGCTTTGAGTTCCTGCAAGGAGTAGAAAGTGCCCCGCCAGTAGATTCCCCCCTGGACAAGATTCAGCAGCATGGTGCGCAGGAGGATGAAAACGAACAGGGCTGTTGTCACCGGGTAGCCTATAACATGCCAGGCTTTGGCATGGTGGAAACGGGCGGAGTCAGCGAAGGAGATAACG
>Ga0134124_10002124_pt1 | contig 15958 bp, 23 predicted proteins | sample KB304_FD_96880 | JGI IMG/M metagenome (GOLD analysis project Ga0134124, IMG submission 96880) | Terrestrial soil microbial communities without Nitrogen fertilizer from Kellogg Biological Station, Michigan, USA - KB3-0-4 | ecosystem: Environmental > Terrestrial > Soil > Unclassified ...
CTCATCGGCTGGTCCATCGCCTGCATAGCGTTCGGCATGAGCGTGGGCAAGGACACGGTCGAGGAAGTGCTCAAGGCTCAGGGTGGCCTGCCGCTCAAGGGCGTGGGGCTGCTCAAGAAAGCTCGGGGCATCCTGGACGACCTCGTCTATCCCAAGGGGCTCGAACCGCCGATGTACATGCTCCCGGAAACGCGCAAAATGATCGAACAGTGGCTATCCGACTATCAGAAAGCGAAAGTGAAGTAAGTACCACCCCCTCAGCGAAAAGACAGTGGAGAAGACCATGCTCAAGTTCCTGTTGAAGACCGCCGTCGCGGGCGCCGTGATCTACGCGGTGACCGAGACCCTGAGCCGGACCAACGTGGCGGCCAAGGTCACCAACCTGGCCGACGCCGCCCTGACGAAGGTCGCCGGCCTCATCCCGACCGGGTTCGAGAGGCCCAAGGCCGAATCGACCGAGGACAAGGCCTACTACTACGACACCCCGGGACGGCCGTAATGATCGCCGCCGTCTCCGTGCCGCGTGACCCCCAGGTCCACGCCGCTCAGGTTCTGAGTGAGGCGGACTACGCACTGATCGGGGCCCAGGCCGCGCAGGCTGGGTTCAGTCAGAGCCAGATCTCCCGACTCCTGGCCACGGTGGAGCGCGCTGCGCTCCAGGCGGCTCAGGTTGCCGCACGCCAGACTGCAATGGCCATCGTGCCGGAGCTGATGGCCACCATTCGTGATACGCACACCGCGACGGCTCAGCGCATTGCCACCCAGATCGGAAACCTAACGGGGGGCTGGGGCGGCCAAACCGTGCACCGTCGGTGCGTGCAGATCGCGATGCAGGAGATGCTGTCCACACCCGCCCATCGGGTGATCGAGCCTCGCTGAGGGGGAGAGGGCCGGTGCGCGTGAGAAGAGCGCGCATCGGCCCTCGGGAGGAGTGAGTAGCAATGCACGATGATGAATTCCACGATCCGCACCTGGACGCGACCCTCGGGATCGTGGCCACCGACTCGATCGACAGTGCGCTGAAGTTGGCCCTCAAGGTGACCGAGGAGTGGCTGGAGACCCAGGGCTGGGACAGGGAGAACTCCATGTACGCCCTGGCCAGCATCCCCGGTATGGGCATGGAGCTGTTGGAGTGCCCGCAGTTCAACACCACGATCTGCCTCGACCCGTCGAGGATGCTCCCCTTGTTGGTGAAGGCGCTTGGCAATCCGGCGGCAGGCGAGGCGTACTCCTCTGGTCGCAGCGCCCTGCGCTCGGTCCTGCCGGAACACTTCAGCGGGCTCATGCTGTTCGTCGAGAGTTGGTGCGTGAAGACGTTGGTCGATGACCCCGAGGCGAATGCCAACATCGTGGAGGAGTCCCGCAACGGGCGACTGCACCAGCATCCCGACCGGGAAGAGATGCGCATGGGCATCATCTCCACGGTGGACGGGCGCCTGCTGTACGTCCAGCGGTTCCGTGGCCAGGAGGCGCAGGAGCCGATCGAGGAGTCGGGCGTGTACGAGGGTCAGTCGGCCAATCACACCGGCCTCATCCCGTCGAACCTCTACAAGTTCGTGCAGATCTGTGCCGAGGTCGCTCCGAGCATTAGTGTCCTGTCATGATCGTTTATTACGACACCGAGTTCATTGAGCAAGGTCCGTCACTACCGATCGAACTGATCAGCATCGGCATGGTTCGCGAGGACGGGGCAACGCTCTACCTGATCAACGCGGACGTCTCGCTGTCGAAGCTGGTGCGCCACCCATGGTTGTCCATGAACGTGGTGCCCCAGCTCCCGATCAAGATGAGCGGGTTCGCTTCGGGCATGCTCAGCGGCATCATCGAGTGGGACACCGAGCATGATGATTTCCACAGCGTGGTCGCGGCCGACACAATCGCTCACATGGTCCGGGAGTTCGTCCTCTTGAAGCACGATGAGCTGGACGACCCGGTCAAGCCCGAGCTGTGGGCGTACTACGGGGCCTACGACCATGTAGTGCTCTCCCAGCTCTACGGGTCGATGGCTGACCTGCCTCAGGGCATGCCCATGTACACCAACGACATCATGCAGGAGTGGACCAGGCTTGACCGACCCGCGATCCTGCCGCCACAGCCAGAGCATCAGCACCGAGCGATCGACGACGCATACTGGTGCTCTCAGGCCCACACAGAGCTAAGGGACTGGCGAACCTGGCTCCAGCAATCCGACGGCACGCTCTACGAGGACGAAATGGACGAGGTCGAGCGCTACAAGGCTTGGAAGACAGAGAGGGATTCCTAGATCATGTTCATCGTTCGGTCCAGTACATACGCCGACAAGGGCAAGTACGTCACCACTGTCGAGGTCGATGCGGAGCGCGCCTCCGTGACCCAGGCCGAGGGAATGGGCAGCGTTCTCAGTCTCTCGGACGCAGAGAACAACGTTGTCGCGTTCTTCCTCGACTGGGACTCGTGCTGGCGGGATAACGACGCCTCGATCATCTCGGTCGCGCGGACTGCCGAGGATCCCGACGCGGCCCCTGACGCAGTGCCGGCCGAGGGTGGTGTTCCCCGCTCCCCAGACCGGGGCTAGATCGACTTGGGGTGGGGGTGTTAAGGCCCTTCCGGCTCACTCATCTCAGGCCAAGGCTGGCACACGGGGATTGGCCAGACCTGCGCCCCCGCCCCTCCTATCGCGTCGAGTACGCGATCGCCGTCACGCCCGTACCGCTCACGTCCACCAGGAGCTGGCCGCCATAGACCTCGCGCGGGAAGATGCCCGTCTTGCCGGTCTGGCCGTTGAGCAGGGTGAAGGTCCGGTTGGCCACGGTCAGGTTCTGGTCGACCGCCTCGGGGACCTCCACGGAGACCGTGCGGGTCGACCCGGACGCATTGGAGATCTCCAGGAACGTTGACCCGTCGTTGGTCACGTAGTTCCCGTTGACGTTATCCAGCGTCGTCGGCGTCGGGGGGAGCGTGATCGCTGTCCGAGTCAGCCGGGCGAACTGGATCAGGACTCTTGCCACGATCCCTCCATCTCTTAGATCGGCCGTGCAGGTATCCACGCATCTCATGCGGCGGCAACCTGGTCGAGGCGAGCTGGACCTCGGCTGGGTTCTCCAGACCCCACGTGATGATGTTGAGTATGTCCTGCGCGAGCTGTCTTGAGTACCACTGATCGCGCGCTACGACCGTGAACCGGAACTGAACCAGGCCGAGCGCCTCGCCGGTCACGCCGTAGCACTCCACACGCTTGTCTCCGTCACACGCCCAGCCGAGCGTGGCCCGCGCCTGTCTGGTCACCCGGCGCAGGTCATCCGGTCGCGGGTGGACGGTATAGACGTACTCGCGCTTACTGCCCGGCACTGTCCGCCTCGGACGCTGGGAGCTGGGCCGGCGGTGCCAACTGCTTGGCCAGCTCAAGATTCTGTTGATGGGCAATGAGGAGCTGGGAGAACATCCGCGAGAGGTTCCCGTTCGCGATTTCCTTGGTCTGGTCGACCTTCTGGTAGATGGTCGCCCCAAAGCCAGCCAGGACCGGGACGGCCACGATTCCTGACAGGGTCAGGACAACGGTTGCATCTCTGCCCATTGCAACTAACGTGACCGACCCCGCGATCAACATGAAGACGATCGCGACCGTTGCCCAGATTACGTGCGGGTTGCGCAGGTTCATGATCAGTATGCTAAACAGCTTCGGCGATTCTGCGAGCAGTTGAGGAAGCAGAAACGCCGACATGATCACCCGGATTCGGCTGGTCCCGTTTCCCCAGCCGCCAGGGTATGAGTGTGCGGGACAAGGCCGCCACCGCCCGGTAGGGCGGCGATCGCGGCCAGCACCTGGTCCAGCTTGGCCAGCGCCTGATCGGCCTTGGTGTTGGCCTCGTTGGCCGCCTGCCAGGCAAACGCAAGCGCGGTATCGCGCTGCTGGCCGGCGTAGCCGGCGGCGCCCTGCGTTAGGGACGGCCCATTGGCATCTCCGGTGTGCCACTCGCTAGGCATGACTAGCTCCTCTCCAGTGATTACTGCGTAGACCTTCTCCATCACCTGGAAGTAGTTCGCGAACTCATTCCAGAAGCCGACGTGCATGTGATACAGGTGGCTCGAATCGGAGCTGGACGCGTGGCCCTCGTACCAGCCCACGACCGTCTTTCCGTCGAAGCTCCCGAACCACTCTGCGACCTCGGGCAGTAGGCCAGCGCGGACGGCGGAGTCCATGCGGTGGCAGGCATCCCAGAGCGTAGGGCCGCTGATCCCGACGTCCACCGCGCGGTACCAGTCCTGGTCTCCCTGGTGATCCTTGGTGTCCACCGTGCCGTACGAGCGATTGGTGCAGTAGACGGACTGGCGGTCCCAGTTCGCGCTACGATGACGGCCGTACAGGTGGTTGTTGTCCCCAGGCGCACCGCACGAATTGGCATCTAGGCCGTAGAAGTTGCGCAGCGGAACGATAAGGAATCCGGTCATGAACTCCGGCACGATCTGATCGTGCCAGACCTGTTCTGACTCAAGTTGTGCATAGGTAGCCATGACTAGACGTCCGCCGCCTCTCGAAGTCGGTAGACCTGAAGTTCGCAGCCTCCGCCCCATACCGCAGGACCGCCAGTGCCGGTCCACTGCATGGACCCCTTGATGCCTACTGTCTGGTTGGCCAGGATCACCGTCGACACGGAGAAGGGACCGAAGCCTTGGCCGCCGGTAATACCACTACCGGTCGATTGGGAGCCCCACTGGTTGCCGAGCGTGTCTCTGACCATGACCCGGCTGTAGGTGCTTGTGGTGGTACCCGTGTAGGAGTTGCAGGTAAATCTGACGTACCAGACGCCCGCAGGCACCGTAATGCGGTCATTGTTCACGCCCAGGTTGACCATTGAGTTGGTGTCCCAGTGAACGATGGTGAACTGTTGGTCGACCAGGACGGTCGATGCGCTGTTCACCGCCGAGCCAAGGACCCCGATCGAGGCGGTCGGCGTCCGGAAAGCTTTATCGCGAATGGTCTTGATCGACGTCATGAGGGCATCGATGTCATTGGCCAGGTTCTGCCAAGACGTGGCATCTACCGTTTCTCCCATGAGCGGGTAGCGCAGGCCGAGCGAGGTCGTTCCGGGCATCAGATGTCCACATCCCCCACTCGATAGAGGTACATGACGCTTCCCGTCAGCAGGACCAAGTTCGAGCCTACGTTGGCATGGGTGATCTCGGCGTCCAGGACGGTGGTCTGTGGGAACGCGGTGGCGAACTCCAGCTCGCACTGCATGTCCGTGACGCCAACACCGCACTCATAAACGTTTGTCTGGGAGCGCTTGATAGCCGTCGTGCTCGGAGCAGGGAAGACCGAGGGGTCGGAGACCGGGATGGTCGCGGTCAGGCGGATGGTGCGGATGGAGTTCGCGGTCACCACGACGGCCGGGTTGGTGAGCGCGATGACACCCAAACGATAGACGCCGGGTGTGGTTCCCATGCCGCTCATCTGTGTTACGTCGAAGCTCAAGACGCCCGTGGTGTCGATCTGGCTGACCCACTGGCCGGCACCAGCAGTGAACATGTCAAAGAACGCGTTGGCGATGATTGTGTTTGGACCGTTGCCGTTGAGCGTTACCAGTCGCATGGGCCGGTTTACCATGCGACGCAGGTCCGCGAGCATGGTCACGCACTTGGCATCGATGGCCTCGGCCAGGATCTGGAGGTCAAGCGCACCGTTACCGGGGTCGTTGGCCTCGGGAAAGGGGAATCGCTCGTGCGGGGTCAGGTCCACTAGACCTCCCTGATCCAGTGGGCATACATGTTGCTGTACTGGACGATGAGGCACACGCCGGCACCGGTCGTACCACCCCGACACAACTCCGTGTCGATCTCGATCTCACTACCAACAGGTCGCGGGGCGGCGATGAAGTTGAGCGCGGAGCAGCTCTGCGCAGCGAAGTCGGTTCCGTTGTCGCGGCCGGACTGACCGCAGACGGCGCTGACTGGCACCAGGGAGAAGACGTTCATGTTCATGCTCTGGTTGTTCGTCAATGGCGGAACGCTGTACTGGTTGCTGCCCCCGAACGAGAAGTACCCAGGGCGCCTGTAGGTGATGATCGTGGTGTCGACGGACAGGTTGACCATGTTGTCGGTGTCGTAGTCCGCAGTGTTGTACAGGATGCCGATGGGCGACGTGCAGCCACCGGTCTGTGCCTGTTGGAGCGACGATGGACTCGTCCAAGAGATGCGGGCCGCCGGGATGTCGTGCAGGAACGTCACGTCGGCGTCGAACGCGAACATGATGTCGTCAACCCGGCGAGCCATCGACTCCGTGATCGAGGCCGCGTCACACAGCCGATCCGTGCCGGTTGCGTATGGGATGGCCCACGTGGCGGTGGTAGCGGTCATGGTTGTGCCTGGACCTGACCAAGCGCGAGCCACGTCGCTCCACATCGGAGCATCGCGACGGGCTGGCCAATCGTGTACGCGGCAGGGGCATCGAGGAACCCGCACGGGATCTTCTGCCCGGCCACGCGAACGATGATCGTCACGCCATCAGCATCCAGCGCCGCGACACCGATGCGCATGCTCGTATTCGGCGGAAGCGCGTCCGAGATGATGATGTCCGGGTTGGTCACGTCAGTTCCGCCACGATCTGGAACTGGTAGATGTCACCGGTCGCGGGCACTACTGGGACCGTGGCGCCGACCTCGCTTGTGGCGCTGTGGGTCCGGATCGTGATGAGCGTGGTCGAGGAGGCCCAGACTGCGCCCGCGAAGAATGAGCCGGCCGAGGAGTCGAGCATTCCACCCGCTCCATAGATGAGGTTCGCGTTCTGGAGCGTCCAGCCTGCCGGTAACGTCCAGCGATACAGGCCCGTGCCAACCGTGCTTGTGGTGCCGAGCGTCATGTTGATGAAGCAGAGGCCCCACTTGCCGAATCGCTTGAATCGGGCGGCGAAGGTTCCGTTGCCGATAACCGGGGCGGTACCGGTGCTGCTCCAGACCGGCGTGTAGACGGTGAAGGCGTTACCCAGGGAGGCATCGATCGCTGCGGCGATCGTCTGCATGTCAGAGGCGACGTTGGGCACGTCACCGCCCGTGGGGAAGGTCCATGCGAAGTTGGTAGTCGTGCCGGACACTTAGCCCTCCTGGATGAATCCCGGCACCACTGCCCGGGTACTGACGCTCATCGGCTCTCCCACGAGGGACAGCGTGAAGTTCTGCACTACCTGTAGATCTTGTGGCAAGTTCCTTGCACTGATTATGAACGGATCTCCCAATTCCATGGAAGGATCGCCGGGCATTGTCAACGACCATGACACCGTCAATGACTCGAACTGATTCAGGTAAGACTGCGCAGTGCTGAGGGCCTGGTCTTGCGTTGAGATAGTGCTGATCGATATCTGCTTGGCCTTGACCCCGAATCCGCTGGTCGGATAAAGCACCGAGGTTGGATCGGTCTCGGTAACGAAGCCAACCACGGGCGTGGTGGCGTCAGCGCGCTCGCCCGCCACGGACACCGCGTTGAACACGTTCTCCCGGGATCTCTGCGGAGTAGCGGTATACAGGCTCCCTGTAGGGCCGTCCCGTAACGTCAAGAGCGCGACCTGAGCGATCGTCCAGGGAACGGTGCGCATGACGTAGTCACCGTTGGCTAGGGCGTACCAGAAGGCATTGCCGGCGTTGGCCAGATCATCACAGGCCGAGCTGCGACCGCTCTCCCAGACCACGTTGGGCGTGGGGAAGTTGAGGAAGGTCGAGGTGCCAAACGTGGCATCGGGTACGCCGTCGGACACGAGTTGCTTGAACTGGCTCAGCAAGGACAGACCCACGTTCGAGGCCGTGGGGAACAGGAAGTCTGCCTCCTCCACGTCGCCGGCCCGATCCTTGGCCGACACGGACAGGTGCCCCTGGTCGAGCTGTACCTGAGAGATCCGGCCCCGGAACGTCTGCCACTCGTATGGCGGGCTGGACCCCGCGCGCACTCCCTGGAAGACGCGAAGCTCGTTCGTGTACGGGTTCATCAGGTCCGTCTCGAACACGGGCCAGAGCGCCTCGTCGGTGGTCAGGGTGAGCTGGCGGGTGACCTGCGAGTTGAGCGTGGCGTTGATCGAGCCCGAGTAGACCGGCACGCCGGCATCACCGAACGCGTCCTGGCGCACGCCTGCCTTCCACACCTCGATCCGCGTGTACGGCTGGTGCGGTCCTGCGAGGGCGTCCCGGTACGCGCCATCAGTCCCTCCAGGAAGCATCAGAACGGACCCTTCCACAGGTCGGTGTACGACGTGGGGAACGCGGCGTTGAGAGCCGTGTAGGTGGCGTACTGGAGCGGGATGGTGGAGTAGAACCAGTTGCCCTGGACGGTCGGCACGACACTGCCCTGTCCGCGCACCGCCAGCTCCCAGGTAAGTCCGGCGGCGGTCGCGGCGGCGAAGGTCGCGTACTTCTGGCACATGTCGGCGAACCGGCCGCCGAGGATTCCCTCGGCCAGGCCAGCGGGACGGTCGACCTCCACATAGGGCAGCGAGTGGGCCCGGAACTGCCGACGGTGGTTCGTGGTCAGCCGAGACACGCTGTAGCTGTCCACGCTCATGTACTGGTCGGGGATGCCGTACGCGGCCGGGCCCTCCAGCATGAGGGGATCTCCGTCGGCGTTGAGCGTGATCACGTTGTCTCGGTCGACGAACATCCGGGTAACCAGGTTGAGCGTCGATCCGATGCCGCCCCTGGTTCGCTGCGCCGGGATCGGGTTCTTGCGGTTGTTGACTACGTTGACCACTGTCCGGTTGGCCCGATTCTCGGTGTCCATGGACACGAAGAAGATGGCGCTCTCCGGTACGCAGTCGGGCTCCTGAGGCACCGACAAGACCAACCGCTGATCCGCCCACGGGCGCAGGGGCGCCTTGAGCCAGAGGTTGTTGCCCGATGCCACCACCACGCCACTGGCCGGGCTGGAGGTTGCCGTGCCGGCGGCGGTCGTGCCGATCAACCCGTCTGCGATGTAGGTGACGGGCGTGTCCAGCGGGACCTCGGTGTCGTAGAGCGTGGCCTCGCCACCGGATAGCTCGATGTAGTTGCCCGATGAGTTCGAGGCCGTGTTGACCCGGACCGGCACCGTGCTTCCGTCGGGGAGAACGCGAAGCACGCGAGCGAAGGTTGCTCCGGTGTCGGAGAAGTTGATCTCGATGTGTACCCGGCCGTGGACCGGGCCGGGAGTGACGTAGATGGAGGGCATCAGACACCAACCCCGACCGGTCGACGGGTGTACTTGACATTACGCGCGAACGAGTTGAACCCCTTCGCCTGGACTCGCTCCACGTGGGCATCGATCTTCTCGTTGCCGATGTAGACGTTGACGTCGCCCGTGCCACCGCCGGCTAGTTCGTTGAGGCCGGACTGCGCCATCAGGGCCATGGCTCGTCGGGGATTGGTCAGCGGGATGACTACCTCCGGTCCACGCTCGGCCAGCCGAGCAACCTCGGGCGAGGACACGATGGCGCCGTCGGCGTGGCCCTTACCGCCGCCCGGAGCCGGCTGGTACTTGATGTTGGGCGGGACAGGGGCACCAGGGATGAAGACGGGTTTGGCCGGGGCCGGCTTACCGGTCAGGAAGGCGTAGAACGCGCCGAGCTTCTCGCCCGCCCATTCCAGGGCGCCGGCGATGGAAAGAATGAGCTGAAGAATGCCGCTGAAGACGCCAGCGATGGCCACCAGAATGATGAACAGGGCGGTCAGTCCGTGCTTACCCAAGTCGCTCTTGAGGAAGTCCGAGAGCTGCTTGATGACGCCACCGAGCAGCTCAAGCACGATCTTGTTGCGCTCAAGATCCTCCGGGTTGCTTCCGAACAGCGCGCTGGCCAGTGTCCATACGATCCCGGATACCATCATCAAGGCATCAAAGGCTTTGGTCATGGAGTTGAAGAAGTCCTGGAGCTTGCCGTTCTTGGAAATCCTGTCAAGCCAGAGTCCGAACTCCGCCAGTCCTTGGCCGATGCCCACGAAGATGTTGGACAGCTCATCGGTGCTGCCGCTGGCCACGCTCATGAGGCCGTTAACGAGAGAAACAATGCCCGGCCCGATGGCCTCAACAAAGACATCGGCAAGCGTGAACATATTCTTGAAGAAGGTCTGGCCCTGGGGACTGGAGAACAGTTTCAGGAAGCTGTCAGCGATCTTGCCAGCGGCGGTTGCGACATCCTCGAAACCGGACTTAAAGACCGGACCGAGAGCATCGCCGAGCCTCTTGAAGTCTCCAACGATCCCCTTGAAGAACGATTCCTGAGCGATCGTGTGCAGGTCATGGAAGAGCGGCAGGAGCTTCTGGAACTCAAGTGCGACCTTCTTGGCCGATGGCGTCAGCGTCTTGAGCGCGTCATTGAACCCTTGCAGGTCCCCAGATAAGAGCGCTGATATCGCCGTTCCGAAACCGTGGAACGCGACCACGACGGGGATCACGCTCAGTGCGATCGCGCTCAGCGCGCCCGGGATCAGGAACAGGGCGTTGGTCAGGCCAACGAGCTGCTGTACCAGCACGACGGCACCCGCAACAAGGCCGGCGATCGCGGCGCCAACGAAGGCACCCAGTCCGCCCTTGCCGCCAACGTTGCCGATCGATGAACCCAGAGCGTTGAGTAGGCCGAAACCCCCCTTGAATCCAGCCTGCGCACCGCCAGTCAGGGCGCCCGCGAAGTCCTTGCCAAGCCGAAACCCAGCTCGGGTGAAGGCGCCGAACACGGTTCCTCGCCGTCCGGCCAGGTCATCCAGGAGGGTGCTGAAGATGCCACGACCCTCACGGCGCATCGTGCGCGAGGCGCCGCGAATGACGCCACGAGCAACGCTCTGGCCGGCACTGCGGCTCTTCTGGCCAGTTTCGGCGGACTTGGCAATGGCTTCAATCTCCACGCCCAGTTCTTTGGCAAAGGGCTTGGAGTCTGCGTGGATTTCGATGTACGCCCGTCCCACGACGGGGCCAACCGCCATACCCCCATGCTAGGGGAGAGATCACCTAGCTCATAGCGTCAAGGAAGGCTTGCAGCTCTGCGGCCTCATCGAACTCCCGCTCGGCGTACGCCGGAGGAACTTCAACCAGCTCCTCCACCAGGCGAACGGCATTCTTGGGCGGGATGTTCTGTACGGCTATCCCGATGTAGCTCGTGATGTACATGCCGAGGCTGGTCCTGGCGGGGTCCAATGCGACCAGGCCTGCCAGGCGCGACCAGGACGACCTGATGAAAGTGGCCGCCCTCAACGTGTACCACCAGCGATATCCGGACGCTTCCTCCAGGACCTCCATGGAGATCTCGAAGGCCTCCTCGACCGATATGGTGCCGTCGAACAAGGCCTCGTACAGCAGATCGTAGGCGCCGACCAGGCCAGGGAAGATCAGCTCCGGATCCAGGTACTCTCCACGCCACAAGATCCGGAGCCAGTCCTCTGCGCTCATGGCGGGTACCGTCCAGGTCCGGTCGAGTGCGTAGACCTCGATCGGAACTGGGCTTAGTGATGCGATCGGATCGCATGAGACGGTCGGAAGGCGAAGAGTGCCAGGGTCGCTATCGTGCTCGGCGGGCTCGACGGTTGGTGGCGGGCTTGTCATCCTCGTCCTCGTATCGCAGCGCCTTGTGAGCCAGGGTGCGGACCTTGAGGTCTCCGTCGATCAGGGCGGTGTCGATCCGGTCCACGTCCTGCGGGTCGACCAGCATCTTCGTGATTACCCGGAAGACGATGTCGATGGCCGCTGGCCCGGCTTCGGGCGCGCGCTGGGCTGCCTTCAGGGCCTTGACAACTACGACCGCCTGGTCCTCGGTGGGCAGGCGCATGCGGACTGTCAAGTCCTTCGTGAGGACGATGTCCTCGACGATCTCACCCTCGATCGGGTCAGGGGTAACTACGGGTACGGCCATGACACCGATGTTAGACCAGCGGGGTCGCGTAGAACCCCAGGCGCGGGGCCTCGATTACCAGCGGGATCAGCAAGTAACGGTTGGACCGGAAGCCTGGATGGTGCACGACACCCTTGAAGCAGACCATGGTCGGCTTGAGCAGGGGCGGGTTACCCACGCCCGCTGGCCACTCGAACTTCAGGCCCTTGCGGCGACGTGGCCGAATGAGGTGGGGCCGGGCGCCCTGGTGCACGACCATGGCGTAGCTCAGGTGCGAGCCAACCGTGGCGGTCACCTTGTACCTGGTGTTGCGCATGCGGATCTTGATGGACCGGACGAGGTCGCCCGTGACCACGTTGCGGTTGACGGTCAGCCGGTAACGCGCGTCGTCCTGGACGCGGTTAGCTAGCCGATTCGTCCTCTGAATCGCTGCCTTCTTCGACAGCGCGTCCGCTATCTCCGTGTAGATCTGCACCTTCGCCATCGGAATCCTCGTACCCGTCTAGCTCCACGACCAGGTCCGCCGGGTGGGCCTCGGGATCTGCCACGTCGCCCAGCACCGCCAGGTAGCGCTCATGCCGCTCCAGGAAAGCGTCATCTACGAGGAGCTGCTCTCCCCGGTCGAACATGCCAAAGCCCAGCTCGACCTTCACAAGGTGTCTCACGTGCATCCCTCGCAGTTCTCAACCATCACGGTCACGTTCATGGTGCCACCAAGGCAGCCGCCCTCTGGTCCTTTAGCCTGCCAGGGGGTCACCGACACACTCTGGGGGTCGAGCTGCGACATGAAGCAGCACAGAGCCTCACGCATGGTCTTGGCGTCCAAGAGCTGACGCTGGGCCGCGTAGTTCCAGTTGTCGCACGTGGTCGGAGTGACGAGGCAGCGCCAGATCGCCATCTCCATCTGAAGACCCCAGGCGTACGGCGCGCACGCGTTGAGGGCGAAGTCCGAGCTGGGCGACGGGAACCCGGCACCGGCCGAGCCGGTCGGGTAGAAGTTATCGATGCGCACGTAGGCCAGACCCAGACAGCACTCATCCACTTGGGCATCGGTGATGTCGAGCGCGACGCTCTCCCCGGCCCGCAGGCAGCAGATCCCCGGTGCGGGATACAGGTCCGAGGAGTTTGCCAGCGCGGCATCGCACAAGCACGTGAGGAGCTTGTTGGCGTAGGGAAACAGCAGCGTGTCAGCCAAAGGTCGTCATCCTCGTCACCGGGCTGTCGGGGCTGTAGAACCGGGTCCGGCCCTTGAGTCCGTTCGGGTTGAGCGCGCGGATCACGTTGTCGACCTCGGGAATGCCGGTCAGGCCGGACTTGAGCAACGTGTCAACATCCACCATGTTCACGCTGATCCCCTGCCGAGCCACATTGATCACGCGGCCGGGCAGTCGACACTCTTGCCCAGCACAGGCTTTCGCGTACTCGCAGGCCAGCGTCCCCGCTGCGGCGAGCAGAGCATTGGGCGGAGGCGTTCCGCGCGTGTAGCTGACCTGCATCGTGTTCGCGGCGGTGGTTGGGCTGTTGTAGTCCTGGCGCCACGGCCAACAGTTCGGGTTGTTGTTGACGTCCTTGCCTGTGCGAACGAGCCACACCTGGTCATCCACGCGGTAGGTGGACGGGTCGACCACGGAGCCGTCCACCTTGACCTCGGTGATGGTCTGGACGGGTCCGGGCAGGTAGACCTGGCAGTCCGGACTGCATGTGCGGCAACCGAATCCGAACCCGCAGGCGCAGTTGTACCAGGTTCCCTGGAAGATGTAAGGCGTCCAGGTGCCGTAGTCCCACCACCATCCAGCGAACCCGGGGATGCTGCCCTCGTTGCACCAGCGCCCACATGGTCGAACAGTCAGCTCGCACTCGCCAAACTGCCGACCCGTTGCTGACCACAGAACCAACGTGGCGTAGTCGGTGGCCTGAGCCTGGAGTTGAGACGAGAACGTGCTCCAGTCGGAACAGCAGGACGTGGAGATGTCCCAGTTGCACGGCCCCACCGAGCCGGAGATTGCCTGCCCGATGAGATTGACGATCTCGCTGGTCTGGAACGGGTTGCCGCCGGACAGGCCGTTCCAGGTGACCACGTACTGGTCTACCGCGCCGATGCCGTCCCAGGTGTAGGTGTAGATGCCCGTGCCGGCGTGGACTACGCCCACGGCCGTTGGACCGACCACGATGGCCCCACCGAGCACGGTGATCGTGATGGTGGGGTTGGCGTCCAGGTCTTGGAGCGGCCCGTTGGGCGAGAACTGGAACCATTGCGACACCAGCGTGCCGCCACGGTTCTGGACGAACGTAGTCACGATCACCTCCCAGGAAAGGATCTCACCTGAAGAACGGCAGGAACAGTGAGCCGGTAGCCAGTGTCGCGAGCGCGTAGCTCCAGCCCGGTGGATCGTTGCCGTCAACGGCCGGGTTGGTCGTGGCGCTCTGGTTGGCCCCGTTGCCGGTCACGTCGTTGACCGGTTGAGCGACGTTGGTCTGGTTGAACAGCCACATGCCCTTGGGCAGAGTGTTGAACCACTGCTGGGCGGATGTGAAGCCGATCTGAGCCTGCCAGTTGCCATCGGTGAAGGTCTGGTTCCAGCACGCGATGGCGGCAATGCGGCCGTTGCCCTTGCGCTGACCATGGCCTGCCATCAGTAGGTCGATGGGCGTGGACCAGTCATTGACCGTGGTCGTGCCGTCCTGGTGCGTCCACACCCCGGCGCTTCCACCCTCAAGCGGGACGATGTGATACCTGGGTGTCACATTGCCCGCGCCCTTGCTGAATCCGATGAGCTGCCAAGTCGCCGAGATGGGTGCCGGGCCCTGGCTGAAACCGCCGGGGAAGACGAAGTAGTTGCTGCCCTCGCCCCAGATCTCGAACTGCGTGGTGCCCGTCTTCTGGGTGTGGAACAGGCCGCAGAAGCCCGAGTCGGGACGGTGCAGCACGGCACAGGACCACGGACCACCGCCGATCGAGGCCAGGGCGCCGGCCGAGAAGGAGATGCTGTCGTCGCCGAATCCATTGAAGAATCGGGACATCAGAAGCCCTTCAGGAAGGCGATCACCCACCACCTATTAGCTGCCAGGTTGTATCGGCAGCCGAGCAGGTCGACCTTGCTCGCAGCCGTGGACAGCGTGATGGACGTGATGTCGGCTCCGAAGGCGAATGCCCCGGCACCGGCTGCCAGGGCGAGTGTGCGGTTGCCGGCACCGTCCTGCGCGATCTCCCACATGGCCATCTGGCCATCGGTCGGGTTGGTCGGCGCCCCGAGCGTGCGGTTGCCACCCAGCGTCACGCGGAACGTGTTGCCCAGCGATGCGTCGGTGGCAATAGTTGCTGCGTCAAGCAACGAAACTGGAGTGTTCACCGACCTGGCCATGGTGACCGTGCCAGTGAACGTGGGGCTCGCCAGTGGAGCTGCGCCCGTGACCTGACCGACGCTGTAGTCCCCGCCGACCGCCAGGACCACGCCGTTGCGCCCGAAGACACTGCTAACCGGTGCGCCTCCACCGGCCACGTAGCTCAGGTCCAGCGGCTGTCCGGTGTCGACAGTCAGCGTGCGCGAGTTCACGCCGATCGGAAGCACGGTCAGCGTGCCCGTGCCGTCGGACGCGACGATGTCGCCCTTGGCGTAGCCGGACTTGCTGAGCTTGCTCGGGTCTCCGCCAAGGTAGCCGGTCGCGGTCACAGCTACCTCCCTTGGTATTTGCTTGCGCAAGCAACGAATTGCTTGCGCAAGCAATTAGGCGATTGGCGTGGCCGGAGTTGACCAGGTCGCGGCCGAGGCCACCTTGGACCGGAACGTCACCGTGTAGGTGCCCGCCATGGCGTAGGTGTGCGGCACCGTTGGACCGGCGCCCGCTGCAATCGTGGTCGTGCTGGAGTCGCCCCAGTCGACGGTTGCGGGCAGCGTCTGAGTGAGCGGCCACGGAGCGGTCGGCAGGGTGAGCGTGCCGATGTGCGTGCCCGAGTCCACCATGGACATGTTCGGGTTGGGCAGCGCGGTGCAGCCACAGCCCGAGATCGGTGGAGGCTCGAACGTGCGAAGCATCCGACGATGCTCGTCCGAGGCGATCGCCGTGAGCAGGGGGATCGGGTTGTTGAGCGTCGCGGTCGCCTGGGACTGGAGAACCGAGTACGGGCCGGTGCCCCAGTTCGAGCCGACC
>Ga0134124_10002126_pt1 | contig 15955 bp, 13 predicted proteins | sample KB304_FD_96880 | JGI IMG/M metagenome (GOLD analysis project Ga0134124, IMG submission 96880) | Terrestrial soil microbial communities without Nitrogen fertilizer from Kellogg Biological Station, Michigan, USA - KB3-0-4 | ecosystem: Environmental > Terrestrial > Soil > Unclassified ...
GGCTCATTCGGTGGGTAGGGAGAGACGGGCGTCAGCTCGATCGCGCGCACGTTGGTTGCTGGTTCCGCAGCTGAGTAGCGCCTGGAGCTGGAACGGGACGCGGCTCGTGTTTTGGATGCGAGTGAGATCGAGCTGCAGCTGTGTGCCCGCCTCAGTTCCCGCGAGATGCAGCGTCGCCTTGGGGGACTCGAGCGGCCAGCAGCGCGTGTCCGCTGGCGAGGTTCGTCGCTCCTGCTTCTTCCGTGCGCTCGCCGGCACGGCTCGCGGTGCAATCCGCCGCGCCCAGCATGGCTGACGCCAGATAGGCCGCTGTTTGAAGGATGACTCGGATTCGCCTCACGGTTTGACGGTAGTCTCCCTGACGGATCGCAATGTGACAACTCCGGGCTGGAAAGTTTGCGTCATCGGAGTTCGTCCGGGGAACGGGACAAGCACGAGCGTCAAGTTCAATTCGCCGTCGGGTCGTCCGAGGCGTTCGAGAGTCGAAGTCGCGTCGAAGACGAATGAGCCCAGCTCCGGCGGATCAATCGAAGGCTACGACAAGTCGAGGTTCAGCTAGCGCAGACGTTTGCTTCGATGTCGCCGTTACCTGGCACCATCGGCGACAAGTGTCTCGACGGCAATGTCGTTCGTGCTTGCTCGTTCCAGATTTGGTAGCGCTTCGTAATATCGGTGGGATGCACCGAGCGTGCCGTTGCGTAGTAGATTCCCGATCAGAACCCGTACTTCTGTCTCCGCGGTCGCGTCCTGGAAGTACGTGTTCAGTCGTAGGTGACGCTGCCGCGACGAAGCAGGCAGCGCAAGACTACCTCTCTCGCTACTCGCACGGCTTCCGACACGCCGAAGTGGAGGCCATCGCGCACGACTGACTCTGGCGGGACCGCCAGAGTCGTCGACGGCGCGGCGCGTGCGCGAGCTACTGGTATTCGAAGACGCCCTTCAAATCCTCGGTCTGGGAAATGGGAGTGCCGTCTTTGATCGAAGTCGCCCGGAATTGATAGATCATGTGTGGCGTCAGCGCCGGGCCCGCGTAGTTAACGGTAACCGGCTTATTGCCCTTCGGTCCGACGATGTTGGCGACCTCCCAAACACGAGCACCCAAGGCATCGAAGACGACCAGCGAGTAGCTGTCCTCGGATGAATCGTCAGCCCAGCTGAAGGTCGGAGTGCCGCTCACCACCTCGATGCCATCAGCACCGGGGGAGTTGACCGCCAGCGCCTCCGTCACTTTGAAACCATCGCTAACGGAGACGCTCTGGCCACTGACCTGAACGTGCACGATTTCGGTTCCGCCGATGCTCGTGTCTGGATCGCGCACCAACAGGTCATTTTCGAACGCCGCCAGCACGACATACTTCCCGTCGGGCACCTGGGGGATGGAGAAAGCGCCCGAAACCGGGAACGCGCGCAAGCCTGGCGGAGCCTCGCCGCGGGCCGTGTCTTCCTGGAAGGTGTCCTCGAGGACTAGGATGACGCTGGTCGCAGCGCCGCCGGGCGCATTGACGATCTGCACGTTCCCGCTGACGACCGCCGTCGCTTCGGAGACTCGCTCCAAGTCGACGTTGCTGGTGACCTGGTCGGAAGAGACTTTGGCGCTCTTGCCTTGCAAGTTCACACCTGGCGCGTAACCGCGGACCTCCACCTCACCCGCTGGCACGTTGAAAACCGTGTACGAGCCATCGCGATCCGCAAGGCCAGTCACGCCGCCGGCCAGGACCAACGTGCCCGCCTGATGATCGCTCTTCACGTGCCCGCTGACGGTACCGAGACCTGTGCCCTCGATCGGAATCAACGCAATCTCGGTGGTCGCATTCTCGACGGTGGGTGTGCTGCCGGTAGCCGCTCCGAGGTCTACGGGTAATGCGGTCCGCGGAGCCATGGGGAAGGTCAGGAAGCCTGCGCCGTCCGCACGCAGCGTGACTCCGCTTTCTCCGTCGGCGATCGTCCCGTCGGCGTTGCGTTCGGCGGGCACGATCAGTGAGTAGCCGCCGTCCGCGTCAGTCACCGCGACCGACGAGATGGCGACCCCATTCGCGTCGCGCGCAACGACGTGTGCGCCGGCAATCGCGGTGGCGTCGAAGGCATTCGTCACGTTGCCCTTAATGGTCACGGGCGCAAAACACTGCGGCTCGCCCCCTTTGACCGCCTCGCACACTTTGCCGGTGTCGCACCCCGTCTGCTCGGCGATCGAGCACGAGCTCTTGCTGTCGGTTTCATCGTCACCTCCGCAGGCAACCAAGCCTGGTAAGGAGAGCAGCATCAAGCACAAGTATCTCGAGTACGTCATGGGTGAACCCTTCAGTGCCAAAGGCAGATCAAGTTGCGATCGCGAACCGTCGTTGCCCGCACCGGGGGTGCTCTGGGCGGAATGACGGAGTTACGGCGCACCCCGGCCGCGCTTAATGTGCGCGATGGTCGCCCGGCGAGAACATCGCCGCTATTGGCAGATGCTCTGCGTGCACACCATCGATGCGCAGTCCGTCGTCCGGCTGCACGGTTGGCCCGCGACGCCGGTCGTGCACAGGCCCGCGCTGTTGCCGCCGGTGTAGCAGTGGGTGCTAGCGCAGTGACTCGGCGTGACACAGAACGAACCGATGGCTCCGTCCGTGCATTCGCCGCGACCGAGGCCATTCGAGTACGCACACGTGCCCTCGATGCAGTCTTTCGCGTCGTAGCAAGCGCTCTTCAGATGTCCGTCCGTGCACGCCCCATAGCTGTTGCCGGGGGTTAAAGCGCAGAGCATCGAGACACAATCAGCGTCTTCGGTGCACAGTGACTTGAGCGCCCCGTCCGTGCACTGGCCGTAGCTGCTGCCCGCACTGAATGCGCAACGCGTCGAGAGGCAATCGTCATCGGCAGTGCAGTGTGCTGCCACCGCTCCGCTGGTGCACTCGCCGTAGCCGTTCCCCGAACTGAACGCGCAGCGAGCCGAGACGCAGTCGATGTCGACCGCGCACACGGCGCCGTTCGCTCCGTCGCTGCAGCTCCCAGCGCTGTAGCCGGCTTTGATCACGCACCGCTGGTCCTGACATTGGTCGTCGCTCACGCAGCTCGAACCCACGGCCCCGTCGGTGCACGTTCCCCCGCCATTGGTCGTTAGTGCGCACGTGCCTGCGACGCAGTGCTCCGGCTTGCTGCAGCGATCTCCGACCTTTCCGGCGCTGCACGTCCAGCCTGCTCCAGCGGAATCTTGTGCGCAGCGTCCGCCGGCGCAGTCGCCGTCATCGCGATTATCACACGGCTTACCTACCGCGCCGTCAGTGCAAGTCTTGCGAAAGGAGCCGCTGCTGTAGCTGTCGACGCAGTGACCCTCTTTGCATTGAGAGTTTTCTGCGCAGGGCTGGCCGAGCGCGCCTTCGCTGCAAAAACTGTCGAAGGAGCCTTTCGCACAAACGCCGGTCTTACATGTCGTGTCGTCGACGCAGGGTTCACCCACCGCGCCGGAAGTACACTTGCCAGCGGACGATTCCATCGCGCAGCTCAGGCCGCTTTCGCATTGCTCGGCGGCGGAGCAAGCGCTGCCGCTCAGGCCGTTGGTACAGCTGCCGGAGCTGGAGTCCGCGTACGACTTCCCACAGAACCCGCTCTGACACTCGCTCGCTTTGCTGCACGTCGACCCGAGCGACCCGTCACCGCATGTGCCGAGTTCACTGCCGGTTGCGCCGACGCACACGCTGCTGTGGCAGTCTTTGGCCACGTTGCACGCAGCCTCTTGCTCGCCGTCGCTACAGCGGCCCACGAACGAGGTGGCGGGTAGCACGCACGTCAGCCCCGTCTTACACTCTGAGCTCGCGTTGCAGGTCGCGCCGGCCGCGCCGCTCTCACACTGACGCGTTCCGTCGAGTGAAACAGCCACACACTGATTGCCCTGGGCGCAGTCTCCGTCATCGAGGCAGTTCGAGCCGACGGCACCGGTCACACAGTCTCCGGGCTCGTCCCCGTGCTGCAAGCAAGCGCCTCCTGCGCAATCCTCGTCGGAGGTACACGGAGCGAAGCCACTGATGCACTCCACGACGTTCTTCAGCTCACGCTGACACGCGACCGCGCAGTCGACGCCCGTTACACAGCCGAGGTCCGGGTGGCACCCGGCGAAGCTCTTCGGGAACGGATCACATTGGCACCTGATGCTCGAGCAGGCTTTCGTACACCCCGCCCCCGCATAGGTGAACGCAAGCGCCGAGCAGCTTTGCACCGTGGGGGGAGGCGGAATGGCGGGACGGCCACCTGCGCCCGCAGAGCCACTCCCTTTCCCGCCGCTGCCTCCCCAAGCATCACCCGACTCGCCCGCATCACCTGCGTCCCCGCTGCTGTCCGACCTCCCAGAGCTCGAGCAGCCAGCAAGGATGAGCATTGCCGATGCCACCAACCAGCTAAAAATGGTGGGCCCCGCAAAGCCAACTCGAGTGCGCGCCATCGTGTAAGACATCCCTTCGTGTTACGTCGCGCGACCGCGAACGCTCCCAGTCAGCACGCGAACGGCGCAGGGCTCAGCCCCGGTAAGGTGTGTGTCGAGCGCCCACCTCCGGCGCAGCCGATTGCCGCGTTACTCGCGACACTCTCGCGCTACTGGCGATGGGCAGCTCGCCATACGGAGTGCTACTCGCGATCAAGAGGTCGGAAGCCAACCTTGCCACGATGCTCGTTGCGAGGTCTGGAATGTTCCGACATTGGAGCCATCTTTTGCGGGGCGGAGATTCTTTCCTGCGAGCCTTGGCCGTTCGAATTGGTCACCGTGAATTCGTCGACGCTTGCCAAGCAGGTCTCGAGCCCAACCGTGTTGGTTCGTGCCGTCGACGACGTTCACGTCGTTGGGATTTGGGGAACCACTCTGATTCAAATTTGGCGTGGTGCCCCAACGAATGCCCTCACCACGGAAGCGAATCGCATCGCTCGCGAGCTCGTTGCATCGAGTCCCGTACCTGCGAGCAATCTCTTCATCGTGGAGGCCAAGTCACCGCCACCCGACGATGAGACCCGCAAGACTCTCGCTGAGTTTAGCCGTGACATCGTGAGCCGCATGAGCATCTCGGTGGTCGTCGCCGAAGGCGGCGGTTTTCGCAGCGCTCTGGTGCGAGGGGTGGGGGTGGCGCTGACGATGATCTTGCCTCATTCCTCGAAATTCAAATTCGTGAACGACCTCAACGCCGCCATTTCGCTGATCGAGCCCTACCTCAAGCCAGGGAGCGGCGGTGCCCAAGGGCTCATCAATGCCGTACACGAACTGCGGGGGAAGATCGTCACTAGGGGATAGTGCCGTTCATTTCGGGGCGCGAGTGTTACTGGCGATGCTTGCCAAGCGGCGCGGTCCCCCAATTGTTCGCCTGCGCGCCCGCGAATGCGCGGCCTCGATACAACGGGCTACAGCTTCGCTGGCGCACACGCTACGTTCTCGAAGTAGCCGATGAGCTCCGCGCAGAATCCGTACGAAGCCCCAGGTGTCACTGCTGGGTCCGAACAACCCCGAGCCGATAGTGACCGCCGCTTAAAACGCGGCATACACCGCTCGGGCCCGCTTCTCGTCATCCCGGCACGCGGTGCACGTCTACCCATGCGCTGCGTGGTGTGCAACGCGCCCGGCGCCAACCGCGCCTACCGCAAACTGTACCGCCACCACCCACGGTTTTACTTCCTGCTCTTGCTGAGCCCGGTCGTGTATCTGATTGTGGCCTTGATGGTGCGCAAGCAGGTTGGTTTCGAGATGAGCTTGTGCGCTTCACACGCGCGTCGCCGCCGGAACGGCTTCCTAATCGGCTGGGGTGGGACACTTGCGTGCTTGATCGGCTTTCTGGTGCTGCGCAGTTCGGGCTTCCGCAGTTCGTTGGTCACGATCGCGCTCCTGCTTGCGCTCATCGGTTGCCCCCTTATCGGGATGGCCATGGCCAAGGTCGTGACAGCCCACCGCATCGATAAGCGCTCGGCATGGTTGCATGTGGGGCGCCCCTTTCTCGATTCGTTTTGAGGGACCCGCGACGCAGCGGATTAGATAAGCAGGCAAGGGCGGATGAGCACGTCGCGCGAGCGGATGCGGGAGGGGGCACGCGACGCCAGCCCAGTCCCACAAAAGCGAAAACCCCGGCTTCGGGTGCCAGGGTTTTCTTTTGCTTTGTCTCTGTCTGTCGGGGCGGGCAGATTCGAACTGCCGACCTTTCGGACCCGAACCGAACGCGCTACCAAGCTGCGCTACGCCCCGGAAGGAGGCGGCGGACAATGGTCTGTGAGGTTCGATCTGTCAAGGATGAGACGACCGCTTTGGGCGATTTTTGTTCAGCGCTTGGGGCTCGTTGGGAGGGCCTCTGACTCGTCGCAGCCCGGTCCGCGCTTCGGGGGTCGGGTGGCGGCGCGGGCTCTCGGTAGGCGAGGCCGGGAGGTGGGTTCCGGCCTCGGACTGAGACGGTGTGCGCGCCGAAAAATATGCTTCGGATCCGAAGCATATTTTTCGATTGAGAAGGGCGCCCCGCGCCATCGCGGCGCGGGCTTTGCGCGTCCGCAGCCTGCGGGCTTCGCGCGATCCTCGCGGCAGCGGCTAACCACGGGGTTGACCCCGGCCCGCCGCTTGCGCCCCCGCGCCGCACAGTTACGCCCGCTTCTTCAACTCCGTCACCAATGCCGGCACGGCCGTGAACAGATCGGCCACGAGGCCGTAGTCGGCGAGCTGGAAGATGGGGGCCTCGGCGTCTTTGTTGATGGCGACGATGACTTTGGAGCCTTTCATGCCGGCGATGTGTTGGATGGCGCCCGAGATGCCGATTGCGAAGTACAGCTGCGGGGCCACGATTTTGCCGGTTTGGCCGACTTGGTAGTCGCCGGGGGCGTAGCCCGCGTCGACCGCCGCGCGGCTGGCGCCGAGGGCGGCTCCAAGGGCGTCGGCGAGGGGTTCGAGGACCTCGTTGAACTTCTCTTTCAGCGCGCGACCACCGCTGACGATGACTTTGGCTTCACCGAGTTCGGGGCGGGCGCTCTTGACGGCTTCGAGGGACACGAATTCGACGCGCGCGGCGGAGGCGGAGAGAGCGGCTTTAGCGACGGCTTCAGTTGGGGAGCTGCCGCCGCTGGGCGTCGCGGGATCCACTTCGCTTTGGCGCACGGTCGCCACTTGAATCGGCGTGTTGAGCGTGCAGTAGCCGTAGGCGTTGCCGGCGAACATGGGGCGTTTGTAGACGAGCTTGCCGCCTTCGACCGCGACGCCTGCGCAATCACCGGCGTAGGCGGCGTCCAAGCGCGCGGCCACGCGCGGTAGCAGATCTTTGCCGAAGCTCGTCGCGGTGGCGACGATCAGGCCGAAGTTTTTGCCGACTGCGGCGACCGTGGCCGTGAATTGCTCGGCAGTATATTTGGCGAAGGCTGCGTCGCTCGCGCTGAGCACTTTGGCGGCACCGTAGCCGCTGAGTTCTGCTGCAGCGGTTGTCGCGTTCGCCCCCAAAACCAAGATCGAGAACGTGCCGCCGAGGGCCGGCAGGGCGCGCTGCGCGAAGGTGATCGCAGACAGCGTGGATTTTTTGAGTTTGCCGTCTTCAGACAGTTCGGCAATCACGAGTGCGTCGGACATGCTTCAAATCACCTTCGAAACGGTGGTGAGCTTTTCGACCAGCTCGGCCACGTCTTTGACTTTGGCACCACCGGCGCGTTGCGGCGGGCGCTCGAACTTGAGGTACTTGGTCGCGAGTTGCGCGCCGGGCGCGACGTCAGCCAGGGCTTTGACTTCGAGCGGCTTCTTCTTCGCGGCCATGATTGCGGGCAGGGGAGCGAAGCGCACGCCGTCACCGTGTTTGAAGCCGGCTTCGGCCTGGGTGAGCTTGGACAGCACGCTGGTCGGCGAGACGATGCGCAGATCGACGGTGACCACCGCGGGCAGCGTCACGCGCAGCGTGAGCACGCCGCCGTCCACTTCACGACCGACGAGCAGCGAGCCCGTCTCTTCTTTGATCGTCGCGGCGAAGGTGGCCATGGGGTAGTCCAAGAGCTCGGCCAAGCGTTGGCCGACCTGGTTGCTGTCGCCGTCGACGGCTTGTTTGCCGAGCAAGATCAGATCCGGCTTTTCGGCGTCGACAATCGACTTGAGCGCGAGCGCGACCAAGCGACCATCGAGATCGGCGTCGTTGGCTTCGATGCGGATCGCGCGATCGGCACCGGTGGCGAGGGCTGCGCGCAGCATGGTCTCGGTTTCTTTGGGACCGAGCGTGACGACGACGACTTCACCTTCGCGCTTCTTCGGCGCTTTGCCGTTTTCGGTCAGGCGGAGCGCGGCTTCGAGCGCGTACTCGTCGAACGGGTTCGTCTTCCATTCGAGCCCGCTCGTGTCGATCGCATCACCCGACGGGCTGATTTTGACCTTGTTGGCGTTGTCGGGATCGGCAACGCGCTTGAGTGCAACCAAGACTTTCACTGTCGGTTCTCCTCTCGGCCTTTTGGCCGAGGATCGTGTGTCTTCTGACTGGCGAAGACTAGGCGATGGGCGCGATGCGTCAACGTTCGGACGCGCTTATTGTGTGCGGAATTGCCGGGAAGCGTCTGCGGTTTTGCCGGGGAGGCCTTGCCGCGAGGTCTCTTTTGTACGACATGGGCATACGGTATCCATGGCGCTCAGCACTGATTTTTTGGTTCTCGGCAGCGGAATTGCAGGGCTGACGTTTGCGCTGCGCGCGGCGGAGTTCGGTGAAGTGCTGCTGGTCACCAAGCGCGAATGCGATGACGCAGCGACCAACTGGGCGCAAGGCGGCGTGGCCGCGGTGCTGGCTCCGGATGATTCGTTCGAGAAGCATTTCGAAGACACGATGAGCGCGGGCGCGGGGCTGTGTCACGACGTGGTGGTCGACATCTGCGTGCGTGAGGCGCCCGAGAGCGTTCGCTGGTTGAGTGACATTGGCGCAGAATTTTCGCGCAACCAGGTCGGCGAGTTCGACCTCGGGCTCGAGGCCGCGCACACCGGGCGGCGCATCGTGCACGCAGGCGACATCACGGGGCGTGAGATTCAGCGTGCGTTGCTGGATGCAGTGAAGCGCTCGCCGAACGTGCGCGTGCTCGAGTGGCACATGGGCGTCGACTTGATCACCATGAGCAAGTTCGGCGGGCCCGATCAGTGCGTCGGCGCCTACGTCTTCGACGAAAAGGCGGGCAAGGTCGAGACCGTGCTCGCGCGCGCGACGATCTTGGCCACGGGCGGCGCCGGCAAGGTTTACCTGTACACGTCGAATCCGGACGTCGCCTCGGGTGACGGCGTGGCAATGGCGTATCGCGCGGGCGCCGAGATCGCCAACATGGAGTTTTATCAATTCCACCCGACGGTCTTGTACGAGCCCAAAGCCAAGGGCTTTTTGCTCAGTGAGGCGCTGCGCGGCGAAGGCGCGGTGCTGCGTTTGCCGGACGGCGACGCATTCATGGGCCGTCATCACCCGCTGAAAGATCTCGCCCCGCGTGACGTCGTGGCCCGCGCCATCGACTACGAGATGAAGCGCACGGGCTCCGAGCACGTGCTGCTCGACATCACGCATCGCCCGGCTGATTTCGTGCGCTCGCGCTTTCCGAACATTTACGCAGAAATCAAAGCCTACGGCTTCGACATGACCACCACGCCGATCCCGGTCGTGCCCGCGGCGCACTACATGTGCGGCGGCGTGACCTCGGATTTGCACGGTCGCAGCTCGCTGCCCGGCCTGTGGGTGCTGGGCGAGACTGCGTGCACCGGCCTTCACGGCGCCAATCGACTGGCTTCCAACTCGTTACTCGAAGGCTTGGTGTTCGCGCGCCGCGCGGCGGACAAGCTTTCGCAGCAAATCGTCGAACTGCGCACGACTCCGAGGCCGAGCGTGCCCGAGTGGCAGACCGGCTCGGCCGCGCCCAGCGACGAAGCCGTCGTCGTGTCGCACAATTGGGAAGAGATCCGGCGTTTGATGTGGAACTACGTCGGCATCGTGCGCAGTGACGCGCGCTTGCGCCGCGCCGCTCGGCGCATCGCGCTGCTCGAAGAAGAGATCCGCGAATACTATTGGAAGCACTTGGTCACGCGCGATCTGCTCGAATTGCGCAACTTGAAGGACGTGGCGGAGTTGATCATCGCGTCAGCCGCCAGCCGCAAAGAGAGCCGCGGCCTGCACTTCACCATCGATCACGAACAGACCTTGGAGAGCTGGGCCGAAGACACGGTGACGAAGCGCGGCGTGCTGCCGCATCTGCGCGGCCGCTGAGAATGTCGCAGCGTTTCGCGGTCTGGCAGGCCCTGCTGTGGACCGTGTCTGCGACCGTCGGCTTGTCGCTGGCGCTGACGCTGGTCGTCGGCGCGCTCGGTCAGCGCGCGGACATCGTGCCGCTCGGCTTGACGCAAATTGGCGTGTATGGCGCGGCTTTGATCGCGTTTGCCGCGTGGCAACGACAGCCGCTGCACGAGCTCGTGCCGATGCGGCGAGTGCCGATTCGTCTTTGCCTGCTGTGCGTCGTGCTCGGCGTGGTGCTCCAGTTTCCGTCCACGCTGCTGGCCAACGCGATCGAACATTTCTATCCACTGCCCGAGGCAGTGCTCAAACACCGGCTAGCGCTGATCACCCCGCGCTCGATCGCGCATGGCGTGGCGATCGTGCTGATCGTGAGCTTTTTGGGGCCGTGCATCGAGGAGTTCTTTTTTCGGGGGGCCTTGTTCGGCGCGCTGCGCCGCGGACACAGCGCGCTCGTGACCGTGAGCGTGGTTTCGCTGTGCTTCATCGCGGCGCATTTGGATTTGCGACTCTTGCTGCCGCTCTTGCCCGCGGCCTGGTCGATGGCCGAAGTGCGCGAACGCAGCCAGTCGATTTGGCCCGGACTCGCGCTGCACGCGGGCTTCAATTCACTCACGCTTCTGGGCGTGTTCTGCGGTCTCACGCCGAGCGGTAAACCGCCGCCCATCCCCGCCGCGCTGGCGCTCTTGGGCTGCCTGGTTGCGCTCAGCTTGTTCCGGCTAGTTTCGCGCATTAAGGTTCCGCCGCCACCCTGAAGCCCATGCCAGACATCGAGACCAAGATCGCCCTGTGCCTGCCCGGCGGCGGAGCCACCAGCGCCATGTTCCAGATCGGCGCTCTGGCCGCGTTCGAAGACTCGGTCGAAGGGCTGGAAGTCAACCGGCTCGACTATTACGTCGGCAGTTCGGGCGGCGCGAGCGTCGCGGCCGCGCTCGCGGGGGGCCTACCCGTGCAACGCATCTACCGCGCGTTCCTCGATCCGGCCGACGTGTACTTCGGCCTCGAGCGCAAGCACCTGCTGCGCGTCGACTTGGGCGAATGGCGGCGCACCTTGGTCTCGGCGCTGAGCGCGCTTCGTCATGGCGCGTCTTCGCTGTTGTCGCGCGCCTCGGCGCCAGCGCCGGCCGCTTTGTGGGAAGAGCTGGATCGCCTGTATGACTCGCTGCCCGCGGGGCTCTTCACCCTCGACGGTTACGAGCGCTTTTTGGAAGATTTCTTCGTGCGCCGTGGCGTGCCCAACAGCTTCTACGGCATGCCCCGTCCATTGCGCATCGTCGCGCATGATCTGGACTCGGGGCAGCTGGCGATCTTCGGGCAGGGGAACACCGCCGCGGTTTCGGTGACGCGCGCTTGCATCGCGTCCATGGCCGTTCCGCCCTTCTTCTCGCCGGTGCGCATCGGTGAGCGGCACTACATCAACGCCGGCGCCGGCCAAGTCGCGCACCTCGAGGTCGCGGTGGAAATGGGCGCCAACGTGCTGATCGTCGTCAACCCGATGGTCGCTTCCTCGGTGGCGACCGTGCCCACGGGCCATGGCCACCGCGACAGTCTGCGCGACAAAGGCATGATGTGGGTGCTCAATCAGGCGATCCGCATCGGCATGCACAAAATCGTGCGTGAAGAATGCGCGCGCATCGAAAGCGAAGGCCGCGCCAAAGTGATCTTGATCGAACCGTCGCCGGAAGACTGCATTCTGTTCATGTACAACCCGGCCAGCTTCGACGCGCGCCGCGCGATCTTGGAATACGCTTACCGTCACACGCGCGCTGAACTCGCCAAGTCATTCGCGTCCGAAGACAGCGTGCTGCTCCGAGCCGGTCTCGGCCCGCGTCCCGTGCCGAGTTCTGGGTTCCCGGTGAGCACCGCGTTTCCAGCGAGCTCGCCGTAACGTGCTCGCCGCCCGCAGTTGGCTGCTGCTCGTGCTCGCTGCGCTCGCGCTCGAGGGCTGCAAAAAACCGTACCGCGTGGGCGAATACGTACTGGTCGATTGGGAAGAAAATCGCCCGTTTGCGGCGTACATCACCGAAAAGGTGGGCGCCGCGCGCTACCGCGTGCATTTCGAAGGTTACGACTGCGACCAAGAGGTCAACTTCGAACGCATCAAGGGCCGCATCGAAGGCCCCGTGGCCCCACCGACACCCGGCAAACTGCCGTGCGCTCACGCGACCCCAGCCACCAGCGGCTCAGCGCCCGCGATTACCCCTGCGCCCTTCAAACCCAACGATCACGTGCGCGTGACTTGGCGCGGCACCGTTTACTCGGCCACCGTGCTGCAAGTCGTTTCCAAAGATCGCTTCGTGGTGCACTACGAAGGGCTCGAGTCCGCCTGGGACGAGACGGTCGGGTTGGATCGCATCGTCGGGCGCAGGCCTTAGTGAACGGTAGATTGCGTACGCGCGCGACAATGCGCTGGTTTCAGGAAAAGAAGGAGTCTCCTTGGTCGGATTAGGGCAAAAGACGAGTGTGTATCCGTGTTTCTTTTGGGGCGCTCGCGTTCTCCACGACGCAGCCCCGTGCTCGTCGAAGCTTACCTCTGTGCGAAGCACGGACTTGCAGTTCGAGGCGCTTGCTCTAGTGAATAGCCCATGAGTCTCGTCTCGCTATTCAAGGGCAAAGGCGCGAGCGGTTTTGGCTATGGCACGACTGCCGAGGTGGTGACTCAAGGCATCTTGCTCAAAGGCAAGACCTACTTGGTCACCGGCAGCACCTCGGGCATCGGCCTCGAAACCGTGCGTGTGCTGGCTCAACGCGGCGCGCGCATCATCGCCACCGGACGCAGCAAGGAGAAAGTGCTCACCGCGCTCGATCGCATGCCGGGTGTGTTCATCCCACTCGCCTGTGAGCTGTCCGATCCGGCCTCGGTGCGCGCTTGTGTCTCGGCGGTGGTGCACGAGGGCCTGAAGCTCGACGGCATCATCGCCAACGCGGGCGTCATGGCATTGCCGACGCTCGAGCTCGTGCACGGCTACGAACGGCAATTCTTCACCAATCACATCGGCCATTTCTTGCTGGTGACGGGGCTCTTGCCCCAACTCACCGAGCAAGCGCGGGTGGTCATCCTGAGCAGTGGGGCGCACACCATGGCGCCCAAAGCGGGCATCGAGTTCGACAATTTGGCTGGGCAACGCAGCTACGCGCCGTGGACGGCCTACGGCCAATCGAAGCTGGCTAATTTGCTGTTCGCCAAACAGCTGGCCAAGCGCCTAGCTAGCCAAGGCTCGGCCGTGACCGCGAACGCGATTCACCCGGGGGTGATCATGTCCGGGCTGCAGCGCAACATGCCGGCCGCTCAGCGCTTCGGCATGGCTATCGCGGCGCCGATTGGCTTCAAGAGCATCGCTGAAGGCGCTGCGACGCAAGTCTACGTGGCCACGCGCCCGGAGCTAGCCGGTGTCAGCGGCGAGTACTTTGCGGATTGCAACATCGCGACGCCCAGCGCGCTGGCGCGTGACGCCGCGCTCGCCGAACGCCTATGGGCCGAAACCGAGAAGATCGTGACGGGGCTCAGTTGACCGGCGGTGCCGGTCGCGCAACGGCGGGCTCGCCCGGCATGTGACCCATGCTGCGCCAAGCGGCGAGCAGCTCGCCGCGTTGCTCGTCGTCGAACACGTACGGATCGCGATCCGCGCTCTGCTTGGCGTAGCCGACCCAGCGCGCGGCCGCCGCGGCATCGCCCAGCGCCAAGTGAGTGAGCCCGCGGTGGAGGGCATAGCTCGCGAAGTCCCGTGCGGGCAGCCGGCGCGCCTCGGATTCGGCCGCGCGGAACTGCGCGGCCGCCGTCGGGTACTGCGCGTCGCTGTAGGAAGCCATGGCGTCCGAGAGGGCGGAGTGACAACCCGACGCGCACAGCCACAGAATCAGCCACGAAATCGAACGCATGGCCCTTCATCGGTCGTTGGACCAGCCAGTTGCTAACGAACTACTTCGCTAAGGGCCGCCCGCGTCTCGGCAGGCACCCCGCAGACAGCCAAGACGCGCTCTGTTAATCTATGAACATGGCGGACCATACGTCAACCATGCTGGCCGCCAACCTGCGGCGGCTGCGGGAGCGGCGTAAACTCACGCAGCAGGATCTCGCCGAGCGCTCGGGCGTGCCGCGCCCGACCTTGGCTCATTTGGAGTCGGGAGACGCCAATCCGACCTTGAGCGTCATGGTTCGCGTCGCGGAGGCGCTCGGCACGAGCATCGAGGAGCTGATTGGGCGCGTCGAGCCGGCAGTGACTTTGCACCCGTCGAAGACGTTGAGCGAGCAGCGCCGCGGCAAAGCCCGCGTCGTCGAGCTCGCGCCGGCCGCATTTGCCGGTCTTTCATTCCAACGGGTCGAGTTACCGGCGGGTGCGCGGCTCGATGCGGCGCCAGAAGCGCGCACGGGTCGTTGTTTCGTCACTTTGGAGGTCGGGGAGCTCACCCTGGAGGCTGGCGGTGAAACACACCGACTCAATCGCGGGGACGTGGCGGCAATCCTGCGGGAAGTGGGCCATCGCTGGATCAATTCGGGACGCGCGCACGCCGTGCTCTACAGCGTGACTGAAGGCTCTGCCGCGGGCTGAACACCGTCCAAAACCGGCCTGCTCCTTGCGTGGACGGCGGTTCCAGGCTAGCGATGCGCCGCCAATGTCCGCCGATAAGCTCCGAAACATCGCCATCATCGCTCACGTCGATCACGGCAAAACCACTTTAGTCGACGCCATGTTGCGTCAAACAGGCGTTTTCCGTGCCAACGAAGCCGTGGCCGACCGCGTGATGGACTCGAATGATCTCGAGCGCGAGCGTGGCATCACGATTTTGGCCAAGCATTGCAGCGTCAAATACAAAGACTACACGATCAACATCATCGACACGCCCGGCCACGCCGATTTCGGCGGTGAGGTCGAGCGCACGTTGAAGATGGCCGACGGCGTGCTCTTGCTCGTGGACGCCGCGGAAGGGCCGCTGCCTCAGACGCGCTTCGTGCTGTCCAAGGCGCTCGAGCTGGGCATGACCGTGATCGTGGTGATCAACAAAATCGATCGCCAAGACGCGCGCCCAGATGACGTGCTGAACGAGGTCTTCGACTTGTTCTGTGAGTTGGAAGCGAGCGACGAGCAGTCGGAGTTCGCCACCATTTACGCCATCGGCAAAGAGGGCATGGCGAAGCACTCGCTCACCGACACCTCGACCAACCTCGAGCCGCTGATGGAGACCATCGTGCAGCGCGTGCGCGCGCCCAAGGTCGACGCGAGCGGCCCGCTGCAAGCGCTGGTTCACAACACCGAGCACGACGAGTACGTCGGTCGCTTGGCGATCATCCGCATCAACCGCGGCAAGATCGCCGTCAATCAGTCGGTCGCGTTGATCGGCGAGAAGAAGACCGACAACGTGCGCGTGAGCGCGATCTTCAGCTTCGAAGGCACCAAGCGCGTCAAGGTCGAGTCGGCCGAGGCCGGCGACATCGTGGCGCTCTCGGGCATGGAAGACGTGCAGATCGGCGACACCATCAGCGCGATGGATAAGCAAGAAGCGCTGCCGCGCATCACCGTGGAAGAGCCGACGATCAAGGTCAGCTTCATGGTGAATACCTCGCCGTTCGCCGGAAAGTCAGGCAAATGGGTGACTTCACGCCACGTGCGCGAGCGCCTGTACAAAGAGGCGATGAAGAACTTGGCGCTGCGCGTGGAAGACACCGCAGAGCCGGACACGTTCTTGGTCTACGGCCGCGGTGAGCTGATGCTGGCGATCTTGGCCGAGACCATGCGTCGCGAGGGCTACGA
>Ga0134124_10002127_pt1 | contig 15949 bp, 16 predicted proteins | sample KB304_FD_96880 | JGI IMG/M metagenome (GOLD analysis project Ga0134124, IMG submission 96880) | Terrestrial soil microbial communities without Nitrogen fertilizer from Kellogg Biological Station, Michigan, USA - KB3-0-4 | ecosystem: Environmental > Terrestrial > Soil > Unclassified ...
GCCAGCTGTGGGTGCGTATGCGCTTGCCCCAGAACACCTGGTTTTTCTGGTTGAGCAGGATGATGCCGACGTTGGGCCGAAAGCCGTCCCGGTCAAGCATAATCAAACCCCAATTTTTAAACTGAGTTCATTATGCACGGCGCCATGCGCGCAGGCAAAGGGCTCAACGGCGTCCGCGCCACACCGACTCGATGAAAGCCACCCAGTTCTTCATATCCACCCTCAAGGAAGCACCGGCCGACGCCGAAGTCGTCAGCCACCAGCTCATGACACGCGCCGGCATGATCAAGAAGCTGGGCGCCGGCATCTACAGTTACCTGCCCCTTGGCCTGCGCGTGATCCGCAAGGTCGAGGCCATCGTGCGCGAGGAGATGAACCGGGCCGGTGCGGTGGAGCTGCTGATGCCTGTCGTGCAGCCAGCAGAGCTGTGGCAGGAAAGCGGGCGCTTCCAGGCTTATGGACCGGAGTTGCTGCGAATCAAGGACCGGCACGAACGCGACTTCATCATCCAGCCCACGAGCGAGGAGGTGATCACCGACATCGCCCGGCAGGAATTGCGCAGCTACAAACAGTTGCCGCGGAATCTGTACCACATCCAGACGAAGTTCCGCGACGAACGGCGGCCTCGCTTCGGTGTCATGCGCAGCCGCGAGTTCATCATGAAGGACGCCTACAGTTTCGATCGCGACGCGGCAGCAGCCAAAGCCAGCTACCAGAAAATGGCGCAGGCTTATCGCCGGATTTTCGATCGCTTCGGGCTGACTTACCGCGCTGTAGCGGCGGATAGCGGCGCGATCGGCGGCGACTTGAGCGAGGAATTCCAGGTGATCGCGGACACCGGCGAGGATGCGATCGTCTATTGCCCGGCCAGCGACTACGCCGCCAACATGGAGAAGGCCGAGGCATTGGCGCCGCAAGGCCCACGCCCCGCCGGCATTCAGCCGCTGGTCAAGACGCCGACGCCAGAGCGCAGCACATGTCCCGAGGTCGCTCAATTGCTGAAGGTGCCGCTGGCCACGACCGTCAAGTCACTGGTGCTGGCCACCGATCAACTCGATGAACAGGGTGAAATCGCGCAGACGCAGGTGTGGCTCCTGCTGCTCCGCGGCGATCACGACATGAACGAGATCAAGGTCGGCAAGGTGCCGGGGCTGGAGGGCGGCTATCGCTTCGCCACGGTCGCGGAGATCGTCGATCACTTCGGCGCCAAGCCGGGTTACCTGGGGCCGATCGGACCGCGCAAGCCGGTCAGGATCGTTGCCGATCGCGAAGTCGCCGTGATGGCCGACTGGATCTGCGGCGCCAACGAGGAGGACTTCCACTTCACCGGCGTCAACTGGGGCCGCGACTTGCCCGAGCCGGAAGTCGTGGCGGACCTGCGCAACATCGTGGAAGGCGATCCCTCGCCGGACGGCAAGGGTCCGCTTGCGGTCGAGCGCGGCATCGAGATCGGCCATGTGTTCTATTTGGGCACGAAATACAGCGCGCCGATGAACGCCACTTTCCTGGATGAGAGCGGCAAGCCGCAGCTCATGCAGATGGGTTGCTACGGGATCGGCATCACGCGGCTGCCGGCGGCCGCGATCGAACAGAACCACGACGAGCGCGGGATCATCTGGCCCGATGCGATCGCCCCTTTTACCGTCGTCATTTGTCCGATCGGCATGGACCGCAGCGCGCCGGTCAAGGCGGCGGCTGAAAGACTCCACGATGAGTTGCACGCCAGCGGCATCGACGTCATCCTGGACGACCGCGGGGAGCGTCCGGGCGCGATGTTCGCGGACTGGGAACTGATCGGGGTGCCGCACCGCGTGGTGATCTCGGACCGCGGCCTGCAATCCGGCCAGCTCGAGTACCAGCACCGCCGCGACGCGGCGGCAACCAAGGTGCCGGCCGGCGAAGTCTTCAACTTCGTCCAGAGCCGTCTCGCCGCGTGATCGTGCGTTGGCTGGTCCCCGCGCCGGTGCAAGGCTGGGATGAGGGCCGGCGCCGCGCGTGCGGCGCATTGGCGGGCTTGGCATTGACATTGCTGGGCCGTAGCGCCCGCGCCGGCGCCCAGATCGAGGAGCCGCTGGCTGACTCGGTACGCACTGCCCTCAGTTCCGCTGTCGCCAAATCCGCGCCGCCGATCCCCGAATTTCCAGATTTGGAAAAGCGTCTCGCCTACCTGCGCTGGCTGGGCGCCATGAGCAGCCGGCTGAGACGCCGCACCACCGAGTGGCTGGAGCGCAAGGAATTCCTGCAGACCGTCTGGTATGAGAGCAGGCGAGCCGGCCTCGACCCCGGCTTGGTGCTGGGCCTCATCCAGGTAGAGAGCAATTTTCGCAAGTTCGCCGTCAGCGGGGCGGGAGCGCGGGGCTATATGCAGGTGATGCCGTTCTGGACCCGTGTGATCGGCGACGGCGATGCGAGCAAGCTGTTCCACATGCAGACCAACCTGCGCTTCGGCTGTGTGATCCTGCGCCATTACATCGAGCGCGAACGCGGCGACCTGTTCATGGCCCTGGGCCGCTATAACGGCAGCCGCGGCCAACCCCAGTACCCCAACGCCGTATTCGGCGCGGGCAAGTTCTGGGAGTTCCATGACGTGCCGCCAACCGAGAGGACGTCGGACGCCACAGGGCGGTTCGAGAAGGCGATCGGCGGGGCCAGCTAGCGGTCATTGCGGACTCGTGGTCCGCGATCCGTCTTGGCGGGCAGCTACTGGACGAAACCGATCTTGCCCTTCGCGGCTGCCGCTTTCGGCAGGTCGTCCACCTGGATTTCGCCGCGCTGGTCGAGCCGCGCATTGCCGAACCCGGTCATCAGGGCACGCCGCATGTCGCGCGGCGCCAGCTGCGCCAACTGGTCGAGCAAGTCGGCCGATGGCTCGGCTTCGAAGCGCTCGCCCCAACCGTGTTCGGCGCGAATGGACAGGTACAGATTCCGGGCAATGCGCCGGGCCTCGGCGGGCGATGGCGTCTCGATCTCGAACACGTTCAGGCGGTTGAGGATGGGTTCAGGAATCGAGCGGCCGTCATTGGCGGTCATGATCCAGATGACCTGGCTGGCGTCGATCGCGACTTCCGCGAACTCGTCCATGAAGACCGCCGCGGTATCGTGTTCCAGCAGGCTGTACAGCGCGCCCAGCGGGTCGTACTGCGCGTCTGCGCTGGCCTTGTCGATTTCGTCTACCACGATGAGCGGATTCGCGTATTGGCCCTCCACAATTGCGTCGAATACCTTGCCGGGCTTGGCTCCCTTCCATTGCGAGGAGGCGCCCGAGAGCAGCCAGCCTGCGGTCATCGAACTCATCGGAGCCAGGCTCATGCCGGTGCCCAGCAGCTCGGCCAGCTTGCGCGCGAAATAGGTCTTGCCGATCCCGGGCGGGCCGAGCAAGAGCATGGGAGTGACCTCCAGCCCGTCGCCGCAATCTTGCGACAGCGCGACATGCCGCCTGACGTCGTCCAGCGCATCGGTGAAGTTGGGCAGCTGGTCGTAGAGAGCGGTCATGTCCGGCACTCCGCTGGGCTTGACCTGGAAGCGCTCGGGGCCGCGTTCGAGCATGCGCTCGTAGGTCGTGCGGAGATTTTCATGGTCCCTGTCCGGAAGATTCGCCAGCTTGCGCTGGACGTCGTGCGGACGAAACACGTTGCGCAGGTTGGCGATCGGCAACTTCAACGAGGAAGACTGATGAGGAACGAGACTGCGTGATTCCATCGACCACTCCTTTACCGCTGCGCTCCTGAGCGAAACGCGCCGCCGGAGGACGGCGCGTCCTTGTGGTTTTCAGGTTTGCTGGGAGCCCAGGACCTGCTGCAGCTCGCCGCTCTGGTACATCTCCATCATGATGTCCGAGCCGCCGACGAATTCGCCCTTCACATAGAGCTGGGGAATGGTCGGCCAGTTGCTGTATTCCTTGATGCCCTGGCGGATCTCGTCGTCCTCCAGCACGTTCACGGTCTTCAGGCCTTTCGGGTCCACGCCGCAGGCCTTGAGGATCTGCACCGCACGCCCGGAGAAGCCGCATTGCGGGAAATTGGCGTCGCCCTTCATGAACAGCACCACGTCGCTGTTCTTGACGAGCTGCTCGATGCGCTGCTGAACGTCGCTCATTGAAAAACTCCTTGCCGGCCGTAGCCTCGTAAATGTCAACGCTGATTATCCCAGTTCAGGCGACTTGCCGCCCGAGCAGCGCTCAATGCCCGCAAGATCGCGCCGGGTTGCCACGTGCTGCAGGCCGGCGGCGGCCAGCAGCCCCCGCACCGACTCGGCCTGATCCCAGCCGTGCTCCAGCAGCAGCCACCCGCCGGGTCGAAGATGCGCCGCCGCCTGCCCGCTGATGGCGCGGATTTCGCGAAGGCCGTCGCGGCCGGCGGCCAGGGCAAGCAGCGGTTCGTGCCGCAGCGCCGCCAGATGAGGGTCGGCCTCGGCCACGTAGGGCGGGTTGGCAACGATCAGGTCGTAGCGCCGGTCGCTTGCCGCCAGCCAGCAAGCCTGCGCAAAGTTCACTTCCAGCGACAGGCGGCGGGCGTTGGCAGTTGCGACCTCCAGCGCGCCCTCGCTGCAATCGACGGCGTCCACGGGCACATGCGGCCGTGCCCGTTTGATGGCCAGGGCGATGGCGCCGCTGCCGCAGCCAAGGTCGACCACCCGAAGAGAGTGGCCGTCATCCGGGATCAGTTCCAGCGCCCATTCCACGACGATTTCGGTTTCCGGCCGCGGCACCAGCACGCGCTTGTCGACGTGCAGGTCAAGGCCGAAAAATTCCTTGTGGCCGACGATGTAGGCCAGCGGCTCTTGCCGGGCGCGCCGCTCGCACAGTTCCAGAAACGCCGCCTGAGCGGAGGCGGCGAGCAATTCGGTGTCGTGCGCCAGCAGCCAGGCCCGGTCAGTGTACGCACGCCCTAGCAAGTGCAGCAGCAACAGTTGCGCATCGAGCCGATCGAGTCCGCGCGCGGCGGCGGCAGCGATTGCGTCCGCCAGCGTCAACGGCCGGCCCCCTGGCTGAATTCGAGTTCCTCCAGCTGCTCGGCCTTGCGGGCCAGCAGCAGCGCGTCGATCACCTCGCCCAGGTCGCCTTCCATGATGAATTGCAGCTTGTACAGCGTCAGGTTGATGCGGTGGTCGGTCAGGCGCCCCTGCGGGAAGTTGTAGGTGCGGATGCGGTCGCTGCGGTCGCCGCTGCCGATCAGGCCCTTGCGCGTGGCCGCCTCCTTGGCGGCGCGTTCGGAGCGCTCCTTTTCCTTGATGCGCGCCGCCAGCACCTGCATCGCCTTGGCCTTGTTGCGGTGCTGCGACCGGTCGTCCTGGCATTCGGCCACGATGCCGGTGGGAAGGTGGGTGATGCGAACGGCCGAGTCGGTCTTGTTCACGTGCTGGCCGCCGGCGCCACTGGCGCGGTAGGTGTCGATGCGCAGGTCGGCGGGATTGATCTGCACCGCCTGCGCTTCATCCGGTTCGGGCAGCGCGGCCACCGTGCAGGCGCTGGTATGGATGCGCCCTTGCGTTTCCGTGGCCGGGACGCGCTGCACCCGATGCCCGCCCGACTCGAACTTGAGCTTGCCGTAGGCGCCTTCGCCAACGATGCGGATTACCACTTCCTTGTAGCCGCCGACTTCGCCGCCGCTCTCGCTCACGATCTCGGTGCGCCAGCCCTGGCGCTCGGCGTAGCGGATGTACATGCGCAGCAGGTCGCCCGCGAACAGCGCCGACTCGTCGCCGCCGGTGCCGGCCCGGATTTCGATGAAGGTGTTGCGCGCGTCGTCCGGGTCCTTGGGCAGCAGCATGCGCTGCAACTCGTCTTCCAGCTCGGGCAGTTCCGCTTCGATCGCTGCGATCTCATCGCCCGCCATCTCGGCCATCTCCGGGTCTGCCAGCATTTCCTGCGCCTGTGCCAGGCCGGCTTCGCGTTCCCGGAAGCGTTCATACAGCGCGGCGACGGTGCTGACTTCGGCGTGCTCGCGCGTCAGGGCGCGGAAGCGCTCCATGTTGCCGACCACGTCCGGCTGCGACAGGAAGAAGTCCAGTTCCTTCAAGCGGACCGGGTAGCGTTCAAGTTGCTGTCGGAGGAACTGTTTCATGGGCGGGTTGTCATTGCGGGCTTGACCCGCAATCGAGGGTCGCGGGCGGGGTGCCGTGGATGCCGGATCGGTCCGGCATGACAGCCTGGGGCAGCGCTGCAGCGCAGCTAACGCTCTTTGCGCAGGAAGAAGTGCTGGATCGCGGAGCTGGCGCGCTGGCGTGCCTCGGCGTCGCCGGCATGAAGCTCGGCCATGGCGCCGTGCAGCAGTTTCTGGGTCAGGCCCTTGGACAGGGCATCCAGCACCGCATCGACGTTCTCGCCCTTGGCCAGCATCTTGCGGGCCCGCGCAAGTTCCGCCGCGCGCCATTCGTCGGCCTGCGCATTGAGCTGCAGGATGAGCGGCACGCTGCGGCGCTGGTCCATCCAGTGCAGAAAGCTCTGCACGCCGGCGTCGATGATGGCCTCGGCCTGGGCCACCGCGGCTTGCCGGTTGGCCTGCCCGGTTTGCACCACGTTCGCCAGGTCGTCCACCGTGTACAGATAGATATCCTCGAGATCCTTGACCTCGGGTTCGATGTCGCGTGGCACGGCCAGATCGACCATGAACATCGGCCGGTGCTTGCGCGCCTTGAGCGCGCGCTCCACCGCGCCCAGGCCGATGATCGGCAAGGTGCTGGCGGTGCAGCTGATGACGGCGTCGAATTCGTGCAGGCGCGCCGGCAGGTCGGCCAGGCGCATCACCTCGCCGCCGAAGCGCGAAGCCAGCCGTTCGCCGCGCTCCAACGTTCGATTGGCGATCGCGATGCCCTTGGGATTGCGCGCGGCGAAATGCGTCGCCGCCAACTCGACCATTTCGCCGGCGCCGACAAACAGGACACGGATCTTGCCCATGTCCTCGAACAACTGTCCGGCCAGCCGCACCGCCGCGGCCGCCATGCTGATGGAATGGGCACCGATCTCGGTCGACGTGCGCACTTCCTTGGCCACTGCGAAAGAGCGCTGGAACAGCTGGTTGAGCGTCGTGCCCAGCGCGCCGGCCTGATCGGCGGCGCGCACGGCGTCCTTCATCTGGCCGAGGATCTGGGGCTCGCCCAGGACCATGGAGTCCAGGCCGCTGGCGACGCGGAAAGCATGGCGCGCCGCCAGCCCGTCGTGCAGCGTGTAAGAGTGCGAGCGCAGCAGTACCGGCGAGACGCCGCCCGAATGAGCCAGCCAGTCCAGCGTGCTGTCGATGTCGCCGTGTTCGCCCGCGCAGTAGATTTCCGTACGGTTGCAGGTCGACAGGATCGCTGCTTCGGGCCGGCGCGACAATGATTCGCGCAAAGCCTTCAGGGTGGGGCCGACCTGGTCGATTGCATAGGCAAAGCGGCCGCGCAGGTCCAGCGGCGCGGTCGTGTGGTTGATGCCCAGAGCCCAGACTGCCATGGGCGGGATTATAAAATTTGCCGGCTTATCAAGCACTTGCGATTTATCAAGTCCCTCCGGATGGCTCCTGCTGACCTTATCCTGCACCTGCTGGGCTTCGTGGCGCCGGCCTTGGCGGTTGCCCTGCTGGTCGCCTTGGCGGCTCCGCTGGTCACCCCACGCACACCCGGTTTCTATTCCTGGTGGGCCCAGGCTGCTATTAATACAATAGCGGGCGTGGCGGTATCGGCAGCCGGCCTGTGGCATTTCGGCGTCGACGGCAAGATGGCGACCTATGCGGCCCTGGTGCTGGCGGTGGCGAGCTGCCAATGGGCCTGCAGCAGGGCTTGGCGGCGCTAGTCAGTCAGGTCACAAGCGCCCCGTCTTGATTTGTTGGGGTCAGAGCACAATTTCGTTGGAGAAATCGCCGCTCCGTCGGTGCTACTGCCCTGAATTGTGATCTGACCCCAAGGTCTCCCACTTGTGATCTGACCTGCAAGGCAAGTAATAATTGCCATGGTTTTCCTGCTCTCCTCGGTCTTCGCATTCAGACACAAAATCGAAACATGAGCACGGCGCAAACTCAGCAGATCACTCCGGAACTTCGGCGCTGGATCGTCGAGCAGGCACAGGCCGGCCATAGCGCCGAGGCAGTGCTCAAGTCGATGCTTGCGTCAGGGTGGAACGAGGACGTCGCCATCGAAGCGATGGAGGCCACCTTGCGCGACCACCTGGAGCGTCAAGCCGTCCAGCAGGGCCTGCCGCCCGCTATTCCCGTGCCCGACCCGGAGCTCGACGATTCGCCTTTGTACCTGGATGCGGGCGACCGCCAGGTCTGCGTTCTGCAGTCGATGTACAGCCCGCGTGTGGTGGTTTTCGGCGGCCTGTTGTCCGATGAGGAGTGCCAGGGACTGATCGAGCTGGCCAAGCCGCGGCTGGCGCGATCGCTCACCGTGGAGACCAAGACTGGCGGCGAAGAGATCAATGTGGACCGCACCAGCAGTGGCATGTTTTTCCAGCGCGGCGAAAACGAGCTGGTGCGCCGGATCGAAGCCCGCATTGCGCGGCTGCTCAATTGGCCCGAGGAAAACGGCGAAGGCTTGCAAGTGCTGCATTACCGGCCGGGTACCGAATACAAGCCGCACTACGATTATTTCGACCCGAAGGAGCCGGGCACGCCCACGATCCTCAAGCGCGGCGGCCAACGTGTCGGCACGCTGTTGATGTACCTCGCGGAGCCGGACAAAGGCGGGGGCACGACCTTTCCGGACGTCCACCTGGAGATCGCGCCCAAGCGCGGCAACGGCGTATTTTTCAGCTACGAGCGTCCACATCCATCCACCCGGACCCTCCACGGCGGCGCGCCGGTGCTGGAAGGCGAGAAGTGGATCGCCACCAAGTGGCTGCGCGAGCGCCCCTTTCTGTGAGCGCCGGCGTGCAGGTCAAGGCCAACGGCATTTTCATCGAGGTCGAGGACACGGGGGCGGACGGCAGCCAGGCCGGCCGGCCGGTGGTATTGCTGATCATGGGCCTGGGCATGCAGCTGGTTGCCTGGCCGCCGGCATTCGTGCAGGGTTTGGTGGAGCGGGGTTTCCGGGTCGTGCGCTTCGACAACCGCGACATCGGCCTGTCCCAGCATTTCGATCACCTGGGTGTGCCCAACCTGCTGTGGGAGAGCCTCAGGTACCGGGTGGGTTTGGGGGTGAACGCGCCTTACCGCGTGCACGACATGGCGGCGGACGCTTTGGGCGTGCTAGACGCGCTGGGCATCGGGCGAGCGCATGTGGTCGGCGTGAGCATGGGCGCAATGATCGCCCAACGCGTCGCGTTGACGGCGCCGGGCCGGGTGCTGAGCCTGAGCAGCATCATGGGCTCCAGCGGTGCGCGCTATCTGCCGGGGCCGAAACCCAAGGTGATGCGGGTGTTGTTCAGCCGGCCGCAAGGCACCGACGAGCAGGCGATCGTGGACTACTACATCAAGCTGTTCCGTGCCATCGGCAGTCCGGCCTTCCCTCTCGACGAGGCGGCGCTGCGCGAGCGCGTGCTGACCGCGACGCGCCGCAGCTATCATCCCGCCGGCTCGGTCAGGCAGATGACGGCGATCGCCGCCGACGCGCGTCGTGCCGACGAGCTGCCGCGAATCACGATCCCTACGCTGGTGCTGCACGGGAAAGACGACCCGTTGGTTCCCTTTGCCTGCGGCGAAGATACGGCACGCCGTATTCGCGGCGCGCGATTCGTGGGCATCGAAGGGATGGGCCATGATCTTCCGCCGGGAGTGGTAGAACGGCTGCTGCAGCCGTTGGTGCCGCACCTGCAACTTGATTCATGACGAACCGACCCGACCAGTCGCAGCTCGGCAAGCCGGCGCTCTATGTGGACCGCTATGACGCATCGCTGCTTTTTCCGCTTTCACGTCTGCCCAAGCGGGCCGAGCTGGGACTGCATGGCGCCGCGCCGTTTTTCGGCGCCGATCTGTGGACGGCGTTCGAGCTGAGCTGGCTGACCCCGCGCGGCAAGCCGCAAGTGGCCATCGCCCAGGTCACCGTTCCCTGCGAAACGCCGAACATCATCGAAAGCAAGTCCTTCAAGCTCTATCTCAACAGTTTCAACAACACGGCTTTTGCATCGGCCGAGGAGGTGCGCGACCGCATCCGCGCCGACGTGAGCGAGGCAGTATGGCGCGGCGCCCCCAGCCAGGCTTCGGTGGGTGTGCGCATCATGCTGCCGGACGTGTTCGATCGGGAAGCAGTGCAGGAACTCGATGGCCTGAGCCTGGACCGGCTGGACATCGAATGCAACCAATACACGCCCGCTCCCGAGCTGCTCACGGCCGCGTTCGCCGAGCAGCCGGTGGAGGAAGTGCTGACGAGCAATCTCCTCAAGAGCAACTGCCTGGTCACCGGCCAGCCGGACTGGGGCAGCATCCAGATCCACTACATCGGCCCGCAGATCGACCAGGGCGCGTTGCTGCGGTACCTGGTGAGTTTTCGCAACCACAACGAATTTCACGAGCCGTGCGTCGAGCGGATCTTCATGGACCTGTGGAAGCGTTGCAAGCCGATCAAACTGACGGTGTACGCGCGCTTTACCCGGCGCGGCGGACTGGACATCAACCCTTTCCGCACCAGCCATCCGATGGCACCGCCCGCCAACATCAGGATGGCGCGGCAGTAGGACCGCGGGCTTTCAGAGATCGCGGAACGAGCGCAGCGGCGGCAGCGCGGGAAATTCGGCCGCGCGTTTTTCCTTCATCGCCATCACGGCCTCGCGCACATGGGCGTTGCTCCAGATCGCGCCCTGGATCCAGCCCATCTGCCTGAGCGAGTCGTCCACGGAATGGTCGCGCGCGTAGTGCAGCACCTGCTTGGTTCCCCAAATTGCCGAGGGCGATTTGGCGGCAATCTCGCGTGCGCACTGCAAGGCCGCAGCCACCGCTGCGTCCTGGGTCTCGAAGACCTCGTTGACCAGGCCATAGCCCAGCGCCTTTTGGGCCGGCAGCCGCCGGCCGGTATAGGCCAGCTCCTTGACCACGCCCAGCGGCACCAGTTTGGGCAACCGCTGCAAGGTGCCGACGTCGGCCACCATGCCGATGTTGATTTCCTGGATGCAGAAAAACGCGTCGGCCGTCGCATAGCGGATGCAGCACGCGGTCACCAGGTCCACGGCGCCCCCGATGCAGCCGCCCTGGATCGCCGCGATCACGGGGATGCGCAGCGTCTCCAGCCTGGTGAAGGTGGCCTGCATGTCGGTCAGCAGGTCGAAGATCGCGGCGCGCCCCTCGGGCGTACGATCGTCCATCGCGATCTCGCCGCCGAAGGTTTCCAGCGCCATGCCGGCGCTGAAATGCTTGCCGGTCGAGGAAATCACCAGGGCCCGGGCCTGGCCTTCACGATGCAGCTGCGCCAGCACCTCGTCCAGTTCACGCCAGAACTGCGGCTGCATGGTGTTCATCGCCTCGGGGCGATTGAGCACCAGGTGGGCAATGGAATCTTGCCGGGTCAGCGCGAAGCACTGCATGGCCTAGACGCGGACCCAGTCGCAGCGCAGCTTGCGTGCATGGTGCGCCTTGATACGCCACGCGACATACGCGCTGGGCAGTGCCATGGCCGCTGCGCACAGCGGCATGGTCCAGAACTGCTCGAGCGCAAACGCCGGCAGCCAGCCCACCCATCCCATCAACCAGAGCGTGAGCACTGCATCCCACAGGTAGCATTCGAGCGGGTGCTCGGCGCGATGGGCGACGTGCCATTGCTTGATGCGTTGCACTTCGGCGAGCTTCATGGCGGCTCCTCACGGGGTCAGGGCTGTAAGTTTCGAGTCAGCTCCACTGTAAGTTAGCCGTAAGCTGCCGTCAAATCGCGGCCGGCGCGCTCAACCTTGGCGCTGGTATAGCACCAGCCGGGCGTCGGTCGTCACATCGGCCTTGTTCGCCGTCATGGAAATGTCGTAGCGCGTGCCCGGCAGCGGGATGGAAGGACTGAAGCGGAAGTCGAAGTTGCCGTTGGCGTCAGCCTGCAGCGTGCCGGAAAACACCCGCTGCGTCACACCGAGCTGTCCGACCACCGGCGGGATTGCGTCGACCTTGACATTGACCGAGGCGAACGGTGCCGTGCGGCCCCGCACATGCGTTTGCCCGCCGTCCACCTGGGCGTTGTTGGAATGGCTCAGGATGTGAATCGGCAAGTCGGCGGGTCCGGCTGCTACCAGCGGACGGTCCAGCGTCGAAGTCACGATACGGTCGCCCGCGCGCAGGGTGGCGACCACCGGGCCGCGCATGTTCAGGTCGTCGGTGCGCCTGATCGTGTAGCTGCCCTCGTAATGACCCGGCCGGGTTTCGTGCAGACGAATGTCGTTGGCGATGCCCGGAAGGTCGACGAACGCCACAGCGCCGGGTATGCCCTCGAGCGTGAACCTGAGTTCCGCGCCGGGTTCGATCCGGTCGAGCGTCGATACGTGGAAACGCTCGATGCGTAGCGGCGGCGCCGCCGCGGCCACATTGCCCAGGCCCGGCGGGAAGTTGTAGTTGGCCGCCACCGTCAGGTTGCCCTGTCGCAGGATGGCGCGAATGGCGCTGTCCTCATCGATGCGGTCGGCTCGCGACACCATATAGCGGCCGGTGTAAACGCCCCGCGCGGTTTCGGCGAGCGGGATTGAATCTCGCGCGCCGGCGATGCGAATGCTGGCGCGCGAGTCGGGCGTGCCTTCCACCCTGAAGTGCAGGCGCGAGCCCGGATCGAGTCCGTGGTCGCTGGACACCTCAAACGAAAAGACCTGCGGCGTGGCAGCCTGGGCCGCCGCTGTCGAGGGCAAGGCGGTGAAGGTCAGGGCGGCCGGAGCCAGCAGGAAGAGGGCGGCCACTTGATTGCGTAGCTGTGCTTTCATGTCACATCCCTTCGAATGAGTGGAACTTCCTCTACGCTAGGGACCAGCAGCTGCCTGGGGTGTAGGTAAAGCCGGGCTGACCCGGTAGGACGTGTCCAACTCAGGCAATGCGTCCGGAAGGGCGAGCTTGCTACCATCCGCCCCATGAAGCGGCGCGAGTTCCTGATCGTTTCTTTGGCGTCTGCCGGAGGTATCGCCATGGCTGATGTGCTCCAGGTCCCATCGCTCGATGAGTCCTTGCGGTGGCTCGACGCTTTGGACAAGGCCACCCGCGTGGCCGCCATCGGAGCGTGGCCGGCCGGCGCCGTGCTGGAGCACCTGGCGCAGAGCATCGAGATGAGCATGGACGGCTTTCCGCAGTCCAAGGGCGCGCTGTTCCAGAGCACCGCCGGCGGCGCGGCTTTTGCTTTTTTCAAGTGGCGAGGCCGCATGAGCCACGGCCTGGCCGAACCCATACCGGGCGCCCCGGCGCTGGGTGCTGGAGCCGACTGGAAGCCCGCCGCTTTGCGGCTGCGCCAGGCCATCACGCGCTTCAATGGCCATAGCGGACCGCTCAAGCCGCATTTCGCGTATGGCGCGCTCAGCAAACCGGATTTCGCGCTGGCTCACAGCCTGCACATCGCGAATCACCGCGAGGAGATCATCCTCGCGTGAGCGCCAGCGCGCTCATTGCGCCGGACGCGCGGGTAAGGCGCGCCGAGCTGATGGCGGCGCTGTCGATGGCCACCGACCTGGCCATGGGCCAGCCCATGGAATACGCGATGGCAAGCTGCGTGCTGGCGGTGCGGCTGGGCGAGCGCGCCGGGCTGCGGCCGCAGCAAATCCAGGATGCCTACTATGAAGCGCTGCTGCGCTACATCGGCTGCAACGCCGACGTGGCCTGGCTCGCCTCGATCGTCGGCGACGAGATCGCGCTGCGGCGCGAGTTCGCGCGCATCGACGGCGCCGACGAGGCGGCATCGCTCGCGCTGATGGTGCGGTCCATGCGCGCCGCCAACGCGGATTCCTCACCGCTGCACGCGGCGCGGGCCGTGATGGCGGGCTTGGGCCAGTTGGCGCTGGTGAAAACAAGTTTCTTTCCCGGCCATTGCGAGGTCGCTTCACGACTGGCGCAGCGCATGGGATTTGCGCCCGCGTTCGTCGCGACTGTGGGTCAGCTCTATGCGCGCTGGGACGGTAAGGGCGTTCCGGCGCTCAAAGGCGACCAGATCGCGCCGGCAATGCAGGTCGTGTCGCTGGCGCAGGACGCCGTGACCTTCCTGCGCTCGGGCGGCATCGAGGCGGTCCGCAAGATGGTGCGGCAGCGTAGCGGCAAGGCGCACTCGCCCAGGCTATGTTCGCTGCTGCTGGACGCGGCCGGCGAGCTGTTGGATGGTTTGCAGGACGCACCGACGTGGGAGCTGATACTGGCGCTCGAACCGGGCCAGCCGGTGTGGCTGGACGCCGCGGCGCTGGACGCGGCCTGCGAAGCGATCGCGGACTTCGCCGACTTGAGGTCGCCGTGGCACCTCGGGCATTCGCGCCGCGTGGCCGGGCTGGCTGCCGATGCCGCGCAGCAGCTTTCGTTTCCGAACGCCGATGTGACGCGGCTGCGGCGGGCCGGCTGGCTGCACGACATCGGCCGCTGCGGCGTGAGTGCCTCGGTCGGCGCGCTACCCGGGCCGCTCAGCGAACGGCAGTGGGAGCTGATGCGCCTGCACCCGTACCTGACCGAGCGCGTTCTTTCCCGGCCGGGAGAGCTGCGCGAGCTCGGCCAGCTCGCGGCTACCCACCACGAACGTCTCGACGGTTCGGGTTACGCGAAGGGACTGAAGGCGGCCATGCTCGACCCGCCCGCGCGCTTGTTGATCGCGTCGCACCGGTACGTCTCGCTGCTGGAGGAGCGGCCGCATCGGCCGGCGCTGGGCGCAGCGCAGGCCGCTGAATTGCTGGCACAGGAAGCTCGCAGTGGAGCGCTCGATCGTCAATGCGTGGATGTCGTGCTTGCGGTTTCCGGGCATTCGATGCGCCCGCGGCGGGTCACCGGTGCGGGAAGGCTGACCGAGCGCGAGATGGAGGTGCTTGCGCATCTGGCGCGCGGCGCCACTATCAAGATGGTGGCGCGTGAGCTCGGCCTGGCGGTCAAGACGGTGGATCGCCACGTGCAGAACATCTACGGGAAGATCGACGTCTCCACCCGTGCGGCAGCGACGCTGTACGCCGTGGAAAACGGTTTGCTCGACTAGGACGGTTCCGATGGGGTATTCGCCCGATGCGCCCGCGCGGTGCTGCGCCTAATGTTGCAGCACCCATTCCCGGAGATGCACCATGCAGACCTACCTCACCGAATTTGGCGCCGCCCGCCTGGCGGCGCACATTGCGAGCGGAGAAGCCACTGCGACCGAAGCAGTGGAACAGCACATCGCCAGGCTGCTGCAGGTCGATCCGCAGCTCAACGCCATGACGGCCGACCGCTTCGAGGCCGCCCGTATCGAAGCCCGACAAGCCGATGTGCGGCAGGCCGATGCCCGGCGCACCGGCGCGGCATTGGGCCCGCTGCACGGCGTACCGATCACGGTCAAGGAATGCCTGGACCTGCGGGGGATGGCCTCCACGTTCGGCCTGCCGTCGCGCGCTAGCCATCGCGCCGATGCCGACGAGACTCACGTGGCGCGGCTGCGCGCTGCCGGGGCCATCCCCATCGCCAAGAGCAACGTCGCGCAGGCGCTGTTCTATTACGAAAGCGACAACCCGGTCTACGGGCGCACACTCAATCCCTGGAACGCCGACCGGACGCCCGGCGGCTCCAGCGGCGGCGAGGCGGCGCTGATTGCCACCGGCGCTTCGGCGCTGGGCCTGGGCACTGACATCGGCGGCAGCGTGCGGGTGCCGGCGGCGTTTTGCGGAATCGCCAGCCTGAAGCCGACCTCCGGGCGTTGCGACGAGTTCGGGCGCTTCAGCATTCCCCTGGGCCAGCGTGCCATTCCCAGCCAGGCCGGGGTGCTGGCGCGCCACGTCGAGGACGTGGCGCTGGGCCTGGAGGTGATCAATGGGGGCGCGCGGCCCGAAGTCCCTGGCCAGCCGCTTGGCGATTTCCGTAGCGTGCGGGTGGCGGGCCTGCGGGTTGCCGTCTACACCGACGACGGCACATTCACCGCGTCACCGGCCGTCGCGCGC
>Ga0134124_10002128_pt1 | contig 15949 bp, 14 predicted proteins | sample KB304_FD_96880 | JGI IMG/M metagenome (GOLD analysis project Ga0134124, IMG submission 96880) | Terrestrial soil microbial communities without Nitrogen fertilizer from Kellogg Biological Station, Michigan, USA - KB3-0-4 | ecosystem: Environmental > Terrestrial > Soil > Unclassified ...
CCAGATCCCCGCCGCGGCCGGCCACGTCTACGAATGGGACCCGGCGTCGCTCTATATCCGCGAGCCGCCGTACTTCGATCCCTCGATGACGGCCGCCCCGTCCGCCCGGATCTCGGGGGCGCGGGCCCTGGCCATCTTCGGGGACTCGATCACGACGGACCACATCAGCCCGGCCGGCGCGATCCAACCGACCTCGGAGGCTGGCGCCTACCTGCGCGACCGCGGGGTGCCCGTCGCGGACTTCAACAGCTACGGCGCCCGTCGCGGCAACCACGAGGTCATGGTCCGCGGGACCTTCGCCAACGTCCGGATCCGGAACCTGATGGTTCCCGGCGTGGAGGGCGGCGTCACCCGGCACCAGCCCGACGGCGAGCGCATGGACATCTACGACGCGGCCGAGCGTTACCGGGTCGAGGGGGTGCCCCTGCTCGTGATGGCCGGACTGGACTACGGTGCGGGCAGCTCGCGCGACTGGGCCGCCAAGGGTACCCGCCTGCTCGGCGTCCGCGCGGTGATCGCTCGGGGATTCGAGCGGATCCACCGCTCCAACCTGATCGGCATGGGCGTCTTCCCATGCCAGCTGCCCGAAGGGGTGAGCGCGCAGACTCTCGCGCTCGACGGCACCGAGCGCTTCGACCTCGAGCTGGATACGCCGCTGCACCCACGCCAGCCGGCGACCCTGCGCGTCGAGCGGACGGACGGACGGCGCGAATCCGTACCGCTGGTCCTCCGGATCGACACCCCGATCGAGGCCGCCTACTTCTCGGCGGGCGGTATCCTGCCCTATGTGCTCGAGCAGCTGCTCGCCTGACCGCGTCTGACCCGTGAAGCCCAGGGTCCTCGCGCTCGACTTCGACGGCACGATCGCCGCGAACGACACCATCGATGCGGACGTCGCCGCGGCCATCCAGGAGTCGCGGGACACCGGGCTGCTGACCGTGCTCGTCACCGGGCGAACCCTGAGCGATCTCGACGCCCGGTTGTCCGGTCCGGCCCTCTTCGACGCCATCGTCGCCGAGAACGGCGCGGTTCTGCGGCTGCCGCACCTTCCGCCCATCACGCTCAGCCGGGGGCCGGACCTTCGCTTTCTCGCCGAGCTCGGCCGCCACGGCATCCCGCACCATCGGGGTCAGTGCGTGGTCGATGCAGACGCCTCGGTCGCTCCGCAGATCATCCAGATCATCCGGCGTCTCGAGCTTCCCCTCTCCATCACCTTCAATCTCAGCCGGCTCATGGTACTGCCGCACGGCGTCGACAAGGCCAGCGGGCTCCAGGAGGCGCTCTGGCGCCTCCGCGCATCCGTGCACAACGCGATCGCGGTCGGGAACGCCCAGAACGACCACGAGATGCTCGAAGTGTGCGAGATCGGCGCCGCCGTCGCGTGGGGCAGCGAGGCGCTGAGGCGGAGCGCCGACGAGATCGTGCCGGGCGACGGCCCCGGCGCGGTCGCTCGATACATCCGGGAGCTCCTCGCCCTCGCGAGGATCCCACCGGAGCGGATGGGGCGTCGGCAGGTGCGCCTCGGCACCTCGAGCACGGGAGAGCCGCTCGATCTCTCGATCCGGGGGCGCACCATCCTGGTCGGGGGCGATCCCAGGTCGGGGAAATCATGGATGGCCGGCTCCCTCTGCGAGCAGCTGATCCTCCAGCGATACGCCCTCTGCATCCTCGACCCCGAGGGCGACTACGTGTGCCTGGAAGCGCTACCCGGCGTACTGGTGTACCCGGTGGACGGTCGGGACACGTCCTTCATCTTTCTCGAGCGCCTGATGGCGCAACCGGACCTGACCCTGGTCCTGGACCTTTCCGCCGCTCCTCCGGGCGACAAGCCAGCGCTCGTCAGCCGGTTGTTGAGGACCGTCAATCGCCTGCGGCGCGAGACCGGCGTCCCTCATCGCGTCCTGGTCGACGAGGCTCATTACTTCCTGAACCGGCTCGACGATCCCCGGCTCCTCGACCTCGAGCTGGGCGGATACCTGCTCGTGACCTATCGCATCGCCGATCTCTCACCGGACGTCCTGCGAGCCAGCGAGGCGGTGATCGTCACGCGCGTCGACGACCGGCGTCAGGCGCTTGCCCTCCTGGCCCTGACCCCCGGCATCGCGACACCGTCGGAAGGGTTGGCGCTCCTCGCCGATCTCGCCATCGACGAGGCGGTGCTCCTGCCCGGTTCCATCGAATCGGGCAACTCGTCCAAGCGGTTCCGCGTTGCCCCGCGCCTGGCCCCCCACGTGCGGCACCGCCAGAAGTACGCCGACGTTCCGGTGCGTCGAGACAGAGAATTCGTGTTCACGCGGGCCGGCCGGCCCCTGGGCCGGGCTCGCACCATTCGCGACCTCCTCGCCGCGCTGCCCGAGCTGCCGCCGGATGTCGTGTCGGGCCACCTGGAGCGCGGAGACTTCCGGCGCTGGATCGAGGACGTGTTCGGCGACCGTGAGCTCGGCGAATCGATCCGATCCCTCGAGGGAGGACACGTCGCGAATGCGCGCGATGGCCTCCGGCGCGCCATCGCGGACCGGTACGGCGGCCGAGCCGGCTAACCACAAGGAGGTACAGATGATCACCACGCCGCTCGAGTCCACCGCCCGGACGCTCGTGGCCCCCGGACGGGGCATCCTCGCCGCCGACGAGAGCCATCCCACCATCGAGAAGCGCTTCTCCTCGCTCGGCATCGAGAACACCGTGGAAAATCGCCGCGTCTACCGGCAGATGCTCTTCACCACACCGGAGGTGGCCGAGTTCATCAGTGGCGTCATCCTGTTCGACGAGACCATCCGGCAAAAGGCCGACGATGGTACGCCACTCGGGAATCTCCTCATCCGGCGAGGGATGATCCCGGGGATCAAGGTCGACAAGGGGACGAAGCCCCTGGCCGGCGCCCGCGGCGAGCTGATCACCGAGGGCCTGGACGGCCTTCGCGAGCGCCTCGCCGAGTATCGCGGTCTCGGTGCCCGCTTCGCGAAGTGGCGCGCCGTCTTCACGCTCGGGCCGGGCATCCCGAGCCCGTACTGCCTCGACGCCAACGCCCACGCTCTGGCGCGCTACGCCGCCCTGAGCCAGGAGGCGGGTCTCGTTCCGATCGTCGAGCCCGAGGTGCTGATGGACGGCGATCACACCATCGAGCGCTGCGCCGAGGTCACCGAGGCCGCCCTCCACGCCGTCTTCGCCGAGCTGCACCGCCAGCCGGTGGCCCTGGAGGCGATGCTCCTCAAGCCGAACATGATCCTGCCCGGCAAGAGCTGTCCCCGCCCCGCGAGCGTCCAAGAGGTCGCCGAGACCACCATCCGCACCCTCCGGCGCGCCGTGCCGGCCGCGGTGCCCGGCATCGTGTTCCTCTCCGGCGGCCAGAACGACGCGGATGCCACCGCGCACCTGAACGCGATGAATGCGATGGCCGAGACGCACCCCTGGCCGCTCTCGTTCTCTTACGGCCGCGCGCTGCAGTCGGCCGCCCAGCAGGCCTGGAAGGGCGACCCGGGCCGCATCGCGGCCGGCCAGAGGGCTTTCCACCACCGCGCCCGGCTCAACGGCCTCGCCCGCTCCGGCCAGTATCGGCCGGAGATGGAACAGCTCGTCGCGTAGCCCGACCCCATGAAGACGCTGGCTATCCTGGTGGGCGGCGGCCCGGCGCCGGGCATCAACGCGGTCATCGCGGCCGCCACCATCGAGGCTCGGAACCGAGGGCTCCGGGTGCTCGGTTGCGAGGACGGCTTCAAGTGGCTCATGCTCGGAGACGTCTCCCGCGTGCACGAGCTGGACATCGGCGGGCTGTCCCAGATCCACTTCGAGGGCGGCTCGATCCTCCGCACGGCCCGCGCCAACCCCACCCGGTCGCCGGAGGCCCTCCAGCACGTCGTCGAATCGCTGCGCCGCCTCGACGTCTCGTATCTTCTCACCATTGGTGGCGACGACACCGCCTTCGCCACTTCCGAGGTCGCCCGCGCCGCCGGTGGCCGGATGGCGGTGGTCCACGTCCCCAAGACCATCGACAACGACCTGCCGCTGCCGCCGGAGATCCCGACCTTCGGCTTCACGACCGCGGTGGACCTGGGCATGCAGCTCGTCCGGAACCTCATGAAGGACGCGGCCACGACCGGCAAGTGGTTCTTCGTGACGGTGATGGGCCGCCACGCCGGGCACCTGGCGCTGGGCATCGGCGGGGCCGCGGGGGCGACCCTCACCGTGATCGGCGAGGAGTTTCCGGAGCGCCACGTGCCCATCCAGCGGCTGGCGGACATCCTGGAAGGGGCCATCGTCAAGCGCCTGGTCCACGGCCGGGATCACGGCGTCGCGCTCCTGGCCGAGGGTCTCCTCGTGAAGCTCGACCCGAAGACGCTGGGCACGGTGGCCCGCGACGCCTACGGCAACGTGCGCCTGCAGGAGCTGGAGCTGGCACGACTCCTCAAGACGCGGGTGGCGGCGAGCCTGGCCGCGCGGGGTGTCGAGACCGGCATCGTGGCCAAGGATCTCGGCTACGAGCTGCGCTGTGCCCCGCCGGGGGGGTTCGACATCCAGTACTGCCGGAGCCTCGGCTACTGGGCGACGTGCTTCCTGCTCGACGGCGGCAGCGAAGCGCTGGCCACCATTCAGGGCGGCCGCCTCGTTCCGATTCCATTCCGGGATCTGCTCGATCCGACGACCGGCAAGATCCGCGTTCGCTATGCGGATATCCACTCGGAAGCGTACCGCACCCTCCACGCCTACATGATCCGCCTCAAGCGCGAGGACTTCGAGCAGTCCGAGCGGCGAGAGGCCCTCGCGCGGGCCGCCGGGCTGACCGAGCCGGAGTTCGTCCAGCGCTTCGGATACGTCGTCGGCGAGGCGTGAGGCCGCGTCACTTCTTACCGCAAGGCTTTCTCTAACCATCCGCGCGCAACTTTCTATTGGTCCAATTCCCAGGCCGGCGCTAGAAAGGATCTGGCGACAGAACAAGTCGGTCAAGGAGGAAGACATGACGTTCGACAAGATCCTGAAGATCCTGATCCCGCTCGACGGCTCGCGCCTGGCGGAGGCGATCCTGCGCGTCATCCTCCAGATCGCAGGTCCACGTGATCTGGAGGCCGTGCCGGTCCGGGTCGTGCAGTCGAGCCGGCGGACACTCATGACCGGTATGCCCTCCCGCACCCGGGCCGATCTCAGATTCCGGTGAGCGTCGTCCCGCCGGGGACCGTGTACACCATCGGCCACTCCACCCACCCCACCCGAGAGCTCGTCGGGCTCCTCCGGGCTCACGGGGTTGAGCAGGTGGTGGACATCCGGGGCGTCGCGGACTACATGCAGACCGACGACTTCGCCGCGGGCCTCTCGCGCCTCGAGCAGCTCGCGACGCGCCGTCCCACCGCCATCATGTGCGCCGAGGCCGTGCGGTGGCGGTGCCACCGGTCGCGGGTCGCGGACGCGCTCACGGTGGCCCGAGGGCGGGTGCTCCATATCCAGAGCTGCCGGACCGCCCGGCTTCACCGGCATCCGCCCTCTCTCAAGGTGCGGGCCGGCCGGCTCCTCTATCCGGCCCCGAGCGCACACCGACGACCGCGAGCGGCCTGATCCGAGGCCTCTTCGGACAGACATCGACGGCTCCGAACAGAAGGGAGTTCATACCATGGGCGGGACGGTACGAATATTCACCATCCGCGGCATTCCGATCAACATTCATGCGAGCTGGCTCGTGATCTACGGACTCATCACGTGGACTCTCGCGGTCGGGTACTTCCCCCGCGCGCTGCCGGACCTCCCGGTCGCCGCCTACTGGGCCAACGGGCTGCTGGCCGCGCTCCTGCTCTTCGTCTCGGTGTTGCTCCACGAGCTGTCGCATTCGTTCGTGGCGATTGCGCACGGACTCTCTGTCCGCGACATCACCCTGCACGTGTTCGGGGGCGTCTCGCACCTCGAGGATGAGCCGCCGACACCGCGCGCCGAGTTCCTGATCGCGGTGGTGGGCCCGATCACGAGCTTCGCCATCGCGGCGGTGCTGTGGGTGATCGCGGCCGCCGGTCTCGTCCATCCCGCGTGGGCGCGAGCGGTGGTTACCTACCTCGTGCTGGTGAACGTCGCGGTCGGGGTCTTCAACCTCGTCCCCGGCTTCCCGCTCGACGGCGGGCGCGTCCTGCGTGCCGTCCTCTGGAAGTGGAAGGGCACTCTTGGCCAGGCCACGTATATCGCCAGCCGGGTCGGGGTGGGCTTCGCGTTCGCCCTCATGGCGCTCGGTGTTTTCCAGATCCTCGCCGGCGCCGTCCTCGGCGGCTTCTGGTTCATCATCATCGGTATGTTCCTCCGAGGCGCCGCGGATTCGAGCTACTCGCAGATGTCGCTGCGCGAAACGCTGGGCCGACTCCCCGTGCGGGACATCATGACGCACGACGTCGTCACGATGCCTCCGGACGCGACCGTCCAGCAGCTCGCGGATGCCTTCTGGTCCCATCACGTGACGAGCTTTCCCGTCGTCGACGGCGGCGGTACGGTGCGCGGAATCGCGAGCGTGCAGCAGGTGCACGAGGTGCCACCGGAGCAACGCAAGCAGCGGCGGGTGAGCGAGATCATGCGACCCCTGACCGACGAGTTGACCGTGGGGCCGGAGGATTCGGCCTTCGAGGCGCTGAGCAAGGCAACGCGAAACCAGATCGGACGGCTGGCGGTGCTCGCCGGCTCCCGCCTCGTGGGGTACGTTTCTCTGAAGGACATCACCCACGTCCTGGCCGTCCGGGGACTCCCGGAGGGAGCCCGTTCCGTGCAGCGCGCCGGCGCCGCCACTCACGGTTCGAGCCGGCGCGCCGCCTGACGACGGCGAGCGACCCTCGATGTTCATCGCTCTCCACCGGGATTCGGGCGGGCTTGGCGACCGGAAATCCCGCGCGCCGCCGTGGCGGACGGCACCTTGCGCCGCGTGGATCCTCACCTGGCGCCCGGAGCGCGCCATGACCCTTCAGAGCGGCGCCAACCGGATCTTACAGGTTCAGGCTGTACTATCGGACGGGCGCCAACTCTCGGCCACGCTCTCCCCGAAGAAGTAGGCCGCCCCTCCGGCCTCGTATGGAGCCGGAAGCCCTGACGATGCCGAAGGCCGCTGGTCTGCGCGTGTGATGGCCACCGGCGACGGGCTGACCACGAAGCTCCCCCTATGCGCTCCGACGCAAGAGCTGCGCGTTGATCGCGACGATGATGGTGCTCAGCGACATGAGCACGGCCCCGAGCGCCGGATGCAACAGAATGCCCCAGTTGACGAGCACCCCGGCGGCAAGAGGGATGGCGACAATGTTGTAGCCCGCCGCCCACCACAGATTCTGAATCATCTTGCGGTAGGTGGCCTTGCTCAGGGCAATGATCGCCGGCACGTCGCGTGGATCGCTGCGCACCAGCACGATATCGCCTGCCTCGACCGCGACATCCGTTCCCGTGCCGATCGCGATGCCGACGTCGGCCGTGATGAGCGCCGGAGCGTCGTTGACGCCGTCGCCCACCATCGCCACACGCTTGTGCTGGGCTTGCAGCTCTTCGATCTTCGCCACCTTGTCCTCCGGCAAGACCTCGGCAAAGACCGTATCGATGCCCAGGGCCTTCGCGACGGCATCGGCGACCGCCTTGGAATCACCCGTGAGCATGGCGACCTCGAGCCCCCTGGCGTGCAGACGTTCGACCGCCTCGAAGGACTCGGGACGGATGGCGTCGGCGATCGCGAACACGGCGAGAACCCGATCACCTTCACACAGGTAGGTTGCAGACTGACCATTGGCGGCCGCTGTGTCTGCGGCTCGACGAAGCGCGTCCGACGGTTCGATGGCGAGCATTCTCAAGAGCGCCGGTCCACCAACGTGAAGCGTACGCCCATCGACGACGGCGCGCACGCCGCGGCCGGGCATGGATTCGAAGCCCTGCGATCTCGGAACGTCGATGCCCTGCTCCTTTGCGCTCGTCAGCAGTGCCCGCGCGATGGGATGCTCGGCATCGCGCTGAACGGCCGCGGCCAGGCTAAGCGCCTCGTGATCGATGACTCCCTCTGCCGCGCTGATCTTCACGACGCGATGTGAACCGAGCGTGAGCGTTCCCGTCTTGTCGAACACGACCACGTTCAGGAGGCGCGCCTCTTCGAGGCCGCGCCGATCGCGCACGAGCAGCCCGTGCCGCGCGCCGAGCGTGGTGGAGATCGCAATCACCAGGGGGATGGCCAGCCCCAGCGCGTGAGGGCAGGCGATCACGAGCACCGTCACCACCCGCTCCATCGTGAAGTCCCACGGTCGTCCGAGAACGGGCCAGATGATGGCGGTCAGCGCCGCAGAGGCGATGGCGATGACCGTGAGAACGTAGGCCGCTCGATCCGCCAGCGCTTGGGCGCGCGAGCTCGACGACTGAGCCTGCTCTACAAGTCGCATAATGCCCGCGAGCGCGGTCTCCTCACCGGTGCCCGTCACCTCGATGCGCAGCGAGCCTTGTCCGTTGACGGTGCCGGCGATCACGTTTTCGCCCGTCGTCTTGTCCACCGGCCTGGACTCGCCGGTGATCATCGATTCATTGACCGCGCTCTTCCCTTCCTTCACGACCCCATCGGCGGGAATGCTCGCGCCGGGCCTGATGAGCAGCCGGTCGCCCCGCTTCAACTCCGCGACCGACACTTCCCTGGTGTTGCCGGCCTCATCCAGCCCCACCGCGGTGTCAGGCAGTAGCTTCGCAAGCTCCTGGAGCGCGCCCTGCGCCTGCGTGATCGAGCGCATCTCGATCCAGTGACCCAGCAGCATGATCGCGACCAGCGTCGCCAGCTCCCACCAGAGGTCCATGCCCGTGACGATGCCGAGCGTGGCGATGGCGCTGTAGAGAAACGCGACGGTGATCGCCAATGAGATGAGCGTCATCATGCCCGGCAGTCGGTCGCGCAGCTCGCGGTATCCACCTTGGAGGAACGGCCAGCCGCCGTAGAAGTACACGACCGTACCGAAGACCGCCGCCATGTACGCCGATCCGGCGAACCGCGGCGCGGTGTAGCCGAACCACTGCTGAATCATCCCGCTCCAGATCACGGTGGGGACGGCGAGCAGCAGCGTGAGCCAGAACTTGTTGCGGAACATCGCCACGCTGTGGCCGGTATGCTTGTCGTGCCCGGCGTGGGCGTCGTCATGAGCCCCCTTCCGGGGGTGCGGGGCGCGCGCGCCATGCGCTTGATGATCGTCCCGAGGATGGCTGTGGTTATGCATGTGGACACAGTACGCAACGAGGTCCGTGACTCATGTTATTCCCTTCCCGGAGTGTGCTTATCTCGAAGAGGAGGAGCGGCTTCAGCACACTGTCTTCGTCGGTCTGCATCACGCGAGATGCCTCCACCTCGCGGAACGGGTAGCGGTGGCTGGTCAGCGGCCTCGGGTCCACCTCGCCCCATTTCGATTGGGGACGGCCTCGACAACGATCACCAGCCCAGCCCCCAAGAGCCGCGCCCCCACCGTGGCCATCGGCCCGACCGGTCCCTGGGCAGAGACCGCCACGGTCCCGCCGCCCGGGATGTTGGCATACTCGCTCCCATAATTCCGGTGGACAACATATCCGCGCAGCAACACGCCTGCTCGTCAGTCGAGCCGGCCGGGATCGGCGCCAGGTTCGCCTGGGCGTTGTTCACGTCGAATACTCGGCCAAAGAAGTAGCCACTCCCCTCTCCCCCTGCCCTCTCCCCCTGCCCTCTCCCCCTGCCCTCTCCCCTCGGCGGGGAGAGGGTTCCGAAATGGCTCGCTCTCCTCTCGAGAGGGAGGGGCGCGGTGAGGGTTGCGGCTACCTGCGCTCGCGCGCGGCGCGGGCCGCCTCGAGCTGCCCCCGGCGCGCGTAGTCGATGGCCTCGCCGAGGACCCGCGCCAGTCGTCGCCTTGGCCGCCCGCTGGAGCAGGGCGTGGTGGCGATCCTGGATCGTCAGCACGCGACCCTGCCCCTCCTGCTCGGACACGCCGTGGCAGATCTGGCCGCGCGGTTGATATTGAGGAGCGGGCTGCACCCAGTGATCGCTGACCTTCAGCGCGCCGGCCCGCTGGTAGGGCATGTGGCAGTCCGCGCACGCGACCCCGGCGCGGGCGTGCACGCCCTGACTCCAGACCTCGAGCTCCGGGTGCTGCGCCTTCAGCACCTTGTTCCCGGTCTCGGCGTGGACCCAGTCCGAGACATCCTCCGCGTCGTAGTAGGCCTCGATCTCGAGCGCGAAGGCGTAGCCCGCGAAGATCCGCTTGAGCCACGGATCCCGGTCGAGCTTCTGCTGGCCGGGCCCGCGTCGCTCGCCCGGGCCCGCGGCCCCCGTACCTGGTGGTGGTGGGCAGGGCAGTCGCCACACCGCGGTCTGCGTCGGGGAGCCGGCTACAACCTCGCCCGGCCGCTGCATGATCTCACGCCGGCTCGCGGACCGTGAGCACCGGACACGGGGCGAGGCGGACCATCCGGTCGGCCACGCTGCCGAGCAGGGCGCGGTCCACACCACCGCGCCCGTGGGTCCCGATCACGATGAGATCGGCGCGCTCGTCCGTGGCCAGCGCCAAGATTTCCCGATGGGCGACGCCGGTCCGGAGTGCGGTCCGCGCGGTGAGCCCGGCCGCCCGCGCCTCGGCCACCCAGACCTCGAGGGTCGCCTCGGCCCACTTGCGCGCCTCTTCGTAGACGTGGCGGCGTTCCGTCATGAGGCTCTCCCCGTACAGCGGCGCTGCAGACAGGATGTGAGTCAGGATCAGCTCGCCGCCCGCCCCTGCCGCCACCCGGCGGGCCAGGCGCCACGCCTCCTCGGAGCAGCCGGAGAAATCCGTCGGCACGATGATGCGGTCGAAGATGGAGTTCGTCATCCCGCGCTCCTCTCTGGATCACCTTCTCCACGAAAGGTTGCCGCGCCAGTGCCAGCACGGCAATCCATGAATTCAACCGCCTATGAGAAAGCGTGCCGGTGCGGTCGAGGCGCTGCCGCCTCCGCTGTGGCACCGGCGCCCCATGTCTCTTGAAGTTCGCTGGCCTCCGGCTTGTACACGGCCGGAAGATCAAAGGAGGCGCGTGACGCCCGCTCGCTTGACCGCGTCGACCTCGCGGGCGATGCAGGTCGTCTATGACCGAGCGAGCGCGCCGAGAGTCCATCCCTTTGTACCGGCGATGGCCTTCACCTCTCGCACCAGCTGCGCCGCATAGCCCCATTCGTTGTCGTACCAGCTCATCACCTTGACCAGATCACCGTCGACGACCTGAGTCAGGGTGCAGTCGACGATCGAGGCGCGCGGGTCGCGGATGATGTCGGTCGAGACGATCGGCTCCTCGGACACCCCGACGATGTCACGATAGCGGTCCGCTCGCGTTTCCTCCCGGAAGATGCGATTGACCTCATCGACACTGGTCGGCCGGGCGACCAGGGCCACGATGTCCGCAATGGACCCGACGGGTACCGGGGCGCGAACCGCGAGGCCGTCGAACCGGCCCTGGTATTCGGGGAGCGCCCGGGTCGTGGCCTTCGCCGCTCCGGTCGTCGAGGGAACCAGGTTGGCGGCGGCCGCGCGTCCCCGGCGGCGGTCCTTGTCCGGCCGGTCGACCAGCGCCTGGCTCGCCGTGTACGCGTGGATGGTGGTCATGGTCGCCTTCAGGACACCGAGGCGGCGGCCGAGGATCTCGATCACCGGGGTGATGCAGTTGGTCGTGCAGCTGGCGCACGAGATGATGCTGGCCCGGGCGTCCGGGCGGTTGACGCCGTGGACGACGGTGGGCACGTCGGGTCCTTCAACCGGCGCGGAGAGGATGACGAACTTGGCACCGGCCTGAGCGTGACGCTTGAGATCGGCTTCGTGAGTGAATACGCCCGTGCACTCCAGAACAATGTCGACGGCCAGGTCGCGCCAGGGCAGCTTGTCCAGGCTCTCCTCATTCAACGCGAGGCAGGATCGACCGTTGATGACGAGGCGGCCGTTCTCCGCCCGAACACCCCTCCCGTAACGACCGTACACGGAGTCGTGCTCGAGCAGATAGGCGAGCTCGTCCGCCGAGGCGAGGTCGTTGACCGCCACCAGCTCGAGTGCCCCATCCTCGACGAGCTGCTTGCACACGGCCCGCCCGATCCGCCCGAGCCCGTTGATCGCTATCCTGGTCATGGCTCCTCCTCCGCTCCGGTCACGCGCACGTCGGGGACCGATTCGTCGCCCGCCCGCGATCACGCGGGCAGCCGACGCATCCGACGCGTCACGCGGCGCCTGAGCTGGCGCTCCAGGATCGCGAAGCTGCCGTCGAACGCGGCCCGGTGAGTCCGCGCCGTGTGCTCGACCCGGATGAGCGACCGCCCGGGTACCCGCATCGTCAGCGCACAGCGGATCGCCACCCCGCCTCGCGGGCCGTCGTCGTCGTGAAACGCGACCCGCACCGAGCGAGGGGTGATGCGGCGCCGCGTCAGCAGGCGGGTCAACCGGGTTGCCACGTGGCCTCGGAGGCGGGGTTGCCCGTCGAGTCCCCTGATCTTGCTCTCGCTCACCATCGGGTCCTCCGATCACGGTCGAGCACATCACGCCGACGGATCGACGGCGCCGGCTACCGGACCGACCAAGTATCCCAGAGGATGACCCGCGCGTCGAGCGATGTGGTCAGCGGGAGGTTGGAGTAGCATCGCTGGTGTGTCTCGCGCGGACCCGGCTATGCCGGCTGATGCAGCCGGCCAGCGTGTCGCCCTCGTCGCGGCGGCGACCAGCGGCTTCCTGACGCCCTTCATGGGGTCGGCCGTGACCATTGCGCTCCCGGCCATCGCGGCGGAGTTCCGCCTGGGTGCGGTCTCGCTCGCTTGGGTCACCAGCGCCTTCCTCCTGGCGGCGGCCGCCTTGCTGTTGCCGTTCGGGCGCCTCGCCGACATCGTCGGGCGACGACGCGTCTTCATCGCCGGGCTGGTCGTGTTCACCGTAGCCACCCTCCTCTGTGCGATCGCTCCCTCCGGGGAGGTGCTGATCGCTCTTCGGCTGCTGCAGGGTGCGGGCGGCGCGCTCATCTTCGGAACCGGCACCGCGATCCTCACCTCCGTCTACCCGCGGGCGCGACTCGGCCGCGCGCTGGGGATCGCCGTGGCCTGCGTGTACCTCGGGCTCTCGCTCGGTCCATTCGTGGGAGGGTTGCTGACCGCGTGGGTCGGCTGGCGCGGGATCTTCCTCTTCACCGCCCCCCTCGCCGCCGGCGCGGCGGTGCTGGTCGCGGCGTACCTCCGCGGAGAGTGGGCCGAGGCGAAGGGAGAGAGGTTCGATCTCGTCGGGACGCTCCTGTACGTCGGGGCGCTGGTCGCGCTCATGGTCGGCCTCGCGGGCGCGTCCAGCTTGCTCGGCGTCACGCTCGTCATGGCCGGCGTCCTCGGCCTCGGCGTATTCCTCGCATGGGAGACGAGCGCCTCGAGTCCCCTTCTCGATCTCCGGCTCTTCCGCGAGAACCCGGTGTTCGTCTACTCGAACCTGGCCGCGCTCGTCAACTACAGCGCCACGTTCGGCGTGCCGTTTCTGCTCAGCCTCTACCTCCAATTCATTCGCGGCCTGGCCGTCGAGGCGGCCGGCCTGATCCTCGTCGTCCAACCCGCCGTCCAGTCGCTCATCTCGCCGCTGGCCGGCTGGCTCTCGGACCGCATCGAGCCGCGGATCATCGCCTCCGTCGGCATGGCCCTCGTCGCATCGGGCCTCTTCGCGCTGACCACGCTCGCCGACACGACCCCGGTGGGTCTGCTCCTCGCGCTCCTCGCGCTACTGGGCCTCGGTTTCGCGCTCTTCTCCTCGCCCAACACGAACGCGGTCATGGCGGCCGTCGAGCCGCGGGTCTACGGAACCGCGTCGGGCATCCTCGGCACCATGCGGCTGCTCGGGCAGATGCTCAGCATGACACTGATCCTCCTCATCTTCTCGCTGATCGTGGGCCACGCGCAGCTCACGCCCACGCTCTACCCGCTCTTCCTGAAGAGCGCCCGCGTCGCTTTCGGCGTCTTCGCGGTTCTGTGCACGGCGGGCGTCTTCGCCTCACTCCGGCGCGGGAACGTACGCTGAAGCAGGCCTCATTCCGGGCCTGGACAACGTAGCCCCCGGGGTGGAAGGGGTCTATCGCTCTGAGCTGCGCCCGCTCGTCCGTCACCCTCGGCCCGCCCGGGAGCGCCCGCCAGGGGACCAACGAGTCGGGTCGCCGAGTCTCCGCCCGCGGACGACTCCCCGGCCGAGTCGCGGTGGCACACGCATGTCGAGGATGTGTGCCGTTCACACATTCCTAACGTCGATCCTTTCGATTCCATAACCCGAGTCCCGCCTCTCTTGACGACGCCTTAATCCGGTCGTCGTGTCAACTTACCTGCGCGGGTGGATGGTGACGGCGCCGGCCCGCTAGGCGATGGAGTCGTGAGCGAAGCTTCGAGCCTCGCGAGAGGCTCGCGCTATTCAGGCGGCCGAGGTGCGAATTGCGGAACGACGTGACCATGGATGGTGTCGAACGCGATGGGACACGGAGACCGTCCGCCATCGCAGCTCGAAGCTCCCCGCTGGGTGTTGTGCCGCTCGCGCGGGTCGACCGTGACCGGGTGCTCGTCGAGGCGTTGCGCCGGCGGGAGCCGACTGCCGCCGAACGTCTCATCACCGCGTACGCCGCCCCCGCGTATCGCCTGGCGGTCAGGATCACGGGAAGCGCGCCGGATGCCGAGGACGTGGTCCAGGAGGCGTTCTGGAGCGTGGTCCGGAAGATCGACACGTTCAGGGGTGACTCTGCCTTCGGCTCGTGGCTCTACCGGATCGTGGCCAATGGCGCCTACGGGAAACTCCGGCGTGAGCACGCGCGCCGATCGAATCGCTCGCTGGACGAGATACGGTCCACCTTCGACGAGCACGACGGCCATCGCGAGGTGGTCGCCGACTGGACACCGCGGATTGTCGGTCCATCGATCCAGATCGAGCTCCAGCTCGTGCTGACCGCCGCGCTTGACGCGCTACCCGGGAAGCACCGCGCGGCCATCATGATGCGCGACGTCCACGGCCTCTCGTACCGCGAGCTCGGCGAGGCCCTCGGCATCAGCGTCACGAGTGCGAAGAGCCGCGTACACCGTGCGCGCCTGTCTCTCCGCAAGTCGGTCGGCGGCGTCCATGTCCTCTCGGAGCGGCGTGCCCGCTCGCGTGGCGTGAGGCCAGAGGCTGGCTCGGCACGACCGGCGCTGCGCGGCCGGGTTCTCACGCCCGCATGGCGGGGACCCCGGACGTCGGTCACCGGTGGCATGCCGCGCTCGCAGCTTCGCCGTGTCGAGGAATACGTGCAGGCGAATCTGGCCGGAGACCTGCGTCTCACGAAGCTGAGCACGCTGGTCCACATGAGCCCGTACCATTTCGCGCGCCTCTTCAAGCAGGGCGCCGGCGTCACTCCACGGCAGTTCGTGATCCGGCGACGAATCGAGGCGGCCAAGATACTGCTGACCGCCCAGCATCGGCCCATCGGCGATGTGGCGCTCCAGGTCGGCTTCACCTCCCAGAGCTACTTCACGACCACCTTTCGGCGAGTCACTGGTGTCACGCCGGGCCACTATCGCCCACAAGGGGCGGGCTCCGCGGAAAGCGCTCACCACGTCATGAAGCCGCCTGAAAAGAGCGCATGACATGCCGACCCTCCGCCTCGGACCGGCCGCCGACGGTCCGACCGCTCGCGTCACCTTCGAGTATGTGGCGAGCGGTACCGGGTGGCTGCTGGTCGGAACCCTGCACCCCGCGTGCGGTCGCGCCGAGGCGTCGTGCCGGGCTTCCCGTGGTACTTCGAGACGAAGGCCCGGGTGGCGGCGGGTGGTACGCAACGGCCCCGGCATGGCGGCTCGCCGTGTCGTCGGGTGACGGGCCAGGACCTCCCGGAGATCTTTCCCCCCGGGCCGGAAGCGCGACCGTGCAGGCCAAAGACCCGTCCGAGCACGTGCGGACCGGCCGGCACGGGCTCCACGGCAAGACGAACGGGGGTCAGCGCTCGCGCCGGTCAACGACGCGCCGCCACTCCGGGC
>Ga0134124_10002129_pt1 | contig 15947 bp, 8 predicted proteins | sample KB304_FD_96880 | JGI IMG/M metagenome (GOLD analysis project Ga0134124, IMG submission 96880) | Terrestrial soil microbial communities without Nitrogen fertilizer from Kellogg Biological Station, Michigan, USA - KB3-0-4 | ecosystem: Environmental > Terrestrial > Soil > Unclassified ...
GAAAATTACCAAAACTCCTGAATACATCCCGGCTGCACACGATCTTTTCATAAATCACCCCTTTTCCGTTGCTGTTACAAACTACGTCTCGATAGTTGATACGACTCTGTTATGCCTGTTAGTGGCTTGGATCCCACTTGGGCGTCGCGCCGAAATGACAGCTGCCGTTCGAGCAGGTGCCGGTCAGGTGCGATCCGGCATCCAGCCGGTTGGAACTGTATTTGAACTGCCTGGCTGCTTCGAACCTGTAGCGCTGACTGACGTTGACCCTTATGTTCCGGCTCGGATTAAAGGTTATCGGAGACATCTGGTGATCGGCGGCATTGTGGCACTTGCTGCAGTTGGCAAAGCCTTCGCCGGGTTTGGCCTGCATATCTACGTGGTTGTCGATGGTATGAGCTCCGCCTCCGCCCACGTAGTCTTCGGTCCTTGCGCTGGACCAGTTGCCATGGGTTCCGGCAAAGCCCGCCCTGGCCGGCGGGTAACCGTGACACGAGTCACAGGTGCCGCCGCCCGAGACATCCAATACACCATTTATGTGCAGGGTCTTGTTGACAAAGATCGTCGCGTAACTGTTTCCGGTAGTATTGATGTTCGGATGACAGCTGCAGGTGGTCCCGAGCGTGGCCGTTGCCGGGAAACCGGCCGGTATGGTAACGGCGGGATGACCGGATGCCGCAGACGGCGGGAAGCCGTGGCATGAGCCGCAGGCGGCAGCGGACAGCGTGGCCGGCAGGAATGGAACGTTCCAGGTTGGGGTCCTGTTGGTACCGGAAGTGTCGCCGAACAGCATGCTGGCTCCGTGGCAGTAGACGTTGGCGCACCGGCCGTTGGCTGCTGTGTAGGTCGGTGTGAGAGCGCCATTTTTGGTTGCCAGGGGACTCCAGGCAAAATCGGTGACACCGTTCATGTGAGTGCCCGCCGTCAAAGTGACGGAACCGTGGCAGTCGGCACACACAAAGGCGTTGGTCAGCCCGTCTGACGCTGTCAGATGTGACGTGTGGGCACCGGCCTTGGCATCGGTATTCGCAGTTACCTTCGTGGGGTACGATGTACTGTAGAAGGGTACACTGCCCGTTATCGCCCCGGCGGCGCTGCTGCTATGGCACTTGCCGCACTGGTCGGTGGTGGACCAGAGAGGGGTGCCCCATACCGGTGCGCCTGAACCATGGCAATAGGTCGTGGAGCAGGTTATCGTGGCCGACGTCCATAATGCTGAAGGGCCGGCCTGTGAGTTGAAGGCAACTTTGACACTTGCCTGGGTTGCTGCCGCCCGATTACTCGAAGCGTGTGTCGCGGAGCCGCTTCCGCCGCCGTTATGGCAGATATTGCAGGAAGTACCGGCAACACTGACATGTGCCGAATGCGAGCGGTTGTTGTTGGGGAAGGCGCTGCCGTTCGGCAGGCCGCTGGTGGCGCTGGCGCCGTGGCAGTCCCAGCAGGATGAGGATCCGACAGGAGCCTTAAGTCCCTGTATGTGGCAGCCGGTGCAGGCGGGAGCGGTGCCTGCTGCGACCGGATATGTGCCGCCTGCTGCAGTGCTGTGACACCCCGCGCAGGCACTCCACGGCGCCGTTCCGGCAGCGTTCATGTGCGCGGTACCCGGATACGGGAATGTGTGTCCGCCTGAAACCTGCAACGAGCCGTCAATATGCAGAGCCTTGTTCACGAAGATATTTGCGTAGCTGTTGCCGGCCGGGTTGATGTTGCCGTGACAGCTGCAGGTGGTCCCGATCGACGCCGTGGCCGGGAAACCGCCCGGGATGGAAACGGAGGGATGCCCGGATGCCGTCGATGGCGGGAAGCCGTGGCAGGTGCCGCAGCCGGCGGCGGACAATGTCTTCGGCAGGAAGGGGGCGTTCCAGGTCGGGGTTCTGTTGGTTCCGGAGGTGTCGCCTCCCGGCATGCTGCCTCCGTGGCAGTAGACATTGGCGCACCGGCCGGTGGCTGCCGTGTAGGTCGGCGCCAGGATGCCGCTCTTGGTTGCAAGTGAGCTCCAGGTAAAGTTGGTGACACCGTCCATGTGGGTGGCGGCGCCCAGCGCGACCGATCCGTGGCAGTCGGCACAGGCGAAGGCGTTGGCCAGCCCCTCGGGTCCCGTAAGATGCGCTGTGTGGGCGCCGGCCTTGGCATCCGTATTCGCGGTCACTTTAGTCGGATATGACGTACTGTAGAATGGTGTGCCCTCGGTTACCGCGCCTGCGGCGCCGCTGCTATGGCATTTGCCGCACTGGTCGGTGGCGGACCAGAGCGGTGTTCCCCATGTCGGTGTGCCCGAACCGTGACATTTGCTTGCCGAGCAACTTCCATACCCCGAGCCCGGAATTATTGCCTCCCCCTTGGAATAGGCTGTTCCTGCCCCGTTACCCGAAAAAGATATTTCGATTGTTCCGTCAGCATGTTTTGCCGTTGCCGTAAAGGGCGGATTTGGATCCTTGCCAGCGCCATTGTGGCAGATAATGCAGCCGTATCCTGCCGTCTGCGCGTGTTGGACATGGCTTCCCGTGGCGGCCGCGCTGGTTGCCATGTTTGCATGACAACTGCCGCAGGGCAGAGGTGCTCCTCCCCAAACCGGGGCGGCAAATGTAACGGGAAGGCCTACCCCTCCGTTCCCCTGAACATTGCTGTGACAGTAGATGTTGGCACAATTTTTATATCCGTCTCCCGGTGTGTTGTTTCCCTGGGAATAGGCGGGTCGTGCCCCGTTGGTTGAGGCTGTGCCGGTTAAATCCATGGTGATGACGCCATCCACGTGGGTTGCAACGGGTACCGTACCGCCCGCTGCAGAGTAACCGGTACCGTGACACGTGGAACAGTCATAGGCATACACCTGGACGTGGCGCCTGTGGCTGCCGGTGGCAGTGGATAGGTTGCCCATCTTGATCATTGGAGCATGACATGAACCGCAGGTCATGGGGGCGCCATTCCATGCCAGACCGGAGGTATAGCTGTCTGGAGCGCCCATGCCCGCTGATCCTTGAACATTGCTGTGGCAGTACAGGTTTGTACAGGTGGCGGAGATTTGATCCCAGGCACCGCCGCCGGCAAATGAGTTGAACGCCACATCCTTTTGACCGTTGGTGTGCATGGAACGGGCAGACATCGTGTTAAAGATGGCGGAGTTGCCTGATGCCGTTTTTGCATGGCAGGCGGTGCAGGTGAAATTCGGGTTTGCGGCATACCCGTTGATGTGCCTGGAATGTGACAAAGACCACGTCGGCGAGGGATCACCGGCCGCACTATGGCATGAACCGCACTCTCCGGATGTGCCGATGATTTTTCCCTTGCCCCCTGTCCACGAGGGGGTGGTTCTGGTGATGTTGGTCCCCCCCCGCGGATTGGCATTGCTGTGGCAATACACATTGGAACAGGTCTGGCCCGCTGTGTCATAGACCGGCGCAAGCCCGCCGGTTGCGGCGACGGTGCCGGTCGTGTCGATGAAGACATCCTGAAACGTACCTTTTTGGTGGCTGTTTCCCTGATGACAATTAAAGCATGCCTTCTGGTACGGGGAGCTGGCGTGTGAAGCGTGACCGGAGTTGCTCTCATCGGTAAAGGAGGGAGCGTTGACATAGCCGGCTGCGTATCCCCCGGATCCGGCGATGTTGGCCATGGGTGGGTAGCCGTGGCATGCGGTGCATGTCGAGTTTACATTAACGGAAAAAGAGCTCTTGCTGCTGCCATGTACATGGCAGTCGTTACAGGTGGCATTTGTCTGGGTCATGTGAAACTGGAAACCGGTTCCGGTCGGTACCGCATGGCATGATTGACACACGCCGGAATTATCGGCGGACATATAGTTTCTGCTCGACGTGGAGGTAAAGAACACCCGTCCCCGATCAGTCCCCATATCCCGCTTGATGAGCCAGACATTGGGTGTGCTTCCGTCGCCGGCATCCACGTGGGCTCCGTGGCAGTCGGTGCACTGGATGTTCTGCCCGCGACCGTTGTGAGCCACTTTTCCGCTATGGCAGTTTGTGCAGATGTTTATGCCGTCGGCAGTCGCGGCGCGCAGGTCGGTACGCAGCAAGGTGCCGTCCGAGGGTTTCAGATACGGAAGACTTGAGAACGAGTCGAAGGTCGAGCTGTCGGAGTCGGTTGCGTGTACTCCGTGGCAGGTTCTGCATGAAACCTTCCCGTCAAGCAGCTTCATGGCGGATGTGGGGTTTGACGGATTGGCGTTTACCGGAACGGCGTTGAAGGCCGACGGCTTTGCGGAGGCTTTCTGCTGATAATCAATACCTACCGGATGGGTGCCCTTTGCGTGGTCAGCCGTATTCCAGCTTCGATGGCAGTCCAGGCACATCTGGTCGGAGTCGTTCGCCATCCGGAGAAAAGGCCTGTTTTCCTGTGAATGGGGATTGTGGCACCGTACGCAGGCAAGTGCACCGGATGTCATGCTCCTTATGCTGGTCATCGGACCCATTATGGGGGGTGTCGCGCCGGCACGCGGATTTGTGTCGGAACCATCCCAGCGGTGAGATATCTGGTACCAGTTCAATATGCCGGAAGTATACCGGTCGAAGGGGTCCGCCGCGTCGCCCGGAGCAAAAGACCTGGTGCCCGTCCTCGGTTCACCACCCCTGTGGCAGGTCAGGCATATGTTGTTATAACCGGTGCTCCCGAGGGTTTTATGCGACGTATGACACGTGGTACAGGTGAAGACGTGGGGTTCCGACAGGGTAATGGCCTGCGCCCGGTCAAAAAAAGACAGGAAAAGAGCTAAAGCTGTCAAAAAGGTAATGACCAGACTCTTCATGGTATGCTCCAAAACCGCCGGATCTCTGTATGGACTCCGGCTTCTCATGGTTTCTGATATGTCACGATGCGTACGGAAGGTACTGTTTCACTGGTAAGATCAACGCCACCCGGACCGAATACTCCTAAGTCAGGGTGTATATCCTGGGCCGAAAGCTGGGCTCCGGAAGTTATGTTGCAGGTGAGCCGGGCGATATCTCCCGTTCCCAGGTCGGTCGTAGCGATGTCGTTCGGAAAGAGGGAGAAGCGAACTTCTCTTGTTACAGGATTATAGCTGCCGTTCGGAATAAATCCATTATCGGGATGCAGATTCTTTAAACCCGTCTCCCCGATCTGGGGCGTGCCGTCGGAGTTGAGAATCGGTGCTGCGGTTTGAGGCAGCGTGAATTTCACATCTATTAACTTGATCGGGGCGGATGTTTTCGTGAGCCCTGGGGCAAGGTCTGCCGCTACTACGATAGCCGTGTTCACGGGGAGCGGCACCGCGCTGCTTGTCCCCCCTCCGCCGCAACCAGGCAGCAGCAACATGAATGAAACAATGTATGAACAAAGTACCACTTTAACCATATTCAACTCCTTCGTGATCATCTGAGCCCCACGCTCTTCTCCAAAATAAACACGATATCGGCACCATTAATGACGCCATCCGGCCTGGGTACGCCGTTTACCACCGGAGCCACATCTCCACGGAGCATTGTTTCGGGAGTGGGGGCATCAAGCGCCAATGAAATCTTCAATGCCTTCATGGCATCCTTGATTTCAACCTTGCCGCTCCCGGTTACGCTGCCGTTTCTGGAGCTGTTGCCCGCTTCATCCACCGCATGGATATCAAGGGTTTTGGGGTCATAGCTCGTCGCCTTGCTGACGTCTACCGTTTTGCTGCCATCCTGGTTGACTGTAATCGTGGCGCCGGTTACAGGTCCATTCTTGTCCAGCACCTCCGGGACGCCCTTTTTAAAGGTTACCCGCAGGGGATTAGCGGAATCGACCGCGGTAACTTGAGGCGCGGTGACGTCATAGACAAGATTCCGATAAGTGGTGGCCGAATTGCCCAAAGCATCCGTGGCCGTGATTGCAAGGTCATAATGCTTTTCCTCGTCAAAAGTAACCGGAATTGAATATTTACCGTCATTCTGAATCACCGGAACATCGACGCCATTCAGTGTGGCGACGATGGTGGTGCCGGCAGCGACCGTACCGGCTACCGTTTGCGATAATTTGTTGGTCGAAATGTCCCGAACCGGAAAGGTTACGCCCAGCGCGGGAATCGTTGCATCGCGGGTGACGGTGATCTTGCTTTTCGAGCTGTTACCCGATTTGTCGGTTACCTCGGCAACGATGGTATTAAGACCCGGATCAAGGGGTATTGCCCCTGTCGTTGTCCACAGGCCATTTGAACCCTCTGCCGCCTGGCTGATTTGAGTAAACGGCACTCCATTGGCCGAGCCGTTGTACAACAGCAGACGTACCGTATTGCCGGGCTTCACGATCCCCTTGAGATTCACATCGGTACCGTTTACGTATGAACCATCGGAAGGTTCCGTAATGTTTACCGCCGGCAATAACTCATCAAGGATTATGGTGCGATTAGCCTCGGATGTGTTGCCGGCGGTATCCCGCGCCGTAACGTTAATCAGGTTTGATCCGGGATTTAATGGTACCGCTGTGCCAAAGGCATTGTTATTTACCTTTGTGGCAACACCATTGACGGTCAACGAGTCAAAATAACTGCCGAGCGGCAGTGTGCCGCTTACATTAAGAGTAGCCTGGGATGTCTTGCTCCCGTCCGGAAGCGCTGAAATTTCCAGAGGCGGTTTGGAGGTAAGAAGGTTGATGCGTGTCGTTACAGATGAGCTCTTGACGCCATTTGAGGCCGTTGCGGTGATTGTATTCACCCCTTCCGTGAGTCCGAATACCTTGCTCTGCCACGTTGTCCCGGATACGGTTACCGGATCGAAGGTAATGCCGGTAGGGGCGGAAAGCGTTATGGTGGCCCCCTCATCTGCCGTGCCCGAAAGCATCTGAACGGAGTTGTTGACCGGTCTGGAAAATGGGTCAATGCTCACGTGGACGGATGCCGGGTCATAAATAATGGTCGCAGATTTTGTGGCTGGACTGGTTGCGGAACCTCTTGCAATTACCGTGATCGTGTTGGCTCCCTGGTTCAGTCCGCTGACTGCCGCCTGCCAGAAGTAAAGCGATGAATCGGGAGATGGAGAGAGGCTGACGGCACCCACAAGCACACCGGAGGGGGCATTTATCTGTAGCTGTGCATCCCTGTCAACGGTTCCCCCCATGACAACGGCATTTGTAAAACTTACCCCGGGCAGTGGGTCAAGAGTGAGAACGGGCGGTTTCGTATCGGGCACGGGGGATGAAGTAATATTTATACCGTAGATTGTAATATCACCCGAACCATTCGTAATGAGAAGGCGTGATGTGGCCTGGTCAAAGATGTTATCCACCGGTACCTTGAGCTTGCCCGGGGTAGAGCCATAGCCGCCGATGGTGCCGAGATATTCTCCCGCCCCCTGGGGATCAATTATCTGCACCTCGCTCTGGAATGCGTCTGAAACATAGATGCGCTGAAGTTTCGGTGGAACGGTTTTAGAATATTCCAGAGAAACTGACTGGGGTGATGTAAAGACAGGCGCGGTGCCGTTTTGTACCCTGCCCCCAATACTGCGGATAAATCCGCCGTCCATGTCGAAGAACACAAGCCTCGAATTACCCGTATCGGAGACAATCAGCTGCTTTGATATCTTATCGAATGTTATTCCGGTCGGGAGGAAGAGCTGCCCGTTAGCGCTGAAACTATTGGAGGGCTTGCCGGCAACGCTGTTTTTGAGCGGAACCGGCTGTCCGGAAGCTGAAAACACAAACACGGCAGATTCAAGAGTATCCACTACATAGACCAGACCGGAATCATCAACGGCAACGCCGCTGGCCTGCTTGAAATCGCCGAACTCGAAGCGTGTGGAACCGGTTCCCGTGTCTATGGCCACGGCTGCATTGCCCAGCGTCACAATCAGATCGCCGGAAGCGGCGATAGAAATACCTCTCGCCCCCTTTACGGAGATCTTCTTGATGAGATTCCCCCCGGCATCGTACTGCATAACACCGTTATTGCGAGGATCCGCCACATAGAGCTTTCCAAACGGATCGAGGGCCAGGCGCACGGGAGCGATCACACCCTTTATACGTCCCAGGTAATTTGCCGTCGGTGGAAGCGCCGCCGATACAGCAAAAGCCGTAACTGACAAGGCAATTATGATATTCAGCACAATCGATATTCTTCTAATAAACGGGTTCATTCCGTTTTCTCCGTCTCCTGAAGCGAGCTCAAATACTTCTTGACAGTTGTGCCATAATAATTGTTGACTCTAATGCTAGAGTATCACGAGAAGAAATAAAAATACAAACAACTTTTTAATCCCCGCTCCAGCTCCTGTTGCCGTGGCAAACGCCAACCGAATATGTACCGGCTGCAGGAGACACTCCGGGGGTGCAACTTGGATTCACGCCTGTATACCCGGGCACTCGTATGGTTGCAGAGGGGGGAAGTTCAAAAACGGTTGTCCCCAGTCCGCTGTAATGACTTGCACCGCCACTTGTTTTGCTCATGTCATGGCAGTCGGTGCATTGGAGCCCCACTTCTAAAACGTGCGTATTGTGCTCACCCGAATTGAAGCTGTTGTATTGAGCCGTGCCGGCCGTGTGACAGGAGCGGCAGCCATTTACCAGTTTTCCTCCCCATGCCGGCGTAGTTACCCCTCCGTGACATGAAATATTGGAGCAGCTGCCATCGCTGTTCCTGCCCGCAACACCGGATTTTGCATTGTAGGAGATGTCAAAGGCAACATCCACGGTGCCGTTTTTATGTTTGGGTGTACCTTTACCCGCTCCGTTATGGCAGGTGCCGCACACGTTCGCAATCACCGCAAGCGCGTTGTGAACGCCATGGCTTCCCGATGCCGGGGGGGCGGAGTGGCAAGATACGCAGGTACCGAGGGTAGGTATGGTTCCTGGAGGCAGCGCGGTATGGCATGTGTTGCATCCGGGGCCGACTCCGCCGGTCAAACCAATGCCATGGCAGAGAGTGCAGCTGTTCCCCAGATTGCCTGCCGTCGAATGGCCATTCCAGCCGGATGTTGCTCCCGGCAGAGGGGGGTGTGCGGTCAGCGGTTTGTGGCAATCTTCGCAGCCGCTGACAAGCGAACCGATCTTCAAGTTGAACCTGGGATTGCTGCCCGGTCCCCCGAAGGTACCGTGGCAACTCTGGCAAAAGGCCAGATCTTTTATTGCGGCAGGCCCATGTACCGTCCCATCCGTGAACGGGATCTGGTGGGGTGCGCTCCGTGGACCGTGCCCGCCTGCATGGCATTGCCCCAGTCCGGCTTGGTTGAAACAGTCTACTTTGGTTATGCTCCCTTTCAGGTCTATTCCGTGGCACTCGCGGCACTGATCGGGATTTTGCTGGTAAGAAGCGTGATGCTGGGTCAGCCAGTTATCCGGATGCTTGCCGCTGCTCGTAAACACCGGGGCTTGATTGTTTGCCTTGCCACAACCAAAAAAGGTGCAGCAGATTGCTGTCACACAAAGTATTTTGGTCCACGATATATTTGAAGGCATACTTTAATTACCTCTTCTATTTATGACAAGCCACGCAGCGCTCGTTGTTGCCTCTGCCGTGGCAGCGGTAGCAGCTGGCCGGGTCGAGCTTTCCTTCAATCTTGTGCAGGGTGATGAAATTGCCGCGGTGCTGGAACTCTCGGTCGGGGCGGTTGCCGTATTTCAGGGACGGCTTCATTTCAACCTGGTTGGTGTGGCAGTCATTGCAGAAGGAACTCTTGTGGCAGGTGGAACAAAGCCGGTCGTCCGACGCGGCGTAGAAGCGATGATTCTTGACGAAGGCCGGGGTGTGGCTGAAAGAATTGAAGGCCTTCATGGTGCCCTTCTGCTGGTCTTCATGGCATTCGGCGCAGTTTACCTGCTGTCCGATGGACAGCGCTTCGGGATGCGAAGCGGGAAGGCTCGGGAGGCTTTTCATCCGGGCGCAGGAGGTTACTATACCGATGAGTCCGGCCAATGCCAGGAGCGGGAGCAGCAGCTTGCAGATTTTCATTTCTTCCCTCCGGTACCGGTATAGGTCATGTTGTAGGTCAGGCGCAGAAGCGCTCTCACTTCTTCGGTAAATTGGGGGTTCCTGCCGTAGCTCACGTCTCCGGAGAGTGCCGTGGCGGGGGTGATGTGATAGCCGAGCGAGGCGGCCGCTTCCCAGGCGCTGCTTTCGTTATAGATCCTGTCCTTGAAGAAGTCGCCCAGAATGTCGAAGGAGGCGAAGTAGCTCTTGGTGTCGCGCATGGTGTAGAGGCGCAGTTCATGGTAGGAGGCTGAAGGGTTGGTGCCGATGGCGAAGCCTGCTCCGGCATTCAGGTAATGGTAGCCGATGCCGCCGCGGATGGAGTTGTCCAGGTAGTTGACGCGGGCATTGCCGCCAAAGCGGTCGGCGCTGCCGAATTCACGGGTGTAGTGCTTGTAGTCGGCGGCAATTTCGAGGTTTTTGCTGACTTCGTACGATGCGCTCAACCCGGCCGAACTGGATTTGTCGTTTGGGTTCAGGAGCGCGGCCGAGAACATGGTCCAGGCGTAGAGGTAGCTTTGATCGCGGTGCTGGTTGTATTCGCCGGTCAGCACCAGTGGTTGGACCGGCTTGATATTAAGCAGATAGCTGTGCTCGGCAAACTGTTTGGTTTCAGTGTTGTAGCTGCTGTGCCCGATGATGTCGACCGTTTTGACCGGGGTAACCCAGATGTCGCCTCCTACGCGGCGGTAGTCTCCGGCGAAGTGGCCGAGGCCGACAAGGGTTGGCGCGGCGCTTTCATAGACTCCCGAGACTCCGACCTCAAGCAGGCCTTTGTAACGGTAGTTGGCGCGGCCGCCGTAGAGGAGGTCCCCCTTGCCGTCGCTGTTTTCGCCGCTTATATGGGCGGTGTGTACGGTGGAGCCGCCGAAGGCCGACAGGCCGAAACCCATCGGCAGGTCGGTGCGGGCGCTGATGCCGTCGATCTGTTCGTTGACAATGCCTTCGCGGACAAAGAGGCGCCCGGCGCGGACGGCGGCATTGGCATGGTCGAAGCGGTACTTGAGGTAGCCGTAGGTCAGGCTGCCGTCCGCCTTGTCATTGTTGAAGCTTTTATCGGCGAGGTCGGCGCGTCCCCATCCATAGAGGTGCAATGACAGGTTCCCGTCGGCCAGCTTGTCGGCGGTCAGGCCGAGAAATTGGGTGGCGGGAAGCAGGGTCTCCTTTGAGGCGCCGGAAACATCCCGCCTGCCGATGCCGAGCAGGGTGCTGGAGTCAACGGTGACGTCGGCTGCCGGGACAACGGCCGGAATAAGGAAAAGCGAGGCAGTGAAGAAAAAGGCAAGGCATCTCTTTTTCATTGATTGTCTCCTACGTTACTGAAAGCCGACAGGGTCGAAGTGTTGCGAAGAAATTTATATTCGACGAAGCGTGCCGGAGAAAATTTGGATATTGAGGGTACAATGTCAGCAAATGGACTACACAATACATGCCATAAGCGAAAAAAACTGAAATATCCAGCAATTCAAGATTGTTAGAGACGAAATCAACAAAAAAAGGCACACAGGCGATGAAATGTTCTAATATCGATCTAAGTGGCGATATTTTGATTTAAGTAATTATATCATGTAGTTGCATGTTGTATCGAAATGTGTCCAAGCAAAAAAATTGGCACCACCTGGTTCTGCTCCTGATTGTAAATGGTATCGCGATTTAGTGTTACGTCAAGCCGGATACTTTGCTTTGATGCGTTGAAGATAATACATTGTCTCAATCGACGAGAATGTCCGAATCGAGACACACCTTGACGACATGCGGATCAAAGTGTTTTCCCGCCAGCGACCGGAGGTGTTTGCGTACCTTTTTCACGGGCCAGGAGGAGCGGTATATTCGATCGGACCGGAGTGCATCCCAGACGTCAGCCACCGCGAAGATGCGCGCCACAAGCGGGATCTGTTCTCCTTTCAAGCCAAGCGGATAACCGGTGCCGTCCCACTTTTCATGATGGGCGCAGGGGATATCGAGTGCCGAGCGGAGGTAACGGACGGGAGAGAGCATTTCGCAGGCAAAGACGGTATGCTTTTTCATCACTTCCCATTCCGCCTCGTTCAGCTTGTCGGTCTTGAGCAAAATCGCATCCGGGATACCCATCTTGCCGATGTCGTGCAGCAGAGCGCCCCAGCGGACCTGTACCAGCTCTTCATCGCTCAGGCCGAACAGGCGCGCCAGTTTGACGGTCAAGTCGGCAGTCCGTTCCGTGTGCCCTTCCGTCTCGTTGTCGCGCAGTTCCAGTGCCCGCGCCCATCCTTCAATGGTGGCGTCATACGCCTCGGAAAGCTCCCTGTTGGAGCGTTGCAGGTTGTCGAACAGGGTGACGTTGTCGATGGCGATTGCGGCTTGTGACGCCAGGGCCTTGAGGAAGTCGAACCATTCTTCATTACGTTCGAGCCGGATACGTTGAAAGACCTCCAGCACCCCCACGACCCGACCTTTGGCTATCAACGGCACACCGTGGTAGCTTACGAAATTTTCGCCCGCCAAAAGCATCCCGCGCAGAAAACTGTCATGCTCCTTTGTCAGATCGGGGATATGAACGATGCTGCGCTCCTGTGCGGCGCGGCCGGCATACCCCTCTCCCAGGGGCTGGCGGACAGTTTCGATTTCCTTGGTGTGAAAACCGCGCCCGGTGACGTATTCCAGTGTTCGGGACGCGCGGTTTAACAACAGTACGTCGGCTGCGTCAACTCCCAGCTGAATGATGACATGGGTGAGGAGCGTTGTCAGACTGAGATTCAGGTCAAAGCTGAAATTGATGGCGCGGTCAATTTCAACCAGGGCGGTCAGATGCTCAACATGCCGTCGAATTTTTTCCTCCGCATTCTTGATTTCGCTGATGTCCGCGAACGTCACCACAACCTGCCGCAGCTGCTCGCTGCTGTCAAACTCGGGATAGGCGTTGACCAGTACCCATGTAATTTCCCCGTCTCGGTCGCGGTCGATCCCCATGATAATATTCTTCAGCAGCTGTCCCGTGGCGATCACCCGGTTAACCGGGAACTCTTCCACGGGCATCCGGGTGCCGTCCTCGCGCACAAAGTGCCACTCCGGATCGCGGGCCATCTTGCCCATCATACGATCCGATGCCATCCCCAGTAATCGCAAGGCTTCAGGGTTGCAGAGAATAATCCGGGTATCGGGGGAATGAATGACAACACCTGTAGGAAGATTATTGATCAACAACCAGTAAGTCTCCAGATTTTCGACCAGCGACAGGCGGGCCTCCAAGGCAGCCTCGAGTGCCTGCTCCACTTCTGTCTGGTCTGAAACCTGTATAGTAACGGGCGCTTTTTCAGTTGCTACGGTCCGCTTCATGCGACTCTCCGCTTCGCGATTCGATAGGCGTTCCTGCCCGCGTCCTTGGCCTCGTACAAGGCCAGGTCCGCGCTCTTGATCAGAGTGTCGGCGTCCTCGCCATGGTCGGGATAGATGCTGACACCTGCGCTGGTGGTTATGCTGACGGCAGCGCCCTCGATGTCATAGGGTTGCGACACCGCCTCTATTGCCCTTGACGCCGCCGTGGCCGCATAGTCGGTACCGCTGACGTGCCACAGCGCGATTACGAATTCGTCACCCCCCAGGCGCGCCACGGTATCCTCTTCGCGCACCGCTGCTACCAGGCGCTCTGCGACCATTTTCAGCAGAGTGTCCCCGGCGCCGTGACCCAACGTATCGTTGATCTGCTTGAAACCGTCCAGATCCAGATAGACCACCGCCATGGCGCTCTTGTTCCTGCGCGCATGGACCAGTGCCATCGACATTCTGTCGTCGAGAAGCCGTCTGTTCGCCAGTCCGGTCAGCGGGTCGTTCAACGCCAAGGCTTCCAGCGCCTTGCCGTAATTACGGGCCGCCTCGTGCAACAGGCGGACTTCCAGCATGTTATGAACCCGCATCAACACCTCGGCCAGATCTAACGGCTTGCTGACGAAATCTTTTGCGCCGCTCTGCAGGGCGCGTAATTTGTGAGCCGGCTGGGCTGTAACGGCCAGTACAGGCAGGTAGCCATCCGTTTCGATTTCCTTCAGCCCTTCCATCACCTGGAAGCCATCCATTCCGGGCATCCGCAGATCGAGCAGGATCAGGTCGTAGTGGTTATCGCGATGCAGGGCGCAGACGGCATACGGATCCCTCGTCGAAGTAATGCGGGTATAGCCGGCTCCCCTCAGCATCTGTTCGAGCAACTGCACGTTGGCCTCCAGATCATCTACGATCAGAATGCCGGCATTAAGAATATCTGTGGAACTTATCATCACTGGACCCCCGGGTTCTTTTCGCCGTCGGATCCATTTTCAGCATATTCCAGCGACATGTCCAGCGCTTCAAGTAACTCGTTGACATCGATCGGCTTGGTGATATAGCGGAAGAAGCCCGCCTCCAGCCCTTTCTTGATATCGTGCGGCATGGCATTGGCACTGATGGCAAGCACCGGAATGTGTGCCGTTACCGGATCTTCACGCAGGATTTTCAGCGCCTGGATACCGCTCATGCCGGGCAGGTTGATGTCCATCAGGATCACCTCCGGCCTACGGGTGCGCGCCAGCGCGATTCCGAGTATGGCATCCCCGGCACTCAACAGGCGCATGTCGGGGCGACGGGCGATGAGTTGCTCGACCAGCTGCATGTTTGCCAGGTTGTCTTCCACATACAGCAGGGTGCGCGGTTCCGCGCCATGCTGAACATGTGCGTGATGCGGTGCCGGCGCTTCGACAGCATCGACAACAGTTTGTGGTTCAGCCGACAGGTTCAGTTCGAACCAGAACACGCTCCCCTCCCCGACAGTGCTTTCCACGCCGATTTCGCCCCCCATCAATTCGACCAGCCGCTTGCTCATCACCAGGCCGATGCCTGTCCCTTGCTCGGAGCTTCCCTCTTGTCCGAGACGATTGAACGGCTGGAAAAGTTGTGCGATTTTTTCGGGAGTCAATCCCTCACCGGTATCATGCACACTGATGCGGATACGTTTATTGCCGCTTGCGCTGCACGTCACATTGACCGCTCCCTGCGCCCGGTTGTATTTGATCGCATTGGAAAGCAGGTTGATCAGGATCTGTTTTACCCTGGTTCGATCGGCATGAACAAAGACAGGGATTTCGAACCGTGGGAAACTCATCCGGATGCCGTTTTTTTGCGCCTGTGGTTCGATCATCTCCTGGCACTCCAGCATGACGTCGACCAGAGACATGGGTTCCAGCGACAGTGACAGTCTGCCCGACTCGATCAGAGCAAGATCGAGGATTTCGTTGATCAGCTCCAGCAGATACCATCCCGCCCTGAGAATCTGGTCGACACTTCCCTTTTGTGTGTCTGTCGGCGGAGGCGAACCGGATTCAAGCAATTGGGCGAAACCGAGGATCGCATTGAGGGGCGAGCGCAACTCATGGCTCATGCTGGAAAGGAATTCGGATTTGGAGCGGTTGGCTTTTTCCGCAACGGACTTGGCACTCTCCAGCTCGACGTTCTTTTCCTGCAGTACCTGATCCAGGCGTTTGCGTTCGGTGATGTCGCGCGCAGCGGCGAACACGCCCTGCAGCTTCCTGTCGCGGTCGTAGAATGTGGTCGCGTTGAAGGATACCACCGTTTCCTTGCCGTCCCTGGCACGGGCGGTGAGTTCGTAGTTGGTGACCTTCTTTTCCCGGAGCACCAGTTTGGTACTCTGCTCGGCCCGATCAGGATCGGTGAAGTAGCTCTTGAACGGCGCGCCGATCAGTTCATCGCGCGTGCATCCGGTTAGCACCTCCATCTGTTTGTTGACGTCGGTGATGATGCCGGACGGATCGGTGGTCATGATCGCGTCGATGTTGGATTCGAACAGGGAGCGCGTGTAGAACTGATGGTCGCGCAGCCGCTGGCTGAGCTGCTTCTGCTCTGCCTCGATCTGCTTGCGGGCGGTGTTGTCGGTGCCGATCAGCAGATAGCCGATGATGGCATCCTGTTCGTCGCGTAGCGCCGTGACCGACACGACCGCCGGGAAGCGGCTGCCGTCCTTGCGGATGTAGGTCAGCTCGTAGATGTCCTCGATGCCGCGCGAGGCCTTGAACACCAGGGCCTC
>Ga0134124_10002131_pt1 | contig 15940 bp, 14 predicted proteins | sample KB304_FD_96880 | JGI IMG/M metagenome (GOLD analysis project Ga0134124, IMG submission 96880) | Terrestrial soil microbial communities without Nitrogen fertilizer from Kellogg Biological Station, Michigan, USA - KB3-0-4 | ecosystem: Environmental > Terrestrial > Soil > Unclassified ...
AAAGCGCTTTGAGTCGATAAGAAACGATGCCCAGAAGCACTCTCAGATCTTCGGGATTGCGGTCATCTATCTGCAGATTGCCATACTTCTCTCCTCGATAGCAGCGCTGATCAAGAAAAAGCTCGTCTGGTTGCTGGGCGTTAGCGTCGGTATAGTCGGCGTTGTCTATTTTGCCGACGGCTTTTTGATGTTTTTCTAACTTAACTGTTTAATTGAAGCTTTAAGCCCCTCGGCCTCTAATGGCTGAGGGGCTTTTTTGTCTTAAAAAAAAATTCATAAAATAACCATGATTGACTTAGGTCAAGTTTTAGATGCGCATTTTGGAGGAAGATGGCCAAAATTAAAAAAACAAACTTATAGATAAGTGCTAATGCGATTGATTGCTGATGATTATCTGTTAATTTTAAAGAGAATATTCAGCGGAGGGAAAGATGCCTATTTCCAGTGTTGTCATAAGTTGCAGGCCCGGCAAAATAGATGTTATTGAATCTCGACTTAAGGGCCTGCCGCAGCTCGAAATCCATCACCGGCTGGAAAACGGTTGCCTTATCGCAGTTCTGGAGACGGAAACGGTAGACGCTGAAGTCTCTCTCTTTAATGAAATCATGCAGACAGACGGTGTATTCGATGTCAGGCTGGCCTATCACCATTTTGAAGACCTGCAGGAACTCCAAACTTGATTGAAAAGGAGCTCATATGGATTTAAGCAGACGTGATTTCATCAAAACGGCCGCGGCAGCTGCAGCCCTGGCAGCAGCTGCCGGCGGCAAGTTTGCTGAAACTGCAGAGGCCGCGCCGGATACGAGTGGCCTAAAATGGGGCAAGGCGCCGTGCCGGTTCTGCGGAACCGGGTGCGGAGTGCTTGTGGGAGTAAAGGACGGGAAGATTGTTGCCACCAAGGGAGATCCGAAGGCGCCGGTAAACAAAGGGCTGAACTGCATTAAGGGATATTTTCTTTCCAAAGTGCTCAACGGCAAAGACCGCCTGACCAAGCCTCTGATCCGCAAAGGCGGCAAGATGATCGAAGCTTCATGGGATGAGGCATTGGACCTGATCGCTGCGAAATTCAGGGAGTCGATAGACAGGAACGGTCCGGACTCAGTTGCTATCTACGGCTCCGGACAGTGGACGGTCTTTGAGGGGTATGCCGCTGCCAAGCTCTTTAAGGGAGGGATCGGGACGAACAATATCGAGCCGAATGCCCGTCTCTGCATGGCATCAGCGGTGACCGGGTTCATGACAACCTTTGCCTCAGACGAACCTATGGGGTGCTACGACGATCTTGATGTTGGCGATACCTACTTCCTCTGGGGAGCAAACATGGCCGAGTGCCATCCTGTACTATTTTCCCGCCTGATCGAGAACCGGCTGAAAAATCCCGAAGTTAAGATAATCGACTTTGGCACCCGGCACACACGCACCTCACAGATGGCGGATCAGTACATAAAATTCACTCCACAGACCGATCTTGCCCTACTTAACGGCATAGCCCACATCATTGTCCGCGATAAACTTTATGATGAAAACTTTATAAACCAGCATGCCGTATTCAAGAAAGGGAAGACAAATATCGGCTACGGTCTTGAGGACAAGTTCAAGTTTGCCGACGACCCCAAGCCGATAACTTTCGATGAGTACAAGGAGTTTCTGAAGACGTATACCCCGGAGTATGTGTCCGGACTCTCCGGTGTGCCGGTAAGGACGATCGAAGAGGTAGCCAGGCTGTATGCAGATAAAGAGCGCAAAGTCAACTCACTCTGGACTATGGGATTCAATCAGCATGTCCGCGGTACATGGGCAAATAACCTTGTCTACAACATTCACCTTCTCACAGGCAAGATCTGCAAGCCGGGTGAAAACCCGATGTCGCTGACCGGGCAGCCCTCGGCCTGTGGCACGACCCGGGAGGTGGGAACATTTACCCACCGGCTGCCTGCCGACATGGTGGTCACCAACCCTGAGCATCGGGAAAAGGCGGCTAAAATCTGGGGAATTGACCCTAAGAAAATTCCGGATAAACCGACATACAGCGCCACCGAGATGTTCCGGGCACTGGACCGGGGGGATATCAAAGTCGTCTGGGTACAGGTAACCAACCCCTTCCAGTCACTGCCAAACCTTAGCCGCTATCGCAAAGGCGCCCGCAAGGGTGATGGCCGCTTCGTGATCGTTTCTGATATCTATCCGACCCGTTCCACAGAGTTGGCCGATGTTATCCTCCCTTCAGCAAGTTGGGTAGAGAAAGAAGGTGTTTTTGGCAATGCCGAGAGACGAACACAGCAATGGTTCAAGATGGTGGACCCGCCAGGAGAAGCAAGAAACGACCTTTGGCAGACCATCGAGCTGGCAAAGCGTCTCGGCTACGGCAGCCTTTTCCCTTATAAATATGTGGAAAAGGAGATGTGGGAAGAATATCGCCTGTTTAATGCCGGTCAAGGGAAGGATCTGGCCCCATATGAAGCATATACAAAGGCTCGGGGTCTGCGCTGGCCGGTAGTGAACGGCAAGGAGACTCTTTATCGTTATGCCGAAGGTCATGACCCTTATGTTAAGCCTGGTGAGGGAATCAAGTTCTACAAAAACAAGAAGGATGACGGTAAGGCGGTCATCTGGGCGAGACCTTACGAACCGGCAGCCGAGGCTCCGGACAGGCAGTATCCTTTTTGGCTCTGCACCGGAAGGGTTCTTGAGCATTGGCATACTGGGACAATGACCGGGAGGGTTCCGGAGTTGAAGCGTGCATACGGAGCAGCAGTCTGCGAAATTCACCCTGAGGATGCGAAGAAGCTTGGAGTCAAGCAGGGAGAGAAGGTCAAAGTCTCTTCCCGAAGAGGCTCTATCGTCCTGACGGCCGATCTGCGCGGACGGGGCAAGGCGGAAAAAGGGAATGTTTTTGTTGCATTCTTCGACGAAAACAAGCTGATAAACGAGCTCTGCATCGATGCCTACTGTCCGATCTCCGGCGAGCCGGATTTCAAGAAGTGTGCAGTCAAGCTGGAAAAAGCATGATTAAAAAGATTTGGCATACGTGGGCTAGAATCTTTGAAGGACAACTACAATCTACAATTATGAATTTATCAACTTCTTCGGGAGGATTCGATGCAACGTTACTTACTTCCTTTAGCAGCTGTTGCTTTGTCAGTATTAATGCTTTCCACTGCCCTTGCTTATGCTGATGATGATGAAGATTTTGAGACGGATGCCGCTTATGCAGAAGGCAACCCACCGATGGTGCCGCACAGAATGGAACCAGGTGCTACCGGTGATGCCTGTCTCGTCTGCCATCTGGAGGGTAAGAACGGAGCACCGCTCTCGCCTCATGCCGTAAGACTCGACTGTGTTCAGTGCCATGCACAGGGAGAGATAAAGGAAAAGAAGAGGGCAGCTGCTAAAAAGAAAAAGAAGCAGAAAGAGGCTGAATGAACATAAGCCGCAAGGAGTTTCTCCGCCGGGGTATTTACGCTTTCGGACGGGAGCTGGTCGACACTCTCAAAGTCAGGCAGAGTGAAACATTTGAAGCGGCGTGTATAGAGGATCACGGCTATCTGCTGCTTGACAACAGCCGGTGTCTGGCTCAGCGAGGGGGCTGCTTCGCCTGCATCGATCACTGCCCTAAAGCAGCTGTCAGCATTGCTCTGGGCAAAGGGATAGCAATTGATGGTGAGCTGTGTGACGGTTGTGGCCAATGTGCAGCTGTCTGCCCGATCGCTCCCGAAGTAATAACAATGAAGTCGTCAGAAGCCAATCAAATCATAGAAAGGAGACATGAATGAAGAAGACCGTATTGACGGCTGTTGCAGCCGGAGGAGCGTTGCTGGCTCTGAGCTTTCCGGTAGCACTTACGGCAGCCAAGGCAAAACCGGCTAAGGCCGCTCACGGAAAGGAGGCTTGCTACGAATGCCATGGCGACATCAAGGAGATGAAAGAGTCGTCAAAGCACGCCAAGCTCCCCTGTGAGACCTGTCATGACAATCTGGCAAAGCATATTGAAAGCATGGGTGAAGTAAAGCCGGTAACGATCATCGATCAGGCGCTTTGCGGGAAGTGTCACAAGGCTCAGTATGACAGTTTCTACAAAGTCAGCACCGAAGGAGGGGCACGCAAGGAAAAGGGGGTACCTACCGGACGTTCGCCGCAGCAGGATAAACTCCTTGCCGGGCATGGCTTCACCTTCGAGCATAACGAGCCGCGCGGTCATGCGTTCATGGTCACCGACCAGTTCGTAGTCGACCGTTTCCAGGGAGGACGTTACCAGTACAAGAACGGTTGGGAAGACGTGAACCGTACGGGAAAGACCTGGGATGTTCTGGTTGATAAGGGGGCAGACAAGAAACTCCCTGAAACCGCGATGGCAGGCAATCCAACCTGTATTCAGTGCAAGACTTCCGACAATCTGCTGAAGTGGAAATTCCTCGGAGACAAGGACCCCAAAGCAAAGTGGGACAGGACCTCAAATGTCAATGACGTGGCAAAGGACACGAATAATCCTGTCGGTTGCGTCCACTGCCACGACCCTCACGGCACCCAGCCGCGTATAGTGCGTGATGCATTAATTCAGGCAATCGAGCGTGACAGCGCGAACAACATCTTTGCCAGAAACGGCAAGACCGACCTGAAGATTAAAGATTTCCGCGGCTTCAGGAAGATAGGGATCATGCAGAAGACTGATTCGCGCATGATGTGCGCCCAGTGCCATGTCGAGTACAACTGTAATACAGGCTCCCAGTGGAGTGATGGCAAGAAGGTCGATTATGATAACGGCCGCACCAACCATATGCCGCTCAAAAACGGCAAGGATCTGCTGGCGCATTACAAGAAGCTTGATTTCTACGACTTCAAGCATGCTGTCACCGGTGCCCGCCTGATCAAGCTGCAGCATCCGGAAGCAGAGGCCTATGCCGGCAGCGTACACGACAGGGCAGGAGTACAGTGCCACCAGTGTCATATGCCGAAAATAAAGGGTAAAGACGGCAAAATGTTTTCTGCGCATAATGTCTCCAGACCGCTCAATACTGTCAAGGAGTCATGCCTCGGGTGTCATCCCAAGTTCAGTGTGGATGACAAGAGGTACCAGATCGAAAGCATTCGGAACTATGTCAAGGGCAAGATGCGCAAGGCCGAATTCTGGATAGGAAAACTGATCGATACCTATGCCGTAGCCAAGAGAGCCGGCGTCCCTGAAGAAACGCTTGCCAAGGCTCGGGAGAAGCACGAAGAAGCCCATGTGCTCTGGGAGTTCTGGACAGCAGAGAACTCTGACGGTTTCCACAACCCCGATCTCGCGCGCGAGACGCTGACCGGTGCAATCAAGGCAGGTAAGGACGGCGTGAAGATCCTGGAAGACGCGATGGCGCCAGCAAAGTAAGTTAATATTCAATTAAGCTGCAATAAGGGGTGGGCATTAGTCCGCCCCTTTGCTTTTCTGAACGCTTAGATATACTTAGTAGGAAATTAGCTCTACAGCAGGGAGGAAGGATCATGTTCAGAGGGATCGCTGTCAACAAGGATGACCAAGGGTACTCTGCCAATCTGGTGCAGATGAATGAAGATCAGCTCCCCGAGGGGGACGTTACCGTACAGGTGGAATGGTCGACAGTCAACTATAAGGACGCCCTGGCGATCACCGGCAGATCCCCGGTGATAAGGACCTTTCCGATGGTGCCGGGTATAGACCTTGCCGGTATCGTTACGGAGAGCGATAACCTCCGCTGGAAGCAGGGAGACCGTGTACTGCTGAACGGTTACGGAATCGGAGACAGCCGGTGGGGAGGGTTGGCGGAAAAAGCCAGAGTGAAAGGGGAGTGGCTTATCTCCACGCCAGAGCGTTTCTCGACCCGTCAGACCATGGCGATTGGGACGGCCGGCTATACCGCGATGCTCAGCATAATGGCCCTGGAGAAGCATGGCTTGAAGCCGGAGGATGGTGATATACTTGTGACGGGCGCAAGCGGCGGAGTTGGAAGCCTGGCTATCTGTGTCCTTGCCAAGCTCGGTTTCAGGGTCATAGCTTGCACAGGAAAGGTGTCGGAGGCGGAGTACCTCAAAATGCTCGGCGCAGCCGATATCATGGACAGAAATGAGCTGTCAACACCAGGAAAACCGCTAATGAAAGAGCGCTGGGCAGGTGTCATTGATACGGCCGGCAGCTTTACATTGGCAAATGCCTGTGCCGGGACAAAGTACCGGGGCGCTATTGCTGCCTGCGGTCTGGCACAGGGTATGGATTTTCCATCGACCGTAGCCCCATTCATTATCCGGGGGATCACTCTCTACGGCATCGAAAGTGTCCTGGCTCCGCACCAGCTGCGTCTGGAGGCCTGGAGCCGGCTTGCAGCGGACCTCGATGTGTCGAAACTGGATGCAATCACTTCCGAAATAGGGCTTTCAGAAGTAATACCGGTCTGCAGCACCCTTCTCGAAGGAAAGGTGCGCGGACGGATGGTTGTAGATGTGACCAGGTAGGGATTATGAAAGAGATGGGAAAGGTGCTGTCTTGAAAAGAGCTGTCAGGTATTCTAATAGTACTTCTCTAGCAGTTTGCCGGCCTCGATAATCAGTTTGCTGTCAGGATAGTCGGTGGAGAGCCTGTTGAAGGCTTCCCGGGCCTTGTCATTCTCCCCGGATTTAAGCTGTGCCGCGCCGATCAGAAACCATGTCCTGTCATGCAGAGGGCTTTTCGGGAAGGCGGCAAGAGCATCCTGGAGCCGTTTGATCGCAGCGGCATACTTTTCGGTACGGTAATAGAACTCTGCCACGTACTGCTCGTACTGAAGCTGCTGCGATCTGACAGCTTCAAGCTTTTCCATCACATCAGGTGCAAACTCGGATTTCGGGTACAGTTTAAGGAATTGCTCGAAATAGACCACGGTGTTTTTCTGAGGGGTCTGGTCTCTATCAGTGCCGGTAATCAGATTGAAGTTGGAGAGGCCCGCCCTGTAAAGAGCGTACGGGGCTTTCTGGTGCGTCGGGTGGAGTTTTCGAAACTCTTCGTAAGCGGAGGAAGCTTCAATGTATCGCTCAGATTCGAAATACGAGTCGGCTATCCGGAGTTCCGCGCTGGAGGAGAGTTCGGTTGAGGCGTAGGCATCCCGCACCTTCTTGTACTGAGCTATGGCATCTTCATACCTTTTGGCACCGTAAAACTCCTCCCCCTCCTGAAAGACAGCCGCCGGCTGGGTCTGGATAGGTACCGAGGTGCAGGCGGAGAGGAGCAATAACAGCAGCAAAAAGGACGATTTCTTTAGATCAGGCATGGAATTTCCCTGGACCGATTTTTACTGAAGGTAGTAAAAACAACCCGAAAAGTCAAGCGGATGAACCGTGCAATTGTCTGCAAAGGAGTTGGTTCGACGTCAAGCTTGCTACTTTCTTTTCCTTCTGTTCGGATCGAGCTCTTTTTTCCTCAACCTGATCGACTTCGGCGTAACTTCAACCAGTTCGTCATCATCTATAAACTCAAGGGCCTGCTCAAGCGTCAATAATCTCGGAGGAGCGAGCTTTACGGCATCGTCAGTGCCAGATGCGCGGACGTTGGTGAGTTTTTTGCCTTTGCAGGGGTTAACGTCGAGATCGTTGTCCTTTGCATGTTGACCGATGATCATCCCGCCGTAAACCTCAACTCCGGGCGGAAGAAAAAGGATGCCGCGCGGCTGGAGCGCATCAAGCGCATAGCCGGTGGTCTCTCCGTTCTCCATTGCTATCAGTACGCCGTTCTTCCGGCCGGGGATATCACCCCTGAACGGAGCATATTCGTGGAAAGTGTGGGTCATGACTGCGGTGCCGCGCGTATCGGTGAGGACTTCGCTTCGAAGTCCTATCAGGCCGCGTGCCGGGATTACGAATTCCAGGCGGATCGTCTCCCCCATCGGCTGCATTGAGGTCATTTCCCCCTTGCGCGGGCCCATCTTCTCGATGATGACACCCTGGTATTCAGAGGGTACGTCGACTACCAGGTACTCCATCGGTTCCATCTTCTTTCCGGAAACGTCACGGAAAATAACTTCCGGCTTCGAGACTGCCATTTCGAAGCCTTCACGTCTCATGTTCTCGATGAGGATGGAGAGGTGCAGTTCTCCTCTGCCTGAAACCTTGAAAGTGTCACCAGCGTCGGTATCCGCTACTCGCAGCGAAACATTTGTCCGCAGCTCTTTGTCGAGTCGCTCGCGGATATTGCGGGAAGTGACAAGCTTCCCTTCCCGCCCGGCAAAGGGGGAGGAGTTGACGATGAAGTTCATGGAAATTGTCGGCTCGTCGATCGCGACATAAGGGAGGGCAACGGGATTCTCCGCATTGGCAAGGGTCTCGCCAATGCCGACAGAGTCAAAGCCGGCAATAGAGACGATATCGCCGGTTACGGCCTCTTCTATTTCTACCTGTTTCAGCCCTTCGTAGCCGAGGAGTTTCGATATTCTCCCCTTTGTGATGCTGCCATCATGCTTGATTACAGCCAGAGTTTCACCGGTCTTTACCTTGCCGCTGTAAATCTTGCCGGTGGCAATTCTGCCGATATAGTCGTTATAGTCGATATTGGTCACCAGGAGTTGAAACGGGGCATTTACATCACCCTTCGGCGGGTGGACATTGCTCTCTACAACCGCAAAGAGAGGTTCCAGGCTGGTTGAATCGGAGGTCATGTCAAGTTTGGCGTAACCCAGTTTGGCGCTTGTGTAGACGATCGGGAAGTCGAGCTGTTCGTCATTTGCGTTCAGTTCGCAGAAGAGATCGAAGACCATGTCCACGACTTCATCCGGGCGGGCACCGGGCCGGTCGATCTTGTTGATGACGACGATAGGCTTCAGTCCCAGGTCAAGCGACTTTTTCAGAACGAAACGTGTCTGCGGCATCGGCCCGTCAAGAGCGTCAACAAGAAGGAGCACCGAATCAACCATGGTAAGGACTCGCTCCACCTCACCGCCGAAATCCGCATGGCCGGGTGTGTCGACAATGTTTATCTTGTATCTGCCGTGATGAACCGAGAGGTTTTTTGAAAGAATGGTGATGCCGCGCTCTTTTTCAAGGTCGTTCGAATCCATGACCCGTTCGGTTATGACCTCGTTTTCACGGAATACTCCGGCGTGCTTCAGCATGGCATCGACAAGGGTGGTCTTGCCGTGGTCGACGTGAGCGATGATGGCGATGTTTCGTATTAGTGACTGCATAAATGTTGCTCCTGAAAGAAAATGAAAAACGGGTCTGTAAACCCGTTTTAAGAAAGCTTTTCAGTATGTCAGTATCAGCCTGATTTTTCAAGTTAATTCTTTATATTGATGGTTGCTTCGGGCATAAGGTCGATTATGGTGATCTCAGGAGGGGCCAGGAATCGTATCGGAGGCCCCCATACACCGGTGCCGCGGCTGACATAGAGGTGTCCTCCACCTGCAAGGTTTGTAAGGCCCGTTTTTACCGGGAAGCTGAGCCAGGTAAGGAAGTTAAATGGGAATATCTGCCCTTTGTGGGTGTGGCCGGAAAGCTGCAGGTCGAACCTCCCCTCGGAATCCTTCTCGACAATCGGCCTGTGCTTGAGGAGGATCCGAAACACTCCGTTAGGCACTGCTTGAAGCAGCTTTTTTTCCATAACTGCATGAGCAGTCCGTTCCACACTGTTACGTGAATCGTCGATCCCGGTTATGCTGATCAGGCCACCCAGCTCGAAATTCTCATCCTGAAGCACTTTGAAACCGGATTCTTTCGTGAATGCGATCGATTTTTCAATGCCGACGTAGTACTCATGATTCCCCATGATGGCATATTTGCCGAGCTTGGACCTGACCTCAAGGAAGAGCTTTTCAATCCCTCTGAAATGTCGTTGATGGCCGTCCACAAGGTCTCCTGTCGATACGAGAATATCGGGTCCGGCTGCTTCCACTTTCTCGAGGATATCCTTTATCCGTGCCTCTCTGACTATCTGCCCGATATGGACATCGGAGAGCTGGACGATCCTGACGCGGGTTACTCCCGGAGGAATCCTGCTGCTTTTGATGGCAAGATGTTCAGTCCGGATATTCTTCGCCTCAAAATATCCGTAAATGCCAATCAGGGTTGCGTATACTGCTGATGCCACAAGCAGGCTCCTTGGACTGATGAGGGTTCGTTTCGTTTTTTTGGAAAGGGAGCGTGTTGTCGATACGATACAATTTATCGTGTCGATAAAGGCTGCTGCGGTAACGAACAGGAAAAGAAGTCCCATCCAGAGATATCCCGCGGATGAGAGCAGCTCCGGGAGTATCTCAAGTCCTGAAGAGTCCAGGTTCCTGGCGATCAAGGGGGAGAGGAAGATAATGAGGAGGTAGATCGAAATTGTCAGAGCTGCTCTTCGGGAAAGTTGAAATCCCTTTTTGAGCTTGGAATAGAAATATAGATGAGCTCCGCCATATGCTGCAAAATAGAAGATTAGAAATCTGTACACGTTACCCCCCGATTCCATTTACTCTACCATATTTTGATGCGATCCAGTAGGATGGCGAAGTATTACCTCAATAATCGGATGGGATAAAATGCAGCTGTTAAGGAACAAGGTGTTGCGATTCATACTTGAACATGGTCTGTTCAGGCAGGGAGAGACCCTGGTGGTTGCTTGCTCCGGCGGAGCAGACTCTACCGCTCTTCTGGATATCCTTGCCAACCTTCATGGATTCCCTTTGAAGCTGGTGGCTGCACATTTGAACCATATGCTCCGGGGGGAAGAGTCGGAGGGTGACGAGCGGTCAGTCAGAGCCGCGGCACTCACGTACGGAATTCAGGTCGAGATATCAAGGGTTGATGTAGCGGCGCTTGGGCAGGAGAGACGCTTGTCTCTCGAAGAAGCTGGTAGGGAGGCGAGATACGGTTTTTTCAGGGAAATAGCGATAAGGCACTCTGCTTCTGCGATTGTGCTGGGGCATCACCGGGGCGACCAGGCCGAGACCGTTCTTATGAGACTTGTCAGAGGGGCGGGAGGAGGAGGTCTTTCGGGAATGCGGCCACGGTGCGGAGAGATTGTTCGACCACTTCTTCAGCTGAGCCGTGACGAGATCGAGGCTTATCTCCGCAAGGCCGGATTGATCTGGAGAGAGGATGGAAGCAATACGGATACCCGGTTTATGCGTAACAGGATCAGGCATGAACTGCTTCCGCTCCTTGAAACATTCAACCCGGAGATTATCCAGACTCTCAATCAGTCAGCAGATGCTCTTGCCGCTGACGGGGAGATTCTGGCTGAGCTGGCGTCACTGGCTTTTAAACGTGTTGCGGACTCTGAATCTGCATCTGTCAGATTTGATCTTGCAAAGCTTTGTCTTGAACCTGCCCCACTGCGCAAGCGGCTTTACCGAATTGCAGTCGGCTCGGTAAAAGGTGATTTGAAACGGATCTCCTTCATCCACCTGGCTGACATCGAGAGTCTGGCCCTGTCGAAAAAACCGAATGGTGAGTTGAACCTCCCGGGCGGGATCAGGGTTGTGAGGGCTTACAGCAGCCTGATTTTCACCTGTCAGAAGGATGAGCCTTTTTCAGGTATGGATGAGCTTTCGATAGATGCTTGCGGCAGCTATAGCCTGCCGTGCGGCGGGCTCATTACAGTGCGTCCTGCCGGGGATCTCGAAGGGACAGGGAAGGATGCTCTCATTTTGGATCCGGAAGAGCTGCCGTTTCCCTGGATTGTCCGTTATTTCCATAAGGGCGACCGCTTCAGGCCGCTAGGGATCGTTGGGTCGAAAAAAGTGAAGGATCTTTTCATCGACAGAAAGATTCCGCTGCGTGAACGGGCAAGGACTCCTATACTAGTTTGCCATGATGAGATTGTCTGGGTCTGCGGAGTTCAGCCGTCTGAAAGAACGCAGTCAGCAGCCGGAAGCGTGGTTTTGCCATGGCTACGGGTTACGTATACACCGGCGTCCATGAGGCAATAAATCTTGTCATGGGGCAGAGGTTGTGCTATTTTTTCTGAATTATTCTGTCAAGTTCGCAGCTGCTTTTAGAGGCTCTGCATAGAGATAACAGGGGGCAAATTTGAACCAGTTTTATAAAAATCTTTCTTTATGGCTCGTCATCAGCCTGATGATGATTCTCCTGTTCAACCTGTTCAATAAACCGAAGCCGACCCAGGACAGGCTCAACTACAGTGACTTCATCGCGTCAGTCGAGGCGGGAAAGGTGAAGTCCGTCGTCATTTCGGGCAATGATGTCATCGGCAAATATACCGACGGCAAGGAGTTCAGGACATACAGGCCGACCGATGCCTCGATCTCCGAAACCCTGATCGAGAAGAAGGTCGAAGTCTCAGCCAAGCCCGAAGAGGAGAAGTTCTCCTGGTTTTCGCTGTTCATTTCATGGTTCCCCCTCATACTTCTGGTCGGCGTCTGGATCTTTTTCATGCGCCAGATGCAGGCGGGCGGCGGTAAGGCGATGTCCTTCGGCAAGAGCCGTGCGAAACTGCTGACAGAGGCCCAGGGAAAGATGACATTTGAAGATGTGGCCGGTATTGAGGAAGCGAAAGAGGAGCTTGAAGAGATAATCCAGTTCCTGAAAGATCCCAAGAAATTCACGCGGCTTGGAGGACGTATTCCCAAAGGGGTGCTGCTGATGGGGCCTCCGGGTACGGGTAAAACCCTTCTGGCAAGGGCTATTGCCGGCGAGGCGGGCGTACCGTTCTTCTCCATTTCCGGTTCGGATTTTGTGGAGATGTTCGTCGGGGTCGGCGCAAGCCGGGTACGCGATCTCTTTGTTCAGGGGAAGAAGAGCGCGCCCTGCATAATCTTCATCGACGAGATCGATGCCGTTGGCAGGCACCGGGGCGCAGGGCTCGGAGGCGGTCATGACGAGCGCGAACAGACCCTGAATCAGCTGCTGGTAGAAATGGACGGCTTCGAGTCGAATGAGGGGGTCATCCTTATCGCTGCTACCAACCGTCCGGATGTCCTTGACCCCGCGCTTCTGAGGCCGGGGCGTTTCGACAGGCAGGTGGTCGTGCCGCGGCCCGATGTAAAGGGGCGCGAGATGATTCTGAAAGTCCATGCCAAGAAAGTTCCGCTGGCAGCAGATGTCGATCTCGAACTTATGGCGCGCGGCACCCCCGGTTTTTCCGGTGCAGACCTGTCAAATGCAGTCAATGAGGCTGCCCTCCTTGCGGCAAGAAGAAACAAGGAAAAAGTGGAGATGATTGACTTTGACGACGCCAAGGACAAGGTGTTGATGGGCGTTGAACGGCGCAGCATGGTGATCTCCGAGGAAGAGAAGAAGAGCACTGCCTATCATGAGGCTGGTCATACCCTTGTGGCCAAACTCCTTCCCGGAACCGACCCTATCCACAAGGTCTCCATCATTCCTCGCGGAAGGGCTCTCGGGGTGACAATGCAGCTTCCGATCGAGGACAAGCACAGCTATACGAAAGAGTCGCTGCTCGACAGGATAGCTGTGCTGATGGGGGGACGTGCAGCCGAGGAGATCATCTTCAGCACGATGACAACCGGAGCGGGGAACGATATCGAGCGGGCCACCGAGATGGCGCGCAAGATGGTCTGCGAGTGGGGGATGAGCGAAAAGCTGGGCCCGGTATCCTTCGGGAAAAAGGACGAACAGATATTTCTCGGACGCGAGATGGCGACCCACAAGAACTTCAGTGAAGCGACCGCAGTCGAGATCGACAACGAAATCCGCCGGATTGTCGACCAGAACTACGCAAGAGTAAAAGCGCTGCTTACAGATAACGTAGCAGTACTCCACAGGATTTCCGCTGCTCTTGTCGAGAAAGAAAACCTGACCGGCGCCGAGGTTGACGAGATAATCAAGAACGAACCTGCACCAGAAACTGCACCAGCGGAAGTCGTGTAGGCCGGGCAGATTTCTTGTCAATGCCATCCGAGATATGGCGTTTCGGGCGCAGGTCTTTCGATCTTTCCGAACGTCCTTGCATTATGGGGATTCTTAACCTTACCCCTGATTCTTTCTCAGACGGCAGCAGGTACGGATCTGTTCAGGAGGCCGTAGAAGCTGCTGAAAAAATGGTTGAAGACGGTGCTGATATCATTGATATCGGCGGTGAGAGCACAAGGCCTGATGCTCTAGAAGTTTCCGCCCGTGAGGAGTTGTCCAGGGTTATTCCTGTTATTCAGCGTCTTTCAGGACGAGTTCCGGTTCCGATCTCCATAGATACGTGGAAGTCTGAGGTGGCAATAGCCTCATTGCAGGCCGGGGCAGAGATCGTAAACGACATCAGCGCTCTGACATTCGATCCGCTTATGCTGGAGAGTGTTGCAGGTACGGACGCCGGTCTGGTGTTGATGCATACCAGGGGCAGACCTTCCGAGATGCAAAAGAACACCGGATACGGCGATATCGTTTCCGAGGTGTCCGGGTTTCTTCGCAGTGCAATTGAAAGGGCGGTTTTCGCCGGTATTAATGTCGAGCGGATTGTCGTAGATCCAGGGATCGGTTTTGGAAAGAGTTCAGCCGGCAATCTTGAGTTAATCAGAAGAATTCCGGAGTTTGCTCCTCTAGGCAGACCTCTTCTGGTAGGCCTCTCAAGAAAATCCTTTATCGGGACTGCACTCGGGCGTGACGTTTCAGAAAGGCTCATCGGCACAGCAGCTTCGGTTGCCGTCGCCATGGTGAACGGGGCGAAAATATTCAGGGTACATGATGTGCGTGCGATGCGCGATACTGTCGACATGGTGAGGGCAATTCTGATAAATACATAGCTGTACGGTGGGCCTCATGCCGGATTTCCTTCTAAAAACCGACTCACTGCTTACCATTTTGGATATACTACTGGTATCATTTGTCATCTACCGGCTCTTTCGTCTTGTGAGGGAGTCAACTGCTCTTCGGGTTCTACTGGCCCTCCCTGTCGTCATCACCTCGTATCTGCTTGCCCGTCTTGCCGGTCTGGCAACTTTCACCTGGCTGCTCGACAATTTTCTTTCTTCGCTTCTCCTCATCCTTGTCGTGATATTCCAGTACGACATCCGTCGTGCAATGCTTTCGTTCAAAAGGGGAAGCGCAGCGAAAACAGGAGAACATGACACTCTTGAAAAAGAGTCGGCAGCTCTTCTGGACCAGCTGGTTGTCGCAGCGCAATCTTTATCGGAGAGAAGGAACGGCGGCCTGATCGTCATTGAGCGGGAGATGTCGCTGGATCACTTCATGGCTGTAGGTACGGAGATAGATGCCAAAGTCACCAGCGAGCTTATATCGTCAATATTTCTCCCCTATTCGCCCATACATGACGGAGCAGTGATAATCCAGCACGGTAAACTGACGCAGGCAGGCTGTTTTCTTCCCCTTACGCATAACCCTGAGGTCGCCAAGGAGCTGGGGACGAGGCACAGGGCAGCCATAGGACTCACAGAACTGGTAGATGCACTCGTGATAGTTGTCTCCGAGGAGACTGGTTCTATCTCATTTGTTTCAGGGGGTAAGATTACTCGCAACCTTGAACCAGCTGCATTGCGGAAAATTCTTCGCAGGATGGTTGATTCGAGGTGGGCACAATGAACATCAGAGAGATGTTATCGCCTGCTCTTCAGCTTAAGTTGCTCTCGCTGCTTCTTGCAGCGCTGCTCTGGCTGTTTGTGACAATGGAGAAAAGTGATGAGGCTGATATCCCGCTTCAAGTAACCTATGCAAACATCCCTGCAGGACTTAAAGTCAAAACGGGCGCACCTCAGCAACTGTCTGTCCGTACGGTCGGTCCTAGAATACTGCTGTTGAGGCAGAGGTTGAAAGGTGTGTCAGCAAAGCTCGATCTTTCGGCTGTTAAAGAAGGGAAGACTACTATAGCAGGATTCGAAAGCAGTCTGCTTCCGGTCAGCGGAGTGAAATTTACCAGGGTATCTCCTGTCATAATAGAGATCCTTCCGTCGGCTTCTGCAGGAGCATCAAACACAAAATGACAGGATTAATCTGACAGGAGCATAAATGAAAAAGCTATTCGGGACTGACGGTGTACGCGGTGTGGCAAATGTCT
>Ga0134124_10002132_pt1 | contig 15934 bp, 14 predicted proteins | sample KB304_FD_96880 | JGI IMG/M metagenome (GOLD analysis project Ga0134124, IMG submission 96880) | Terrestrial soil microbial communities without Nitrogen fertilizer from Kellogg Biological Station, Michigan, USA - KB3-0-4 | ecosystem: Environmental > Terrestrial > Soil > Unclassified ...
CCTGCCGGAGCAGGACCGCGACAAGCTGTTCGAGCAGCTGGTCGCCCCCAAGTACACCCACGACTCGTCGGGCCGGATCGTCGTCGAGCCGAAGGACGAGACGAAGAAACGGCTCGGCCGGTCCCCGGACCAGGCCGACGCGTTGCTGCTCGCGTTCTACACGCCGGCCGGGTCGGGGCAGGACGCCCTCGACTGGATCAAGGCCGCCAAGGCCGCACAGAACGGGGGACACTGATGCCTGCTCGTCGCCCGAACCGGCTCACGCCGCGGACCGTGACCCGCACCGCCCGACCGCCCATCCAGGTCGAGAAGAGCCTCCCCGCCGGGCTGACCGGCAACCTCAATGGCGGCGTGCGGGACATGTCCGCCGCGATGGCGGTCGCGCAGCTGCAGACCCTCGGCCAGCAGATCGCGATGCCCCGCGACCCGTTCCCGTACGCATTCGGGCCCGGCACGCCGCTGCTTCCTGCGCCGCTCGACCCGACCCGGCCCGACACCGGGCGGGCCGAGCCCCGCATCTACGAGTACCCGGTCTCGTGGAACATCCCCGGCATCAACCACCGGCTCGTGCCGTGGCAGGTGCTGCGGCAGGCCGCGAACGTCGGCGTGATCCGCGACTGCATCCGCATCCGCAAGAACGAGGTCACCTCCCTGGAGTGGGACATCACCCTCACCCAGGACGCCGTCGAGGCCGCGCAGCGCAAGGACCCGGGGAAGTCGCGGGCGGACATCGAGCAGGACCTGCAGAAGCAGCTGGCCGACGTCCGGCAGCGGGTGACGGCGTTCTGGAAGAAGCCGGACCGCGGGAACGGGCTCGCGTTCGGGGACTGGATGACCGAGGCGCTCGAAGAGCACCTGGTGCTCGACGCGCTGGCGATCTACCCGCGGTTCACTTACGGCGGTGAGCTGTACTCGCTGGAGATCCTGGACGGGTCGACGATCAAGCCGCTGCTCGACCACCGCGGCGGCCGGCCGCTGCCGCCGTACCCGGCGTACCAGCAGATCCTGTACGGCTTCCCGCGCGGGGAGTTCGTCGCCGACACCGACGAGTCCGACGACGGCAAGACGATCCCGAACGGCTACGACGCCGACCAGCTGATCTACAAGCGCCGTGAGGTGCGCACCCACTCGCCGTACGGGCTGTCCGCTGTGGAGCAGTCGCTGACCGATGTGGACCTGTGGCTGAAGCGGGCGCAGTGGATGCGCGCCGAGTACACCGAGGGCGTCATGCCCGCCGGGTGGCTGAAGAACGCCGGCGACAACGCGTGGAATCCGGCGCAGCTGCTGGAGTACGAGCGGGACCTCAACGACTACTACGGTGGATCGACGGCGGCGCGGCAGCGGATCCGGGTGCTGCCGCCGGGTGTCGAGCCGGTCGAGGGTCAGCGCGGCATTGAGGAGAAGTACAAGCCGGACTACGACCTGCACCTGCTCAAGCTGGTCGTCGCGCACTTCGACATGTCCATCGCGGAACTCGGCTTCACCGAGGCGAAAGGCCTCGGGAGCAGCGGGTATCACGAGGGGCAGGAGAACGTCCAGCAGCGGAAGCAGACCCGGCCGGACCTGCAGTGGATGGCGGAGATCATCACCGACATTTCGCGGGTGCACCTGGCGATGCCGGAGGAGCTGGAGTTCAAGTGGCTCGGCTTGGACCAGGAAGACGAGTCGGCATCGGATGAGCTGAACCGGCAGCGGGTGGCGTCGGCGGGGATGACGCTGAACGAGTGGCGTGACCAGCTCGGCCGGCCGCGGTACTCCTTCCCCGAGGCGGACATGCCGATGATCGTCTCGTCGCGCGGCGGGATCGTCTATCTGGACGGGGCGTCGGAGCTGGAGCCGGCGGGGGTGGTGATCCAGCCGCCGACGGAGGCACCGGACGCGCAGGGGGCGCCCGGTGCTGCGCCGGAGGATCCGCAGGCCGAGGCGGACGGCGGGGAGAAAGAGCCCGCGGATATACCGGATGACGATCAAGAGGCGAAGGACGCCGAGAAGGCCGCCTACCGGCGGTGGGCACGCAAGTCCCGGGCGCGGGTGTTCCAGTGGAACCACCACACCCCGGCCGAGGTCGCCGAGCTGACCAAGGCGGGTGGTGGCGGCCCAAAAGCACGATCCGGCCAGACCTGGGCCGGATGGGCGAAGGACGAGGAAACCTCGAGGTTTTGGGCCGCACGGCTCTCCCAGGCGTTGGCTGGGGCGATCGACACCCAGGCACTCGCTGAGGACTGGACGGCGGCCCGCGGCATCGGCAAGACCGCCGTCGGCGACCACCGGCCCGACCCGGCCATCGTCGCCGACGCCCTGATCTGGCTCACCACCCGCGTCACGGTCGGCGGCGCCGACATCCGCGGCGCGGTCCACACCGTCCTCGAGGAAATCCTCGACGGCGTGTGGACCGACGGCTACTACGTCGGTGACCGGGCCGCGGTGTGGGCCGCGCGGGAAGAGATCGTGCGCGCGGCCGTGCGGCTCGGCGAGCAGCTCCCCGCCGACGTCACCGTCCACACGAACGTCACCGCCACGATCGACTGGGGCAGCTGGGCCCCGGGCGACACCGACGCGGCCAAACGCGTCCTCGGCGGTGGACTGGAGCGGCTGCTCGAGCAGGCCGGCCAGACGATCGGGTCGGTGGCGCAGCACCGCCTGGAGGACCTCGCCGAGGTGCTCGCTGAAGGGCTGGAGCGGGGGCTGGCGCCGGACACCATCGGCCGGATGCTCGGGGACGTCCTCGAGGATCCGCGGTGGGCGTCGCTGGTGGCGGAAACCGAGGTCGCGCGGGCGATCAGCGTGGCGTCGCAGGACCGGTACCTGTCGATCGGTGTCACCGCCAACTCGTGGATGACCGCCGCCGATCAGCGGGTGTGCCAGGGGTGCCGGGACAACGAGGCGGAGGGCCCGGTGTCGGTGGGGCAGTCATTCCCGTCCGGGGTGTCCGGGCCGCCGGGGCATCCGCGGTGCCGGTGCGCGCTCGCGCCGGACGTGCAGTCCATTTCGAACATCAGCTGGCCGACGCTCGAGCACGAGCTGTCCCCGACGGGAGCATCAGGATGACCACCACCACCGTGTACGCCGAGATCGTCAAGGCGGAGCGCAACGCCGACGGCGACCTCGTGGTCGTCGGGAAGGCGACCGGCCCGGACCTTGACCTGGACAAGCAGATCTGCGACCCGGAGTGGCTGGGCAAGGCCATGCCGACCTGGTTCTCGACCGGGGCGAACATTCGCGAGCAGCACTCGAGCATCGCGGCCGGCGTCGGCACCGAGCTGGAGCAGTCCGGCGACTCGTGGATGGTGACCTCGCTCGTGGTCGACCCGGTGTCGGCGATGAAGGTGGAGAAGAAGGTCCTGAAGGGCTACTCCATCGGGATCTCGAACCCGAAGGTCATCAAGGACGCCGCGGCGCCGGGCGGCCGGATCGTCGGCGGTGACATCGTCGAGGTGTCGCTGGTGGACCGGCCGTGCAACCCGACGGCGATGCTGTCGCTGGCGAAGGCCGCGAAGCCGGGCATGACGGTGAAGGCGTCGGCGTTCGACCGGGAGCACGGCCTCGTGAAGACCGAGGAGTTCGTCGAGCTCCCCGAGAAGCCTGACGCCGACCCGGCTGAGATTCCCTCAAATGAGGGAACCGCCGAGCCCGAGCCCGAGCCGGAGCCGATCCCCGAGCCGAACGAGGCCGCGGCCGCCGTCGTCGCCGAGCTGAAGGCGCTCCTGCCGGACCTGGAGAAGTCGACTGCCGCCGAAGACGTCGCCTCCGCGCAGGAAGCGATCGCGATCATCGGCCGGATCATCATCTCCGAAGCCGAGTCGCTCGCCGCCGGGAACCTCTCCGACGCCTGCGACATCGACGAACTGCTCGGCGCCGTCCGCGCGCTCCGATGGTTCATGATGACGGAGTCCGAAGAGGACGCCGACGACGCGATGGTCACCATCGGCCTCGCCGACCTCCCGGACACCACCAAGACCCCCGCGCCCGCCGAAACCACCGCCGGAACAACGGCGGGCGCGGGCCCGGACCTCACCGAGATGGTGAACAAGGCAGTCGCAGAGGCCATGCGAGCTTCCGAAGAGCGCACCAAGGCGCTGGAAGCCGAGCTGGCGAAGGTGAAGGCCCTCCCTGTTCCCGGTGGACCCGTCCTCACGCGCACCGCGGAGGACACCCAGAAGGCGGCCGCGAAGGACGCCGTTCTGGCGAAGGCAGCCCACTTCCGTCAGCTGGCCGACGCCGTCAACGACCCGGCAGCCCGCCAGGGCTACCTCGAGCTGGCCGCGCAGGCCGACACGCTGGCCTAGAGCAAAGGAGCCCGCCGTCATGGCGACCGCACCCCCGTCACCGTCGGAGATGTTCTCCGACACCACCGACCCCGTCCAGATCGCGAAGCGGTTCGAGGACTACAAGACCACCCTCAGCAAGTCCCACGCCGGCGCGGAGAAGAACGCGTTCGTCCCGCAGGTCGGCATCATCAAGGGCGCCAACGCCGGCGCGGTGTCCGCCGAGCACGTCGCGAACATCACCAAGTCCGTCCCGGCCGACGTCCTTGCGTCCATCCAGGGCGACCTCGACGCGCTCACCAAGGGCGTCGAGGGCGACCTGAACAAGGACTGGACCCTCACCAACCCGAACGCCACCGGCCTGGTCCCGTACGACCTCGAGGCGCCGGCGAAGCTGCTCGTGCCGCGGCTCACGCCGCTGCGGAACGTGATTCCGCGGATGAAGGGGCAGGGCACCGCTCGCCTGTTCAAGCGGATCACCGGCTGGACGAACTCCGGTGTCGGCGGTGTCGCGGACGCGTCGGCGTTCATGAACAGCGACACGGTGCAGACGGCGTTCGGTTCGCTGAACCTGCGCCGCGGCGCGAAGATCGCCTACGCCTCGGACAACAAGTCCGTGATCTACAAGGAACAGTCCCTGTCGGACCAGGTGAACTGGTCGGCGCAGTTCGCCGGGCAGGGCTTCCAGGACATCCGTTCGCTGTCCCAGACGGCGCTGCTGTGGGCCACGTTCGGCGCCGAAGAGCGGTCGCTGCTGTTCGCGCGCGGCACGGACACCGGCTACGTCGGCGCCGTCACCGCCCCCGTCATCTCCTCGTCGACGGCGACGACCGGCGGCACGATCGCGGCCGGCACCTACGCCGTCGTCGTCACCGCGAAGACCGGGTTCGGCGAGACGGCGATCTCGAACAACACGGCGCAGGTCACCACCGGCGCCACGTCGACGATCACCGTCAACGTCACCACCGAACCGGCCGGGTCGCTCGGGGTGTACAACCTGTACGTCTCGCAGGCCGGTGGCGCGGTGGGCACGGCGACGTTCCAGACGACGTTCGTCGGCAACACCTTCACCCTCACCACCGCGCCGACGAACACCGGCGCCCTGAACCCGGGCGCCACGAACACCAGCGCGTCGGCCGCGGCCTACGACGGGTTCCTCACCGTCCAGGCCGACCCGAACCAGACCGGCTACTTCAAGCGCCTCAACGCCGCGCTGTCCACCACGAACCCGGGCAACGAGTTCCAGGCCGCGTTCCTGTCGCTCTACCAGAGCGTCAAGGCCGACCCGGACGACGTCATCACCGACGCGTCGGTGATGAAGGAGGTCGGCGACCTCCTCAAGACGTCGAGCTCGGCGAACTACCGGCTGAACCTCAACGGCGACGGCCACGGCCACTTCCTCGGCTCCTCCATCACGGGGATCGAGAACCAGGTGACCCGCAAGATGGTCAACCTCGACGTGCACCCGTACATGCCGCAGGGCAACGCCCTGATCCGCTCCCGGTCGCTGCCGGTCCCGGACTCGGAGGTCAACGCGACCGCCGCGGTCATCGGCCCGCAGGACTACATGGCCGTCGACTGGCCGGTCGTGCAGTTCACCTACGACCAGAGCACGTACATGTTCAACGCGCTCGTGCACTACGCCCCGGCGTGGTCGGGGCTGATCAGCAACATCCTCTGACTCCCTCTCCCCTGAGGGAAATCCCCGGCCGGCGGCGCACTCTCGTAGCGCGCCAGTGCGCTGCCGCCCGGGCCCCTTGTCGCGCCCGAAGGAGCCCGATCATGGCGAAAGACCCCGTTGTCCACTCCAGCCCGGCGGCGATCGGTTCCCGGCTGCAGGTCGAGTCCGTGGCCGGGCGCCTGACCGTCACGACCCTCGGCGACAAGCTCACCGCCGCCGGTGTCGCCGCGGTCGCCGCGGTCATCGACACCTACCTCAACAGCACGCTGTCGGCGGCGCAGCGGACCGCGCTGTCCGCGACGACCGGCGACAACTACGTGACGATCTCGGCCGGCCGGGTGTTCGTCGCGGTGGCGCCCGGGACGGAGGCGGCGCTGTCGGCGCTGATCGTGGCGGCGCTGAAGACCGCGGGCAACACGGTCGCAGGCTGATGGACACGGTGACGGTGTGCGCGCCGGACGGCGCCGCACGGCAGGTCGAGGTGGGCGGTGTCCGCTACACGTCGCGGGACGGCGTCTACCAGATGCGCCCGGACCACGCGCGGCTGCTGCGCGCGGCCGGTGGTTTCGTGCCGAACCTGGCCGCGGGCACGGTCCGCGGCGGCTACCGCTGTGGCGGGTGCGGGTTCGGTTCCCACTTCAAGAAGTGCGGTCGCTGCGGCCGCGAATGCGCGAAGGAGCGGTGATGGCTGACCAGACGCCTCGCGACGAGGCGAAGGCCCTGTACGACCAGATGACGGTGGTGGACCTGCAGGCCGAGCTCGGTGAGCGGAAGTTCGCGAAGACCGGCAACAAGGACGAACTGGTGGCTCGGCTCCTGGATGCCGACTTCCCGCCAGCCGGAGACGGGGCGACCGAAGAAGACCCGGCCGCCAGCGACCCGCCGCCGGACGAGGCGGCGGCGGAGGACGGCGAGCTGTGCGCCGTGTGCTGGCCGGACGGCTGGCCGAGCCCGGACACGAACAACGCATCGTGCGAACACGGCGTCTGGGACCGCTGACCGCCAACACTGAGGGAGGTGCGCCGTGATCACGCTGCCCTACGTCACCACCGCGTCGTTCAAGGCGTATCCCACGTTCCTCGACGTCATGAACCTCCGCTCCGGAGACGCCGTGGCCGCGGACCAGGACGCCGAGCTCTACAACATCCTGCTCAAATCCTCAGCGTGGGTGGACAACTTCACCGCGATGGGTGTCGGCGACGGCACCCTCTCCGCCCACACCCGGATCGAGAACACGCGGCTCCGGGTCGCGCGGGACGGCCGGATCTCCTACCACCCCGACCACAACCCAGTCACCGCGATCACCGCACTGTCACTCGGAACGTCCCCCGGCCAGCTGGCGCCGGTCACCGACCTCACGAACCTGTGGATCGAAGACGGTGTCCAGATCGTCGGCTGGCCGGGCGGCGGCGCAGCACCCGGCATGGCCGCACTGCAGTTCGGGACACCGGTCACCACCAACGAGGTGTACGCGCTGTGGACGTACACCGCGGGGTACGCCAACACTCTCCTCGGCGTCGCGGCGCTCGCCGGGGCAACGTCGATCACGGTCGCGGACGCGACCGGCATCACCAAGGGCACCGTGCTGCGGATCTGGGATCCCGGTAAGGAAGAGGCCGTCACCGTGTCGGCCGCCTACGCCGGCGGGACCGTGCTGCCGCTCACCGCCGCGCTGAAGAACGCCCACGACCCGACCACCACGCCGATCGGGGTGTCGGCGCTGCCGGCCGACGCGCACCTCGCGACGATCCTGTACGCGGCCGCGCTGCTGCAGCGTCCCGACTCGGAGAGCGAAGACACGTTCCCGGCAACGACGGTCCGCCCGAACACCCGGCTCGGGTCGACGCGTGACGGGTCCGGGTTCGTCGCCGAGGCCATGAAGATCCTTGAGCCGTACCAGAGGACGCGGTGAGCGGCGCGAAGGCGTTGTGCGACGCCCTCTGCCAGTTCTTCGGCGGCGCCTACGACGCGCCGACCCACACGTACCGCACCCCGCAGATCACCGTGCCCGGCCTGGACGGCCCGATCTTCCGCCGCGGCGCACCGAAACGCGACGACCACGCCACCGACTACGGCCTCAACGCGCCGGGCGAAGCCCCCGGGTGTCTGGTGCTGATCCTGGCCGGAGAGGGCAAGGAGAAGCGGGTCGCGGTGGCGGGCGCGACGTCAGGGCTGAAGCAGGTGACCTGGACGGTGCGGATGCACTGCTTCTTCCGGTCGACCGCGGCGTACGCGGAGGACCTGCAGGACAACGTGTACGACCTGCTCGACGCGATCCGCGCGCGGATCGAGGCGGACCGGACGTGCGGCACGGGCGGCTTCGAGGCCGGGTACGGGGTGGGGTTCCAGGTCGGCGAGGGCGGGGAGCCGTGGCTGCGCTGGGACATTTCGCCGGTCGCGACGACCGCCAAGGACCTTTCGAAGGCCTACATGGTCGTCGAGTTCGCCGCTGACCAGTACATCCAAGCGTAGGGAGTGTCCACAGTGGAGTACGTGTACAAGAGCACCGAGGAACGCGTCTACGCCGACCGTGGTCTCACCGTGGTGCAGGGCGATGTCGTCGACTGGCCGGAGGGGCCGCCCGCGGACGGGCACTGGGTGCCGACGGAGGAGACGCAGGCCGAGCTGGACCGGCGCGCCGCCGAGCGCGACGAGGCCGAGGGCGCGCAGCAGAAGACCGAGGAACCGCCCTCTGGCGGCGAGCAGACCGCCGAGACGCCGGGCGACGGCGAGCAGGCCCCGACCGACACCCCGACCACCCCGGCGCCCGCCCGCGGCCGCGGCAAGACCAAGGAGCAGTGACCTGTGCCCACCGCAACGACCTACGCGTCCGCGAAGAACTTCATCGGCATCGCCCCCGAAATCAGCCAGGGCACCGCCGTCGCCCCCGTCGCCACCATCCCCGTCGAGAAGTTCGAACCGGAGGACAAGCCGGTCTGGCTCGACGACAAGGCGCTGCGCGGCTCCATGGTCGAGCAGTACGGCCGCCAGCAGGGCGTCATCAAGACCGAGTTCTCCATGTCCGGCCCGGTCTTCGGCGACACCATCGGCTGGCTGCTCTCCAACGCCCTCGGCGACGTCTCCTACACCGGCGGCACCAACGCCGGCGCCTCGACCACCACCACCGGCGCGCTCACCGCCGGAGTCACCGCGGTGGTGCCGGTGACCTCGGCGACCGGCATCACCGTCGGCACCGTGCTGGCGATCGACACCGCCGGGCTGCTGGAGCTGGTGACCGTGCTGTCGGTCGTCTCGCTCAACGTCACCCTGACCGCGCCGGTGCAGCGCAGCCACACCTCCGGCGTCACCGTGCAGCCGGTCACCGCCGCGTTCAACTCGGCGTTCTCCACGCTCAACAGCGGCCAGGGCCAGCCGAAGTCGCACACCATCACCCACTACCAGGGACCGGTGGCCGGCACCGGCGCCCGCGCGTACCCGGGCTGCTGCTTCTCCGAGGTCAGCCTGAAGTGGAATGCCGAGTCGCAGCTGTTCAACTACGACGCCAAGGGCCTCTCCTGGCCGTCGTCGGTCGCCGGGGTCACGCCGACGTCGGCGCCGTCGACCGTGACGCCGATCCCGTCGTGGCGCGGCAAGCTCGGCATCGGCGGCCCCGCCGCCGGCGGCACGCTGGTGAACACCGTCGCCGAGGGCGAGGTCACCATCAAGCGGGAGCTGGACGCGGTGTTCACCACGCAGAACGCGCAGGTGCCGTACATCATCCAGCGCGGCGCGGTGTCGATCGACGGGAAGCTCAAGTTCGTTGCCGCCGACGAGTCGCCGATCACGACGATGCTGAACAACAGCCAGCCGCAGTTCCAGCTGCTGCTCGGCAACGGCGGCGCCGGGGCGGCGCTGGTGCAGGTCCAGGTGGACTGCCAGGCGGCCGCGTACGAGACGTCCAAGGTGGACATGGGCAAGACCGCGGTGATGTACGACGTCACGTTCGCGGGGATCGCGAACACCACCAACGCCGGCTTCTCCGGCGGCTACTCCCCGGCGAAGGTCACCCTCACCAACGCGGTGGCCCCGCAGACCTACTGATCGACCGAGAAAGAGCGCGCGCTATGGAATTCACCACGAAACACGACCTGCCCTCGGGCGGCTGGGTTGAGCTGCGCAACCACAACTACCTGCGCGGCAAGGACCGCAAAGCGCTGATGCGGCAGCTCAACCCGGTGGTCAACGACACCCGGCCGGCCATCGACCGCGGCCTCGAGGCGCAGGACCTCCTGACCGCGATGATGGTCACCGCGTGGGAGCTGCCCTACGAGCCGGAGCCGATCGACAACGGCGACGGAACCACGACCGCGCGGCCGTGGGCGCTCCCCAAGACCGACGTGACGTTGCTCGACGAGCTGATGGCGGCGGACTCCGCGAAGCTCGAGGAGCTGCTCGCCCCGGCCCGCAAGGTCCTGATGCCGTCCGCTCCGTCGCCGGACCAGGCCGACGACCCCGAGTCCCCTTCTGGGCCCGGGAACGCATAAGGGCGCGTCTCTCGGGCTTCTACAAGTCCACCACGCTGCCCCCGCCGAACACGCTGGAGAAGGAGCTGTGGGACAAGGCGTTCACGGACTGGTGGTGGCTGGAGCGGTACGGCCTCGACCCTGACCGGGTCGAGGCTCTGCCGCTGGTCACCCGGGACCGGGTCCCCTTCATCGCCACGCTGGCCGACGAGGTCGCCGAGGAACGCGCGAAGCGGGGGTGAACCGGTGGCCACCTTCGAGATCCGGGTCGACGGCCTGGCGCGGCTGCAAGAACGGCTGGCGCAGGCCGCGACCCGGATCGAGGTGGCCACGCACGAGGCCACACGGGTTGCCGCGTCGATCATCGAGACGGAAATCAAGAGTCAGCTGCGCACGTCGTCGCATCCGCGGCGCACGCCGACACCGTCGGCGCCCGGCTCGCCGCCGTCGCTGGTCTCCGGGACCCTGATGCGCTCGATCGCGATCGAAGGCCCCGCCGGCGGCCTCGGTGTGTACACCGCCACGATCGGCCCGACGGCGATCTACGGCCGAATCCAGGAGCTCGGCGGTGCCGCCGGCCGCGGGCACCGCGTCCACCTTCCCGCGCGCCCGTACGTAGACCCGGGCTGGGAGAACGCCCGCCCGCTCGTCGAGGCCGCGTATCTCACCGCCTGGTCTCAGGTATTCGCATGAACGGGGGTGACCTGTGCCCGAGATGATGCCCCCGGCTGGCGTGACGCTGGTCGCGAACGTGGCCGAGGCGATCGCCGGAGTCGAGTCGTTCGGCACCGCGATGGGCGCGATGGGCACCGAGGCAGTCGCCGCGGGCCGGGAGACGGCAGCTGGGCTCGACGCCGCCGCGGCTGCGGCGCAGGAGACCGCTGTCTCTACCGAGACGTCAACGACGAAGATCAACGCCTCGTACGACCGGGTGCTCGCGCAGATGCGTGCGCTCTCGGCGCAGGCCGACCGCACCGCCGAGCAGTGGTACGTCGACCAGACCCGGATGGCCGCGGCCACGCAGAAGGCGACCGCGGACATGGAGGCGGCGCAGGCCAAGGCCATCGCCTCGACGGAGGCGATGGGCGCCAAGATGGACCAGGTCGCCGCCACCTCGGTCGGGGCCGGGGCGAAGATCGAGACGGCCTCGAAGCGGCTCATGCTGGTCGGTGCCGGCGCCGCGGTCGTGGCCGGGGCGTCGCTGAAGATGGCCGGCGACTTCGAGTCGAGCACCAACAGGCTCGTGACGTCTGCGGGTGAGATCCACTCGAACCTGGAGCTGGTGCGCGAGGGGATCCTCGGCATGGCCGGGGATGTCGGCTACTCCGCTGAAGAGCTCTCGACGGCGATGTACACCATCGAGTCCGGTGGCCGGCACGGCGCCGAGGGCCTGCAGGTCTTGAGGGCCGCGGCGGAGGGCGCGAAGGCTGAGAATGCCGAGCTGAAGACCGTCGCTGACGCGGTGACGTCGGTGCTGGTCGACTACCACCTCAAGGGCGAGGACGCCGCGACCGTCACCTCGAAGCTGGTCGCCGCGACGTCCGCGGGCAAGACGACGTTCGAGGAGCTGTCCGGCGCGATGGCGGCGGTGCTGCCGGTCGCGTCCGCGGCGCACGTGTCCCTCGACGACATTCTCGGGTCGCTCGCGTCGATGACCGTGCACGGCATGAGCGCTCAGCAAAGCGCGCAGAACCTGACCGACGTGATCCGGCACATGCAGTCCCCGACCCAGGTGCAGAGCAAGGAACTCGCGCTGCTGGGGATCAACGCGCAGGACCTTGCCGGGAAGCTGTCGTCGTCGGGGATCTCGGGGACGCTGCAGATGATCGCCGACAAGATCCGGTCCTCGATGGGACCGGAGTCGCAGAAGGTGATCCTCGACCTCGGCACGGCGCTGAAGACGCTGCCGAAGGAGGTCCAGGACCTCGGGCAGAAGCTGATCGAGGGCACGATCACGCAGGGCGCGTACAACAAGGCCGCCAAGGGCATGGACCCGATCGCGGCGCACCAGGCCGCGGCGTTCGCCACGTTGGCGGCCAGCACGCACGTCATCGGCGGCGCGCAGATGACCGGCGCGCAGGTGATGCAGTCCTACGGCCAGGCGCTGAACAAGGCGACCGGCGACGCCACAGGTTTGAACGTCGCGCTGATGTTGACCGGCGAAAACGCCGAGGTGACGAACAACGCGGTGAAGACCGTCGCCGGTGCGACGACGGAGGCCGGGAACCACGTCAAGGGCTGGGCCGACATCCAAAACACCTTCAACCAGAAGGTGTCCGAGGCCAAGGACGGACTCGGCGCGATGGCCATCAGCATCGGCACGAAGCTGCTGCCGGTCGCCTCGGTGCTGGCCGGCTGGATCGCCGACGCGACGCACTGGCTCGGCGACAACAAGATCGCCGCCGACGCGCTCGCGATCACCCTCAGGGTGCTGCTGGCCGGCGGGCTGGTCGGAGTGATCGCGAAGCTGGCGCTGTTCGGTGGTTCCCTGGTGATGAACCTGATCAGTCCGGTGCGGACAGCGATCGGGTTCCTGTGGAACTTCGCGACCGTCGCGGAGGGCACGGCGGGCGGGGCGGTCGCGTCGTTCATCGGCCGGGTCGGTTCAGGTGCGGTGACGGCGGTGCGGGCGTTCGGGGCGGCGCTGGTCGAGGGCGCGGTCGCGATGGGCCGGATGGGTGTTGCGGCCGCGGTGACGACGGCGCAGGTGGTGGCGCAGGGTGTGGCGTGGATTGCGCAGAAGGTCGCGGTGGCGGCGTCAGCAATTGCGGAGTACGCATTGACGGCGGCGCAATGGCTGCTTAATATTGCGATGGACGCTAATCCGATCGGCCTGGTGATTTTGGCGATTGCTGCACTGATCGCGATAATTGTGCTGCTGGTGAAAAACTGGGACACGATTTCTGCGTGGCTGAAGTCCGTGTGGCAGGCGTTTATCGGCTGGGCGAAGGGCGCCTGGGACGGGTTCGCGAAATTCTGGGTGGACCTGTGGAATCAGGTCTGGAAATGGTGTTCCGATCGGATAACCGACGTACGCAATTTCGCCGTGAATCTGTTCAATTTAGTGATCAACTGGATCATTCAGCGGTGGAATGACTTTATTCAATTCTGGGTGGATTTGTGGAACCAGATTTGGAAATGGTGCTCCGACCGGCTGACCGACATCCGCAACTGGGTACAGAACCGGATCAACGACGTGATCGGCTTCATCCGCCGGCTGGCCGCGATCCCCGGAGAGGTCTCGGACTGGTTCGGCCGGATGCGAGACGCGATCGTCAACCGCTTCAATGACGCGGTCGCGTTCGTCCGGTCGATCCCGGGCCGGGTCCTGTCCGCGCTCGGCGACCTCGGCGGGCTGCTGCTCGGCGCGGGCCGCGCGATCATCAACGGCTTCCTCAACGGCCTGAAGTCCGCATGGGGCGCCGTCACCAGCTGGGTGTCCGGGATCGGCAGCTGGATCGCCGACCACAAGGGCCCGATCGACTACGACCGGCAACTCCTCGTCCCCCACGGCAACGCCATCATGGACGGCCTCCACGAAGGCCTGCGCGCCGGCGGGGACCGGGTGCAGCGGTACCTCGACGGGTTCACCACCGGCATCGGCAACACCGCTCTGACCGGGTCGATCTCGATGGCGGACCACGCCTTCTCCGGCAGCGGCCTCACCGCGGGCGCCGGAGGCGGGAACGTCTACATCACCGTCGAGGGCACCGTCGTCGCCGAGCAGCAGCTGATGGCGCTGATCCAGGAAAAGACGCTGCAGCTGGCCGCCCGTAACCCCACCAACGGCCTGCAGCTGGGCCTGGCGACGGGAGGTCGGTGATGGCTGCCGTGCGCTCCTGGCCGCTGATCACCGCGATCTGCGACTTCACCCAGGGGCCGCCCGGGATCCCGGGAAACGGGGCGGTGTCGCTGCTGGACAACCCGGCCAGCCAGGTCGGGTTCCGGACCTGGTCGACGAGCCGCGGCCGGCAGTACGAGCTCGGCACCGTCCAGGCGGGCACGCTCACGATGGACCTCACCGACCCGGGTGAGTGGCTGAACCCGGTGAACACCGGGTCACCGTTCAACTCGGGTGCGAACAGCTTGCTGCCGTACCGGCAGGTGCAGATCGGCGCGTGGTGGAACTCGACGACGAAGGACACCACCGGGAATCTGCTGAACGCGACGAACCAGCCGCCGGGCTCGACGAGCTTCTACGACCCGTCGTTCGAGACGGGCGGGCTCGGCGGCTGGTTCGGGTTCGTTGGTGCGCCGACGATCGTGAACTCGACGGCGCAGGCGTTCCAGGGGACGCATTCGTTGGCGTGCACGTTCAACGGCGGGACGGACACGCCGACGGTGGCGATGTTCGTGCCGCCGTACCGGCTGCAGACGTTGAGCCTGTACGTGTTTGTCCCGGCGAGCCACACGGTGACGGCGAAGTGGTTCAACTTCAACAGCACCGGCGTCGGCTCGCTGATCGGCCAGTCGACGTCGTCGACGACGGGAGCGTGGCAACGGCTCGTCATCACCGGCACGCCGGCCACCCCGACGAACGTGCTGGAGCTGACGTGCACCGGCACGACACCGGCGACGGTGTATGTGGATGCGACGCAGCTGGAGCTCGGCGGCGCAGCGTCGGCCTTCACTGCGGCGGGCCCGACCTACAACGAGGTGTACACGGGCTACATCGAGCGATATCCGCAGGCGTGGGACCTGGCGGGCTTCCGGGGCAAGAAGCTGTTGACGGCGGTCGACGCGCTCAGCCCGTTGTCGCGGACGATTATCTCCCAGTCCTACGAGGCGACGGTGCTCGCCGATGGGCCGTCGGTGTTCGTGCCGTACAGCGACGACTCGTTCCCACAGATGGTGCAGCGGCCGACGGGCGGCGCACCGTACACCGGGTACCAGGCAATCGGTTCGCAGTCGGCTTCCGTTTCGTTCGGCGGCGACAGCTTCCCCGACGGCTCGAAGGCCGTCACCCTGTCGCAGCAGAACGCCGACCCGATCACCTCGGGCGACAACACGCAGACGACTCGTCTCGGTACTCGATACGGGTCGCTGGTGATGGATCCCCAAGCTTTCACGTTCGAGGTGTGGGTCCGCTGGACGGCGGGGCAGACCTGGTGCGGGGCGGGTTCTCTCGCCGCGGGCGAGTCCACGACGGACGCCGGAAACCACGACGGGCCTGTCGCGACATTCGGCCTGCGCACCAGCACCAACAGAATGGGCTACTACTACAAGGACATCAACGGCGTCCTTCAGGTCAACATCGCCGCGAGCGTCACCAACGGCCCCTACTTTGCGGACTCATCGTGGCATCACTTCCTGCTCATCGGAGCAGGTTCGAATGCGTGGCAGGGTTATCGGGACGGGGTCCTGACGTCAGGCACCTACGTGTCGACGCCGCCAGCAGCGAAGATCGACAATATTTACCAGTACGTCAACACGTTCTACGGCGATGTGATCTCTATGGCCTCTCGCGCGACGCTAGCGATGTACAATTTCGCTATGTCTTCATCTTAATTCAGTCGCCATTATCA
>Ga0134124_10002133_pt1 | contig 15931 bp, 13 predicted proteins | sample KB304_FD_96880 | JGI IMG/M metagenome (GOLD analysis project Ga0134124, IMG submission 96880) | Terrestrial soil microbial communities without Nitrogen fertilizer from Kellogg Biological Station, Michigan, USA - KB3-0-4 | ecosystem: Environmental > Terrestrial > Soil > Unclassified ...
CAGGTGCTTGAGGAAGTATTCGTGGCCCTTGCCGGAGGAGCCCAGGATATTGGAGCGCCACACGAACATGTTGCGCGGCCAGTTGTCGGGATGGTCGGTGTCCTCGCAGGCGAGCTGTAGCTCGCCCGACTTAAGCGCCTTCGGCACGTAGTCCTTAGGTTCCAGACCGGCGGCCTGCGCCTTCTTGGCAACGTCGAGCGAGTTCTGCCGCAACTGCGGGGCTGACGGCAGCCAGCCCATGCGCTCGGCCTGCACGTTGTAGTCGATCAACGCGCCGTCCCACGACCCAGCCGGAGCGGTCGGCGAAATGAGTTCGTCGATGCCGACGGTTTCGTAGCGCCACTGGTCGGTGTGCGCATAGAAGAATGACGTCGAGTTCTGCTGACGCGGCGGCCTGCCCCAATCGAGCGCAAACGCCAGCGGCGTCCAGCCCGGCTGCGGGCGCAGCTTTTCCTGGCCGACATAGTGCGACCAGCCGCCGCCCGATTGGCCGACGCAACCGCACAGCACCAGCATGTTGATCACGCCGCGATAGTTCATATCGCAGTGGAACCAGTGGTTCATCGCCGCGCCGATAATGATCATCGAGCGGCCTTTGGTCTTCTCCGCGTTGAGTGCGAATTCGCGCGCCACCGTGATGATCTGGTCGCGCGGCACGCCGGATATTTTCTCGGCCCAAGCCGGCGTATACGGCTCGTTATCGTCGTAGGACTTGGCGACATGCTTGCCGCCGAAGCCGCGATCGACACCATAGTTCGCAACGAACAGATCGAACACCGAGGCAACCAGCGCCTCGCCGTCCTTCAGCTTCACCCGCTTGGCCGGCACTTTACGTACCAGCACGCCGGGATGATCGGTGCCGGCGAAATGGTCGTGCTCGCGATTGCCGAAATAGGGGAAGCCGACGTCGGCCAACTCATCTTTGGTGTCGGCGAGCGTCAGCCGCAGCTTGGTCTCGTTGCCCTTGGCGTCCTTCTCCTCGAGGTTCCACTTGCCCTTCTCGCCCCAGCGGAAGCCGACCGAGCCTTTCGGAACCACGATGTTGCCGGAGGTCTCGTCATAGGCCACCGTCTTCCATTCCGGATTGTTGGTCTCGCCGAGATTGTCGGCGAAGTCGGACGCGCGCAGCTGACGATCCGCGATCAGCTGGCCATCCTTTCGCACCAACTTCACCAGCATCGGCATGTCGCTGTACTGGCGGATGTAGTCTTCGAAATACTTCGTCTTCTTGTCGAAGTAGAACTCGCGCAGGATGACGTGGCCCATCGCCATGGCGAGCGCCGAGTCGGTGCCCTGCTTTACCGAGATCCACAGATCGGCAAATTTCGAGGCTTCCGAATAGTCCGGCGTGATGACGACGCTCTTGGCGCCGCGATAGCGCGCTTCGGTATAGAAGTGCGCGTCGGGCGTGCGGGTCTGCGGGACGTTCGAACCCCACAGGATGAGGAAGCCGGAATTGTACCAGTCGGCCGACTCCGGAACGTCGGTCTGCTCGCCCCAGGTCTGCGGCGAGGACGGCGGCAGGTCGCAGTACCAGTCGTAGAACGACATGCAGACGCCGCCGAGCAGCGACAGATAGCGCGACCCCGCGGCGTAGGAGACCATCGACATGGCCGGGATCGGCGAGAAGCCGATCACACGATCCGGCCCGTGCTTCTTCACGGTGTAGGCATTGGCCGCCGCGACGATCTCAGTCACCTCGTCCCAGGTCGCGCGCACGAAGCCGCCAAGCCCGCGCTTCTCGGTATAGGCCGCGCGCTTCTTCGGATCGGTGACGATCGATTCCCAGGCGGCGACCGGCATACGCAGCGCCCTCGCCTCGCGCCAGAGCTTGAGCAGGCGCGAGCGCACCAGCGGATATTTCACGCGATTGCCGGAATAGAGGTACCAGGAATAGCTGGCGCCGCGCGAGCAGCCCCGCGGCTCGTGGTTCGGCAGTTCAGGCCGCGTGCGCGGATAGTCGGTCTGCTGCGTCTCCCAGGTGACGATGCCACCCTTCACATAGATCTTCCAGGAGCAGGAGCCCGTGCAGTTCGCGCCATGGGTCGAGCGCACGATCTTGTCGTGCTGCCAGCGCTTGCGATAGCCGTCCTCCCAGCTCCGGTCCTCGCGTGTGACAATGCCGTGGCCATCGGAGAAATCGTCGACCACGCGGTTGAAGAACGTGAGACGATCGAGAAAGTGACTCATTGATGCATTCCCTTATTCGGCCGGTTGCGCGGCGACGGACGGCGGCAGCACGCGGTGTTCCACGTCGTACAGCAGGCCTTTTTTGCGGGTGTAGAAGCCCCAGGTGATGGCGAGGCAGGTTACGTAGAAGATCATGAAGCCCCAGAGCGCGGCTTCCGGACCGCCGGTAGCGGCGATCGAGGTGCCGTAGCTCTTCGGGATGAAGAAGGCGCCGTAGGCCGCGATCGCGGAGGTGAAGCCGATGATCGCCGCCGACTCCATCTCGGCTTGCCTCTGCTGCACCGGCACGCTCATGCCCGGCTCAAGCCGCTTGATCTCCAGACGCATGATTGCCGGGATCATCTGGAAGGTGGACGCGTTGCCGACGCCGCTGGCGAAGAACAGCAGCATGAACATCGCGAAGAAGCCCCAGAAGGCGTAAGGCTCGTTCTTGATGCCGAGGAAGTAGAGCACTCCCCCCACAGCCGCGATCATCAGGGCAAACACCCAGATGGTGACGCGGCCGCCGCCGTAGCGATCCGATAGCCAGCCGGTCGCCGAGCGCGACAGTGCACCGACGAGCGGCCCGAGGAAGATGAACTTCAACGAGTCGACCTGCGGGAACTGCGTCTTGGCGAGCAGCGGGAAGCCGGCAGAATAGCCGATGAACGAACCGAAAGTGCCGGTGTAGAGCCAGCACATCAGCCAGTTATGCTTGCGCTTGAAGATCACCGCCTGATCGGCAAACGAAGCGCGCATGTCTGCGATGTCGTGCATGCCGAACCAGGCCGCAAAGGCCGAGGCCGCGATGAACGGCACCCAGATGAAACCGGCATTCTGCAGCCAAAGTTTGGTCGCACCGTCGACCGCCTGCGGCTCGCCGCCGAACCAGCCGAACACGCTGGTTGTGATCACCAGCGGGATGACGAACTGCACGACGCTGACGCCAAGATTGCCGAGGCCGGCATTGAGCGCGAGCGCGTTGCCCTTCTCCGCCTTGGGGAAGAAGAAGCTGATGTTCGCCATCGAGGAGGCGAAGTTGCCGCCGCCGAAGCCGCAGAGCAGCGCGAGCGACAGGAAGAAGATGTAGGGCGTGTCGGTCGACTGCACCGCGAGACCGATGCCGACCGCCGGGATCATCAGCGACCAGGTCGCAATCGAGGTCCACAACCGGCCGCCGAAGATCGGCGGCATGAAAGAGTAGAAGATTCGCAGCGTGGCGCCGGAGAGGCCCGGCATGGCCGCGAGCCAGAAGAGCTGGTCGGTCGTGAACTTGAATCCGACCGCCGGCAGCTTGGCGACAACCACCGACCACACCATCCACACCGCGAAGGCGAGCAGCAGCGCCGGGATCGAAATCCACAGGTTGCGGCGCGCGATCGCCCTGCCCTTCTCGGCCCAGAACTGCGGATCCTCCGGCTTCCACTCGGCGAGCACGCGGGGTCCCATGGCTCCGACGTGCTTCTCTTCGTGGATCGGCTGCATTTCGGGGAATTCCGGCAGCTTGCGCAAACCGGTTGCGAGTGCGTCGGTCTCCATGCGGCGGATCGCGATGTGCATCCACACCAGCGAGACGCCGGCGATCAGGAAGAGCAGCATGAAGCAGCTCGTCCAGATGCCGGTGAGATCGTTGAGCGCGCCGAAGGCGATCGGCAGCACGAAGCCGCCGAGACCGCCGATCATGCCGACGAGACCGCCGACGGAACCGACGTTCTTCGGGTAGTAGACCGGAATGTGTTTGTAGACCGCGGCCTTGCCCAGGCTCATAAAGAAGCCGAGCACGAAGATGAGTGCGGTGAAGGTGACGACGCCGGTGCCCATCGAGAATTGGATGGGGCCCTTCATGCCATGCACGATGTACTCAGTCGGCGGATAGGCGAGCACGAAGGTGATCAGCACCGAGACGCCGAACATCCAGTACATCACGCGGCGCGCGCCGTAGCGGTCCGACAGAACACCACCGTAGATGCGGAACAGGCTGGCTGGGACGGAATAGGCCGCGCCCAGCATGCCGGCCGTTTCGATGCTCAGACCATAGACGCCGATCAGATAGCGCGGCAGCCACAGCGACAGCGCGACGAAGGCGCCGAAGGCGAAGAAGTAATAAAGCGCGAAGCGCCAGACCTGCACGTTCTTGAGCGGCTCCAGCTCCATCCACGCGCTCTGCGGACGCGCACCCTTGGCCCGACGCTCCATTTCGGCCGGGTCTTCCTTCGTGAAGATCCAGAACAGCACGCCCATGATAGCGATGCCGGCGGCCCACACCTGCGCGGTGGTCTGCCAGCCGTAGGCGACGAGCACGAAGGGCGCGCAGAACTTGGTCACCGCGGCGCCGACATTGCCGGCGCCGAAGATGCCGAGCGCGGTGCCCTGCTTCTGCGCCGGGTACCAGCGCGAGACGTAGGCGATGCCGACCGCGAAGGAGCCGCCGGCGATGCCGACGCCGAGGGCGGCCACGAGAATCTGCGGATAAGTGTGCGCGTAAGTCAGCAGGAAGGTCGCGAGCGCTGCCGACAGCATCACCACGGTGTAGATGCGCCGACCGCCGTACTGGTCGGTCCAGATGCCAAGAAAGATGCGGATCAGCGAGCCGGTGAGAATTGGAGTTCCGACCAAGAGGCCGAACTGGGTCTCGTTCAGTCCGAGTTCCTGCTTAATCTTGACGCCGATGATGGCGAAGATCGTCCACACCGCGAAGCAAACGGTGAAGGCAAGGGTGGACATCCAGAGCGCGCGGCCTTGTCCCTCGACCGGGGCGGCTGTCGTAATTGGCATGGGGGTGCCTCGTCCTGTCGAACAAAATTGCGTTGTTCGACAAAAGCCGGGGCTCGCCGCGAATGCTTTGAGCTTTGTCAATATTACTTGGCATTTCTGTGCGGCAAGTTTGCATTTCTTTTATTGGGATCGTAATTGATGAAAGCAATACATACGATTGATGGAAACAATATTTGCGATTGATTTTTATCAATCGACAGCCATGGGCAAGCCGCACGCGCACCGCGCGGCTGCACAACTAGAAATTTTTTGAGGACGATGGTGGGAGAGGTAGGACTCGAACCTACGAAGGCATAGCCAGCGGATTTACAGTCCGCCCCCTTTGCCGCTCGGGACACTCTCCCTTTGGGATCGGGCGCTTTATGGGGAGCCACCCCCACGAAGTCAATGGAGGCTTTTCAAGGCCTTGCAGGCTGTTCGGCGGCGGCCGGATCGGATAAGGCAGCAGCCATCATGGCCTCACGACCTCAAGTTCCCGGCCGGGCACGTCCCGGTGCGACACGCGAACAGACCGAACGGCGCGAGCGGGGGGAGCGGGCGCGCCGCGAAGCCTTGCGCGCCGATGCCGAGGACCTCGTCCTCATGTACGGCTGGCATACCGTCACCGCCGCCCTGAAAAACCCCGTCCGCCACGTCAATCGCCTGTTGGCGACCGAAAACGCCGCCCGCCGGCTGACCGAGGAAGGCATCACCCCATCCGTCGCGCCCGAGATCGTGCGGCCCTCGGCCATCGCCGAACGCCTCACCCCGGATGCGGTACATCAGGGCCTCTATCTGGAGACAGACCCGCTGCCGTCGCCGGAGATCGACCAGGTTCCGGCGAAAGGCGTGGTGCTGGTGCTCGACCAGATCACCGATCCGCACAATGTGGGTGCGATCTTCCGCTCGGCCGCAGCCTTCGGCGCCACCGCGATCGTCACCACGCAACGGCACAGCCCGGATGCGACCGGCGCCTTGGCGAAAGCCGCGTCCGGCGCTCTCGAATACGTGCCGCTGGTCAGCGTGCAAAACCTGGCGCGCGGACTCGCCGCGCTTAAGCAGAGCGGCTTCCTGGTGGTCGGGCTCGATTCGAGCGGCGACAGCGACCTTGCCGCGCTGCCCTTGCGCGCACCGCTTGCCCTTGTCCTCGGCGCCGAAGGCAAAGGCCTACGGCAACTCACCAAGGAAATCTGCGATCACGTCGCGCGCATCGACCTGCAAGGCCACATCAAGAGCCTGAATGTGTCGAATGCGGCGGCGTTGTCGCTGTACATCGCCACCGACAGGATTGCGGACCGTTAAAAAAGCGAACGGCGGGCCCCCGCCCGCCGCCCGCGTCCCACGAACTGTTTAATCGTCTAGTTTTGCTCGGTGCGCCCGCTGTTGCCGCGTCCTTTGCGGAACAGGCGGATGCTCATGCGGTCCGGCCCGAGTATGGTGATCTCAGCTTCGGCCTGGATGACACGCTGCTTGCCGTCTTCGCGCGTGCCGCGCTTTTTGCTCTGCGGCTCATCGGCCACCCTCGCCGGCGCACGCGGCGCATCTTCGACCACGTGGTGGCGTTCGATCACGCGCGGCGGATCGTCGACGTAACGTTTGGTCTCGATGATCACCGGCTTGTCGCGAACGATCTGCCTGGTGTTAATCACCGTGCGCTTGCCCGAGCGCTGCCGCAGTTCCTCGACAAGCCTGTGATCGGTCTTTGCAGGCGGCCGGTCGAACCGCGGCGATGCCCGTTCGGCCGTCTTGCGGTTGATCTTCGGATAGCTGCGTACCGGACGGCGAATCTCATACGTGTTGGGCGCGACCTGCACCGCATAAGGCTGATTGCCCGGAACGGCATAAGGATAAAGCGGCGGCTGTTGTTGCACGCTGCTGTAGTATTGCGCCTGCGCTGCGGCGGACGGCAGCAGCGCGGCGGCGGCAACGGCGAACAGAAGACGGTGCGCGGTCGAACTCATGGGTCGGTCACTTCAACGGGGGTGGTTGCCGGAACGGCTCTTCGCGCGGTTCGGACGAAGGCGGCGGCGGGGAGCGATCGCGCGCGCCATCCAGCGGCCGCTCGCCGCAGATCGCACAGGTCGACCATGAGCGCTCGAAGCTGTCCGGCGCCGCCGAAACATTGCTCGGCGCAGCGAGGTCCTCGTCGCGTCCGATCTCCGGCTTTTCACCGGTGGTCGGAAAGTAATGGCGGTTGCGCCACGGCGCGCGCCAATAGGCACGCACGATTACGCCCGGGCGATAGTCGTACACGATGATCTGCTGCGCACGCGCGCCGTATGCGGCATAGCCGTCGCGAAGTCCGCGCGAAAAATCGAGGTCCGCCGCGTCTGCCGACGCGACGCCGAGAACGATAGCCGCTAGCGCGAATAGGACGCGCATTTGAGCGCTTCTCCGATGCCTCACAATCGAAGATCATTTTATACGAATGCTATTGGCTGCCGCGTCGAATCGCGGGGTAACATTAATTGCGCGCGCGTCGTGGACCCGCGCGCAAGTCAGCAATGCCGGCCGAAAACCGTTTCTTGTGACCGGCAGACGGAGCTATTAAAGTTAATCGCATGCCGAACCGCCGACCGCGCCAGATGCGCGATGCCGCCCCGCCCAAACGCGGAACATTTCGCCAGCGCTACGACAACCTGGAAGCGCAGCGCACCGCATTGATGCAGCGCCTCTCCGGCCTCGGCGGCAATGCGCAGCGGCACCCGGCCTACAAACGAGCTTTGAGATTGCTCAACGACACCTTCCGCAATGCGAAAATGGCCCAGCGTCTCGCCGTACTGCAGGCGGCGACCTGGCTGATCGACGTGCTCGAGCAGCTCACCACCATTCTGTAGCGGCCCGGCAGAGCGCGAGCGCAAAGTCGAAACCGGCATTGGCTGCTACGCCCGCCACGAAAAGGCGCCCACCGGCATTGCTGCGGGGGATGCTTTTTTTTGTGCGCTGTGAACGGCTTAGGCGGCACCTTGTCGGCGTGGGACGACGCTGCTAGCTGTCAGCCCGGATGCCGGCATAGCTCAGCGGTAGAGCAGCGGTTTTGTAAACCGAAGGTCGGGAGTTCAATCCTCTCTGCCGGCACCAGCGGCCCGCGTTACGGCGATACCCGATAGAGCATCCGGTAGATCGAAGGCGTAGCTGGTTTCTGCGCCCCCAGCAGTTCTAGCGCGGCCGAATCGAGCAGCGACTGCGCGGCGCGCTCGAGGTCTTCTGTTTCCCCCGCTTCGACCAGCAGAGCCCAATCGAGCGTCCGGTCGCCCTGGCGGACATGCCCGCTGCGCGACGGCGCCTGCGCATTGGTGTCGCGCTCGATCAAACGCACGGCCACGATGCCCGGCGCCGCCAGCAGCCGCGGCATCACGTCGGCCGTCAAAGCTCGACGCAAGACGTCTTCCTTGCCAGCCTGCGGCGTGAGCGGCAGCACAGCGATGACCGCCCCCTCGCCTTCGCCGAGCGACGCGCTCATGCGCGCAATGGTGCGGATCGTGTTCTGGAAACGAGTGATGAAGTAGCGGCTGTTGGGATCGGGATTGCGGATCAGCTCAAGATAGGTTTCCGAGCGGAACACCTCATCGTTATACGCTTCGTAAAAAGCGAGGTACTTCGGCGTACCTTTCACCGCGACGAAGCGCCGGCCACGCTTGAATCCGGGCAGACCGAGGATGCGATCGCGCATATGTTCGCGATTGTACCATTCGGTAAACTTCGGCTCGTCTTCCGACGCAATGTCGCAGAACGTGAAAAGCACCGCTGGCATTTGCGCGGCTGGCGTCGCAACGTCGTGTGTCATCCTGCGTCCTCTGAGTGAGGGCTTCGGCTAGTTGGCCCAGAGCGCTTGAATGCTCTGCCGCTCCTTCAGGACGATGGCCTTGAACTCTTCGCTCGAGTGGTAATACGGAACGATGCCTATTTTCGCGAGGGTTTCGACGAACTTCGGATCCTTCGTAAGTTCAGCCATTGCCTGATCGAGCGTGCGCACGACGTCGTCGGGCACGCCGGGCGGTCCGGATAGACTCGCCCAGAAGAGAAGCTGCACGCTCGGGTAACCGGCCTCGGCGGTGGTGGGGACGTCCGGAATCGCCGGATGCCGTTCGGGCGACGTTACCGCCAGTGCGCGCACCTTGTTGGCGCCCGCAAGCGGAAGCACCGAGCTCCACGAGCCTGCGCCGATCATGACGTTGCCGCCCGCCGTCAATGTGATCGGCTCGCTGCCGCCACGCGACGAGACAGAGCGGGTGGTCTTAACGTCGATGCCGTTCGCCTTGAACAACTGACGGAACGTGATGTCTTGCGCGCCGGCCCCGCCGAGCGACGTCCAGGTGAAGTGGCCCGGATCGCGCTTGAGCTCATCGACGGCGTCTTTCAGCGTCTTGAAGGGCGAGTCGACCGGCACGATCAGCACCATCGGCGTGTGCGCGACCATCGTGACGAAGGTGCGATCCATCACCTTGCGCGGCAAATTCGGAACAACGATTTCCAACATCGAACTCGAGGCCGGCGAGTCGAGCAGCAATGTGTAGCCGTCCGGCTTGGCACGCATGACTTCTTCGAGCGCCGGGACAGTGTTGCCGCCGGGCTTGTGAATGACGCGGACGGGGACCTTGAAACGCTCCTCCAGCGCCATCGCGATAGCCCGCGCCGACAGGCCGGTAGAACCGCCAGGTGCGAACGGCACATAGATTTCGATTGGCTTCGCCGGATAGGTCTGCGCCGCGATCTGCGGGCTGACGGCTAACGTTGCACCGACAACGAGGACAGCGGCGAACGCGACCTTTGCAAGAGTCATGACAGCCTCCTGGCGCAACCAATGGCTTGGCGGAATGCCGTTACCGGCTGCGTCTCTCCCGATAGAAAAACCAGCAAGAACTACGCCATGCTGCAACGCGGAATGGGCGACGCAATACTTCGGAGAGAATTGCCGCCCGTTGTTCGCTGCGAAAGGCCGGCATGTCCTCGCGAGAAACACCGTGTGGTCTGCACGGGCAGGAAGTGCGCGAGTTGATCGGGGAACCTCGCGCTATACACAATGAAACGCAGATGGCATGCCATCTGCAAGACTGGGCGCGGTACGAGGCCGAGCGGTGACGAATTTACAGTTACAGTTGGCGATTTACGATCATGCGCCGGCGCTGCCGCAAGCGGCGGAAGCGGTGCGCCGTCAGGTGTGGATTGGCGGCGCCACCGACCGCGCAACGCGTACGATGATCGAAGAACCGCGGCGCTGGCTCACGCTTCTGGAGACGACCGCGCCGGTCGCCGATGCATCAGCTGGCGCGCTGGTGAGTTGGGATCTCGAACAAATCAATCCCGGCGACGCCCCATCGCCGGAAAGCGCCGGCGGCATTCTCATCACAGCGATGGATATCGACCCGGCGGTCGAAGAAGAATTTGCGGACTGGTACAACACCGAGCACATCCCCATCCTGTCGAAACTGCCGGGCATGATCGCGGCGCGCCGCTTCCGCGCCCGGCGCGGCCACACGCGCTATGTCGCGCTCTATCACGTCACCGATCTCGGCATCTACGCGAAGCCGTCCTGGTTCACCGCCAACGAGACGCCGTGGATGCTCCGCATGCGGCGCTTTCAGCGCAATCGAACATACTTCATGTTCCGCTCACCGGATGAGGCCCCACGATGAAATGCCTTCGCCTCCTGGCTTTTGCGATCGCTGGCCTCGTGGCCCTGGCGACGGCAACGCACGCCCAGACTTATCCCGCGCGGGCCATCAAGATCATCGTTCCGTTCGCAGCCGGCAGCGGCACCGACGTTGTCGCGCGCTTGATCGCCAATGAGCTGACGGCGCGTGTCGGACAGCCTGTGCTGGTCGAGAACCAATCGGCCGGCGCCACGGTTGTGGCGACGCAGAACGTCGCCCGCGCCGAGCCGGACGGATACACGCTGTTCCTGACGACCAGCGCGCATACCATTTTGCCCAGCCTGCACAAGCAGCTTCCGTTCGACGTCAGCGACGACTTCTCGCCGATCATGCTGGTATGCGCGGGCCCGCTGGTGCTGGCAGCGCATCCGAGCTTTCCGGCCAAAAACATTCAGGAACTGATCGCGCTGGCGAAATCGAAGCCGGGCCAAATCAACTACGCGTCGTCCGGCACCGGCACGGCGCCGCATCTCGCGGTGGAACTGCTGAAGGTCAAAGCCGGCATCGATCTCATGCACGTCCCCTATCGCGGCGGATCGCCGGCGATGAACGACGTGCTGTCGGGCGTGGTGCCGATGTATTTCGGCGCGCCGGCAACAATCCTTTCGCACATGAAAGCCGGATCGGTCCGCGTGCTCGGCCAGAGCACCGCCACACGTTCGGAGCTCATGAAAGATATTCCCACCCTCGTCGAGCAGGGCGTTGCGGGCTACAACGTCGAACTCTGGTATGCATTGCTGGGCCCGGCCAAACTGCCGCGCGAGGTTGTCGAGCGCGTCTCGACCGAAGTTAAAGCGATCCTGCAAAAAGCCGAAGTGAAGAAATCGCTGGAGTCGCTCGGCTTCGAACCAAAGACGTCCTCGCTGGCCGAACTGGCGAAGTATATCGTCAGCGAGCGCGCGCAATGGGCGGAGGTCGCGAAAGTGTCGAACCTCACGGAAGGGAAATAGCGCGTCCATGGCGAAAAAGGTCGCCGTCATTGCCGGCGCGAGCGGGGTCGTCGGCCGCGGGCTGACCGAGGCGCTCGCGGTCGACCCCGATTGGGATGTGATCGCGCTCGCGCGCAAACCGACGGCTATTCCCGGCGCACGCTTCATTCCCACCGACCTGACCGACGCGGCGGAGTGCCGCGATAAGCTCGCGGGGTTCGTCGACACCACGCATATTTTTTACACGGCCCGCTTTGATCACGTCGCCGGCAAACCCGAACCGATCGACACCAACCTGTCGATGTTGCGTAATGTGCTCGAGCCCATCGAGACCGCATCGAAGCGGCTGCAGCATGTCCACATCGTCGAAGGAACGAAATGGTACGGATCGCATCTCGGGCCGTTCCGCACACCCGCGCGCGAAGACGATCCAAGGAGCGTCTCTGCGAACTTCTATTACGCGCAAGAGGATTACCTGAAGGAGCGGCAACGCAACGCCGCGTGGTCATGGTCGTCCAGCAGACCGCACGGCATATGCCATGCGGTCCCCGATAGCCCGCGCAATCTCGTTCTGGTCATCGCCGCTTATGCGGTGATCTGTCGGGAAATGGGATTACCGCTCGCCTTTCCGGGCACGGCCGCCAATTACCGCGCGCTCTATCAGTGCACGTCGGCGGATCAACTGGTCGAGGCCATGCTCTGGATGGCCCGCGAGCCGGCCTGCGCCAATCAAGCTTTCAACGTCACCAACGGCGATTACATCCGCTGGGAGAATTTGTGGCCCGCCTTCGCCCGGTATTTCGGCATGGAGGCCGGAGGCGTCGCCACGGTCCAGCTCGCCGACGCCATGGCCGATAAGGCCCCGGTCTGGCAGGCGATCGTCAGCAAAAACAATTTGAAGCCAACGCCCTATGACCGCCTGGCGCTCTGGTCCTACGGCGATTTCGTGTTCACGCCGGGCTGGGACATCATGTCGGACACGACCAAGGCACGCCAATTTGGCTTCCAGCGGACGGTGAGCACGGAGGCCGAATTCATCCGCTACTTTGATCTTTTGCGGGCGAGCCGGGTGCTGCCTTAAGGCCTGCATGCGGGGGTGCTGCCCGGCCCCGGGACCGTCCCGAACCCTTATTTTCGGCCCAAATATTCCTCCAAAGTCCTGCTCGGCCGAGGCTGATGGACCTTTTCGGCCGTTGCAGAGTGTGCCAAACTAATCGGGTTACTCGAAATACTTCGGAGATCTAGCATGCCTAACGGCACCGTTAAGTGGTTCAATCCGACGAAGGGCTACGGCTTCATCCAGCCCCAAGAAGGTGGCAAGGATGTCTTCGTGCACATTTCGGCGGTCGAGCGCGCCGGCCTTAGCACGTTGAACGAAGGACAGACCGTTCAATACGAACTCGTCGAGAACCGCGGCAAGACGTCTGCGGAGAACCTTAAGGTCAAGTAGACCTTAAGTCCGAGCTGATTTCCCAGCTTGTCTGACCGATCTGTCGCCGCCGAGCGGTTTGCGCCCGGCGGGGCGCTTGTGCGCGCGCCGATAGTCCAAACCGCGGTCAGCGGGTCAGCTTTTCCAACTCGAAGAACGGCGCGAAGGCCGCTTCCTTGCACAGCTCGCGCGCCTCGCGCGGCAGGTCGAGGAAGCGATCGAGCTTGCCCGACAGGAAGGTGGCAGCGCCCTCCTTCGGTGCGGCATATTTGCCGTCGCTGTTGCGCGCCGTGTAGCGAACGCAGGCGACGTAGCGTTCGCCGCGGTCGTTTGGACCGAGTTGCTTGAGCTGCGGCGGCGAGACGCTGGCATTGCGCACGCCGCCCGGATTGTTGAGGTACGTGCGCATGAAAGCGAGAATGTCGGTCTTGTAGCCAGCCGGATAGACGTTCTGCCCGTCCCAAGTCTTCTTCAACTCGTCCTGGGTCGGCCCGATGTCGTGGCTACAGGCAGACAGCGCCAGGCCCGCGACTACGATCATCCAGCGCATCAGCCTCTCCGATTCCGACGCAGTGCAGCGATCATAGCCGCTGGCGCCGGGTTGCAACAAATGTATGCTGGCAACCAATAAACATAAATCCAGGGAGGGGATTCCGTGAAACTCACACGTCGTACACTCGTGCTCGGCGCCGTGGCCACCCCATTCGTCGCGCGCGCGCAGACCCCGGGCTGGCCGCCGGCCAACCTGCGGATTGTGGTGGCCTATCCGCCTGGCGGCTCGACCGACGCGATCATGCGCATGCTGCAGCCGGGCCTGCAGCAGCGGCTGGGCACCACGGTGATCATCGAGAACCGCTCGGGGGCCTCGGGCAGCGTTGGCACGGCTTCCGTCGCCAAGTCGCCGCCGGACGGATCGACCTGGCTCGCGGTGTTCGACAACCACGGCGCCAACCCCTTCGTACTGCCGAGCCTGCCCTACGACACCGAAAAGGATCTCGACCCGGTGCTGCTGATCGGCACCGCGCCTTATCTGCTCTCGACCGCTAAGACCAAGCCGTACAACACGCTGGCTGACGTGATCAAAGCCGCGAAGGAAAAGCCCGGCACCGTCAGCTACGCTTCGGTCGGCAGCGGCAGCATCGGCCATCTGGCCATGGCGCTGCTGGCGCAGCGCGCCGACGTGAAAATGGTGCACGTTCCCTATCGCGGCGGTGGCCCGGCGATGAACGACGCGGTGGCCGGCCATGTCGATCTCCTGGTCGGCAGCACCGCGCTGTCGATGCCGCAAGTCGGCGTGGGCAACCTGCGGGCGATCGCGCAGACCGGCAAAGAGCGCAACAAGTTCCTCACCAGCGTGCCGACCGTCGCGGAAAGCGGCTTTCCCGGGTTTGAGGCCTATGCCTGGTGGGGCATTTTCGCGCCGGCTGGCACGCCGAAGCCGATCGTCGAACGCTTCAGCAACGAGATGGCGGCAACACTTCGCGAGGAGAAGATTGCCAAGCAACTCATCGAGACGCAGCAGGTGTCGCTGCTGCTCGGCGGACCGGAGGTCGAACGCAAGTTCGTCTCCGACCAGATGAGCGTCTGGGGGAAAGTCGTGAAGGACAACAACATCAAAGCGGACTAAGCACGCAAAATCATCAACGCGTCCAAAATGGCAAAGGCCGCCCACCCGGGCGGCCTTCGTTTTCAGCCGGCGGTCAAAAGGTCAGGCCGGCCTTGGCCATGAAGGTGCGGCCCGGCAGCGGATAGGCGTTGTAGCGTCCGAGCGTAAAGGTGCTGGCCGCCGCGTAGTCGAAGTACAGAACATTAAACAGGTTTTGCACCGCGATCGACCAGGTGAACCGATCGATCATGCCGCCGAGCCGCGCATCGACGACCGTATGTGCCGGGATCAGCGGCTGCCGATTGAGCTGATCGTTGTCCATGCGGCGCTCGCCGACATAACGGATGATGCCGTCGAACGTCACGTATTTCTGCCAAATATCCCATGACGCACCGACGTTGCCGGTCCAGCGCGACACCAGCGGCACATCGTTGCCGGTGTACGGGCCTTCCCGAAAGACCGAGCGCGTATAGGCGGCCGCAGCCGTCAGACGCGCGCTGTCGGTGAGCTGATAGCTGCCGCTCACCTCCGAACCGTAGCGATGCGTCGGATCGAGATTGCTGTTGGTGAAGGTATCCGGGTTGAAGTGCAACTCGTCCTTCAACTGCATGTCATAGACGGCCACCTGCGCATTGAGCTTGCCGGCTTTGACGCGCAGGCCGACTTCGGCGTCGCGCGACGTCTGCGTGCGCAGATTGAAATCGGTCGGCGTGCCGAACTGCGCGCTGCCGATGCGTTCATCGACGTTGGGCGTGCGGAAGCTCTGCGCCACACGGCCGAAGACTGTGAGCATGCCGTTGAAACGATGCTCCAGACCGACGTGCCAGGCCTTGTTCGTTTCCGTCTTGTCGAGCGGGATACCCGCGAGCTCGAACGCGAAGGGCGCGGTCGGGGCTGTCGGGTCGAAGGCGTCGGATGCACGCAGACGATTCTGCTGCACGCGCGCACCGAAGGCGATGTCGGTGCTGGGCAGCAGCGCGATGGTGTCCTGGCCGTAGGCGGCCAAGGTCCGCTGACGCAGGCGGTAGCTGTGGATCGGCGGGTCGCCTTGATGCAGGCCGCGATCCTGCTGATAGCCGGAATCGTAGTAGTCGACGCCGACAATGGCTTTCGACGGCAGCCCGAACGCCGTGTGTTCGCTGGTAATACGCGGGGTGATCGACGCCGTCGTGATACCCGTCGTCAGGAAGTTGTCGAAGCCACCCAGGAAGGCTGCCGCCGTGTCGTTGCGCAAACGCAGTCCGCCGTCGACGATCAGCTCGGTGCCGGCCCACAGACGCCGTGTGACGCCGCCGGTGAAACTCGACCCGCGCGTATTGGCGTAGTCGAACGGCGTGGTGGCACCGCGCCGATCGGTCGTCAGTTGATTGACGCCGATCGACGGGTCGAC
>Ga0134124_10002135_pt1 | contig 15924 bp, 17 predicted proteins | sample KB304_FD_96880 | JGI IMG/M metagenome (GOLD analysis project Ga0134124, IMG submission 96880) | Terrestrial soil microbial communities without Nitrogen fertilizer from Kellogg Biological Station, Michigan, USA - KB3-0-4 | ecosystem: Environmental > Terrestrial > Soil > Unclassified ...
GGTCGGCGCTGGCCGGCGGCAAGCGCGTGATGCACGTCGAATATGTGCCAAGCCCGGCCTATGCGGTGCGCGAGATTCGCCTGAGGCCAGAGGAGTATCGGCGGCTCTGGGCCGCGATCCGTGTCGACCTCGTGCTCGATGTCAGCGGACGGGCGCAGCGCATTCCGCATCCGGGGTACGGTCCTTCCGACGCCTTCTACCGCACCAGCGGACGGGCCAGCGCCTTCCGGACCTGCAACAGCTGGGTCGCCGGACGCCTTCGGCTCGCCGGTGTGAAAACCAGCCTCTGGCCGCCTTTCACGAGCGGGCTGGTCTGGCGGTACCGGCGTCAAACCTGGCTGCGGCTACTTTAGAGGACGTACCGGCTAAGGTCCGCGTTCTTGGCGATTCCGCTGAGTTGCTGCTCGACGAAGGCGGCGTCGACGACGAGTTGTTCACCGCGCCTGTCCTCGGCATGGAAGCTAACATCCTCGAGCAGTTTCTCCATCACGGTCTGAAGCCGCCGCGCGCCGATATTCTTGACCGCTTCATTGACCTCGGCGGCGATGCGCGCGAGCGCCTCGATCCCGTCATCCGCGAAGCTGATGCTGACACCTTCCGTGCCGAGCAAAGCCTGATACTGCTCGGTGAGGCTCGCCCGGGTCGTCGACAGGATGCGGACGAAATCCTCCTGCGTCAGCGCCTTCAATTCGACGCGGATCGGCAGCCGACCCTGAAGCTCGGGCAGCAGGTCGGCGGGCTTCGCGATGTGGAACGCGCCGCTAGCGATGAAGAGGATGTGGTCCGTCTTCAGCGGCCCATATTTGGTCGCGACCGTCGTCCCCTCGATCAGCGGCAGGAGGTCGCGCTGGACGCCCTCACGGCTGACTGAGCCGCCGCGCACGTCGCTGACCGCGATCTTGTCGATCTCGTCGATGAAGACGATGCCGTTGGCCTCCGCGTCGGCCAGCGCCGAGCGGTTGATGTCGTCGGGATCGAGGCGCTTGTCGGCCTCCTCGTCGGTCAACCGTGCGAAGGCCTCCGGGACCTTGAGCTTGCGCTTCTTGCGCGGTCCGCCGCCCATCGCCTTGCCCATGATCGACTTCAGGTCGAACACTTGCGCGCCCATGCCCGGGATCTCGAATGGCATGTTGGGAGCCTCGTCGATTTCGATCTCGACCTCGGCTTGATCGAGGCTGCCGCCGGCGAAGCGCTGACGAAAGCTCTGACGCGTGGCCTCGCTGGAGCCCTTGCCGGTGAGAACGTCGAGGAGCTTGTCCATCGCCGCTTCTTCGGCGGCGGTGCGCACCTTGTTGCGGCGGCGGTCGCGCTCGAGGCGCACCGCTTCCTCGACGAGGTCGCGGGCGATCTGCTCGACGTCGCGACCGACATAGCCGACCTCGGTGAACTTGGTCGCTTCGACCTTCACGAACGGAGCGTCAGCGAGCTTCGCGAGGCGACGGCTGATCTCGGTCTTGCCGCAGCCGGTGGGGCCGATCATCAGGATGTTCTTGGGCGTGACCTCCTCGCGCAGCTCCGGCGAGAGCTGCTGACGGCGCCAGCGGTTGCGGAGCGCCACCGCGACCGCCTTCTTCGCATCGTTCTGGCCAATGATATGCTCGTTCAGAGCGGCGACGATCGCCTTCGGTGTCAGCTTGTCTTTCAGCACTTCGGCTTGCTCCCCGCTCTGGGGAATGGAGGTGTGGTAGTTCATCTTGGCTGCAATGTCGGGAGCGCTCTCGGCCACTTCAAGCAGTGCATCGGAAACCGGCAAAGAAGCGCTTGTGATCGGCAACGATGCCGGAGATGTCGGCGGGGTCCGGCGTCGGGTCCCAAACGCCGCGCTCATAAGTTCCGCCAAGCAGGATTCCGTCGGCCCTCGGGAACATATAGCCGAACTGTCCCTGGACCGCGTAGCGAACTTCCGGCTGTGGCTCGAGGATCGCGAGCTGGCCGCGAATGGGGATCAGCAGCTGGTCGCCAAAGAGGTCGTGGCTGCCGAGGCCCGTGCAATTGAAGACCAGGCTTTCGGGCAGCGCCCCAATGTCAGCCGGAGTCGCGAACTTGCGGACTTCCATCTTACCCCCGGCGATCTGCACGTCCCGGGTCATCTGGCGGAGATAACGCCCGGTTTCGACATACATCGTGTCGTAGCGGCGCACTGTATCGAGCGGGAACGGGTGCTCGCTACGCGAAAGCATCCGGTTGATCGGCGGGAAGTTGGCAATGACCTTGTCTTCAACGCTGCCCGCTTCGACGTAGGTCGGGAGCCAGCGGATGCCGTAATCATCGCCGACCATGATCTGGTAGCGCCGCCAGCTGTAGTCGAGCGCCCTTGTGAACTGGGTCATGAACTCGGGCGTGACGTCGCCCTCGTGGAAAACGGCGAAGGGATGGAACTGGCCGCCCGCGACGTTCGACGTGGTGTCGGGCGGAAGCGACGCCGCGTAGATGGTGACGGCGAAACCCGCCTCTTGCACCAGCCGCGCAGTCGACAGGCCGACTACGCCAGAGCCTATCACCGCGACGGAGCCGCTGTGGCCTTGCAGGCCGAGCTCCGTCGCCAGCTTCGACGTCCCCCAGCTAAGCGTGATCCCGCCGCCCCCATGCCCGTAATTGTGGACCAGGCGCTTCTCGCCAAGCGCCTCCTGCCGGACCACGAAGCCTTGCCGGCGGTAGGGCCTCAGCCCCGCCATCGTCCGAATGATCCGGCTTTCATCGGCGATCACCGGCGCCAGCGGGGTGCAGTCCGAGAAGCGTCGGCCGCTCGTCGTCGCGCAGCCGGACAGCAGCGCGGCGGACCCGGCGGCGAAAGTTCGGCGGTCGAGCAGCATCCGCGCAGCCTAGCCGCGCTTCGGCTCAGCCTTCAATCGTCTCGATGGTCAGCCGGTCGTTGGTGAAGACGCACACTTCCGACGCGATCTGCATCGCGCGGCGGGCGAGCACCTCAGGATCCTGCTCATACTCGGAGAGCGCACGCGCCGCGGCGAGCGCATAATTGCCGCCCGAACCGATCGCCGCGATCCCCGCTTCCGGCTCAAGCACGTCGCCGTTGCCGGTCAGGATAAGCATCACGTCCTTGTCGGCGACGATCATCAGCGCTTCGAGGTTGCGAAGGTATTTGTCTGTTCGCCAGTCCTTTGCGAGCTCGACCGCGGCACGCATCAGCTGCCCGTTATATTGTTCGAGCTTGCGCTCCAGCCGCTCGAACAGGGTGAACGCGTCCGCGGTCGCTCCGGCAAAGCCGCCGATCACGTCGCCTTTGTCGCCGATGCGTCGCACCTTTTTCGCATTCGGCTTCATCACCGTATTTCCCATCGACACCTGGCCGTCGCCGGCAATGACGGTCTTGCCGCCCTTGCGCACGCCGAGGATCGTGGTTCCGTGCCAACTTTCCAAAGTCATCTCCTTTGAAAAGTGAGGTGGGAAACGCCGCTGCGCCTTGCAAGCAGCGCTAGTCGATCAGGCTCTCGAACCTTTTGTCCGGCACGAGCCACATGCACGCTACCGCGATGTAGATCGCGACTCCCGCAAGAGGCCACCGGAAGGTCATCGCAATCGCGATCAGATAGGCAAGGATAGTAATGGGTCCCTTGCGGCCGCGGCGGGCGGCACGGACGATCGGCGCGTCCTGGTCATTTGCCCCGAGCAGCGCAACGAGCAGCAGCGCGAATGACAAAGTGCAAAGCAGCATGATCACGCCAAACGCAAGCACCGTGTCGCGCGTGACCCCAGCTTCACCAACCCAACGGACGACAAACGGAATTAGGCTCAGCCAGAACAGGAAGAAAAGGTTGGCGAGCAGGACCTGTCCATTCACCCGCTTGCTTGCCTGCAGAACGTTGTGATGCTGCGACCAATAAATGCCGACCTTGACGAAGCTCAGCGCATAAGCGGCGAACAGCACCGACACCGGCTGCAGTGCCGCCATGCCCGGGGCATGCGGCACAGGCAGCTCCAGCACCATGATCGTGATGATGATGGCGATTACGCCATCGGTGAAGGAGGTGAGCCGCGAGGTTGTCACGGCTCTTTCCGCTCGAACAGCTCGCGCTCGAACCGGCGATCGGGGATCACCCAGATGATCGAAACGATCACGTAGAAGGCGATCGAAATGTACGGCGACACGAACGCTGCCGGGACAGAGGCAAGGTACAGCGTGAAGCTGAGCCACTCCTTGCCGCCTCCGCCGACAGCGCGCTTCACCACCGAGCCGTCCCCCTCTGCCCGGATCAGCGCCTTTTCGAGCTGCTGGTAGGACAGGGCGGCACCGACAAGCACCACGCCGAACGAAGCGATCGGCCACGGCGTGATTCCGGCATCGTCGATCCAGCGGATCGTAACCGGGAACAAAGTCAGCCAGAAGAGCAAGGCGTGGTTGGCCCACAGGACGCCGCCAGTCACCTTGTGCGCCGACTGCATCATGTGATGGTGGTTGTTCCAGTAAATCGCCACGTTGACGAAGGCGAGGAGGTAGGCGGCGAGGAGCGGAAGCACCGCCATCACCGCCGCGAGGTCCGGCTCCGCGGGGAACTTCAGCTCCAGCACCATGATGGTCATCACGATCGCGACGACGCCATCGGTGAGAGCATTCACACGGCCCGGACTCATGGCATTCCCCCGCGATTAGTCGCCTGGCCGACTCGCTACAGCCTTGGGGTTGTTGTCAACAGCCGCTTGCGCGGACCCATTTTATCAATTCTTCCAGCTGGATCGCCTGCTCGGTTGCAATCAGTGCGTCTGGGTCAGGAAGTCGGTCTTTGAAGGCGCCTTGAGCAGGTCTTCCGGCGCCAGGGGGAAGGCCGGGCATTGATGAGTCTCCGCCAGCACCGGGATCGGCTGCGGCCTGGGGCTCGAGCTGCAGGCGCCAAGCAGCAGCAGTGCGAGCAGCGGCAATACGCGCTTCAAAATCATCTTTTGTCCTTCGGTTGATGGAGGCCTGCTCAGCGGCGACGCGCGCCGCATTCTCTTGGTCGGCGGCCCGGGCCTGGGCCGCCGCCGCGCGGGTGCTGGCGACGGTGGTCGCGAAGGCGGATTGCTCCTTGCGGTAGAGCTGCTCGAAGCCGGCGCTTTGCTTCTTCCAGTGGACGGTTTCACCCTTCTGAACGAGGAGCAGGATCGAGAGGGTGATGCCGGTCGCGATCCCGGCGATCCCCTGGATATTCAGCAACCGCAGGATCATTGGTTGGCCTCGACGGACGCGCCGTCGCGGCTAGCGGTCACCTTGAAGCGGCCGACAGGCCCGCCGGCGAGCAGGCCGACGGTCACGACGATCATCGCGGCGATGAAGGCGCCAAGCGACCAGCCAAAGATGGTGACAATCGTATGCTGCTCGGCAGCGGACCAGCCGCCCCACATCAGGAGCGCGACCATGAACCCGGACGCAGCACCGCAGAACATTCCCGCGGCCGAGGCGAGCAGGCCGTAGATGTAGCGTTGGCCCTCCGCAAAGGTGGCCGGTGGCGGAAGAGCTTTCATTCTTGGACCTCCGAAGTTGACAAAGTTGACACCACCAAACGAGGGCTGCCCAATCACCCCTCACCAATTCGGTTCGCGAGCCAACCATAGAGAAATGCCTCATTGGCTGGTCGCCGCTCGGCGAGACGGAGGTAGCGCTCGCCCTGGAGGGCCTCGAGTGCGCGCAGCAGCACAGTCTCGCCGCTGCTTCGGCCACAGATCTTCAAGAAAGTGTCGAGCGCGTTGAGCGTCACGTTCCCCAACCGACCGTCCGGTGTCAGGTCGCCATATTCCTTCTCGTTACGGTTGAGCGCGGTGAGAGCGCGCTGCAGGAAGGTGACCGCGACCGCCGGCCCCATGTTGACGCCCGTGTCGAACAGCTCCGCGGCGAGGCGGTCACTCCGCTTTGCCACCTCGTCGAGACGCGGCCGCTGCCAGTAGAGGCGGAGGTAGATGGCGACAGCGGCGCTACGCGGCAGCTGGCGCATGGGCCCCGCATATCCGTGGGCTCTCGCCACCGCCTCCGTGATGCCGAAGCAGGTCGGCCCGCCCTTGTCTGCGGGGTTGTCAACGAACCCACCTTCGCGGTCGATCAGTGCATCGACCAGATTTTCCACACCCAGCACATCGTCAATTGCCACTCCCCCTCTGCGAGTCGACGCATGAATAACCAGAAAGGTTATTTGTAGGAAAGTAACATATTCATATTGGTGAAGTGGGTGGCGGCACGACCAAGGCCACTTGAGTCAATACGGCCTTTAGTGCAACCCAAGCCCCTGCCGCGGGTTGTGCGTTCCGGCGCTCGTGCAACCTTTATGCGCCGTTACAGGAGCAGCGGGTTGGCCGGGAAATTGAAGCTAGCGAGTAGAGCGATTTCCGACGATCCGTTCCGGCTCCTTGTCCAGTCGATCTTAGACTATGCGATCTACATGCTCGACCCCAACGGGTTCGTGACGAGCTGGAACGCCGGCGCGGAGAAGATCAAGGGCTTCCAGACCGAAGAGATCGTCGGACAGCATTTCTCCAGATTCTACACGCAAGAGGACCAGAAGGCCGGCTTGCCGCAGAAAGTGCTCGAGACTGCCCGACACGAGGGCAAGTTCGAGGGCGAAGGCTGGCGCGTCCGCAAGGACGGCACGCCGTTCTGGGCCAGCGTCGTCGTCGACGCCATCAAGGACGAGGATGGCGAGATCATCGGTTTCGCCAAGATCACGCGCGACATGACGGAGCAAAGGAAGCAGCAGCAGGCACTTCTGGAGGCCGAGCGCAGGTTCCGGATCCTGGTCCAGGGCGTCACCGACTACGCAATCTACATGCTCGATCCGGACGGGCGCGTGACCAATTGGAACGCCGGCGCCCAGCGCATCAAGGGCTATTCACCCGAGGAGATCATCGGCGAGCATTTCAGCCGCTTCTACACGCCGGAGGATTTCGACGCAGGAGTGCCGAAGCGGGCGCTGGAGACGGCCCGATCGACCGGTCGCTACGAGGCCGAGGGCTGGCGCGTCCGCAAGGACGGCACGCGCTTCTGGGCCAGCGTCGTCATCGACGCGATCAAGGACGACAAGGGCGACCTGATCGGCTTCGCCAAGATCACCCGCGACATGTCCGAGAAACGCGAAGCCCAGCTCCGCCTCGAGGAATCGCGCGAGCAGCTGTTCCGCTCACAGAAGATGGAGGCGCTCGGCCAGCTCACCGGCGGGCTGGCCCACGACTTCAACAATCTCCTGACCGCGATCATGGGCGCCAGCGAGCTTGCGCTCCGCAACCTCAACGACCCCGAGAAGGTGAAGCGGATGATCGAGGGCGTGCGCGGCTCTGCCCAGCGCGGCGCCGGCCTCACCAAGCAGCTGCTCGCCTTTGCTCGCGCCCAGCAGCTCGAGATCAAGCAGATTGACCTCAAGGCCTTCTTTGCCGACTCGACCACGCTGCTGCGCCCGTCACTCCGCAGCAACATCGAGCTAGTGACGGAGATTTCCGACCAGTTATGGCCGGTCGACGCCGACGCCGGCGCGCTCGAGCTGATGCTGCTCAACCTCGCGTTCAACGCCCGCGACGCAATGAAGGACGGTGGCCAGCTGAGGATCAGCGCGCACAATGTGGTGCTTTCGGGTGAGCCCGAAGGCCTCCGCGGCGAGCACGTCGCGATAACCGTCACCGACACCGGCACCGGCATGACGCCGCAGGTGATGGAACGGGTCTTCGAGCCGTTTTTCACCACCAAAGGTTATGGCGAAGGGACCGGCCTCGGCCTTAGCCAGGTCTTCGGCTTCGTGAAGCAGATCGGCGGCGCGGTCACCGTCCAGTCGAAGCCCGGCAAAGGATCGACCTTTGTGCTGTTCCTGCCCGCGAGCCACGGCGCTGCAGGAAAAGATGAGCCAAGTGCCAACGGCAAGAAGGGCGCCGGCCGGGTGCTGATCGTCGAGGACGATACGCTGCTGGCCGAGCTCGCGTCCGGAATGCTGAGCGAGCTGGGATTCGAAGGCGTGGTCACGCACAGCGCCAAGGAAGCGCTGGAACAGTTGAATGGCGGTGAGCGCCCGAAGCTTGTCTTTTCCGATATCGTCATGCCGGGCGGCATTAGCGGCATCGAGCTGGCGAAGAAGGTTCGCGAACGCTTCCCCGAGCTGCCTGTCCTGCTGACCACCGGCTACAGCGAGGAAGTCGGAGGCCACCACGGCTTCCCGGTGATTCAGAAGCCTTATGAGCTCGACGCACTCGCGCGCGCGGTGGGCACTTTGCTGAAGCAGGAAATCAGCTTCAGCTGAGGGATTTGCATTACTGCTGTTGACAGCCGCGCGGGTTGAGCGCCTCATCCATGCAGCCGCGGACGAGCGGCCGTTGCAACGGAGGGGGAATTCCAATGGCAACCAGTGCGCAAGCTCGCGCCCCTATGCACCTGTGGATCGTCGGCATTCTAACGCTGCTGTGGAACGGGTTCGGCTGTTACGACTATCTAATGACGCGAATGCATAACACCGACTATCTCAAGTCGATGATGCCGGACATGGATCCCGCGGTCGCGCTATCCTACGTTGACGGGCTGCCCATCTGGGCCGCAGCGGGTTGGGGCCTCGGCGTTTGGGCCGGGCTAGCCGGGTCCGTGCTCTTGCTGATGCGGAGCCGGCACGCGGAGATTGCCTTCCTCCTGTCACTGATCGGCGCGGTGGTCGGCCTTGGCTATCAGATGGCGTACCCGATGCCAGGACTGACGGCCTTCATGGCGATGGGCATGCCGATCATCATCATCCTCGTCGCACTCGGGCAGTATCTCTACGCGCGGGCGATGAAGAAGAAGGGCGTGCTCGCCTGAGCTGAACTAGCCGCGGCGACCGCCGAAACGCGTCCTCTGCTGCTTGCCGAAGCGCCCCTTGCGGGTGCCCGGCTTGCCCTCGCTCGAGTTGCCGAGCGGCCGCGGCGCGACGCGTTGGTCGTGGGGGATGCCGAGGTCATCTTCCTCGAGCCGGCGGATCTCGTCGCGTAGGCGCGCCGCTTCCTCGAACTCGAGGTCGGCGGCGGCTTTGCGCATCCGTTCCTCGAGGTCGCCAATGTAGGCCTTGAGATTGTGGCCAAGGAGGTGCGGGCGATCTTCGTCGCCGGTATCGACGACAACGCCGTCGCGCTGGGTGACATCGGCGAGCAAGTCGTGGATCTGGCGCTTGATGCTTTCCGGCGTGATGCCGTGCTCGCGATTATATTCTAGCTGCTTCTCACGGCGGCGGCTTGTCTCGGCGAGTGCGCGCTCCATCGAGCCGGTGACGCTGTCGGCGTAGAGGATGACGCGGCCGTCGACGTTGCGGGCAGCGCGGCCGATGGTCTGGATCAGCGAGGTCTCTGAGCGAAGGAAGCCTTCCTTGTCCGCATCGAGGATCGCGACCAGCCCGCACTCGGGGATGTCGAGGCCCTCGCGCAGCAGGTTGATGCCGACGAGCACGTCATAGACGCCGAGGCGGAGCTCGCGGATCAACTCGATGCGCTCCAGAGTTTCGACGTCCGAGTGCATGTAGCGGACGCGGAGACCGGCCTCGTGCAGGTACTCGGTCAAGTCCTCCGCCATGCGCTTGGTCAGCGTGGTAACCAGGGTGCGATAACCCTTCGCGGCAGTCTTCTTCGCTTCGTTGACGAGGTCGTCGACCTGGTCCTCGACCGGCTTGATCTCGACCGGCGGATCGATGAGCCCCGTGGGGCGGATCACCTGCTCGGAAAAGACGCCGCCCGTCTCGTTCATCTCCCACGGACCGGGTGTTGCCGAAACGAACACCGACTGCGGGCGCATCGCATCCCATTCGTTGAAGCGCAGCGGGCGGTTGTCGATGCAGCTCGGCAGGCGGAAACCGTACTCCGCCAGCGTGATCTTCCGGCGGTGATCGCCGCGCGCCATCGCGCCGATCTGGGGAACCGTCTGGTGACTCTCGTCGATAAACAGAAGCGCATTGTCCGGCAGATATTCGAACAGGGTCGGCGGCGGCTCGCCTGGGAGGCGGCCGGTCAGGAAGCGCGAATAATTCTCGATGCCGGCGCAGGAGCCGGTTGCGGCGATCATCTCGAGGTCGAAGTTGGTACGCTGCTCCAGCCGCTGGGCCTCGAGCAGCCGGCCTTCGGCGTTCAGCTCCTTCAGCCGCTCGGCAAGCTCATGCTTGATTGCCTCCATCGCCTGCTTGAGCGTCGGGCCGGGCGTCACATAGTGCGAGTTCGCGTAGACCTTAATGCTGTCGAGCGACGCGACGGTCTTTCCGGTCAGCGGATCGAACTCGCTGATTCCCTCGATCTCGTCGCCGAAGAAGCTGACCCGCCAGGCGGTGTCCTCATAGTGCGACGGAAATATCTCGAGGCTGTCACCGCGGACCCGGAAATTGCCGCGCGCGAAAGCCTGGTCGTTGCGCCGATACTGCAGCGCGACAAGCTTGCGGATGACCTCGCGTTGGTCCTCGACGCCGCCCTTCTTCAGGCTGAAGGTCATCGCCGAATAGGTCTCGACCGAGCCGATGCCATAGAGGCAGCTGACCGAGGCGACGATGATCACGTCGTCGCGTTCCAGCAGCGACCGCGTCGCCGAGTGACGCATGCGGTCGATCGCCTCGTTCACCGAGCTTTCCTTCTCGATGTAGGTGTCGGTGCGCGGAACGTAGGCCTCAGGCTGATAATAGTCGTAGTAGCTGACGAAATATTCGACCGCGTTGTCGGGGAAGAAGCTCTTGAACTCGCCGTAGAGCTGCGCCGCGAGGATCTTGTTTGGAGCGATCACCAGCGCCGGCCGCTGCAGCGTCTCGATGACCTTGGCCATGGTGAAGGTCTTGCCCGAGCCGGTAACCCCGAGGAGCACCTGGCTCGTCTCACCATTATCGCCGATCCCTTCGACCAGCTCGCGGATCGCAGTCGGCTGGTCGCCCGCGGGCTCATAGTCCGCGACCAGCTTGAACTTCTTTCCGCCCTCGGCCTTGTCCGGCCGCGCCGGCCGGTGCGGGACATAGGTCTCGCCCGTCTCCGGTTCCGCTAGGCTGGTCCTGATTTGAATTGCCATCATCGGCTATATGGTCGCCGGCGGCGGCAGGAACAACGGAGGTACGGGTGCGGTTTGGAATTCTCGCCCATAGCGCGGAAGGCGCAGCGCTCTGCTTCCTGACTTTCTGCCGCGAAGGCTTTCGCGAGCTTGGCCCGCACATGCACCCCGACGTGATGCTCGATTGCGAGGCGATGGGGCACGTGATGGCTGGATGGGACGCGGGTGACTATCCCGGCATCCGCGCCTTCCTCGCGCAATCAGTCGAGCGGCTGGCAAAGGGCGGGTGCGACTTCTTCGCCTGCCCCGACAACACCGCGCACATCGCGCTGGAGCTAGCGGGACCGGACCTCGCGCTCCCCGGGCTCGACATCGGGGACGTCGTAGCCGAGCAAGCCGTGAAGATGGGCATGGCCCGCGTCGCGGTGCTCGGCACCCGCTTCACCATGGCCGGGCCGGTCTATCGCCGAGCGCTGCCCGCGGTCGGGATCGAGCCTCGCTTCCCCAACGACGAGGAACGCGCCGATATCGACCGGATCATCTTTGACGAACTGGTCGAAGGCGTCTTCAGTGAGCCTTCGCGCCGACGCTACGTCGAGATCATCGAGCGGCTGAAGCGCGATGAAGGATGCGATGGCGTTGCGTTGGTATGTACGGAGATCCCGCTGCTGGTGACTGCCGACGTCTCGCCGCTGCCGATCCTCGATTCAACGCGGCTGCTGGCGCGCGCGGCGTTCGAAGTCGCGACGGGGAAGCGGCCATTCCCGACCTGGCGGGGCGGCCCTCTCGGGTGAGCTAGTCCACGACGCCGGCGGGGCTTATGGTTGCGCTAGCTAAGAGGGGGATTGCGGTATGAAGCAATTGATCCGTGTGACGGTGCCGGCGCTGATGATCGCAGGCTGCAACAAGGGGCCCGAAGTCGACCTGCACAACGCCAGCGCGAACCAGGTCTCGCAGGCGGTCCAGCAGTCCGGCGTAATGACCAGCAGCGACACCTTGGTGCAGCCAGGACTTTGGGAGTCGAAAGTCACCGTCCTCGACATGGTGATGCCGGGGATGCCGCCCCAATATGCGGATCGGATGAAGGAAGAGCTTGCCAAGCATCGCAACGATTCGAACCGCCACTGCATCACGCCGGAGGACGTGAAGCAGCCCAAGAGCGACTTCTTCGGCGCGGACAAGTCGTGCCGCTACGAGCATTTCACCATGGGCGGCGGCAAGATCGATATCGCGATGGTCTGCAAGCAGGAGAACATGACGCAGACGACAAATATGTCCGGCACTTACACGCCCACGACATATTCGATGGACATGTCGAGCATCGGCACCGGGCCGCAGCAGGGCATGAGGATGAAGATGCACGTCGATTCGAAACGCATCGGCGAATGCACCGGGAAGGACGATTGACGCGTTAGGCGCGCATGAAGCGGCCAATTGTTGTTTTGATGAACCGCGGCGGCGGCGCCGTCGCGGCGGACCCGGACATCGGCGACAAGGTCGCGAGGGCGCTCAAGAAAGCAGGCGTCGAAGCCGAGGTCGAGCTGATTGGCGGGGGGGATTGCGCCGCTCGCTGCCGCGCCATTGCCGACCGCGGTGACGAGTTGCTGGTCGTCGGCGGCGGCGACGGGACGGTCAGCGCGGCAGCCTCGGCGCTGGTCGGGACGGAAACGATGCTAGGGATCCTCCCGCTCGGCACGCTCAATCATTTCGCCCGGGACCTCGGCATTCCGACCAAGCTCGAAGAGGCTGCGCAGCTGATCGCACAGCGCCCCGTCCGACGCGTCGATGTTGCCGAGATGAACGACCGCATCTTCATCAACAACAGCGCGATCGGTCTCTACCCCCTGCTAGTCATGGACCGGGAATCCCAGCGCAAACGCCTGGGACGCCCCAAGGCGGTGGCGATGGTCGTTGCAACGGTCCGCACCCTTGTCCGCTTTGGGCACCAGCGCCTGACGTTGGCCAGCAACGACCGCAAGGGGGTGATCGACACGCCTTTGCTCTTCGTCGGCAACAACGATTACCAGACGGACCTTCCGAACGCGGGCAAGCGCGACAGCCTCGAGGACGGAAAGCTGTGCGTCTTCGTGATGCGAAAGAAAACCAGACGGGGGTTCATCGCGGCGAGCGTCCGCGCTTTGCTGGGTCGCAGCCGTCCCGACGACATGGTTCGCGTCGACGACGTCGAGAGGCTGCACGTTTCGAGCCGCAAGCGCATGCTCGCGGTCTCTCTGGACGGCGAGGTCGTCCCTGCCGAGCCGCCGCTGGAGTACCGGATCCGCCACAAGGCGGTTAGGGTGATCGCGCCCCCGCGCGGGAATCGGAGCTGATGCGGTCGAAGACGTGGGGCGGCTGCGCCTTCAACGACTGAAGGAGCATCACCATTGGCTCCTGCGACTCGCGTGCCCATCCTGCGGCGGGCCGATTGAGATCCACCATCGCCGTGATGGAGAGCGCGATCGACAGGAACAGGACGAGCGCAGCACGGCGTCCGCGAGGGCCGCTCACCTGGTGCCCTACGAGGACGGCCGCCATGACGAGAAAGATCGTTAGCAGGATCAGCACCTCTCTCGGCAAGGTCAGCCCCCACGCGACCTTTCTCTCCGCATCGAGGTCGATGACCTCATTGAATGTCATCAGAAGCGCAGTCGTCATGCCGTGCGCCACAGCCGATTCCCGGGCCGCCCGCACATTTGACCAGATATCGACCAGCAGCTGGTCATTCTTCCCGGCATAGCTGCGCCGGTCTCGCCCGGCCGAAGCAAGCTGGATGCGGTTTTCGGCATAATCGACGAGCAGACTGCTGAGACGTGTTCGATATGGCTCATCGAGGAACTGGGCGCGCAGATAGGACGTACCGATCGCGTTGGCTTCCTTCACCACGAGCTCGCGTCGCGCTTCATATCTGGAGAGCACCAATCCGAAGCTGAAGGCCAGCAGCAGGCCGAGCAGCCCGAGCGCACTGCTAAGCAAATAGCCTTCCTGCGCTACGGATTCACTGGATTCCCGGACGGTGGACCGGCGCCGGCGGGCTTGCCACCGCCTGAGGAGCTGGCCGGCTCCTGCGGAAATCAGCATGAGAAGGAGGGTCCCGATCCCGATTGCCGGGATAGAAAAGGAAGACTGGAGTGCGGCCAAATCGAGCCTCCCTGCCGCAGATTGCGTGACGGGATTGGAAAACCGACTCCATCAGGGATTACCCCTGATTGAGCGCCCGCGCCGTTAGGCGTTGCGGGTAATCGGACCGGGTTAGGACGTCCGATTGGCTGGCGAGATGCGGTTCTCCTTGGTGATGAGCTCAAGCCGAACCACGCGGCCGCCGTCACGGAAGAATTGAATTCGATCGCCCGTCGCCGTCATCTCGAACAGATCGCCGCCCAGGTAAGTCAGGGCAAAGGGCGGGCGCCCGTCGCGCTGGTGGATGAGCTTGCCATGCACGAGCCGAATGGTGCGTGGCCCGAAGCGGCCCGTGAAATCGGCCCATCTTGGCTTTTCCATTGCGGGATCAAGGACCCAGGCAAGCTTGTTCGCCGGATCAAGAACGACGGTCAGGTGGCGAATCACGGGAAACCCGACGTTGGCGACGGTATCGAGGAACGAGACCTCAGGATTGCTCACCCTGTAAGGCCCGATTTGTAACGACCCAGCCAGGTCGCCGCCAAGCACGTCCTGCTCGCCGTGGGCTGAAACGGCCTTTCCGAGAATCTTGGCAGGTGCATTCAGTGGAACGGATTTGATGAGCGCCGCCGGGAGAGCGAGGGCGCTGTCATTGCCGGTATCTAGCACGGCATCCTGCAACTTCCCGGCGACCCGGATTTGAGCCGCCGGGATGTTTTCCATGTACACATGCCCCTTCCCGGGCGGCACGAAACCGCCGTTCTTCGGAATGATCCTTAAGCGGTTGAGACCTGCCTCGAGAACGACATAACGGTTGCCGAAACTGTAAGGCCCGAAGATTCCGACTTCGTCACCGGCGTGATAGTCGAACAGCTGAACCGTCTTTGTATCGAGCGGGACTCCGCTGAGCCGCGGATCGGGCGTTTCGGCGACAGGAACTTCCAGCTTTTTGCCGGTAGCGCCGTCGACGGAAGTCGAATGTCCGACAATCTTGAGCACGACTCTCTTTGCCAGCGCAGCATCGATGACATTCTCGTCGGTCCCCGTATCGAAGACCACTGGCATGGGCGCGCCGTCGCCGATGGTAAGCATCGCGAGCGGTCGATTTGTCGATACGTAGAGCGGCACGATCGCGCTTGGTTCCGGGGCAGCGAATGCCGGCATTGCATTCGCGGCTGCGAGAACTGAGAAGTAGAACGACAGTCGAAGAAGCTTCATGGCCCCCTCCGAAATTATGATACGATTCGTACCAAATGGTCCAGAGCTGAGCAATGGCATCTGAACGAGAGTTGACAGAGCTGGAGGGCGCAGTCCTCACGGAGATCGAGTTCCGCGGCTGCGACACTGCTTACAAAGTACGGCGGGCGTTCCAGCGTTCGTTAAATGTGCACTGGCAGGGAAGTGCCGGGGCAGTCTCGCCCGCGATCAGGCGCTTGAAAGCGGCTGGATTGATCGTCGCCGCGCCTCATCCAAGCCGGGCCGGCCAGCTTCTCTCGCTGACGACCGCGGGGAAAAAAGCGCTGGAGCGATGGGCAACGTCGGTCGAAGCCACAATTAGTCTTGGACTAGATCCCTTTCGGCTACGCTCCGTAGTTTGGGACTTCCTGAGCCCGGCCAAACGGCGAGCGTTCTTTGAGAAGCTATACAAGGCATCCTTGGCCGATGTTCCCGCACACCGCGCTCGGGCCGAGATCGATCCGATCGGCCGATGTCAAAACGAATTGGCCATCGCGGTGATTGAAGGACGGCTTGCCTGGCTCAAGGCTCATCGCGACGAGGGACGCTGAGGGACCCTCGCTTCATCGGACGTTGAGGCCGGAACCGCAACGGTTTCGCTTAGTTGGCAGCAATACAGTGGCGACACAGGCTCA
>Ga0134124_10002136_pt1 | contig 15924 bp, 3 predicted proteins | sample KB304_FD_96880 | JGI IMG/M metagenome (GOLD analysis project Ga0134124, IMG submission 96880) | Terrestrial soil microbial communities without Nitrogen fertilizer from Kellogg Biological Station, Michigan, USA - KB3-0-4 | ecosystem: Environmental > Terrestrial > Soil > Unclassified ...
CTCGGGCGCCATGAGCGATCGCCCCCTCGAGCAGACCCGCAGACAAGGGCGCCCCGGAGCCCGCATGAAAGATGGCGATGCGGCGCTTGCGATAGGTGATCTCATAGATGGGGTGCTGCCCCAACTCGCTCCGCTGCGTGGTCAGCGGAACCAGGTTGTCGCGCAGGACGATGTCGTCGATGACGTCCTTGAAGAAACACGCCACCGCCAATTCCGGGAGCGAGACCTGTGTGATCGTGTGGTTGGGCTCGATCAGCGCCGACCTCTCCGGATCGAATTCAAGGATGGGGTAGTCGTGGGTCATGTTACTCCGCCAGAAGCTCGGCCTCTTCGTCGGTGAGGCTGTCGATCTGCTCGATCAAGAGCTCCTGGATCGCCGCGCTGAGCCGGCGGACGGTGGGGGATTCGAAAAGGAGGCGCAGGGGGATCTCGAGGCCCAGGGCCTCGTAGATATGGGAGGAGAACTGAATGGCGAGGATCGAGTGCGCCCCCACGTCGAAGAGGTTGTCGTCGCGGCCGATCGGTCCGCGCTTCAGGAGGTCCTGCCAGATGCCGGCGACGAGCTGCTCGATCTCGGTCTCCAGATCGCCGCCGGGCTCGGCTGTCGGGGCCGTGGGCGCCAGCTCGTGGGCCGGGAGGCGGGCGCGCAGGGCGCCGCGGTCCACCTTGCCGCTCGGGGTGAGCGGCAGGGCGTCGATGAACGCGAAGTCGGCGGGCACCATATGCTCCGGCAGGACGCGGCGGAGGGCGTCGCGGAGCTCCCCCACCTCCGGCCCGGGCCCCGGTCCCGCCGGCACCACGTAGGCGGCGAGCCGCACCTCCCCCGACCCCTCCTCCCGCGCCACCACCACCGCCTCGCGGACCGCCGGATGGCCGGCCAGCGCCGCCTCGATCTCCCCCGGCTCGATGCGGAAGCCGCGCAGCTTCACCTGGTCGTCGGTGCGGCCGAGGAACTCGATCTCACCGTCGGCCGCGAAGCGCGCCAGGTCGCCCGTCCGATAGAGCCGCTCGCCGGGTCGGCCCAGCGGATGGGGGACGAAGCGTTCCGCCGTCAGGCCGGGCCGGCGGAGGTAGCCGCGCGCGAGGCCCGTCCCTCCGATGCCGCCGATATAGAGCTCGCCGGGCACTCCCAGAGGCACCGGCAGGAGCTCCGCGTCGAGCAGCCAGATACCCAGGTTCGCGATCGGGCGGCCGATGGGGACCGTGCGCCGTGCGGGGCCCGGCAGCGTCCGGTGCGCCGTCACGTCGACCGAAGCCTCGGTGGGACCGTAGAGGTTGTGCAGCTCAGCAGTCTCGGGCGTGCCTCCGAGGAGCTCGTGGAAGCGCGCCGCAAGCTCGGCCGGCAGCGCTTCGCCGCTCGCCATCACCCGCCGGAGCGAGCGGCAGCGGCCGAGGCCCATCTGCGAGAGCTGGGTGAGGAAGACCTGCAGCATCGACGGCACGAAGTGGAGCGTCGTCACCCCGTGCTCCTCGATCCGCCGCATCAGGTAGGCCGGATCGCGGTGGCCGCCCGGCCGCGCCAGCACCAGCCGTGCGCCGACGACGAGCGGCCAGAACAGCTCCCAGACCGACACGTCGAAGGAGACGGGGGTCTTCTGCAGCACGCGGTCGGCGGGCGTGAGGCCGTAGGCCCGCTGCATCCAGGCGATCCGGTTGACGATGCCGCGGTGGGTGCTCATGACGCCCTTCGGCCGCCCCGTCGAGCCCGAGGTGTAGATGACGTAGGCGAGGTTGTCCGCCCCGGCACCGCCGTCGAGAGGGGGAGCGTCGGCGTCGCCCGCCGGGCCGGTCGCGGCATCGAGGTCGACCAGGCGGGCGCCGGCGCCCGCCACGGACGCGGCGAGGAGGTCGACCTGCGCCAGGAGCACCGGCTTCGCGAGGCCGTCGAGCCCGTCCTCGATCATGAAGGCCAGCCGCTCCGGCGGATAGGTCGGGTCGAGCGGCAGGTAGGCGCCGCCGGCCTTCAGGATGGCGAGGAGACCCACGACGAGCGCCGGCGAGCGGTCGGCGCAGATCGCGACCGGCTCGTCGACCCGCACCCCCATGCGGCGCAGGCGGCGGGCCAGGCGGTTGGCGCGCGCGTCGAGCTCGCGGTAGGTGAGCGATTCGCTCTCGCCGACGACCGCCGTGGAGTCCGGCGTCAGCGCCGCCTGCCGCTCGATCCAGCGGTGCAGCAGGGGCTCACCCCCGCCGGAACCGCCGACCAGCCCCGAAAAGTCGGCCGCCGTGTCGTTCAGCTCGACCGCCACCTGCTGCCGCTCTGCCGGCGCCAGCAGCTCGATCTCCGCCACCCGGCGCGACGGGTCGTCCGCCGCCGCCGCCAGCAGGCGGAGGAAGTGCCCGGCGAGGCGCTCCATCGTGGTGCGGTCGAACAGGTCGGTGCTGTACTCGAGCCCGCCGCCGAGCTCTCCCCCCTGCACGGAGAGGGCGAGGCTCAGGTCGAAGCGGGAGACCCGGCCGGAGAGGTCGAGCGGCTCGACCGCGAGGCCGCGCAGGGTCAACGGGACCCGCGGCGTGCTGTTGAGCGCGAGCATCGTCTGCACCAGCGGCGGGCGGCTGCGGTCGCGCTCGACGTTGACCTCGTCCACGATGCGCTCGAAGGGGATGTCGGCGTGGTCGTACGCCGCCAGCGCCGTGTGCCGCACCCGCGCCAGAAGCTCGGCGAAGCTCGGATCGCCGCCGCCGTCGGTGCGCAGGGCGAGCATGTTGAGGAAGACGCCGATGAGCGGCTCCAGCTCCGGCCGGGTGCGGTTCGCGACCGGCGTGCCGATGGCGAAGTCGGTCTGCCCGGAATGGCGCTGGAGGAGGGCGTGCCAGACGGCGAGGACGGTCATGAAGGCGGTCGCCTGGCCGCGCCGCGCCAAGCGGCGGAGGGCATCGGCGAGCGCCGGCGGCAGGTCGAGCTGCAGGGAGTCGCCGCGAAAGCTCGCGACCGGCGGCCGCGGGCGGTCGGCCGGGAGGTCGAGGGCCGGCGTACCGGCGAGCCGCTCCTTCCAGTGGGCGAGCTGCGCCGCGAGCGCCTCCTCCGGCCAGGCGCGCTGCCAGGCCGCGAAGTCGGCGTACTGGAGGGCCAGCGGGGCGAGCGGCGACGGCTCTCCCGCCAGCGCGGCGGCATAGAGGGCCGACAGCTCGCGCCGCAGCACCCCCTCCGACCAGCCGTCCGACGCGATGTGGTGGACGGTGAAGAGGAAGGCGTGCTCGTTTTCCTCCAACCGGAGCAGCGTGGCGCGGAGCATCGGGTCGCGCCGGAGGTCGAAGCCGCGGCCGGCCTCGCGGCTGGCGAGCACGGTGAGCTCCGCCGCCCGGCGCGCCGGTGGCAGGCCGGAGAGGTCGACGAACGGCAGCGGTATCGGTGCCTCCGGCGGCGGACCGACCTCCTGCCCCGGCTCGCCGTTCGCGACGGCGACGATCCGCGTGCGCAGCGCCTCGTGGCGGCGTACGACCTCGGCCAGGGCGGCGGCGAGCGCCGCCGGCGCGAACGGCCCGTGCAGCAGGTAGCCCGAGGAGATGTTGTAGGTCGGGTTTCCCGGCGCCAGCCGGTCGATGAAATAGAGCCGCCGCTGCGGATAGGACAGCGGCAGCACGCCGTGCCGGCTCTCGAGCGGCGTTATCGGCGGCAGCGGCGGCACCGCCTCCTCCTGCCGGCCGGCTGCGAGGATCGCCGTGACGGTCGCGGCGAGGCCGGCGACCGTCGGCGCGGCGAACACCCGCTGGACCGGCAGGTCGGCGCCGAAGGCCTGGCGCAGGCGCGACAGCAGGCGGATGACGAGGAGCGAATGGCCGCCGAGGTGGAAGAAGTCGTCGTCGACATCGACCGGATCGCCCAAGCCGAGCAGATCCTCCCAGATTCCTGCGATCACCTCCTCGACGGGATTGCGGGGCGGCGTGCGCGGCGCGGTGTCCGCCTCGCCGGCCGGCCCCGCCTCGGGCGATGGCAGCGCCCGCCGGTCGACCTTGCCGTTGGCGTTGAGTGGCAGCTCTGAGAGGGGCACGAAGAGCGATGGTACCATGTGCTCCGGCAGGCTCTCGCGCAGGTGGGCGCGGAGCTCGGCCGGAGCCGGCCCGTCCGCGCCTTCGGGCACGTAATAGGCGATGAGGCGGTGGCCACCAGCCGCCTCCTTCGCCGCCGTCACCACCGCCTCGCGCACCCCCGGATGGCCGAGGAGCGCGGTCTCCACCTCCCCGGGCTCGACGCGGAAGCCGCGCACCTTCACCTGGAAGTCCGCCCGGCCGAGGAAGTCGAGCGTCCCGTCGGGCCGCCAGCGAGCGAGATCGCCCGTGCGGTAGAGCCGATTTTCCCCCTGTTGTGGGCCATGCGGGTCTCCCGAGAATGGATCTGGCAGGAAGCGCTCGGCGGTCAGCTCCGGGCGGCCGAGGTAGCCGCGCGCCACGCCGGCGCCGCCCACGTAGAGCTCCCCGACGCACCCGGCCGGCAGCAGCGTGAGCGAGGGGTCGAGCACGTAGGCGCGGCTGGCGGCGATCGGCCGCCCGATCGGCACCGACGGCTCGCCCGCCGGAAGGCCGCCGCGCAGGCGGTGGGTGGTCGAGAAGGTCGTGTTCTCGGTCGGGCCGTAGCCGTTGATGAGGTCGACATCCGGCAGGGCCTCGAGCGCCCGCTGCACGTGCGGGCGCGACAGGACGTCGCCGCCGGCCACCAGTTGGCGCAGGCCGCCGAGCGGCGCGAGCCCCTCCTCCACCGCGAGGTGGAAGAGGCCGGAGGTCAGCCAGATCGTCGTCACCCGGTGGCGCTCCACGGCCGCGTAGAGGCCGGCCACCGTGAACGGCCCGGGCGGCAGGAGCGCCAGGCGGCCGCCGTTGAGGAGCGGCCCCCAGATCTCGAAGGTCGCCAGGTCGAACGACATCGGCGACAGTTGGAGGAAGACCTCGCCGGGGCCGAACGCCGCGTAGTCCGTATCGCGCACCAGCCGCACCACCGCGCGATGGCTGACCTCGACCCCCTTGGGCGTGCCGGTCGAGCCCGAGGTGTAGAGCACGTAGGCGAGGCTCGCGGCAGGCACGTCGACGCCGACGTCCGCCCCGGTGTCCGCCTCGGACGCCTCGACGAGAACAACGTCCTCGAACGCCAGGCGAGGCGCCCCATTGGGGATCTCGGGGAGCGCCGCCAGCAGGTGCCGCGGTCCCACCACGGCCGCCGGCGCCGCGTCCGCCAGCAGCAGCGCCAGCCGCTCGCGCGGATACGAGGGGTCGAGCGGCAGGTAGCCGCCGCCCGCCTTCAGGATGCCGAGGAGGGCCGCCACCATCTCCGGCGAGCGCTCGGCGACGAGCGCCACCCGCGCGTCGGTCACAACCCCCAGCCGCCGCAGGTGCCGGGCGATCTCATTGGAGCGCCGGTCGAGATCTCTGTAGGTCATCTCTCCCCCTTCCCAAGCGACGGCGATCGCGGCCGGCCGCGCCGCCGCCTGCTCCGCGAAGAGGCCGTGCAGGGTCTGTTCGGGGAAGCCCGACGCCGTGTCGTTCCACTCCGCGGCGAGCTGGTGGCGCTCGGCCGGCGCCAGGAGCGGCAGGCGCGAGAGCGGCAGATCCGGCGATGCCGGCGCCAAGGCGACGCCGCAGAGGAGCGTCGCGAAGTGCGCGAGGAACCGCTCCGCGGCCGGCGCGGTGAAGAGGTCCGTCGCGTACTCCAGCCCGAGGAGCAGGCTCTGTCCGCCGTCCCCCTCGAGACCGGTGAGCTCGGTCGCCGCCAGCGAGAGGTCGAGCTTCGCCGTCGTCTTCTCGGCGAACGGCAGGTGCGCGAGGCGGACGTCGCCGCCGAGCGACCGCTCCGGCGCGGCGCTCCCCAGCGAGAGCATCGCCTGAACCAGAGGGGCGCGCGACAGGTCGCGCTCCGGCCGCAGCTCCTCGACGAGTGCCTCGAACGGCAGGTCCTGGTGCGCGAAGGCGGCGAGCGCCGTCTGGCGCACCGACGCCAGTACGCGGCGAAACTCCGGGTCGCCGGCGAGCCGCACCCGGAGGGCCAGGGTGTTGACGAAGAAGCCGATCAGCCCTTCGAGCTCCGGCCGGGCGCGGTTCGCGACCGGCGTGGCGATCAGGACGTCCTCCTGGCCGCCGTGGCGCGCCAGCGTCGCCGCGAAGGCCGCGAGGAGCAGCATGTAGAGCGTCGCTCCTTCCCGCCGCGCCACCTGGTGGAGCCGCGCCAGCTCCGGCGCCCCGAGGAGCCGCTGGCGGCCGGCGCCGCGGAGGCTCGCGACCGCCGGGCGTGGCCGGTCCGCCGGCAGCTCGAGGGCGGTCGGCGCGCCGGCGAGCTGCCCGCGCCAATAGGCGAGCTGGCGGCCGAGCACCTCCGGCGGCCAGGCCCGCTGCCAGACCGCGAAGTCGGCATATTGGAGAACCGGCTCGGCCAGGGGCGACGGCGCCCCCGCCCGCGCTGCCCCCGCCGCAGAATAGAGCGCCGCGAGCTCGCTGAGGAGCACCCCCTCCGACCAGCCGTCGCAGACGGCGTGATGGAAGTCGAGGAAGAGGGCGTGCTCCTCGGCGCCCAGCCGGACCAGAGCGGTACGCAGGAGGGGTCCCGCGGCGAGGTCGAACGGCCTTTCGGCCTCCGCGGAGCGCAGTCTCGCCTGCTCGGCGCTTCGAAGTGCGGGAGGCAGGGTGCTCAGATCCACCAGCGGCAGGAACCCCGGCGCCAAGGTCTCCGCGATCTCCAGCCGCGGCTCGCCGTCGCGCTCGACGAAGCGGGCGCGGAGAACCTGGTGGCGGCGCACCACCTCGGCGAGGGCGGCGGCGAGCGCCGCCGGCGCGAGCGGTCCGGTGAGGCCGTAGGCGGAGGGTACGTTGTAGGCCGGGCTCCCCGGCGCCAGGCGGTCGAGGAACCAGAGCCGCTGCTGCGCGTAGGAGAGCGGCGCGGCGGCGTCCGCCGAGGCGGTGTCTGCAACAGCGCGCGGCACGAGTGGCGGCAGGGCAGGCCCGGCCGCCCCGTCACCGGCATCGCGGGAGGCCAGAGCCCGAGCCACCGCCTCGGCGAGGCCGGCGATCGTCGGTGCATCGAAGACTTGCTGCACCGTCAGGTCGGCCCCGAGCACTGCGCGCAGGCGCGACAGCAGGCGGATGGCGAGGAGCGAGTGGCCGCCCAGGAGGAAGAAGTCGTCGTCGACACCGATCGGATGGCTCGGATGGCCCGGATGCCCCAGAGGGTCCAGGCCCAGGAGATCCTCCCAGATCCCGGCGATCACCTCCTCGACGGGATTGCGGGGCGGCGTCCGCGGCGCAATCTCGCCGGCTGGCCGCGCTTCGCTGACCGCCTCGGGCGACGGCAGCGCCCGCCGGTCGACCTTGCCGTTGGCGTTGAGCGGCAGCTCCGCGAGGGGCACGAAGAGCGACGGCACCATGTGCTCCGGCAGGCTCTCGCGCAGGTGGAGGCGGAGATCGGCCGGTGTCGGAGGGGTCGGCGGGGTCGCGCCTTCCGGCACGTAATAGGCGATGAGGCGGTGGCCGCCAGCCGCCTCCTTCGCCGCCGTCACCACCGCCTCGCGCACCCCCGGATGGCGCAGGAGTGCGCTCTCCACCTCCCCCGGCTCGACGCGGAAGCCGCGCACCTTGACCTGGAAATCACGCCGGCCGAGGAAGTCGAGCGTCCCATCCGGCCGCCACCGCGCGAGATCGCCCGTGCGGTAGAGCCGGTCGCCGGCCCGCGGGTCCCGCGGGTCCGCCGAGAACGGATCCGGCACAAAGCGCTCGGCGGTCAGCGCCGGAAGGCCCAGGTAGCCGCGCGCCACGCCGGCGCCGCCCACGTAGAGCTCCCCGACGCAGGCGACCGGCAGCGGCACGAGCGAGCGGTCGAGCACGTAGGCGCTGCTGCCGGAGATCGGCCGACCGATCGGCACCGACGCCTCGCCTGCCGCGAGCCCGCCGCGCAGGCGGTGGGTGGTCGAGAACATCGTGTTCTCCGTCGGGCCGTAGCCGTTGAGGAGCTCGACGGCACCCGGCAGGGCCGCGAGCGCCCGCTCCGCGTGGGGGCGCGACAGGACGTCGCCGCCGGCCTCCAGGAGGCGCAGGCCGCTGAGCGGCGCGAGCCCCTCCTCCACCGCGAGGTTGAAGAGGGCGGACGCCAGCCAGAGCGTCGTCACCCCCTGGCGCGCCACCGCCGCGTAGATGTCGGCCAGCGTGTACGGCCCCGGCGGCAGGAGAGCCAGACGGCCGCCGTTGAGGAGCGGCCCCCAGATCTCGAGGGTCGCCAGGTCGAACGACATCGGCGCCGTCTGGAGGTAGACCTCGCCGGGGCCGAACGACGTGTAGCCCGCCTCGCGCACCAGCCGCACCACCCCCCGATGGCTGACCTCGACCCCCTTGGGCGCGCCCGTCGAGCCCGAGGTGTAGAGCACATAGGCGAGGCTCGCCGGAGGCACGTCTGTGCTTCTCAGGGCGGTGGGCTCGGTGTCCTCTTCGGTCGCTTCGGTCGCTTCGGTCGCCTCGGGCGCCGCGAGAACGACGTCCTCGAGCGCCAGGAGGGGCGCCCCATCGGGGACATCGGGGAGAGCCGCCAACAGGCGCCGCGGCCCGACCACGGCCGCCGGCGCCGCGTCCGCCAGCAGCAGCGCCAGCCGCTCGCGCGGGTAGGTGGGGTCGAGCGGCAGGTAGCCGCCACCCGCCTTCAGGATGCCCAGGACGGCCGCCACCATCTCCGGCGAGCGCTCGGCGACGAGCGCCACCCGCGCGTTGATCGCATCAGGCGCGCCCCCCAGCCGCCGGAGGTGCCGGGCGATCTCGCCGGAGCGCCGGTCGAGCTCACCGTAACTCATTGATCCCATCGCTCCCATCGATCCCATCGGGCCCCCCTCCCACGACACGGCGATCGCGTCCGGCCGCGCCGCCGCCTGCTCCTCGAACAGGCGGTGCACGGAGCGGAGCGGGAAGCCCGACGCCGTGTCGTTCCACTCCGCGACGAGCTGGTGGCGCTCGGGCGCGGAGAGGAGCGGCAGGCAGGAGAGCGGCAACTCCGGCGATGTCGGCGATGCTACCGCCCCGGCGACGAGCGTCGCGTAGTGGCCGAGAAGGCGCGCCGCGGTCGTCGCGGTGAAAAGGTCCGCCGCGTACTCCAGGAGCAGGTTGATCTCCGCCTCGCTGTTTTCTCCCCGGCTTTCGAGACCTGCCTCGACCGGCATCTCCATCGCCGAGAGCACGAAGTCGAGCTTCGCCGCCGACCGCTCGCCCCAGGGGAGCCGCACGAGGCGCAGCCCCGCGGTGTCACCCGGCGCGGCCGCCGTGCCCGCCGTGGCCCGGTCGGCACCCTGGAAGGCGAAGAGCGTCTGGACCAGCGGGTTCCGCGACCGCTCGCGCTCCGGCCGCAGCTCCTCGACCAGCATCTCGAAGGGCAGGTCCTGATGGGCGAAGGCCCCGAGCGCCGTGTCGTGCACCGACGCGAGCAGGCCGCGGAAGGACGGATCGCCGGCCGCCCGCGCCCGGATCACCACCGTGTTGACGAAGAACCCGATCAGCCCCTCGACCTCCGGCCGCGGGCGGTCGGCGACCGGCGTGCCGACGAGGAGGTCCTCCTCTCCCGTGACGCGCGCGAGGAGCGCCGCGAAGCCGGCGAGGAGCAGCATGTAGAGGGTCGTCCCCTCCCGCCGCGCCGCCTGGCGGAGCGCTCCCGCCGCCGCAGCCGGCAGGCGGAGCATCGTGCTCGCGCCGCGGAAGCTCGGCGCCGCCGGGCGCGGCCGGTCGATCGGCAGCGGCAGCGCCGCGGGCGCCCCCGCGAGCTCGCCGCGCCACCAGACGAGCTGCCGCCCGAGCACCTCCGGCGGCCAGGCGCGCTGCCAGGCGGCGAAGTCGGCATATTGCACCGCGAGCTCGTCGAGCGGCGAGGGGCGCCCTTCGAGCGCCGCCGCGTAGAGCGCCGTGAGCTCGGCGGTCAGCACCTCCTCGGACCAGCCGTCGTAGACGATGTGGTGCACGGTGAGTTGGAGCGCGTGCTCCTCCTCGTCCAGGCGCACCAGGCCGGCGCGCAGCAAGGGGCCGCGGGCGAGATTGAACGGCCGGTCCGCCTCCTCGGTGCGCAGGCGCGCCAGCTCGCCGAGCCGCCGCTCCCGTCCGAGGGCGCGCAGGTCGACCTGCGGCAGCGGCACCTGCCAGGGAGCGCCGATCTCCTGCCGGGGCTCGCCGTCCAGCTCGACGAACCGGGTGCGCAGCGTCTCGTGCCGGCGGACGATCTCGGAGAGGCCGGCGGCGAGCGCCGCCGGAGCGAGCGCCCCGGCGACGAGCCAGGTCGTCGGGACGTTGTAGAGCGGACTCTCCGGCGCCAGGCGGTCGAGGAACCAGAGCCGCTGCTGGGCGTAGGAGAGCAGCGCCGACGCCCCCTGCCGCGGGGCGTTCGCGAGCGGCGCGAGCGGCGGCAGGGCGGTGCTCTCCGCCCCCCGCCACGCCGCGGCGACCACGCGCGCCTGCGCGGCCAGGGTGGGGAACGCGAAGACGGTCTGCGCGCCGAGCTCCACCCCGAACGTCTGGCGGATGCGCGACAGCAGGCGCATGACGGTGAGCGAATGCCCGCCCAGGTCGAAGAAGTCGTCGTGGGGGCCGACCCGCCGGCTCTTCTCGAGGGCGCTCTTCTCGAAAGCGCTTTTCTCGAAAGACAATGCGCCGTCGGCGGCCGCCCCGCGCTGCGGCTCGGGGTCGAGCACGTCCTCCCAGAGTCCGGTGAGCAGCTCCATCACCAGATCGCTCAGGTCGTTGGGATCTCGGGGGCCGAGCGCCGTCACCGGCTCTCCCGCCGCCGGTTCGAGCGCCTCGGGTGCCGGCAGCGCCCGCCGGTCGAGCTTGCCGACGTTGGTGAGCGGCAGCGCCGCGAGCGGCACGAGGACGGCGGGCACCATGTGCTCCGGCAGGCGCGCGCGCAGGAAGGCGCGCAGGTCCTCCCGGGTCGTCTCCGCGCCCGCCTCCGTCACGTAATACGCCACCACGCGGTGGTCGCGGCCGCCCTCGGCGAGCCCCACCACCGCCGCCTCGCGCACCTGCGGGTGGCGCAGGAGGGCGGCCTCGATCTCGCCGGGCTCGATGCGGAAGCCGCGCACCTTGACCTGGAAGTCGTGCCGCCCGAGGAACGCCAGGGTGCCGTCGGGGCGCCATCGCACCAGGTCGCCGGTCTTGTACAGCCGCCCCTCCTCGAAGGGGTCAGGGAGGAAGCGCTCCGCCGTCAGCTCGCGACGATGGAGGTAGCCGCGCGCGAGCCCCGGGCCGGAGAGGTAGAGCTCGCCGGCGGAGCCCATCGGCACGGGCGCGAGCGTCGAGTCGAGCACGTAGGCGCGGACGGTCGCGATGGGCCTGCCGATGGTGACCGCTCCCTCGGCCAGCGGGTGGCTCACCAGGTAGGTGGAGGTGAAGACAGTGTTCTCGGTCGGTCCGTAGCAGTGGATCAGCTCGACCTCCGGCAGCGCCGCGAGCGCCCGCTCCAGGTGAGAGCGCGACATGACATCACCGCCGACCAGGAGATGGCGCAGCCCCGCGAGCCCCGCCAGGCCCTCCTCGACGGCGACGTGGAACAGCCCGGTGGTCAGAAAGATCGCCGTCACCCCGTGGCGCTCCACCTGCTCGTAGAGGTCGCCGAGCGCGAAGCGCCCGGGCGGCGGCAGTGCCACGCAGCCGCCGTTCGCGAGCGGCCCCCAGAGCTCGAGCGTCGAGGCGTCGAAGGACAGGAGCGCCATCTGGAGGAAGACGTCCCCGGAGCCGAAGGGGAAGTATCCCGTCTCGCGCACCAGCCGCACCACCGCCTCGTGGGTCACCTCGACGCCGTTGGGCGTCCCGGTCGAGCCCGAGGTGTAGAGGACATACGCCAGGCTCTCCGGCGATACGTCGGCCGAGAGCTCCTCCGCCGCCGCAGGTGCCTGAGGCACCCGCGCCATCGTCATCATCATGGCCCGCGTGTCGCCGTCGGTCGCGCGGTAGACGCCGGCCAGCCGATCGATCAGCGCCTTCGCCGGCTCGTCGGGGACGAAGCGGGCGCCGAGCCGGCGGGCGAGGTCCCGGGCCGTCGCCGGATGGACGGCGAGAAGGTCGACCGCGAGCTGCGGCGCCTTGCCGGGCAGCGACGCCAGCGAGCGGGTCGTGCCGACGACCGCCACCGGCGCCGCGTCCTCCAGCAGGAGCTCCAGGCGCTCCCGCGGATAGGAGAGGTCGATCGGCAGGTAGGCGCCGCCTGCCTTGAGGATGCCCAGGACCGCCGCCACCATCTCCGCCGAGCGCTCCAGGTAGAGGGCCACGCGCGACTCCGGCCCCACCCCCAGCCGCCGCAGCCGGCGGGCGATACGGCCCGCCTGCCGGTCGAGCTCGCCATAGCTGAGCGCGCCCCCGTCCCAGACCACCGCCACCGCGTCCGGCCGCGCCGCCGCCTGCTCCTCGAAGAGCTTGTGGAGCGTGCGGCGAGGAAAGGCTGACGCCGTGTCGTTCCACTCGGCGAGCATCTGGTGACGCTCGGCCTCGCCGAGGAGCGGCAGGCGCGAGAGCGGCAGCTCCGGCGCCGCCGCGGCGCCAGCCAGGAGCGTCGCGTAGTGCTCGAGAAGGCGCGCCGCGGTCGTGGCGTCGAAAAGGTCGACGGCGTAGTCGAGCGTGAGGAGGAGCTGCGGCTCCCTTCCTTCACCCTCGACCTCGCGGACGGAGAAGGCGAGGTCCACCGCGAGCTGCCGCTCGCCGGAGGGGAGGCGCTCCGAGCCCTCGGCGGGTCCGGCATCCGGCCCGGCAAAAATCACCTGGAAGGGCAGATCGGCATTCGCGAGCGCCGCAGAGAGGGCGCCATCCGCCACCACCATCAACTGCTGAAAGGACGGATCGCCGGTCCACTGGATGCGCAGCGGCAGGAGGCTCGTGAGGCCGGCGGCCCCGCTGACCATCCCGATGACGAGATCCTCGGCGCCGCTGTAGCGCGCCAGGAGGGCGGCGAGGCCGGCGAGGAGGAGCCCGTCGAGCGAGCCCCCCTCTCGTCCCGCCACCTGCCGCAGGCTCGCCGTCACAGCCGCCGGCAGGCGCAGCGCGCAGGTCGCGCCGCGGAAGCTCGCGACGGGAGGACGCGGCCGGTCCGCCGGCAGCTCCAGCCCGCCCGGTGCCTCGGCCAGCTCGCTCACGAGCGGGCCTCCGGGGCCTGCGGCACGAAGGCGCCCGGCGGGCCGTCCAGAGCCCTCGGCACCGCGGCGAGCGAACGTTCGATACAGGAGCGGAGGCGATCCGCCAGGCCGGCGACCGCGGGGGGCGCCAGCATCGAGTAGTGGTCTGCAGCCATCTCATGAACCTCGACAGGCTCATCGGCGAGCGACGACCAGCCGTTCGTGGGCTCCGGGGACGTATGAAGGCGGAAGAGGGTCAGGCGGACGCCGCCGGGCTGGGGCCGGTAGGCGGCGTGGGCGCGCACGTTGGCGCTGTAGACGTCGAGGAGCGGCCGGACCTGCGCCAGGCGCACGCTGGCCCGGAGCAGACCGGTCTCGTGCGCCCGGGCGAGGAGCCAGTCGAGGGCCGCCGCCTCGTCCATCCCCGCCGGCTCCCCATCGAGCCAGGAGGCGTCCAGCCCCTGGAGCCCCGACTGGTCGCGCAGGTAGAGGCGGACGATGTCGTCCTCGCGCGCGGCCGCAGGCAGCGGCACGCTCCCCGGCGCCCAGGCGTCGATGACCGCCACGAGCGCCACCGGCCGGCCGCGCTGCCGCATCTGGCGCGCCATCTCGAACGCCACGACGCCGCCGAACGACCAGCCGCCCAGCAGGTAGGGGCCGTGCGGCACGGCGGCCTCGACCGCCGCGGCGTACTGGGCGGCCATCGCCGGCAGGTCGTCGACCGCGTCCCCCCCCGCGAGGCCCGCCGCCTGGATGCCATAGAACGGCTGCTCCCCGCCCAGCCGGACGGCGAGATCGCGATAGGAGAGCACCGCGCCGCCGACGGCGTGGACGCAGAAGAACGGCGGCCTCCCGGCGGCCGCCGTGCGCTCCGGCTGCAGGTCGACGAGGAGCGAAGTCTCGCGCCGGGCACCGGTCGGCGCGCCGCCGGAGCCGGTCTCGCCCCGGATGCGCCTGGCGAGGAGCTTCCGCTTGGCGGCCGAGAGGGATTCCAGAGGGGATTTCATCTCGCTTTTAAAACCTTTAAACCTCACGCGAAAAAACACAAAGTCTCCGCGGCCCACCCGCGTCAGGTCAGTATGACAGAAGTGTGACGGAGGGCTTGGGAGGGGACAGTGCTTTTGCGGTGGGCGAGCCCCCTGGAAGGTGCGGAAGCTGGGGGTGGAATTTATTGTGCCATCATTGCCCGCTGAAACTACGGTTTGATAGGAGACGCGATGACTCCCACGGCGCTGAAGACATCTGATCTGGGCGCCACCGGTCTCAAGATCACCCGCGTCGGCTTCGGCGCCTGGGCGATCGGAGGCGGTGGCTACGAGGGGGGCTGGGGACCGCAGGATGACGAGGACTCGATCGCGGCGATCCACCGCGCGCTGGCTCTCGGGGTGAACTGGATCGACACCGCGGCGCATTATGGCTTCGGGCACTCGGAACGGGTCATCGGGCGCGCCCTGGCCGGCGTCGAGCCGCGCCCCTACGTCTTCACCAAAGGCGGGCTGCCCGAGGGACCGGGGAGGACCAAGACACGGAGCCTCCGGCGCGACTCGCTGCTGCGTGAGGTGGAGGGCAGCCGCGAGCGCCTCGGCGTCGAGGCCATCGACCTCTACCAGATCCACTGGCCGGTCCCCGATGAGGAGATCGAGGAGGGCTGGTCGACGCTCGCCGAGCTGAAGGAGCGCGGGGTGGTGCGTCACATCGGCGTGTCGAACTTCAACGCCAGACAGCTTCGGCGAGCGCAGGCCATCGCGCCGGTGGAGACCCTGCAACCACCGTACTCGCTGATCGACCGCCGGATCGAAGTCGAGCTCCTCCCCATCGCCGAGCGGGAAGGGATCGGGATGATCGTGTACTCGCCGATGGCCTCCGGCCTGCTCTCCGGCGCGATGACGCGGGAGCGGATCGCGGCGCTGCCCGAGGACGACTGGCGCCGGCGCGCCGAGGAGTTCTGCGAGCCCCAGCTCACCCGGAACCTCGAGCTGGTGGAGCGGCTGCGCCTGGTCGCCGCCCGCCACGACACCACGCCGGGGGCGGTCGCGGTGGCTTGGACCCTCCGCAACCCGGCCGTGAACGGGGCCATCGCCGGCTTCCGGCGCCCCGAGCAGGTCGATCCGATCGTGGCGGCGGCGAATCTCACGCTCGATAAGCAGGACATCGCCACGATCCTGCGGCGGAAGTGAGACCGCCCCCTCCGCTGAAGGCAAAAGCCGGCTCGCGCGATCATCCGTCAAGCGAACGCGATGACTGCGCGCACGAGCTCGGTGACTGCGCTCGCGAACGCGGTGACTGCGCTAAAGAACGCGATGGCTGCGTTCGCGAGCTCGGTGACTGCGCACCTTGCAGAGTCACTGCGCTCGCGAACGCAGTCACCCAACTCGCCAGCGCAGTCATCGCGTTCGCGAACGGAGCCACTGCGCAGCCTGCGCGGTCATCGCGTTCGGTGAGGGGATGACAGCGCTCGCGCGCTGAGCGGCCGAGAACGCGAACGGAGTCATTGCGTTCGCCAGTTGAGTCACAGCGTTCGCGCGCGCAGTCATCGTGTTTGCGGCTGAGTCACTGCGTTCGCAAATCCGGTGACTGCGCATACGGGCGCAGTCCCAGAGCTCCCTCCCGCGAAGACGTAGCGCGCGCTAGCGCGCTTTACGCCTTCTCCGGCTTGCGCCGGTAGTGCTGGGAGATAGCGCCCGACGCCAGGCGCTCGGTCGAGAGGAGCTCGAGGCGTTTCGAGCGCGTCACTCCCTCGAACAAAGTGGGACCGTGGCCGGCCATGACGGGATGAACGAGGAAGCGATATTCGTCGATCAGGTCGAGGGCCTCGAGCGCGCCGGCGAGCTTGTGTCCGCCGAGAAGAATGCCGCCAGGCGTCCGTTCTTTGATCTTCGTC